>ERZ1026848.857-NODE-857-length-16653-cov-9.057658_pt1 | contig 16653 bp, 2 predicted proteins | sample MGYA00380154_ERZ1026848 | MGnify/ENA primary metagenome ERZ1026848 (study PRJEB33269, sample SAMEA4719790) | human gut metagenome | biome: human-associated habitat; feature: organic feature; material: feces | place: Cameroon | collected 2013-10 ...
GTGGGCTCGGAGATGTGTATAAGAGACAGATGAAAGTAAATATCCCCCGAAAGCCTTATACTTTCAGGGGATAGCCATATTTATTTTTTCTTAGCATTCGCTTTCTGGTTAGCCACAACCACCTTGTTGGCTTTCTCCAGTACGGAAAGAATCTTCTTTCTCAGTTCACGAATCTGTTTCATGTCCTCAGCGTTGTAGGCATCCTTGCCATCATCCAAGAAGCCTTTCTTCAACTCTGAAATTTCCTGCTTATCAAGGGAAATCTCGTCAATGGCATCAATGGCAGCCTTGTTGGTATTATAGTAGCCATCACTCTGATTAGGAGCGGTATCAACCAACAGGTCGTAGGCAGACTTAAATCCGTTCAACTTAGTGTAGAGTTGTTTCAGCTTCAAGTCCTCGAAATCATCCTTCGGAGTAGCGTGAGCCTTGTATATATCCTCAGCATTCAACTTGTGAGGTCTATACTCCTCCCCACTCTCCTCGGCACGTTCCTTCTTCTTGTCTTCCTCATACTTCTTCACCTTCACATCATCCTGCTTGTACTGCTTATACTCCTCAGAGTCGTAGAAACGTTCCAGCATAGAGTAATCGCCATCCACCTTAGCTTGTTTCTTCAACTTGCTTAGGGTATTGGCTGCACGGTCGTGGTTCTCCTTCATATTCCAGAACTCATCACCTTGTTTCTTTGTAACCGGTCTATCATCAGGATTGCTAACGAACTTGCTGAATAATGGAATATCAGCCACCTTGATTTCCTTCGGGTCGTTGAGTGACTTGGTAAGAACACCGAGTACCTGACTGCCCATGGTGTAAGCACCACCGAGGTAAGAAGACAATACATGGTCAACCACGGCAGGGTTATTCAGATTGTATCTTGGGTCACCGAAAGAATCAATACTATTCTGCTGCACATCAGGATAGTCGTTTCCGATAGAGTTTACCATCTTTGATATTCTAACCAGCCAGTCAGGAGTGCCAACGTATGCCTTAGTGAAGTTCGGGTCATACTTGTTATACTCAGAATCCTTGAATAATGGCTTGCCAGTGAAGTCCACATTGAAAGCCAACTCAAAGATAGGACGAATAGGGTTCGGCATCAGACTGACCGCTATATTGCCATCATAGCCAGTCGGGTCGAGCGGAAGCATATCCACTACCTGACCGAGCAAGTCTTCTGCGTACTGACTCCAGCTTTCCTCAGCCAACTCGCCACCCATCATCTTGGATGCAATCATATCACCCAAGCCATAGAAGGCACGGAACTCCTGAGCAAGCGGAATCTTCACAAACTCATGAGAGAATGGGAAATACATGATAAGATTGTTTCGTCTATCCCACTTGGTGAACTGCCAATACTTATCCTTCATACTAATGTATTTATCCTTATCATCATCGCCACCAAAGCCGAAGGCACTAGCTAACACATCACACAGACTCATCAGGGCAGCGTTAACGATAGGAACCAGCACACCACTCGCCAACCACGATGCTGTAACAGCCGTAAACTTGAAAGGATGATGCTTAACGAGAGCGCCCAATGTCTGCAAACTCTGTACTGCTGGATTGATGAAGAGATAGAGATTTCTAATCATCTGCCAGCCATATTCGCCAGTACCCTTGCGGTTGAAGTTTAAGGTTACGTCCTTGGCATCATTAACCGCCTCATCAATGGAACGTCCATACTGAATAGAGGTCATATAGATAGCGAATCGGTTGCTATTCTCAATCGCTCTGTTCAGGAACTCAATGCCATCCATGATGGTGTGCCCAACCTTTACTGGGTTCGCCTTCCATCTATCCAAATCCTTCAAGTCGTTCTTGAACTTCTTCTTCAAGTCCTCAACATCAAGCGAAGAAACAAAGCCAGTCTCGCCACCATTCATCATGAAGTCATAGAACATCTGTTCCTTAGGAGTAGCATTTCCACTGCTTACCTTCTCTCTCAACTTGCCGTTCTGATAATCTCTCAGCATAAAACCGAGATTCCAAGAGGTAGCCAGATTCTTTCTAAGCAGATAATTATACTTAGCATCCTCACGAATAGCGGTAGATGCAAGAGTCATGGTCAGGTCTCGGAAGTAGTTGGAAGGGATAAAGAGAGGCGAAAGACTTGTATAGGCAGCAGCCATCTTTCTGCCCAACCAAGCAGCAGCCCTATCCAGTTTGCCGCTCTGAATCTCTCTCACTCGGTGTGCTCTGGTATTATTCATCGCCTGAGCCAACTGAGGATCGCCATTCACATAGATAACGTACTCCTCGCCATCCTTCATTACTCTTACCTCATGTTCTCTCTCCTCGCTATGAGTCTGAGGATAGGCAATGTTCAGTCCGTCTCTCTTCTGGGTAGCATCGCCAGTCTGCGCCATCTGTTCCATCTTCTGCTCGAAAGCATCAATGGCAGCCTTCACCTGATTACTATTCATCTGAGAAGTAATCTGAGGTGTAGCAGGAATCCACTCTTCGTTGCCGTTGGCATCCGTACTCTTCACGTACCAAGCCTTGCTCAGGGTCAGCAGGGAAGTTGGATGATTCTGAGCCAAGAGCATCAGGTGTTGCTTCACCCAGTTCTTGTTGTTCAGCAGGATTCCACTCTCTGCCATATTCTCGATGTAGGCGATAGGGTCGTCAGCGATAGAAGTACGTCCGTTTGCCGTTTTCAAGGTTTGATTGAACGCACCCTTGCCACCACCAATATAGTCCCATACTTGGTCGGCAGTAGTTCCATCCCAGCCACGGAGAGGAATATAATGGCTATACATATCTCGCACATACTGATAAGTATCTTTGCTCATCATGCCAGCCTTATAGCCATCACGGAGAATCTTCTTGGTAGCCGCATTCGTTGCGTCCCAGAGGTTGTGAGTCTCGGTTATATACTTACTCTCAATATCCTTTATCAGTTTGTGGGCAGCTTCCTCGAAGTCTGAGCCATCAAATAGAGCAGACAAGCCTGAGTAATCGTAGGCGATACCCATCTTATCATAACGATAGTTCATATAGGATGGAGAGTATTTCACTCTGAGTGCATTATCTCTCTGTCTCCAAGTAGTGAAGTCTATGTAGCCAAGTTCAAATCCGCTATCATTGCCCATTCGGTTCATGTCGCCCTTGTAAGCCCTGTATGCCGCACTTCTCTGAGCCACGTCCTCATAGTCAGCTTCCAGAGACTTCTTGAAAGCCATCTGAGCATCACGCTCCAAGCCATGCTTAGCCATCATGTAGATACGTACATTATCATAGCTATCGCCCAGCACCTTCTTCATCTGGTGATAAGCCTTTCTCAGTGGCTGCAAGAACTCATTGTTGTACTCCTCAAACTCGTTCTTTCCCTTGCCATGACTGCGGTTCTCGGCAGTATAGGCATCCTCAGCCATGTTCAGGCGGTCAACGCCCACTTCCTTCATGATAGCTTCCTGAGCCTTACGAATAGCCAGCATACTATCTTGGAAGGCGATACGTTTGAGCACAGAGCCACGCTGCAACTCTCGGTTGAACTCTCCAAGGGCAGTATCATCACTCAGAAGATGCTGCTCGTAGGTTGGTGCAGTCTTCCAAAGAGCCATCTGTTTGCGGTACTCGTCCACTCTTCTCAGGAAGTCGGCAGCACTCTCGCCAGCGTTGCGTTGTGGGATGGTTGGTCGCTGAGCATCCTTTGGCAGATTGTTGTCCTTCTTCCACTGGTTCAGGTCATGTTCAAACTGGTCGTAGCGCAAGGAGAATCGGGTATTACCTTCCTCAGGAGAAGTTGGACGCAAAGTATTCTGCAAAAGAGGAGCAATAACGTGTTCTGTCAACTGGGTTGGAATACCATTACCTATGATGGTATGGCTCAGACTCTCAGAAAATGGCATCTTGTAATCATCGCTCACTCCTGATACTCTTGCGAGCACTCTTCCCATGGCACGATATACCTTGCCATCAGGCATCACAATCACGTCACCGCTCTTGGTTCGGAGAGTTGGCAGGAGTTCATCAGCGAAGGCATGAGGAACCTTTCCGTCAGCGTAGGCACTACCCATCACATACAATGGCTTGTCAATGTTTCTCCAGTCGATACCATCAGCCTTCAATCTTACGTCCATCCATGGAGCCACACCATTCTTCTTCTCGGTCAGGGTCGGGATAATATCAGCCACGGCTTCATACCATCCACTCTTGTGTGCCATCTTCTTTGGCTTTTCAGGGAGTTTGCCATCACGAACCGCACGGACAATCAGTCTCTCTCGGTTGGTGTAGCCACCATAATCAGCAGCATTATAGACATCTGCATCCCAAGTGTAGCCGTTGGCATCCAGCGCATCCGTGATAGTCTTCATCGCATCCGAATCCTTATAGCCCTTCACATTCTCAATGGTCACTACCTTTGGTTTCACCGCATTGATGAACTCGGCAGTACTTGCGGCAGTCTCCTTGTCAAGTTCCACCTCTGCATGATTGCTCTTCGCCTGAGAGTAGTTCTTGCAGACTGGGCTGGCATGGAAGTACTCTACCTCGCCATCTATATGCTTTACCAACTCCTTAGGGTCAACATCACGAACATCAGCAGTAACGATGTGCTGACCGAAGTTATTGCGATAAACACCGCTTATCTTCTCGTCATACTCCACAGCAATAACTGGGTCGATGATACCCTTCAAGCCTTCCTCAACAAGACCACCACCACTGAAGTAGGTTCCTGCCTTAATGAGAGTGCCATCAAGGTTCTTCAAAGAAAACTTAGGGTCACGCTCAATAGCTTCCGCAATATGTATAGCCTTCTTGTTAGCTTGTTTCCATCCCTCAGGTTTCTCCATCATTGCTTTCAGAGAGAATCGGATATTGTCGCTACTATTGATAGCATCCATAGTAACCTTCTGTCTATCCTCAGCATTTCCACGCTCATAGCTGCTCACATCAATGCCAGCCTTCTTCAAGGCATCTACCACATCGCTTGGAGTATCGTTTGGAACGATAGCCTTCTCAAACTCGTCAAGACCATAAGGACGCATGAACTTGGTCTCAAAGTAAATAGAAGGCTTGTCATTCTTGACAGCTTCAATAAGTTCATTCAATTTGTTGATGTCCTCGTCTGTCAAGTCCACACCATACTCATCCTTGGCATATTTCTTTGGATTCTTCTGTGTGGCAGCTTCTTCCAATCTGTCCATGCCATAGCTTTCAAATGGTTCTGCATCAGGTTGCATCTTATCAGCCAACTCATCATAGACTGGTTGCCATTTTTCTTGGAACTTCTCAACGTCTTCATAGTTGCCAGTCAAATTGCCCTTCTTCTTGCGAATTTGGTCAAGAGTCCCCATAGGTTTCAATATGGATGCTACGAAATGACTGAAAGAAGCCGAACCAACGGAAGCATTCTTGCCATCTTGTTTCATTACCTTCACAGCATTCTCCACAGTGTTAGGCAGATACTTACGATTGCCATCTGGCTTATATCCAGCAAAGATAACCTCCTCCACATTATAGCGGTCATTAAGTTTTTCTTTCCATGAATCGAAGTCTTCCTTCATACTATTGTCCTGAATGTATTGTTGTGCAGCTTTCATCGTTGCATTCTCATCCACCTTACCAGAAGTCTCCGCATCACGCAGTATGCCATCAACGAAACGAGACAAAGCCCCATAGTCATAGCCATGTTCCTTCATCCAATCAACATCAAGTTGTTTGTTCTTGGCAATATTAGAGTTTGGTCTTTTCTTGATAAACTCCTCGTCTTTCTTAATGATTTTCTTGATGTCATTGTCAAACTCTTCCTTATTGCCATCATACACCTCACGAATAAACAAGTCAAGGAGTTTCTCCTTTTGCTCATCCGTAGTATTATAGATACCATCCAATTTTCCCAAGATACTTTTCACCTCGTCATGTAGCTTCTTTGGATATTTACCTTCCACATGTACCAACTCTGGTGCCTTGCCTTTCTCTTGCAAGTAAAGATAAGCCAATCCGTTTGCTTCACGACCATCCATGAAGCTGTTGATGGCATTTCTTGTGAGACGTTGCATTTCCTTTGGTACGGACTCGATGTCATTGTAAGCCACATCACTACCATTCCCACCAAACTTTTTCTCTACAGGTGGATAGATAGGAGTCCACGCATCAGCAGCATAAGTACCGATGTTCTTTCCTGTCCTCTTGGCTATCTTCTCTGCCTTCGGTATCAAGGTAATCTCTCCATAGCCAGAATATATTCCGTTCTTTGAGTCAACAACACCCATAGAAGGAGCCGCAAAACCGCCCTGCTTGATAGCCTTTCTTAACTTGTCAACGCTGATATTGTGCATACCAAACATAGTCTTCTCATCCTTCAAAGAGAATTTTGTGCCCTCAACCTCAACTTTTTCTCCATTTTCCTTGGAAGTTTCAGAAGAATTGCCTATCTTTGCAGCAGAACCTTCGGTTTGGGAGAGAGCGGTGTCACCTTCCAACGAAGTAGCGGCAGTGTCTGTCCTCTTGTCGCTTGCCGAAGTTTCCTTTTTAAATGCAGTCAACAACCAAGACTTTCTTTCTCCATCCCAAGTAAGACGAACTCCAGCCTTATGGGTTTCGCTTTCCAAGTTTACACGATTCTTACTGCTTGAAACTACACGCATATCATTCAGAATCTCCTGTAAGTTGTCAAGAACCTCAGGATGATACTTCACAAGTTTAGAAAGACCATAGCCATCACTATGCCCAGTTCCTTCTTTGCCCCATACCAAATCAATATCACCAATATCCTTATGATGAAGAGCACCAACAGCTTCTCCACCACGAACCTTCTTCAAGAACTCGATTGCAGCCTTAGCTTTACCACGGAACTGATTGTATATATTTCCAAAAGCACCAACACCAACTGGCTTGATGTCATCCAAAGAGAAGTGAGGTTCTTCTACAGACTGCGCTTGCGAGAACTTCACCTTAGCATAGTCTGCAAACGGCTTTAACTTACGATTGCTCGTATTAAGCCACTTGTCGAACTCCTCCTTGCTTGCTCCAGTGATATTGCCAAGACCTTGCCATCCCTTACTATAGTTAGCGAGATAAGCCTTTTCTGCATCATTCATGGAGTCATAGCCATACATAACCTTATGCTCATCAAACGAGCCATCAGGATTCACTTGGTCAACGACAAACACATCACCATTCCAATTATCAAGGTCTGCCTTGTCATTGATGAACATATCCAGATGGTCGCCATCCTTGCCAAACTTGCCACGGATATAGCCATAGGTATCGTGCATAGTCACTTTCCACTCCTTGCCATTGGCATCCTTACCTGAGCGAATAGAACCCTTTGGATTTTCTATTGTGTAATCGTAGCCACCGAACTTGATGTGTCCCTTCTTGTAGTTGCCACTCTCCTTCTGTGCGTCAGATGGATTGGTTTCAGTCTCGTCAATAGCAGACTTCAATCTAAGAGAGAACTTGGTATGCTCTATAATTTTCATATCCTCAGGCTTGAAGATAACATAGTTTGTATCGCCTTCCTCTGCACCTCCTTGGATAGTACCAGCAGGATATTTGATACCTGTATATCCAATAGAAGAGAGGAACTGGCTTGCAGCCTTTGGACTACCCATCCAGTTAGCCAAGCGAGTGTACACAAATCGTATATCATCCTCCACATTTCCATTGTCATAGGTGGTTCCCCTCGTTAGAGCACGAGTCTTCACAAAGAGTGGAATCATCTGCGCCTTGTCAAAGTTCTTGATGTAATCATACAGAAGGGTTCTGAACACAATATCCTTTGAAGCCATATCATCAAGAGTCTTAGCATCCAAGCCGTAAAGACCTTCAATTATCTTTGTTTCGACCTCATCAGAAGGTTTCTTCTCCCATTCCAGATAGTTGCTACCATTATCCTCAGGAATTTCAACCTCATAGAGAGATGCTGTAGGAAGAGGAAGTTTCCCTTCTTCTATTTCATCCAATGTAGCTATTCTTTCTTTCAAATTCAAGATTGCCACTCCATTGTTTTTTCGAGAGGTCTCATCACGGTTCAAATTGTCAAGGAACCCATCGTATTTACTTCTAACTTCCTGAATAGCCGATTTTTTATCATACCCTTGCGTTATCAGTTTCTGCACATAACTTGCAGCAGCCTTTTTGTTTTCGGTATCAAATATATCTTCAGGAAGGTTTCTGACACGATTGAGGTCTGCATAACTCTTACCAATCTTTTCCGATGAAGTTACATAGCCACCCCATCCGAATACTTGTGAGCCAGCACCCTCTCCCATGTGGTCGAAGTCAAACTCTGTGAAGTCAGCACCGCTACCATGATATACCTTCAGTGAGAACTTGGGAGTGTCCTCCAGACTCATTGTCTCTGCATTGAAATCCTTACCACTCTCTCGTTTCCAATCGTACTCCACATTATCATCTGGGTGAGCAGCATTCCACTCATCAATAATATCTCTTGTCTCCTTGTCGGACATGATGCGGTTTGCTCTGAAAGCACCAGCCACATACCATCCAACCTTATCCGCTTGTGATGCTTCCTTATTGGCATTTGTAGCTTTAATATAATAACCATCGGTTGGAATGTGGTCAGGAATATCCTTGTCGGCATTCTTCTGTGCTTCCTCATTATAGTCTATCTCAGCAGGGATTTCACCATCCACCCATACAAAGGTATCATCACGAAGATTCTTGGCACTACCTTTGCCTATCTGTCTCATGGTAGGAAGGGAGCCAGCGTGCCATCCTGGTCTCATAGCGAAGATGGAAACAGAGCCAGAGCCATTGATGCCATAGTTATAGTAGCTGCGAGCTTCACCACCATATCTACTCTGCCCCTGATTCTTTTCCTCAATCTTTATCCATCTGTAGCCATTGTTTGTAGCCCAATCCACCGCTTTCTTGTTTGGATTGTTGCCCATTCTTGCAAACTGCTTGCTATACTTAGCCTTAAAGTCTGCCAGCGACATCGCTTCGCCAGTTTTATTGTTGACGATATATGCGCCATAATGATACTCTTCCTTCACGGATGCACCATCCTTCTTGGCAGTTCTTGTACCGACATAATCTTTGGATGATAGACTTGTCAAGTCTTGCAACTTAGGAGAGTCTGCATCATACCATTTGCCGAGTTCTATAGCTTCACCGCTACCGATGAAGAGAGGATATAGCTTTCCGTCTTCTCCAAGTCTCATCAGTTTGTACACCTTCTGGGTCTTCTTTGGCTCAGGCTTTGTACGTAAAGACAATCTCTGTCCACCTTCACCTTCCTGAGTGGCAGCGTTAGCAGCTTCCATATTTGCAGTCTTCACGTAGGCTTGTTCGATGGAGCGGATGATGTTCTTGGTCACATCGCTATACTCTGTACCATAGAATGCCAACTTAATCTTCTGCAATATCTCATGGATAGCAGCGAGCAGAGGATGAGACATCTTCATAGCGAGAGTATGAGCCAAGTTTAGGTCACGAATCATTTCGCCAACTGCATCAGCCACAACCTCCTCAGCGTAGTAATCTCTATCACGTCCAGAGAATCCTGCATCGGAATATCTCTTCATGGTCTTATCCACCGCCTTATCGAAGGCATCAGAGCCATAGGTATCAAGAACAAGCTGAGTCAACTCATTGTATGCAGCAGGGTTCAGGTTCTTGATTTGGTGAGTCATTTCATGACCGAAGATAAACTGAGCACCTTCCGTGATAGAAGAGTCAAGAGTGATGAAGATGGTACGATGAACGTTTCCATCAGCATCCTTGGCCTCCTGAATCCAACCATTACCCATCTTGTCGGAGTACTGCCATTGAATGTTTGCGCCCATCATCTTAGCCAGTCTCTCGAAAGCCTTGCGAGTCTTCTGACCAACTATATTGTCAACTACCTTAATATCGTCCACCTTGTTCTTCTCCACGTCAGCATTACGTTCAGATGTTGTCTGTTGCTGGCCGTTATCCTTAGCAGAGAAAGGTAGGTCTTCCTCAGATCTCTGTTCACCGAACACCTTATTCTGCATCTCTACCTTCTTATCAACAAACTCCTTGAACTCTCTCGCTGTATCTCCATCATAGAACATAGCACCTTCTGTTAGTTCGCTATTCATATCAGCAGAGTGTTTAAGGTCACGACCTACATTAAATTCCTCTTGCAGTTTAGCTAATTGCTCACCTTGCACATTGTCGGGGAAATAGAATACCTGATTAATATCCTCGCCAACATCAGGAACCAACATACTGACACCGAAGCCACCCTTACACATCACGTACAAATCAGCGTAGCTATTCAACTTAGATGTAGGGTCTATCTCTAAGCCTTGTTCCTTTGCCCAGTTAGCAAGTTCTATGACATTCTGATTGATAGGTTCGCCTTCCTTGTCAGCAGCAGGGAAACCTAATTTCTCGCCCTCTTCCTTAGCCTTCTGCTGTTCATGGGAAAGTTCAGGAGTATTTCTGTTCTCGTTCGTCTTCTCTTCCTCAGCCTTTTTCTTTTCTTCCTCCTCTTTAACCCTCTGTGCTTCGGCCGCATCTTCTTCCTGTCTCAGTTGCTCCTCCAACGCACTCTCTGCAAGTTCAATACGCTGATTCAGGATATAATCTCTCGCTTGGAATGCAGTCTGACCGCTTGTAATAAGACTGATCAAAGCATTCCTTATATCCTGCGTGTCCGCACCCTCCAAGTTGGATGGTCTATTCTCCCAAAGTCTGTGTACTTTGGCATCAATAGTCATACCCTTACCTTCGGCAGCAAGCCATCCCAACTTGGCAAAGTCAGAACGAGACAAGCCTGTCTCCTGTTGTACTCCCTTAGAATTATCGTTTCCTTCATAATTCAAGCTATACGGACCGACATTGGAAGCGACATATTCGAAGACAGTATTAGGAGTGTCATCGAATACATCAATTCCAGTAGCATCATACAGACGATGAAGCAACTTGCCAACCGTCTCATTCCACAAGTCACCAGGCCGCTCACTCCATTCTTCGCTGTTCTTCAATCGAGCAAACTTTCTTCTTGCCTTCTCAATGAGACTCTTTCTGCCATCAGGAGTATTCTCTTCCTTGGCAAGTTGTCTGTTATTGTAAGCATCACGGATAGCGACAGCAGAGTCATAAGCCGCCTGAGCATCAGCAATAGCCTTCTCCTTAGCATCCTTAGCCGCCTTTTGCTCAACGAAAGTCTTACCCTTCACGGTCATATTGTTCGCCTTGTCAAGAGCTTTCTTTGCCTCAGATACCCAGCTACTGATTACGCTATCTGCATCATCACCAAACTGGGAGTCATACAACTCAGCAGTCTGTTCAGCAGTCAGCTTAGAGAAGTCAGGATTGCCATCCTCCAACATAGGTACGATAGTTCCATCTTCAAGGGTAATAGCAGGAGTCTGTTCTGCATTAGGAGTCTGTTCGGTTGCAGAGTCCTCGGCAGATTCAGGAGCGGCAGTTTCCTCAGCAGAACCAGCAGTCTCGCCATCTATTGTCGGAGCTTCCTCCTCTATCTCACCTCTATTCTCTCCACTATTATCCTCTATCATTGAGGAAGGCATAGCTTGCTTATACTCATCGAGTGTCATGGTAGAGATTGTGGCCACATCTTCTTTGTTCACAGCATGAGGAACAAGAGTACCATCACTCTTCAACTCTACTACCTTAGCTTTCGCACCAGCATCACGAATGAGGAACAATTTAGAGCCAGGATATTTAGTATTGCCATCCTTGCCGAGTACATCAACAAGCACCACGTTGCCATCATCATTGAGTATCTGACCAAAGTCAAATGAAGATTGACTTTCTTCCGTCTCCTGAGTCTGCTGTCCTGCACGCTCCTTCTCCATCTGCTCACGCTCAGCCTTGGCAGCTTCCAGTCTCTTTTGGTCTTCCAAGTCTTTCATATTCTGCAAGTCTTCAAAAGAGTATGGTATCTGTACATTTTCGCCCTTAACAAGTTCTGTAGGTACATTGCCATCAATAGTGATCATAGCCGTACCATCACCATTGTCGGCCAACACCTCGTAGGTATGCTCTGTTCCGTCCGCATCGGTAACAGAAAACTGGGAGCCAACATCTACAGTTCCGTCAATGATACCAGCCACTTCCTTGATAGCATTCTCTTTCGCATCAGCTACGGCCTGGGCTTTAACGGCATCGGCAGGAAGTTCTTCTCCCAGTTCAGCAAACATTAACGCATCTGCATGTTCTACACTATTCGTTGTCGGGTCAAAATAGAGAATCATATCATCGCTGTTGCTTACATCAATGGAGCCATCATCATGAGTGGCAATATTACCACTGATAATATACACACCATAGTCTTCTGCACCGCCTGATGCTTTGATAGTAGCGTTACGGACGGAGCCACGACTTTGGTCTGTGTACATATTCACTCTCTGTTCTGCCTGGTGAGCAGCGAGGTCAACCTTGTCTTGTGCATCATCAACCACACCCTGATAGCGAGCAGTAGACAACTGATAGTCATAGATAGCTTGGTCAAGTTTATCATCCTGACCAGTCATGGATTCCAGTTCCTCATCACTCATGCCTGATAGCTGCTGCTCAGATATACCCAGCAAATCAGAGAGAGTCTTCATCTGGTCTTCCTGTTGAATCTGAATATCATGCTTGTCTGCATCATCTGCATCATGCCCCTCAGAGTAAGCATTATCAATATCAGCCTGATGCTGCTCCTCAGGAGTTGTTGGCTCGTTGGTAATCTCCTTAGCATTCATTTCAGCAGTCTTGGCAATATTATATCCACGCATCTTCATCAGGTTGACACCATAGTTTACAGCAGCGTTTATCTGCTCCTTGCTCATAGTATCTCTTTGACGGAGAACATCAGCCAACACGCTACCCATCTGCTCGTTGGTTGCATTATCAATCTTATCCTTGATGTCTGCCCACTTGTCACCCAAAAGACTCTGTGCATCATTATCTGCCACGTTCACTTTGTTACGGAATCTGTAGTACTGAGCACGATTGTAGATACCTTTAACTGGTCGGGAGCCAGCACCCACCGCATACATGGAGCCAACAGAGATAGCCATACCACCGATGATGTCGAGTTGTTGTTTAGCATCTCCAAGGTCAGAGAAATTATTATCTCCATCCAACAGGGCATGAAGAGGAATACCAATCTCCTCCTCCATCACTTCCTCACCGAAACCATTGATACCGAACTTCTCCATCCACTTCTTGGAATTGGTGTACCATCCGCTCTTGCCGATATTTTTGAAGAACTGGGCAGTCCCATCCATTCCATGCTTTTCCATCGCAGCTATAGCACCCTTCTTGATACCATAGTTATGACCAAACAACTTCTCGGTATAGTTTTCGACCATGGCAGAGGTCAGACCCTTATAGAGCGCAGTACCCATAGACTCACCACCCTCATGCAGGAGATTGCCGTTCTCGTCAAAAGTACCGAACTTATAATCGCCATTCTCGTCCTGATACAGATTGCCCAGATGTCTCTGCATGATGTCTGCTCCAGTCTTCATCGCCTGTTCTGTTCCAGCCATAGCGTATGAGCCGATAACATCGCCAGCCACAATACCAGTATTCTTCAAGATGGCAGCACTCACCTTGCCCATACCACGCTTAGCAGCAATCTTCAACGCACCACGACTGATACCCTTTGTGATTCCGCCATAGCCACCAGTCAGGAAGAAGTCTGCCATGAATGGGAGTGATTGACCAGCAATCTTAGTCCAGCGATAGATGTTGCCCATCTTCTCGTCTTCAAGAGCCGCAGCTGCATCCGCACCCAGTTTACTATTTAAGAGCATCTTATCGGAACCTGAGAGAGGAATGTTGTTATCCATCTTAGTCTTGATACGCTCCATCTGTCCCATGGTAGCGAAGTCGGTCAGACCGAAGTCCCAAGTCTTAGCCGTGAATGCAGTATTGTCAAGAGCCTTCAAGGCATCCTCACCCCAGCTACTTGTAGGATATTGTTTCACCGCTTCAAGCGCACCAATCTGCTCAGTAACCAGAGAAAGAGAGGTTGCCAACTTATTTCTATAGTCACTCTGCTCAGCAGTTCTTCCGTTACTTGCACCGATACTTGCACTATAAGAAAGCAAGGGATTTCCGTGTTGACGATTATCCTCAGCTATAGCAGCTTCAATCTCCTTCTTGCGAGCATAAGCATCAGCCAGTTTCTTGTCAAACTGCTTCTGAGCACCCTCTTCAGTAAGGTAGGTTCCATTCTTACCGATATTCTCCTGCAAGTCATAGTTGCCATTCTTATCACGGACATCGAAGGCTGATGGAATCTCACCAGTATCTACCGCTTGCTGATAAGCAGCATTCTGCTGGTCGAGAATAGCCTGTTTCTGCTCTGCATCACTCTGTGTGTAAGCATTCTCATTATCCGATGTTACGTATGCGCCAGCCTTGCCAGTCTCAGGATTGTAAGCAAACTCATCCTTCACTACATTGTTAGCGTCGCCACCAAAAGGAGTCAGGTGTGTACCCAAGTTCACACGACCGAAATCCTTCTGTTGTTTCTGTTTGCGTTGTTTCAGTCTGTTATATCTTCCAGCATTATTAGCCATCTGCTTTGCGCTTTCCGAGATAGCTGCTGCTCCAGCCGAGAAACGAGCACGGTCAGCAGCACTCATAGGAACGCTACCACCTTTCGCTCTTGATGAAGTCTTACTTCGAGGTTCAAAGAGTGCAGAATAGAAACGCTCATAAGTATCAGGAACATCGAAGTTCTGAGCCTTCAAGTTCTCATAGATAGCATGTCTATTATCAGCACCGCTCTTTCCGTCTCTTGTCAGGGCACTCTCGAACTTATTGTAATCGTTAGGCACATCATAGTTCTGTGCTTTCAGATTCTTATATAATGTGTATAATGGTCTTTCTGCCATGATAATTATATTTGTTTATTATACATTACCAGTTCACACCAGTTTTCTTCTTACCTCCATTTGATGATGGACCACCCTTGGATGATGATGTATGATTCTGTTTACCCTTGCCATGCTTACGCTGATAAGCAATCTTCTGAGCCTTCTTTCCAGCAGCAGTCTTCGGTGAGTAACCCATCTTCTTCACTTCCCTTGCAGCCTCAGCCATACCCTCAGGGTCTTTCTCCATCAAATCCATGTACTCATCTACCTCTCCTGAGTAGGAGCCAGTCCTTGAACCGCCATGACCACTTCCTGACTTGTTGGCACGAATACGACCTGTTTCAGCATTCATGCGCTGAATAGCTTCTTGTGCTTGCCAGTGTGAAATCTGACCATCAGCCAGAGCCTTCTTGATAGCCAAGACCGCCTTCTTGTAATCTGCATCAGTCTGATACTTCATCTTCGATAAGTCGAGCCTTCTGTTGCCCTGGTCGATTCTCTGCTGACCTTGGTCGTTTTTCGTCTTATTATTTTCATTCATCATATCGTGATACCTGATTTGTTCCGCAAGAGTCAGGTTGTTCTTTCGAGCTTCCTCATCAAGAGCCATCGCCCTCTGATAGCCAGTAAGCCATGCCGCCCGATTCTTCTCTCTCTGAGCATCCATGTATTCCTTGCGCTTATTCACAACCTTAGTCATATCCGACTCAGGATTGTGTACCACCTTGGCTCCTCTTGTAGAGAAGTAGATATTGGAAAGCGCACGGAGCCCATCACCTAAAGCAGCGATACGAGCCTTCGTGCGTTCCTTCTTCTCTCTGTTCGCCTTCTGTTCGGCAGTCTCCTCACGCTCAGGATTCAGCATCTTATACATATCTGCATAGGATAGCTGCTTAGGCTGAGGTTTCTGCTCCTCCTTCTTGACGATAGGAACGGATGGTTTGTCCGTAGGAATAGAGCCATTGAGCATACCCTCAGCAGTCTGCTGGTTCATCCTTGCAGACTGTTCGTGCGCATCCTTGGGAGGAGTAAGTTGCTCCTGCTTTCCTTGCAACATAGCTTGTGCGGTGTTCATGTTCATCTGTTCAGGACTCGCCTTTTGAGCAGCATCCACACCACTCTGCTGCTTGTTGAGTACACTCTGTGTAGTCTTCAAGCCATTGTTGTTTCTTAACATATCTGACGCTTTCATAGGCTATGCTTTGATTTTCTTCGGTGCATTGTCACCAACCATATCATTCAAGTCACTCGCCACTTGCTGCTGGTTAGGAGCCGCACCAACCTTGGCATCCAACTTAGCCATGTCAGCATCAGTAGGCGATGCCACGTCAGGACGCTTAGGAGCCTTACTGCTTCCACTGCCACTATCAAGTGTTGCAGCAATATTAGAGGCAGTACCAGCCACACCAGCAGCAACATTTGCAGTACCAGCAGCCTTATCTGCCTCCATCTGCATCTGTTGACCTTGGATAGAACGCTTATTCTGCTGATACTGCTGTTCGATATTATCCTTTCGAGCTTCGTTAGCAGCAACAATCTGTGACGTAGTATCAGCAAGAGTCTTGTTGTTTGCCTCTTTAACCGCAGTAGTAGAGTCTTCCGTACCACCCATCACCGCTTGTCTGCCCTTGGCAGCTTTATTTCTGTTTTTGATTTGCTCCTGCATCTGAGTGAGCAACCGAACCGTATCGGCACGTTTGGTAGGGTCTTCGTTATACTTTCTATCATACCATGCCTGATTTTCTTTCTGCTGCTGGGCAAGCATCTGCTCCTGCTTTTTTCTCGCCTTACGATTAGCTATACCGCCAGCGATACTGCTTGCAATACTAAGTCCAGCACCAATTAATGCACCTATCATATATAT
>ERZ1026848.862-NODE-862-length-16599-cov-26.573199_pt1 | contig 16599 bp, 10 predicted proteins | sample MGYA00380154_ERZ1026848 | MGnify/ENA primary metagenome ERZ1026848 (study PRJEB33269, sample SAMEA4719790) | human gut metagenome | biome: human-associated habitat; feature: organic feature; material: feces | place: Cameroon | collected 2013-10 ...
AGATTGTTTTAGAGAAAATATTCAAAAAAGATTTAATAGTTTCTTTAAGAAAGATAATCTTGCTGACAAAATAGCCAATGCTTTGTTTATCGGTGACAGTGAATATGTACAAAGTCAACTGCGTACTTATCTAAAGAAATTCGTATCTATAAGAGACACTGCTACAAAAGCACCAAAAGAAAACTATTACCACGGATTTTTAAACGGTGTCTTTACTAACTGCTCAAACGATTTTTTAACAGAATACCACTCTAACTATGAAGCAGGTGATGGCTATGCTGATATTACTTTTAAAAGTGAATATTCAGAAAAAGCTGTCATTATCGAGATAAAAGCAGCTTCTGTAGGCTCTGATTTAATTCCATTAAGCGAGAATGCAATAAATCAAGTAGAAAATAAAGACTATGCAGTTCCATTCTTGCAAAACAGCATGACTCAAAGTATCTTCGCCTATGGAATTGCATTTTCAGGAAAGAACTGTCTTGTAGCTTGTAAAAAGCTAAAATAGTTACACGCTGTGTCGTTACAGACGTTGATCTCAAATAAGGATGTAGGAACACCTACATTCTTATTCAATTTTCTCTAATTACTTCTCATCTAAATCAAGATTTCTGGTAACTAAAAGACCACCAAAAGTCTGACATACAGGCATGATTTCAAGTTCATTGATATTCATGTGAGCTGGAGTGCTTAAGAGATAATCTACAGTATTAGCAATATCCTCAGGTAAAATTGCTTCAACGTCTTTGTAAACAGCAGCAGCCTTTTCGTTATCGCCCTTAAAACGTACATTTGAGAATTCTGTATTAGAGCAAAGACCTGGCTTAATTACAGTAACTTTAAGTGCAGTACCTGCTAAATCACATCTTAGATTTCTTGAAAACTGCTCAACAAAAGCTTTAGTACCGCCGTAGACATTGCCTCCTGTATATGGCCATGCACCGGCAGTTGAGCCTAAATTGATGATATAACCTTTGTTCTTTTTAACCATCAATGGTAGCAGTTTGTGAGTAATATTGAGTAACCCTTTGATGTTGGTATTAACCATGGTATGCCAGTCTTTTAAAGAGCAGGTAAATGCTTTGTCCTGACCTAAGGCTAAACCTGCGTTATTAACTAAAACATCAATGTTTTTAAACTCATCAGGTAACTTATCTAAGATAGAATCAACTGCTTCAGTATCAGTTACATCAAGCTTTAATGGGAAGATCTGACCTTCATATTTATTTGCTAAGGCATCTAATTTGTCTTGACGACGTGCTGTTGCAATTACTTTGTAACCTTGACTTGCAAGTTTTTCACAAATAGCAAAACCAAAGCCTGCTGAGGCTCCTGTAACTAATACAGTCTTATATAAAGCCATATTTCCTCCACATATTTATGACATAACAACGTAATCAAAATAATCTACCTTTATAAGTGCAAAGCTCTAGACAAAGTTATCTTACACAACGCACTCAACAAACTGTTATGCTGTCTTATTTATCAATAGGAGCAACACGTGAAACGACACCTGACTGCAACGCTTTAAAATAAAAAAGCCAGGACAGACCAGTTGCAATTCCTGAGAGTAGTAAAAAACACCAGGTATGACGACTGATATCTTTAATTTCACTTACTCTGTCAGTAAAAAATACTATGCCCCATCTCAGAAATAAAATTACAGTAGTGCGGATGGCGGTTGCAAGGTTAGAGTTAATATCCTTAACACCGATTTTTGCAAAGATAGCTGTCAGAGCTGCAAATAAAGATGACAGTAATGCGTAATGTTTCCACATGGTAATGCAGTAAACCGTAAAACGGGGGTTATTTGGATATCGATAATTTCCGATAAAGTGGCCTTTAGAATGTAGAAAACGCGGATTTACCGTAAAAAAGAAAGCACGGATTTACCGCATACATTGAAAGGACACGTGGCTAAAATAGCCCATATTAAGTGTCTTGTCCATAGGTCTAGTTAAAACTCTTGCTTTTTACTATGAGCACTTGCCATATGTTCGATCTGAATAAACTCTGCCAATATAAGTTCTTTCTGCCACTATGTGCATTGAAGGCGTTCTGAGATCACATCAGCAAACTTATCCAAGCTCTTTTATACAAAATCATTTTCCCCAGCACATTCAACTAGAACTCAATTACCAACAGATCTTTTACTCAGGCACATTAACGCTGTACACCTTAAAATTTAGCCTTTAATCTTATTTTTTTATATACCTATCACCTAACTTATAAGAATTTGCAGATATAATCAGAATATACCCTTATGATCTAAAGAATTATCTAATGACAAAAGGTGATATCTTGAACAGCAAAAATAAGAATATATCGATGCTCGAAGGTACTGTTGCCAACAAAGGCATCGCCTTTGGTACTATTAGCTTCTTAAAAAGAGCTAAAACTGGTCTTGAAAAGACTTCTGTTTCAGATACTAAAGCAGAGTGCGAACGCTTTGAAAAAGCTAGACTTCATGCCATTTCACAGTTAAGCGCATTGTATGATGCCTCTTTAGAAAAACTAGGCGAGCAAAATGCCGTAGTTTTCCAGATCCATCAGATGATGTTAGATGATCCTGACTATGTATCATCTGTTAATAAACTCATTGAAAAAGAACATGCTAATGCTGAATATGCTGTAACTAAGGTTGCTCACAAATTTGAAAAGCAGTTCTTAGAAATGGATAACGACTACATGCGTGGTCGTGCCGCCGACGTCATCGATATTTCAAGGCGTGTTAAAGAAATTCTGATGATGCATGCTGGTAAGCTCAAAAAACATGGTCTTAGCTTTGATAACAAGGGTCCTGTTATTCTTGCAACTGATGATTTGGTACCATCAGAGACTGTTCAGCTAGATAACCAAAAAGTTACCGGTATCATCACCTCTAAAGGTTCTACAAGATCGCATACTGCTATCTTTGCCAGAACCATGGGTATTCCTACCATTGTCTGCATCGGTGAGGAGTTAACTGAAGATCTTGAAGGTAAAAAAGCCATTGTTGATGGAAATTCAGGTTATGTTTACATAGAACCTGACGAATCAACCATTCTGCGCTTTACCGAAATGAAGAAGACTGACGATGTTCAGCACTCCCATTTAGAAGAATACCGTGGTAAAGAAACCAAGACCCGTTCAGGTCGCACTATTCGCCTGTATGCAAACTCAGGCTCCTTAGCTGATATCGATCTGATTAAAGCCTCAGACGCTGAAGGTATCGGTCTGTTTAGAAGTGAATACATCTACATGCAGGCTCATGACTACCCTACAGAAGAAGAGCAGTTTAAGATTTATAAAGATGTTCTAAAAGGCATGAACGGTAAGAAGGTCATTATCAGAACTCTTGATATCGGTGCTGATAAGACTGCTGAATACTTCATGCTAAAACCGGAAGAAAACCCTGCTATGGGTGTAAGAGCAATTCGTCTTTGTCTTACTAACAGAGCCTTATTTAAAACACAGTTACGCGCTCTTTACAGAGCCTCCGTCTTTGGTAACCTCTCTGTCATGATCCCTATGATTACTTCGGTTGAAGAAGTCATAGAATGCAAGAGAATTATCGATGACATTAAAAAGGAGCTTACTGCTCAAGAACTTCCTTTTAAAGATGATGTTGAATTTGGCATCATGATTGAAACCCCTGCTGCAGCTTTAATCTCAGATGAGTTAGCTCCATTAGTAGATTTCTTTAGTATCGGTACTAATGATTTAACTCAGTTCACACTAGCTGCTGACAGGCAAAATGCAGATCTTGGAAGTTATCTAAATCCATACCACCATGCTGTGGTAAGACTCATTGAAACAACGGTTAAAAATGGTCATGCAGCTGGAATTTGGGTTGGTATCTGCGGTGAGCTTGCCTCAGATGAGAAATTCCTAGGAAAATTAATTCAGCTTGGAGTTGATGAAATGTCTGTTGTACCTTCAAGCATTCTTACCCTGCGTGCAAAGATTGCAACTCTCGGCTAAAGGAGATAAATAATGCCACAATGTATAGTGATTGCAGATGAAATCACCGGCGGCTCAGCTGTTGGTTCTTTATTAGAGAAAAATGGCAATACAGTTTGCTCTTTAATGAGCACTCGCGGTTTAAAAGATCCTATTACACAAAAGTATGACTGCTTTGTGTATTCAACTAATTCAAGAAATCTTACTGCTCAACAGAGCTATCAGATGGTGTTCTCAGCTGCTAAACTTTTAAAGTCTGATGAAGTAAAGCTTTATGCCAAACGTATTGACCCTGCTATGAGAGGCAACACCTGTGCTGAAACAGAAGCTCTGTTAGATGCCCTAGGTGATCCTGATAGAGTTGCCATTGTAGTTCCAGCTTTCCCAGCATTGCGCAGAACCAATGTTGGCGGTTATATCCTAGTTGATGGTAAGCCTCTGCAAAAATCCTTAGCAGGTCTTGAAGATCTGTATCCAGCAGAATCAGGTCGTGTAGCTGACTTATTTACAGAAAAGTTCCAGTACAAAGCAGAACCACTGCACTTAAAAGAGTTCTTAAAAGGCACAGATAATCTTGCGCTAAAGATTAAAGAGTTAGCTGATGCTGGTACAAGAGCTATCGTTTTTGATTGCACTTCTCAGGAAGATATCAACAAGATTGCTGATGCGGTGGTGATCTCAAAGATTAAGTTCTTAGCTGTAGATCCAGGTCCTTTTACAGCTACATTAGCCCGTAAGGTGATGAGAACCAAGTCTGTTGCCACCGCAGCCTCAGGTGCGAAGATCTTTGGTATTGTAGGTGGTGTAAATCCTTTAATTTCAGCTCAGGTTGAACTGTTAAGACTTGAAGAGAAAGTTAATATCGTCACCGTACATAATCTTGAGTTATTAGAAGATCAGCAACACCGTAATGCCGAGATTAACCGTGTAGTAGATGAGATCTCCACAAAGTTCAACAACTACACCATCTCATTTGCTGTATCTGACAATATGGAAGTTAACAATCAGCTCTCAGCTGAATATCAGGAAATGCTTTTAAAGACCAACAGAACTCAAACTGAAGCTTTAGATATCATTTCTACAGCTTATGGTCAGATTGTACAGAAAGTTCTTGAAAAACGTCCTGATGTACAGGCTCTTTATACTAAAGGCGCTGAATTTACGGTAGCAGCTTACAGAGAGCTAAAATCTATGGGACTTAAGGTCTTAGGTCAGGTATTGCCTCTTACCTGCTACGGTGAGTTAATTGATGGTGATCATGCTGGTCTTAAGTGTGTAACCTCAGCTTCGTCTGCAACAGATACTAATACCATAACAGATAGTATTCAGTACATCAAGAGAAAACTTGCTATCTAAGCAATAGTTATTAAGACCAATAGCATATCTAGAACTCCACCTTGATTTGAGGTGGAGTTTCTGTTCCTCATGATACAAATTCCTGCTGAATTAAGATCAATCTTATCAGAGTAATTTAACTGCTAAATTGAGTTTGCCCAAATATCAAGAATTTGGTACAATTTGCGCTACAAGTTCAGGTGCAACAGCAAGTCTGAATATTTCAAAATGCGAGTGTAGTTCAATGGTAGAACTGCAGCTTCCCAAGCTACTGACGCGGGTTCGATTCCCGTCACTCGCTCCACTTCTATTTCTTATCTAACTAATGGTATTTTCTTTTTTATCTTTGAAGAGCTGTTAATTAACCTTCCTTACAACAAAGATAATCTTCTTTTCACATTAAACTATAATAACTGCATACTAGATATTTTTCTGTACTAGGTTTATTTATGGAACTATCTAATTTATCAAATAACTCACTAACCATAATAAGAACTCCCCTATGCAACGATGATTACGAATTCGTAAATCGAATCTTTGATCAGTGCTCTGACAGTAATAATGCTAGAATCATCAATGATGACATCTATGACTTAATTGAGATCATCACCAACAAATTTAATATGAAATTCATCGATGTCTTGTCTCTGTTTGAAAAATGCAACAATTCACAGATACTAGAATTACAGGAATTTATCAGTGAACTAGATGTAAATTATGACCATTTATTTGAAAAGATAAAACACAAATGTTCTGACACAGATATCCTCAAGTTTATATATTCTGCCATGTATGGTGATAACAAAAACAAAAAATCAAAAGATCGTACATTCATAAAATGCAAACTAAACCGCTGTTCAAGCAAAGTGTTCAGTTTCCTTTTAGAGCATATTTTTACAGTCCTATCTATCTTTAGTGATATTAAGTTTAGTAACACGTGTTACTTTGGAGAAGATTTAATTCCTCTGATAAAAGAATATTCTTCCATAAAAACATTGATCTTAGAAAGTGGATTTGATCGAACCAAAGAAGAAAACGTCAGAAATCAATTTTACGACATCAATGGACTTGATAGAAAATGTAAATTAGTATTGGAAACTCCTTTCAAAAGATCAAAAAGATCTACTCTAAAAACAATTGTAAAAAATCACTTCGGAAAGATAAGATACAGCGAAATACCAATTCTAGAGTGGTACTACCTATACAAAACATTCAAGGACGATGAAAATTTTGAAGAAATTTCTTCTAAGTTAAAATCAATTCCCTTATGGAAACAAAATAATGTTCTAAACAGAGAACTTTACACCTTTTCAGGAAAGGCTATTGATTATCAGTCAAATGAAGAAGTTGAAAGAATTCTATTAACAACTTTTCTTGAACACAAAAAAGATTTTTTAAACGATTTTATATCCAGCAACCACATTCTTTGTGAATCAAACAAAATACTTTACACATTGAATACAATCATAGAAAAACAACCAAATATCATAGAGCTTTATAATCTTTTTTAGTGCTTCAAAAGGGGCGTTCTTTTTGCCCCTTATTTTTTTAACTCTCTCATCTACAATTTCCTCATAGCGATATTCTTTTAAATACAGTTATATTTAATCAAATGTTAGGAGGTAATATTTATGCTGTATATGCGTTACCAAATTTCAAGCAATAATTGTAAATAAACAGTATAATTGTTTTTAAGTAATAAAAAGAATGGTGATTTATGAAAAATCCAAAATGTAGCAATAAGATCTATATAAATGAGCAGGAAGAGAAATTATCTTATGATAAAAAGTGGCTTTCATATGAAGAGCAATATGAACTACTTAAAAGCAGAGGTATGTCTTTTGAGAACTACCCAAAAGAAAAAGCCCTAAATAAATTAGAGTTTATTGGTTATTACAGACTTTCTGGTTATTCATATGCATTCAGAAAGTCACCATACAATGACAACTTTGTTGCAGGAACTGAGTTCAAAAATATTATCGAGTTGTATAAATTTGATCGAAAATTAAAACTTATACTCCTTGATGCAATAGAAAGAATCGAAATTGCGCTCAGAGTGGCCTTAACCTACTGTTTGGCGGAGAAATCAGTTTCTTATATAGATGACGATAGTCTATTTGATCTTGATAAATCAATTCAGTATAACTCAAATAAAAACAAAAAAAGAACTTGTACTAAGACAGTAAGGGACGTTTTGGAAAAATTAAGAAAATCCGTAGATAATAAGATTAACAGGGAATCACAATCGTCACCATCAATAGAACATATGGTTTCTAAATATAAAAAACCATACCCATTATGGATATTGATACAAATATTTGATTTTTCCGATCTGTGCAACCTGTATCAAGTAGCAGATCCAGCTAGCGCAAAATGCATTAGTTTAAAATTTGGAGTAGATAACCCTAGAATTTTTACATCTTGGATTCAATCAATTAGAAGAGTAAGAAACATATGTGCTCATCATGCAAGATTGGTAAACAGAAATTTAACTAAATTTCCTTCAATTCCTAGAGCTAATGATGTTTTTCCTTGGGCATCTTTATGGGGAAAAGAGCAAATAGATGTAACAAAAATTTTTCCGCTAATATGTGTTTTGCATCATATGCTCAAAGCAATTAAAGCATCAAAGTCTTGGGACAAAAGAGTCTCTAATTTAATAAAAGAATTTCCTTATATTGGCACAAAAGAAATAAACTCAGCAAAGAAAATATTAGGTTATCCTGATAGGTGGGAAGAAATTCTCAGAACAATGTAATAAAACTGTTTTGCCAACGCTGAACAAACAACATTGGCAAAAATAACTGTCCCTAAACGCGCCTTCAGAAATTTCTAAAGAGGAAAGGGTCCTATTGATTAGGTATTATAAGGATCAAACAAAGTTAGTCAATCAAATAAAGCTTAAAAGGTTATATAATTCACAAAATTCTATAATTCAAGAATTATGTTCTTCTTAAGTTCATCTTCAATTCTATAGCAAAATCAATTCCTTTATGAAGGATTTCCTAACCACCCATAATGCATAACAGTCATATCTACAAAGTGGTTATGCAACAAGTTAACCTTAGATTCAAATGCTTCTTTATCATAACTTACAGGTAGATCTGAGTCTAATGATTTGCTGATAGCAGATTTTACATTAACTGAAGCTTGTTCATCTTTATACCAATCCACAATGAACAGGTCGTTCTTTTCTGAGGTTAACTTTGTAAAAAGATTCTTGGATGCAAGCTTTACTCTCTGCTCTTCATCCTTTGTAAGCTCTCTACCTTTTATTAAAAGGTCATACATTTCAAGCTCTTCTTCAGTAAGGCCTTCTAAAGATGCGCGCTTATCCTCATTTTTCAGATCTTCAACAAGTTTTACTAATTGCTCGTAGTAATCCTCATTTTCACTGCCACCAGAATTATATCTATCAATGATATTCTGGAAACGCTCACTGAATTTGATACGTTCGCAGTTTTTATTAATCATGGAACGAAGCGCTTTTTGGATAAACAGCTTCATATCATCAATCTCAATTGCCTTGTATTCAGCAGTATGAATTTCTTGACGAAGAGCTTCTACATCAACTTTTGAAAGGTCGATAACTTTGTATTCATGAATTGCATAATTGCCATTCTGCTCATTTTCATCATTAGGTTTTTCTGATGAAACAGAAGTATCAAGCAAAGAGCCTAATCTTAACTTTGCGCGCTCTAACTTTTCATCGCTTGCATTGTTATTCATAAGGTCATTCATGTATTTGAGAATACCAAACTTGTAATTACTCCAGCTCTTTTCAAAGATTTCAGGTTTACTTGCTTCGTATAAATTGAGCATAGTATTAGTTATGATCCTGAATTTATCTTTATCATCATCCTTCTGATAAATGATGTCCAAAGCTTCTCGTTGCTTTGCTAATCTATCTAGCGCAGACTTTTCCTCATTAATAGCTTCAAGGCTAATGCCTAAATCCGATAAGAACACATCAGCTTCATCGATGCTCTTTCCAATGAGAGAAATTAAGTAATCAATATCCTTTACAGGGTAATCATCACCATTATCACCTGTTGCATAATCGGTAAGAGCTTTTTTCATGAATTTAAATACATTTACGTAGTCAATAATAATGCCACTTGTCTTACCAGGATAAACTCGATTTGCTCGAGCTATAGCTTGCATTAAGGTATGACTCTTCATTGGTTTATCAAGATACAGTGTTGATAGATTAGGCACATCAAAGCCTGTAAGCCACATTGAGCAGACAAAGACTAGCTGAAGCTTACCATTTACATCTTTAAATCTGTCTTCAATATCATAACCGTCAACTATCTGTTCCATCTTTTCACGGTGTGGTCTGATATTTAAATCTTGAGCTTCAAATTTTCTTTCTTCATCTTCTTCTTTTGAAATAATTACTGCCATTTCCACATTATTCATGTAGTCTAAGCGCTCTTTTATTTCTTTTCTTTCTTCTTCAGTTTTAGCGTTATTTCTATCTTTGATTAACTGCTTTTTCTCAAGCTCCCAATATTTCTGAACCTTGTCATACATTTTCACTGTTGTAAATTTATCAACAGAAACTACCATTCCTTTGCCAAGGAATCCTCGTCTTGGGAAATGATGAGCGATGTCAGCTGCGATCTTATCTAATCGATCCTCTCTTTTTAAAATCTCAATGATTCTGCTGCCTGAGTTTTCAAGCTTTTCAATCTCTTCTTCATTGAGATTTTCATCCTCAATAATGTCAACGACATCATCATCCAAATAGTCGTTTTCAAGATCTACATCAGGAACTCGACGACTGTAGAAAAGAGGAACTGTTGCGCCATCCTCAACTGACTGAGCAAAATTATATTCAGATACGTAGTCACCAAACCATTGATTGGTTAAACGCTTAGTTCCTAGTAACGGAGTACCTGTAAAAGCTACGAAATTTGCATTAGGCAGACCTGTGCGCATGTTTTCAGCAAGATCTTTATACTGAGTACGATGAGCCTCATCGATCAAAACAAAGATATCATCGCGCTCACTTAATACAGGATACTTCTTACCTTTATCGTATCTGAACTTTTGGATCATGGTGAATATAAAGTGCTTGTTGCCTTGCAAGTACTCACGCAATTGTTTACCATCTTTTGGCTGAACTTCGTCTTTATCTCCGATAACTTCAGTACGGACAAAGTTCTTATAAATTTGATCATCAAGATCGGTACGATCAGTCACGATTAAGAAAGAAAAATTACCTGTAAGTTTTCTTGAGCATTTGCGCACAAAGAAAACCATGGAATAAGACTTGCCAGAACCTTGAGTATGCCAGAAGACACCTAATTTTCCTTTTAACTCTTTTCTGTTCTTTACATTTTCCATCAGATTGTTAACACCAAAGAACTGATGGTTCTTGGCAATGATCTTTACACTCTGATTTTGGAACATGATAAAGTTTTCAAGATAATCAATTAAGTTATCTTTCTTACAAAGACCACGAGCAAAATACTCAATGGAAGTACATTTATCTTTGATCTCCTGACGATTTGGCTTTTCCTTTTCAGAATTTACTTTTAACCATTCAAAGAAGAATTCATAGGCAGCATTCCATGCGCCGAGACGGGTTTCTTCAGCATTACTTAGTACACAGATCTGGTTGAAAGCAAATAAATTTGGAATATCGTTTTTGTAATTTGTAAGGTTATCTGTATAAGCTTCCTGTACTTTGATTTTGGCATTCTTAAGCTCAACAAAGACAACTGGAAAACCATTTACGAAGATGAGGACATCAGGTCGTCTCCAGTTATATTGACCTTCAATCCACATTTGAGATACAGCAGTAAAATCATTGTTTTGAGGATTTTCAAAATCAATGAGCTTTAGGACATCAAAAGTCTCTTTTCCATTTCGTTTGAAGCTTACACTTTTGCCATTACGAATGAGGTTATAGTTATCATAATTAACTTTAACCATATCTGAACCAGTAAAGTCGCAACATAAATTATGGACAACTTTATCGATAGTATCTTTTGGAATAGATGGGTTAATTTTATACAGAGAGTCTCTTACTACCTTTGGCAATACACACTGCCTTTTAGACGAACGACCTGTACCATCATTTAGATTTTCTTTGTTCTCTTTACTAGGATCACAACGAATAATGTTGTATCCCAAATCATCCTCTTTTAGGATGTTTAAGAGGGAAACTTCAATGTCATCTTCTGTAATGTCGTTTGCCATAATCTTATTCCGTAAATAGATAGAACATGTTCAAATTCTTTGTTATTTTACTTCTAATTTTCCTGACATAAGGCGAGGGAGTAAAAGATCACGTTGTTTAGATAAATTAGCGATCTCTGCACTTAAATTTAAGAGCTTTTCAAAAACAGGCATAGCAATACTTTCAAATTTATTCACAATACCATGTTTAGGGCAAATCACTTTTAACCTTTCAAATTTGCCTTTGCTTAAGTTAGTCATTGTTGTTCCTGTATTTCCAAACATAATTATTGTTTCTTTCATACTCTTAATAGTGAAATATAGCCACGGTAGATATGTTAGATCATCCAGTATTATTGAATTTATCTGCTGATTTGTATGTGCTGGATAAGCATTAATTGCCACAACTCCACCTGTTCCTATACATGAAACCATTATGGAATTTTTAGGGATAAATTGAGCTTTCTGAAAATCGCTTCCTTTTTTGGATAAGTATTCAGATGTTTGTTGAACATAAATTTCGTTATGCATATCAGGGGTTTTAACAAACATAACATCTTCACCGTAATAATCACTTATCTCTGTTGGAGGAGTTTTTCCTGTGATAACTTTTCCAAAATGAGTTAGTTTTTCTTTATTCCACCCAACAGGAATTCCGTTTTCAAAAGTAGCCTTTTCATGACCTGGAAATCTAAAACGGACGAACCATTCTTTATAAAGTTCACCCGCAAGATTTTGTAAATTTTCGATTTGCTCTTTGTAGTTATTAATTAGCTTGTCATATTTGCTCAGAACAGAAAGCACATCTGATTGCACGTGCAAGTTTGGGAGCTTTACTTTAATGTTTTTTAAAGTTGATAAGAAAATACAAGGTTGAGCTGCGCCAGTCGCTACTACATGTAGATAATAGTTATAAGACTCAGTTTTGAGTAAGTAATACAAATATTGTGGTAGAACAATTTCTTGATTACATTTTATTATTCCAACACTTCGTTGAAATTCATATTTTTGATAGTTTTCATCAACTATAGCCAACTCTCCTACAGTTCCTACTGTAGTTACTAAGACATCATCTTTTGCGAGATTTGTTCTTTTAGATAGTTTATCTCTTGTGCTTTTGTCTATTTTTCTATCAGTTTGGTCAAAAGATATTATTCCGTTTTTGATATTCTTTGCGCTCAGCAAAAAGCAATCACCATTCTCATTATCCAAAACAGAGTTATGAACACCATCGAATATGCTAATTGCTATATCCTTTAGCTTATATGTCTTTGTTTCCAATTCTTTATACCAAATTACTCAAATTGATTTATCTAATTGCACCTAAAATTATGCTCGATAAGTCAAAAGTTAAAGAGTTTTTAACCATCATTCAATTAGTTAAACAAATTTTTCAAATTTTCAGCTATCTGTCGTTCTAATTCTGAAGCTTCTTTGCTTAGAGATGATAATTCGTCATTAAGCCCTAACATTTTTGACTTAAACTCTTCTTCAGTCATGCCGTCATCTTCAATTACAACACCAACATAACGACCAGCATTTAAAGAATAATCTTGATCTTTAATTCCATCTTCACCTTCAATAGATGCAACTTTACACAGTCCTATTACATCTGTGTAAACACCATCAGGGAATCGCTCATTTAACCAGCCGATCTGAGACTGATAATATTCTTTAGTTTTGACGTTTAAATCATCAGTATCAGCAGCTTTTGGAGCGGCTTCTTTTGCTGTTGTATATTCAGCAATAAGATCTTTAAAAGCTTGAGTATCTCCTTCGTACAGGCGACTTATAATTCCAAGATTTTTAATCTGTTCATCACTGAACTTTCTATGAGATCTATCTACTTGAGTAAAGATAGAACGAGCATCGATAAAGAGGATCTTGTCCTTTTTATCACTCAAAGTCTTCTTTTTATCAAAGAACCAAAGTGTTGCAGGCAAGGTAACTGAAGCAAACATATTACTTGAAAGAGTTACCATTTGGCTGATGATCCCCTCTTCAATCATCTTCTTGCGAATCTCATATTCACTACCGCTAGCATCACTGGCTGAATTTGCCATTACAAGTGCTGCTTTTCCGTTTTCATTTAAAGAAGTTGCAAAGTAGTTAATCCAAAGATAGTTTGCATTTGGAACAGTTTCCTTTTTATCTCCAGACTTTTTATTAGACTTAGATTTATTCTTTGGAACGCCATACTTATTGAAGCGATGATCATCTTTTACCCTTTCGTAAACGACCTCATCTACGTTAAATGGAGGGTTTGCCATAACGTAATCGAAATTACCTACAGCATCATAAGGATCTAAATAGAAAGAGTTTGCTTCTGTAATCTCGCCTCGCACGTGGTTTAACAGAAGGTTCATCTTGGCTAACTTTACGGTGTCAGGCTCTTTTTCAACACCATAGCAACGGAATTTCATAACGTCATCAGACTTCTTGTTATGGTTGTGCATAAAGCGAGCTGCTTGCACAAACATGCCACCAGAACCACAGGCAGGATCTAAGATCTTTTTATCTCCATTTTCAGGATTTAAAACTTCTACCATATAGCGAACTACTGTTGCAGGAGTATAGAAAGTTCCTCCATCTTTACCTTCTTGCAAGGCGAACTCACCTAAGAAATACTCATAAATTTCACCGAACAGATCAACGCTGATATCTTCAGGGATATCCATAAAGATACGTATGATTTTAGATAAGAGTTCAGGCTCTTCTTCAGGGACTAACTGAGAGTAAACTTCTTTTGGAAGAACACCTTCCATCTTGTCATTCTCGCGCTCAATAGCCTCCATTGCATTTTTTACAAGCACAGCTTTATTAGCATCATCTGGAGCCTCATTTATGGTTGAGTAATAAGCCTCAGGTGGAAGGTAGAAGCCACACTCAATGATAGAGATTTCTTTTATGGATTGCTCGGCTCGTGTACCTTTTTTCTCATTAAACTTTGACTCAATTTTATCTTTATGCTGTTTATAAAGAATGTCTGCATATCTTAAAAAGATGAGACCTAATATAGGCTGACCATATTTATTAGCTGCTAAATGGGCTCCTGCACGCAGTAAATCTGCAGCATGCCAAAGGTTATCTTTTAATTTTTTTAGTTCTAGATCTGTCATCTTTTTAAAATATCTCTATTGTGCTGATTGAAAAACGTATGAAAGCGACTCTTGCTTATTTTTCACACTTTGTATAATCATATTTAACTTCATCTAATTCCTCATTTTATAGCATTATTACATTCCAAAATGAGGAACAATCCTAATTATTCAAATACATCTCGGTGTATTAAAAAATCTCATCAAGAGATTCAAGTTCTGCTTGCAACTCTTTTATCTTACTTATAATTTCATTACGTCTTTCTTTGGCTTTTTCAACCTTTATCAATGTTTGTGCTGTAGGAGGTATTAACTTAATTGCTTTTACATCTGAGATTTTAAGCAATTTTACAACTCCACCTGTTGATAGCATTTCAAGCTGCGCTCTTACTCTTTTTGAATTTAGTTGTCTAAACAGAAATTCAGGAGTCCACATACTATCCTTTAATCTTATGATTACAAAAGACTGACCAGCTAGCCAATTATCTTGTGCATTTTCAACGAGACCAACTTTACCGGTCGATCCTTTGATTGCAAGAATAACATCTCCTTTCCTAACAATATTTCTTAACGCTTTGTTGCTTGGTAAAAGCGAAACTTCTTTTTTAGGTGTTTCTACAATTCCATAAGAATTGATGTCGGAAACACTTATTTCATAGTAACTATCTCCACAGCCATCACTTTGAGATGATTGCGCTCTATAAATCTCAGCAACATCTTCAAGAGTTACAGTGCTAATTCCTTCAAGAGCTTTAGCGCTAGCTATAGCTGCTTTATATCTGCCAATATCAAGGTTATAGTCCTGACTTGCAACATCTGACAAAGAGACTTTTATAGCAGAAGTTTCAGGATCATCATTCAGAACTTTTTCTATTTCGCTTTGAGCGTGTTGATTCAATGGTGTAAATTTTCTTCCAGCTCTACCTTCTTCAATATATTCCTTTTCTTTTAAATCAAGAAAAGAGATCTTATTGTGTTTTATTCCATCTTCATCAAACACCAAAGCTATAGTGTAAACAGAAGTTCCTGCAAGAAAACCTGTTGGAAGAGACAGTACGGCCTTAAGTCTTCCTGTTGACAGGACTTTCTCTCTTAATTTCTTATCCTGTTGAAGACCACCTATTCCAAAGTTTAAAGATACAATTACTATAAAACGACCTTTTACTTTTTCATACATATCTTCAACATATTCTTGATCAAGACTTCTATTTGAGAATTCTGTTTTTTTAATAAATGGTAAACAGCTAAAACCTAGTTCATATTTTTTTTGCTTATCGTACAGAGGATCTTCATATCTGTTAATGGTTGTCGAAATTTTCTTATCATTGTCCATTAGGATGTGTATTAAATTTTTGGTTTGATATTCTGAAGGATCAAGACCAATAGGAGCATCAACTGTAATGTTCTCCCCTATTAGGGCATCTTCAGCATTTAGAATTGAGTTAAACGGACAATAACATACACCTATCTTAGTTTTTTCTTCAATCCACTTAACTAAGGTCTTTGTTGCCACCTGCTCATTAAAATAGTAGAACAAAATCTGTTCTCTGTATCTGTTAAATACATAGTTCAATAAAATCTCAGTATCCGTTGTATATGAAGAATTATCTTTCTCACTTTCAAGTAGCTTAGCTTTGAAATTTTTGTACATATTCTCAGCATCTTGCGTTGGTAAAGTCCAAGGCAGTCTTGAGGCATCTACAAAAGGCAACTTAAAGTTATCAAATACAAATTTAAGATCTTCTATAGGAGAAGTATCAGCTCTTTCTTTTAATTTACCTTCTTTTTGCAAAATCCAGACAACCAAAAGGTTGGTAATTGGGTTTTCAAGAGGCCAGCAAAGATGAGAATTGTTAAAAAAGAAATCATCAATTTGTATAACATTCATAACAGCTCCTTGAAGTTTTTCTATTCAATCAATAAGTCACTAACCTACCTAATTCATGTTTGAATTATGGTACTTACCTGACTAAATCGCAAGTTACTTACATGACTAATTTTGCAAAATATTTATAATTATTTGATCTTTAAAGTA
>ERZ1026848.868-NODE-868-length-16534-cov-12.953092_pt1 | contig 16534 bp, 6 predicted proteins | sample MGYA00380154_ERZ1026848 | MGnify/ENA primary metagenome ERZ1026848 (study PRJEB33269, sample SAMEA4719790) | human gut metagenome | biome: human-associated habitat; feature: organic feature; material: feces | place: Cameroon | collected 2013-10 ...
ATATAATATAAGAAAGGAGATATAAATATGACATTCGACAAATTTACAATCAAGGCGCAGGAGGCGGTACAGGAAGCCGTAAACATTGCGCAGCGAAATGGTCAGCAAACCATCGAACCGGTGCATCTGCTTAGCGGTATCCTTGAAAAGGCTACCGATGTGACCAACTACATCTTCCAGAAGCTGGGCATGAACGGACAGCAAATCGCCATGCTCTTGCGTCAGGAGATGCAACATCTGCCTCGTGTGCAGGGTGGCGGTCAGCCGTACCTCAGCAACGAGACTAACCAGATTCTGATGAATGCCGAAGATACCGCCAAGAAAATGGGCGACGAATTTGTTAGCGTAGAGCCTATCCTGTTGGCTATCATTCAGGGCAACTCTACTGCTGCACGTATTCTGAAGGATGCTGGTGCAAATGCAAAAGATATGCTCGCTGCCATTCAGGCACTGAGACAGGGACAGAACGTAAAATCACAAAGTGCTGATGATAACTATCAGAGTTTGGAGAAATATGCGAAAAACCTTGTAGAACAGGCAAGAAGCGGCAAGCTGGACCCAGTTATCGGACGTGATGAGGAGATTAGAAGAGTGCTCCAGATTCTGTCTCGAAGAACCAAGAACAACCCTATTCTGATAGGTGAACCTGGTACGGGTAAGACTGCTATCGTAGAAGGTCTTGCCGAACGTATCGTACGTGGCGATGTACCGGAGAACCTGAAGAACAAGCAGCTCTATTCTCTCGATATGGGTGCACTGGTTGCCGGTGCCAAATACAAGGGAGAATTTGAGGAGCGTCTGAAGAGCGTCATCAAAGAGGTAACCAACGCCAACGACCAGATTATCCTCTTTATTGATGAGATTCATACCCTGGTTGGTGCCGGTGGAGGCGAAGGCGCCATGGATGCAGCCAACATTCTGAAACCAGCCCTGGCACGTGGTGAACTGAGAGCCATCGGTGCTACTACCCTCAACGAGTATCAGAAGTACTTCGAGAAGGATAAGGCTTTGGAACGCCGTTTCCAGACCGTCATGGTCAATGAACCTGACGAGGTGGATGCCATCAGTATTCTCCGTGGTATCAAGGAGCGCTACGAGAACCATCATAAGGTACGTATTCAGGATGATGCCTGCATCGCAGCCGTAAAACTCTCAGAGCGTTACATTTCCGACCGTTTCCTCCCTGATAAGGCAATCGACCTGATGGATGAGGCAGCAGCAAAACTGAGAATGGAGCGCGACTCTGTACCAGAAGAGTTGGATGAGATTACCCGCCACTTGAAGCAGCTGGAAATTGAGCGTGAGGCTATCAAGCGCGAGAACGACCAGCCTAAGATTCAGCAGTTGGATAAGGAAATTGCTGAATTGAAGGATCAGGAACATGATTTCCGTGCTAAATGGGAAGGCGAAAAAGCACTTGTCAACAAGATTCAGCAGGATAAGCAGGAGATAGAAAGTCTGAAGTTTGAGGCTGAACGAATGGAGCGCGAAGGCAACTACGAGCGTGTGGCTGAAATCCGCTATTCTAAACTGAAGGCTCTCGAGGATGACATCAAGAAGATTCAGGAGCAGCTGAAGAGTACACAGGGTGGCGAAGCGATGGTCAGAGAGGAAGTTACAGCTGATGATATCGCTGAAGTTGTAAGCCGCTGGACGGGAATACCAGTAAGCCGTATGATGCAGAGTGAGCGTGAGAAACTGCTCCATCTTGAGGAAGAACTCCACAAGAGAGTCATCGGACAAGACGAGGCTATCACTGCTGTAAGTGATGCTGTACGTCGCTCTCGTGCCGGATTGCAGGATCCTAAGCGTCCTATCGCCAGTTTCATCTTCCTCGGTACTACCGGTGTAGGTAAGACTGAACTTGCCAAGGCGCTGGCTGAGTATCTGTTCAATGATGAGTCTATGATGACCCGAATTGATATGAGTGAATATCAGGAGAAGTTTAGCGTAACCCGTCTGATCGGTGCGCCTCCAGGGTATGTAGGCTACGATGAGGGTGGTCAGTTGACCGAGGCTGTACGCCGCAAGCCATATAGTGTGGTTCTCTTCGATGAGATTGAGAAGGCGCATCCAGATGTATTCAATACTCTGTTGCAGGTATTGGACGATGGTCGATTGACCGACAACAAGGGTCGTGTAGTCAACTTCAAGAACACCATCATCATCATGACTTCCAACGCAAGCCATGAGATGTTGCGCAAGACATTCCGTCCTGAGTTCCTGAACCGTATTGACGATATCATTACCTTCAAGCCATTGACCCAGGAGCAGATTGCCGAGGTTGTAGAACTTCAGATGAAGCGAGTAAAGAAGATGCTGGAGCCTCAGGGCTTTGAACTTCGCTGGACTCCTGCTGCTATCCAGTATCTGGCAAAGGTTGGATACGATCCGGAGTTTGGTGCCCGTCCTGTAAAACGTGCTATACAGGATTATGTATTAAACGATTTGAGCAAGAAGATTCTTGCCGAAGAGGTTAGCAGAGAGAAGCCAATTACCATCGATCATACAGATGCAGATGGATTGGTCTTCAAGAACCAATAATCCCAGCAGATCATCTATCCGCAGGAAACAGGTTTTAATCATAAAGATAAGAGGGTGTGTCAAAAGTTCAAGACACACCCTCTTTTTTATTTTACAGAACTTTAGCAAGTTATTTCTGTCTTACATCAAACTGATAGGTTCCAGAGGCAAGCTCCAAATGATGGAGGTCCTTATCACCACTTATGTATCTGACTCCCGATGCCTTTTTCAACGGCTTACCATTCTCTGAAATGAAAGAGACGGCAGGGGCTGGCAAGTAGAGAGATGCTGTCGTATTGGCAGGAACCGTAAACTCATAACGGATGCCGGAATCGGTATATTGCCAACGGCTGCTGATTCTTCCATACATTGAATCGTAATAACCCTCGGCATGAGTAATGCCACGCGTAGGGTCAGCCTCCGGCTTCAGGATGAAATGCTTGAAACCAGGCGACTTCTCATCACGGCAGATACCGAGAGAGTAATTGTACATCCACGATGCCACAGCTCCAAAAGAATAGTGATTGAACGAATTCATACTGTTGTTCTCACCAAATCCATCCTTTACCGTATAAGAGTTCAAACGCTCCCAAATCGTAGTGGCTCCATTCTTTACAGGATAAAGCCAGGAAGGATAGCCCTCATACTGCAGCAAGCGGTAAGCCTCCTCGGTCATACCATTATCCGAAAGAGCCTTACTGATCCAAGCGGTACCGATAAAGCCCGTCAGGAGCGAATAAGCTGGATAACCGGCCATCGGAGTCTTGATGGCTGCAGCGAGATGAGCCGCCATCTTCTTCTGTAAGTCACCATCTACCACATGGAATGCCAGAGGAAGAGCATAAGATGTCTGGGTATCAATCAACTGTCCCTTGCGGTCAGCATCATACCACGAACAGATGGTCTTGCCTGTAGCCTCATCCACAAATGTTTTCCTGAAGAATGCCCTGCGCTCGTTCGCCAACCGGGTCAGCCATGCCGCATCCTCAGTCTTGCCCAATGCCTGTGCCATCTGGGTAAGAATATCCAGATCGAATATGAAATAACATTCCCATACGAGTGACTTATCATCTTTTTCATAAGACGGACTGAGCCAATCGCCCAAATCGCCCCACTGATGATGCTGTACGATAAGTCCTGTTTTCTTATCCACATACTCATCCAGCACAAACTGGATATAGCGTTTCATCGATGCGTAATGTTCAGCCAACATAGCCTTGTCGCCATATTGCTGGTAGAGTTCCCAAGGCAAGGTTACACCGGCACTCCCCCATAGCAAGCCACCGAAACCACAATTGGTTGGAGCCACATCAGGATACTGTCCCTTAGCACTCTGCAAATCACGGACCGAGATAAGATAGCGGCGCAAGAACTGGGAAGCATCGGTAATATATGTAGCCGAACGCCCGAATACGGAAATATCACCCATCCAACCCAGACGTTCATTACGCTGAGGACAATCGGTAGGAACAGACATGAAATTAGAACGCGTAGACCATACCGAGTTGAGCCACAGGCGGTTGATATCAGAACGGGAGGTAGAATATTGCGAAGCCTGCTCATTCATCGAGCTCACTACGATCGCCTTTACCTGGTCTGGCGCTACCGGAGCATCAACACCCGTAATCTCGAGATATCTGAAACCATGAAGGGTATATCTTGGCGAGAAAGTCTCTTCACCTCCCCTGGCAATATAAACATCCTGCGAAGTTGCCACACGCAGATTCTCGGTCATAATCATGCCTACATGATCCTGATAGGCTGGCAAATCAGGATATTTGATTTCGGCTGTACGAATCTTTACTTCTGTTCCAGGTTTCAAGCCCGAGAAATGTACCAGCGGAACACCCGCCATATTCTGTCCGAGATCATAGACATAAACTCCCTTGCGCGGTTCTACACAATTGAGAGCCGTCAGGGTATCAACAGGCATGATAGCCTCAGCCATATCCGGGAGGAGTTGGAAATCCTCAGTAGTTTTGAAATCAGATTCCTTCACTTCTACCGCAGTCTGCCAATTTCTGTCATCGAAATGAGGCATCGTCCATCCTTTGCAGTCTTGTTCCTTGCGTGCATCATACACCTCACCCATAAAGAAACTGCCATATCTTACAGCTCCATCATCATAGCTTTTCCAGGTAGCAGGATCGGTAACGATGGTTTGCTGCGAACCATCCTCGTAAGTAATCTGCAACTTTGCCATTAACGACTGCCTGTCGCCATAGAAATTCCAATTTCCGGTTACATAGGTGGCACCACCACTCCACCATCCTTCGGAAAGGACGGCTCCGATAGCATGCTCACCCGACTGCTGAAGCAAAGACGTTACATCGAAGGTCTGATAAGTATGAGTATGGTTATACTCTGTAGTACCAGGGTTGAAATAAGCTTTACTTACTGCCTTACCATCTATATAGATGTCGTAGATTCCGCGTGCTGTAGCATAAAGACGGGCTTTTCTGACTTTTTTGCCGGAGGTAGCAAACTCTGTACGAAGCATAGGTGCAGTATTCTCCTTAAAGGCAAAGATGCCAAGCGCGCCCTCTTTCTTTCCATCTACAGAGAGCTGGTTGGCAGAGAGTTGCTGTAAAGGAGCAGCTACCACATTCTGAGGCGACTTAAAGTTTCTAACCTCAACATGGCTGAAAGTAGCCTTCTGACCTTTAGCCACGTAATATCCCCAATCGGCAAGCATCGGATAGGCAATATAGTTATTACCCTGTTCTCCGGTAGGATTCAGAATCAGACTTCCTACGGAATGCCGTTTGCCATCTGTATCGATTTCTACCTTTTCACCAACAATTTCCTTTCCATCCAGGAAGAGAGTAGCAGCACCGGTATCCATCGAGATATCTATCAGATGGGCAGCATACTGGTTCTGCCTGTTGATAACCGCAGCAGGAATATCGTAGGAAACCAAAGGTGCGGCATCCGTCTCGCCAACCTTGTAGCCCCGACGATAGAAATTGATACGGGCAGGCTTCGACTTTCTGAGAGGCGCAATATCAAGTTCTACGCGGATATAAGAAGAATCCTTCACATTGGATACCCCTAAGAGATTTTTATTGCGATCCATCAGTCGGGGGTCGTTGGCACCGAAGATGAAAGAAGCTGCCGTTGACTTCGATTTCTTATCGAGTTGCAGTTCGTAATGAAGTCGGAAGGTTGGAAAATAAGGGGCATAGAACATCACGGGAGCATTGCCTCTTCCTATCCATTTAGCACCTTCCCAAGCCAGATATGTTCCATTTCCGGCTGTCGCGACAGGATGGTTATAGTCTGTACCCAGCACCAAAGCTGTTTCAAAAGCAGAAGAAGCCTGCAGCTCTTCGTTTTTCTGATTCCAGACGGTAAGATGCCATTGGTAGCGTGCAGAAGGGCGAAGCGATTCGCCAGCATACTGTATGCCTAACGATTCGGTACTCTTCACCTTACCTGTATTCCAGACTTCCTTACCCGTTTCATCAATAACAGATATCCGGTAAGCACTCTGCTGATTTCCTCTACTTTTGTCATCAACCTCCATCTGCCAGGCAAACCGAGGATGCATGACACCTACTGCCAGTGGAGTATTCCGGTATTCCACTTTCAGATTCTTCAACCATGTGGCTGCATGTAATCCAGATGGCAGTATCATACTGACCATCCATATTCCGATAAATTTCATAAGCTTTTTACTTTGAATCTTGAACTTAAACTTTACTGAACTTTCGCAAGATTGTCCCACATGCCCTTTCAAGGCGTGCTGTTTCTGGAGTTTTTGGGCCTTCAGCCCGTTCTTGAACCACATACAAAAGTTCAGTCCTTTATCTTTCCTGCCTTCTTCACAATTTCATCAGCCACCTGCGGACCATTATTCTGCCAGACATTATTAGGACCACAGGCGTTTTTCAGGAATTTCTCTTCTGGCGTCCAGTTATCTTTCAGGAGAATATTAGAAGAGCCCTCATCAGTATAGAGATAGAAATAATGATGAGGATCGTGTACGTAGGAAGGGTGGAAGATATCCCGCACCACATTCTCTGAAATTACCGTGTTTGGCTGGTTGCCAAGCGTGTAGATACCAGCGCAATCGTACATATGGGCAGCATAGCGCTCGATAAGATTGGCATGAATGCGATTATCATGCATCACAACCCAATCGCGGTTCCAACCCCATCCCATACTGATAGCCGAATAACTGACATCATGAATATAATTATGTTCGATGTTCATGCGGCTAACGTAACCCAAAGCAATGGCACAGGTACCCCACTCCTCGTTTGTAACATCAGAGAACTCGCAGTTTCTGACATGCAGTCCGCTGCACACCTCACGCAAATCCTGCGGACGATAAGGCAGATGCGTCTCCAAACCGGCAGGCGAAAAGCTGCCACATACCAGTCCATTCATCGCTATATCTTCGAAGGTACTGTTAAGTACCGCTCCATCCTGGCACCCCTCAACAAAATCGAGACCATCGCCACCCAGATGTCCAAAAGAGCATGAATCGAAAACCGCTCTGCTTGCATAGCGCAATTCAACAGCAGCAGCGGGTCTGCCAAGCCAATCCTGATTATCCAGTTTATGGTTGTTCACACGGTCGATACTAGGGCGCAGTTTGTAACCTTCGGTAATGAACATTCCCGCCTGCAAAGGCACATGTCCCTTGTAAGAAGGGCGATTCCATGTTGTAACTTCAAAATTCACATTTCTGAAAGTAACAGCATCCACCATTTTTTCTCTGGTACCCTCAAATTTCACCAGCGTTTCCAAAGCCGGTGCCGCAACATTCATACGCTCCCCTTTCCTAGGCATATAATACAGTTTATGCGTACGGATATCATGATACCATTCGCCCGGTTTATCCAGAAGAGGCAGCGCATTCGAGATAAAGAAAGGTGAATTGTGCTCACAATTATACATAGGTGAAGGCCAAGGACGTTCAAACTGAATCTTAGCCTCGGGATCGTGGAAAGATACGGCAGCAGAATCGCCCTGAATACGGATGTTTCTGATACGCAGATAGCTTACCTCCCACATCTGATGCAGCGTCATCTCTGCATATCTTGCATCCGGTCGGATGATACTGTTACCCGCCTTATCCTTAGCCCCCGTCAGAAGCTGACGAACAGCAGAAGCCGGAACCCAGATGACGCGTTTCTTCTTGTCTACCCATCTGATGCGCGGCATCTGATTAAAATCACTCACGCTACGCGCCCTATCAGCCCGCGAATGATTCACCCAGAGATGACGGAAATCCATAGGACGTCCATTGAAATCAGGCACATCAGCCACCCAATATCTGCCCTGTTTCTTCCATCCGCTAACCGGTACGGCTCCTGTAAGCACCGTACCTGCCGAATGCTTTACCGAAGGCGTTCCCTCAAAACAGAGATGACTGTCTTCCGGACGGAGCACCAGAGGTTCATAGAGCCGGTATTGACCTGCCTGCATTTTAACTACTACCGAATCAGCCTGTCCCAATCTTCTCATCTCGCGAGCCTTGCGAACCGCATCAGCGAGAGAAGAATCGGGTGATACCTGAACATAGCCTATCTTCTTATTTTCAGCAGAGAGAGCGAGGCTGAAGCCCAGCATTCCCAGCAATAGGATTCTTCTTAATTTCATAACTAAAAAATAATTATTTTCTAACTGAAAGCCAAACCGACATTTCCACATCACTACCCCGATTATCCCAGGCATAATAAGGAATGAGCGTAACATTTACCTTTTTACGGGCAGGAGCAAGTGTACGATAAAGCTGGTTCTTCTGCCAGGATGCTGCTGTTCCCTTTTCAGCAAGCAGCGCCTCACCCTGGAGCGCAACAAACTCGTGGCCGTCGATCGTCTTCTTTACTTCAGTCCATTGGATATCAGCAGGAATCACGATATCATTCACGCTTACCCTACCATACTTATCTTTGCAGGAAGCAGGAACAGAAGAAGCATCGATATCCACATTTTCCAAACAATAGACAATAGGTCCGCGCATCACGGCTATCTGGTTCTTATTCTCTTCAACCAAAGGGTTAGCCTCTACCAGACGAGGTTTCATATCAAAAGTTCGTTCCACGAGGGTTCCCTTCTTCCAACCGGTCTGTCTGCCTTTTGAATCAGTAGAAGAAACCGCCTCATATCTACCCTCTCCTGGTACACGGAGCATCAAGGTTCTGATATTCTTAGCCTTGTTGATGCGAATGGAAAACTTGCCATCATAAGGATAGCCAGAAGTCATCTCTATATCAACATCCTTTGTTTTCAGATGATTATCACCATACATGTTCACCCACAAAGTATCACCTTTCACGGCATAAGCATACTCCTGCGCTTCGCAAAGTGCACGAAGGGTATTAGGTGGACAGCAGAAGCAACTGATATACTTCTGGCGGGTTTTCGGCCAGCGCATCACATAAGGGAAATCGCCCGTACGGCGCAAGGCCTGAGTATAGAAATATCGGGTACCATCGAGCGAAATGCCCGGCAAGACTCCATTCAGAAGTTCGTTTTCCACCATATCCATATAGCGGGCATCAGCTGTGGTTTCGAGCATACGCCAGGATAAGAAGATATTACCAATCTGCGCACAGGTTTCATTATGCGAAGTCTCGTTTGGCAACTGATATGCTCTGCCGTATGCCTGGTGAATCTGCTGAATGCTTGGCTGATCGTAAGTGGTTCCATCAGGTGACACACCATCATAGAGGGCACCGCATCCACCTGTGATATAAATCTTGCGATAGGTGATATCATCCCAGATACTGGACAGATTCTTCATGAGTTGCTTCTCGCCGGTTTCAGCATAGAGATCAGCTACACCCGCATAGAGATAGTTGGCTCTCACCGCATGCCCCATCGCCTCATATTGCTCACGGAAAGGATGTCGATCCTGATTGTGATCTTCACCATTCTTCACTTCATCACGAATGGCTATCAACCCCTCTGCCAGTTCCAGATAACGCTGATCGCCGGTAGCACGGTACATCTCTGAAGCTGCCATATAATGAGAAGGACAGATTGCATTGCGCGCCAACTCATCGCGCTGGTTCTTCAGAAAATCATAGAGAAAATCGGCTGCCTTGAGTGCACAGTTGAAGAGTGTCTTCTTACCTGTGGCACGCCAATGTACGATACCGGCAGTCATCAGATGTCCCAGATTATAGGTTTCGAAGTTGAGACGGCTGGCAAAGGCACCTTTCTCATCTTTTCCGCCTACGGTGATACCGATTTCGGCTTCGTCCTTCCGGTCTTTGAGAGCATGCGTATCGATGCCCTTATGGCGCTCATCTATCACCACAGGGGTATGGATATAACCATCGGCACGCTGCGCCTTAGCCACTTCGGCAATAAAGCGATCCATCAGAGCATCAAGTTTCTGATCATGAGTTACTGCATAAACTGAAGCACATGCCTCAAGCCATTTATACATATCACCATCATGGAAAGGTGGTCCCCAATGTTCGCCTTCTGCATCGCCCGCCGCAATCTCGAAATTACGGAAACCGTGCGATACCTCGGGGGCATCCCAGGTTTTCCACATATCCCAAAGCGAGGTTTCAGAGAAGACCTTGAACCGGTCACCCCAAAAACCACCTGTCCAACGGGTACTTCCTAAAGGCATATTTACCATTCGGGCTTCCTTGCTATGGCTCATATCTACCAGTCCATTGTGCTGTGCCATGACTGGAGAGGTAAAGGCCGAAAAAGCAAGAAGACCTGCTATCATCCACTTTCTGCTGTAGTTTGCTGTCATCATTATTGTTATTCGTTTAGTTTTTAATTTAGTTTTAAGACGAAAAAAGGGATGATCTTGTAATCACCCCTTTTTATTTATTATGTATTGTTTCTGCGGATTCATTACCGACAGATGAACAGCATTCTAATTGATGATAATACCGCCATTTGGCTGAATCACAACCTTTGCCTTACCATTCTTGCCTACCTTCAAGGTCTTCTTTACTGAAGTGTAGAACTTCTCGCCCTGCTTCTTTGGCTGATCGGTGAGATATTCCACAGTCTTACCAGCGAACATAGGCAGGTTGAGGGTTAGGGTGAGCGGCTTGTCTGTAGCATTCAAACCACCGACAATCCATTTTCCGTTATTGATTGCTGCACCAGAGCCGTTCTCTTGAGACGCCTTACGGGCTATAACCGCATACTGGGTAGGATAACCTGCGATAAACTTAACATCGTCCCATGCTGTCGGCAAACCCTTCAACCAGTCCAATTCCCATTGAGGAACATCCTGCAGATTGTTAGGATAGAGACAGACACAGTTTACGCTGCTCTGGTTGGTGATAGCGGTTGCCATCTCAAACACATCACTTGTATAACGCTGATGGCGGCTCTTGTTATCTCTTGAAAGATATTTGTTCATCATCACACCACCCCAGTCGAAGCTGGCTACGGCATTTCTTGAGAAAGGATGCATCGTCATCTCGAAAGCCTCCTTCTTGGCATGATAATCCATGAAATATACATTCTCAGAAGCCAGTGCTGCCTCACTGGAAACATAGTTAGGATACATGCGCTCCCAACCTCTAGGCATGGTACAACCATGAAAGATAACCTCCAGACCATAATCGTTGGCATCGCTCAGAATATCTTCATAGAGTTTCATCGTCTCCTGTTTGTCACCACCGAAGAAGTCAACTTTGATTCCCACTACACCTATCTTCTTCATCCATGCCATCTCCTTCTTGCGGGCGATGGAATTGTTCATAATCTGACGTGGAGTCTGTGGAGCATCATTCTCGAAACCATTCGAATTATACCAGAGCATCAGACTTACCTGCTTGCTCTTGGCATACTGAGCCAATTTCTCAATCATGTCACGACCGATGCGCTGGTCCCACCAGTTGTCTACGAGGATAGCCTCATAGCCCTGAGCCGCAGCAACATCAATCATCTTCACCTGGTCATTATAGTTGATACTCTCATCCTGCCAGATCAGCCAGCTCCAGGTGTAGCGTGAAGGCTTATACTGCTGAGTTGGCTCATACAGAGGTTCTACCACATCGTAAGGGATGGTAGTTTCTACAATCGGAGCCAATGTGGTGCCAACGGTGATGGTACGCCATGGTGTTTCGCCCGGCAAAGCAATACCGGCAAATTCAGAACCGAATCCGTTGTTTTCACCTTTCTGAGGGAAAGCTACTGTATATCCCTTCGCTGCATCATAATCAGAAAGTCTGCTACCAGGATATGCGCTGGATACTCCTGTTTCGCTGACCAATGCCCAGCCGTCATTACCTACCTTGAAGAGACAAGGGAAAGTATAGCCCACACCAAACTGCGACTTCTTTGCCATCGGAGCATCCGGAGTATATTCTTCTTCATAAGATGGTTTGGTTCGTTCCCAACCAGTCATCGGACCGATTTGAGGGCAGAGGAAAGTAGTGGTCTGCTCTGGGAAATTGAATCCGCTCACCTCATTATATATAATCACCGACTTTGGATTATCCTTCTTCGGACGGATCATCTCATATTTGTAGGCAACATCGTTGTTGCTTACATGGAGATGCAAGGTCATGGAATCCTTCTTGGCATTGAGAAATCCGATGGTTGCCTCATAAACATCCTTTTCGATGTGACTTTTCTTGATGCGGTTCATGTCGTAAGAAAGATGCTTCTCTGTTCCTTTCATCACACCCATGGTAAGATGCTGGGAGAAGTCGCCATAGTTGGCTACCAGTCCCAAGGCAGAAGGTTTAAGCATCTGCTTGCCATTCAACTCAACAGAATAGAAAGCCTTTCCGTCTACACATTCCACCTTAACCGCCAATCTGCCGTCAGGAGAACTTACTTCATAATTGTTGGCTTGTGCACAAACCGTGCCGAGCAACAAAATACTAGCAATACAAAATTTTTGCTTCATTTTCATTTTATTGTTAGGTTGATATTATTATCTTCTCTGTGATGCAACAGCAGTATAGCCGGCATACTGCTCCAGTTACTGCTGCATGTAACAAAACCGCATGCAAAGATAAGCTAATTCGGGGAAAAAGGGGTGTACTTTTTGTTCAAAAAGCATTCATTTTCGTGAAATCTAACGAAAATGATACAAAAACGAGGAAAAACAAATGGTAGGAAAAGCCTTTTGATGAAAAGAAAACAAAAAGCCCCGACGTCGCGTCGAGGCCTTTGAAGTTTTTGAATGTTTCAGCAGTTTGTGTTTTTTATGTAGTTATGATTTATTCGTTTTTGAAAATCAATTTCTTTTTCTGGGTGCAAAATTAAGACAAATATTGATATAAATCAAATATTTCTCGATTTTTTATGCAAAAAACAACGTAAACGTTTACAAATTTTGCGCACAAAAAAGGCCATTTGTGCGCTATTGTGGCTAAAATACGGCTGTGTATTCTGTGTCTTTTGAATATTTTCTGCCACATTAATAAAAAAGTTAAAATATTGACGCTATATTTTGTTTTCTCTGTATTTTACACTATCTTTGCACTATCTTTTCACATTATTATATATATAAAGAAAATAGATGAAAGAATTTGTAATATCAGAAGTCAAGGCGGAAACCGCTGTACTCGTGGGTCTGATTACCAAGACACAGGATGAAGCCAAGACAAAAGAATATCTCGACGAGTTGGAATTTCTTGCCGACACAGCAGGGGCTGTCACCGTGAAGCGATTCACGCAGAAGGTGGTTTCTCCTAACCAGACCACCTATGTGGGTAAGGGTAAACTCGAAGAAATCAAAGAATATATCAAAAACGAAGAGGAGGAAGATAGAGAGGTAGGTATGGTCATCTTCGATGATGAACTTTCTGCCAAACAGATCCGTAACATCGAACAGGAACTGCAGGTGAAGATTCTGGACCGCACCTCACTGATCCTCGATATCTTCGCTATGCGTGCGCAAACCGCTGCGGCTAAAACCCAGGTAGAGTTGGCGCAATACCGTTATATGCTCCCTCGTCTGCAAAGACTCTGGACTCATCTGGAACGACAGGGTGGTGGTTCAGGTTCTGGTGGCGGTAAGGGTTCTGTTGGTCTGCGTGGACCGGGTGAGACCCAGCTTGAGATGGACCGCCGTATCATCCTCGGCAGAATGAGTCTCCTCAAAGAGCGACTGGCAGAAATCGACAAGCAGAAGACTACACAGCGAAAGAACAGAGGCAGAATGGTGCGCGTGGCACTGGTAGGCTATACCAACGTAGGTAAATCTACCATCATGAATCTGCTCAGCAAGAGCGAGGTGTTTGCCGAGAACAAACTCTTTGCTACCCTCGACACCACCGTTCGCAAGGTAGTGGTAGACAACCTGCCGTTTCTCCTTGCCGATACCGTAGGATTCATCCGCAAATTGCCAACCGACCTGGTCGACTCTTTCAAGAGTACCCTTGACGAGACACGCGAGGCCGACCTTCTTCTGCACGTAGTAGACATCTCACATCCCGGCTTCGAAGAGCAGATTCAGGTAGTAGAGAATACACTCAAGGAACTGGATTGCGCCGATAAGCCATCGATGATTATCTTCAACAAGATAGACAACTACTCATGGGTAGAAAAAGAGGAAGACGACCTCACACCGATGGAGAAAGAGAACATTCCGTTGGAAGACCTGAAGAAGACATGGATGGCAAAACTCAATGAGGACTGCCTCTTCATCTCAGCAAAGAACAAGGAGAACATCGATGAATTCCGCGAGATTCTCTACAAGAAAGTAAGAGAGTTGCACGTACAGAAGTATCCATACAACGACTTCCTGTACCAGGATTATGAGTAAGAACATAAATATCAACAACAAGTAAGTTATGAATGATTACAGACCTTTAACCACCGAGGAAATCGAGGTGCTTAAACATAACGACTGCTGGGCCGAAGACTGGACCTCAGTCAATGTATCAGAAGATTTCAAGCCCAACTTCATGCACCGCGTGATGCTCTATGGCGAAGTAAACATCGGCTCATTCAACAAGAACGTGGAGGTGAGCCAGGGCTTCGTAAAGCATTCGGGCATCAACAACGCCACCTTGCGCAATGTAACCATAGGCGACGACTGTCTGATAGAAAACGTAGGAAATTTCATCAACAACTATACCATTGGCGATGATTGCTACATCTCCAACATCTCGACCATGGAAACCACCGAGGGAGCTACTTACGGCGAAGGAAATCTCGTGAGCGTACTCAACGAGGTGGGAGAAGGCAACGTAATCCTCTTCAGCGACCTGAACAGCCAGCTCGCAGCCTTCATGGTGAAGCATTTCCCTGACAAGGAGATGAAGGAGACGATTCGCCAGCTCATCAAGACCGACATCGACAACAAGATGCCGGAGAGAGGTCAGATTGGCAACAATGTGAAGATTATCAATACCAAGGAGATTACCAACTGCGTAATCAATGATTATTGCGAAGTGAACGGTGCTTCCCGACTGAGCGACTGTACGCTATTGGGCTCTGCTCATGGCAACGTATATATCGGCACAGGCGTCATAACAGAAAACAGCATCATCGCTGAAGGCGCCAGCGTTATCAACAGCGTGAAGATACAGGATTGCTTCGTAGGCGAAGCCTGCCAGTTGGCTAACGGCTTTACAGCCTCAGCCTCCGTATTCTTCGCCAACTCCTACATGAGCAATGGCGAAGCCTGCGCAGCCTTCTGCGGTCCTTTCACCGCTTCCCATCATAAGAGCAGTCTGCTTATCGGAGGTATGTTCTCCTTCTACAACGCCGGTTCTGCCACCAACTTCAGCAACCATGCCTATAAGATGGGCCCTATGCACTGGGGCATTCTGGAGCGCGGTTCCAAGACAGCCAGCGGTGCTTATCTCCTGATGCCAGCCACTCTGGGTTCCTTCTCAGTATGCTTCGGCAAGCTGATGCATCACCCTAACACCCGCAACCTGCCTTTCGCCTACCTCATTGCAGATGGCGACAAGATGTTCCTCATCCCGGGCAGAAACATCACCACCGTAGGTCTGTACCGCGACATCAAGAAATGGCCTAAGCGTGATCTCCGTGCTATGGAGAACCGCAAGAGCATCGTCAACTTCGACTGGCTTTCACCTTATTCTGTTGGCGAAATTCTGAAGGGCAAGAAGATTCTTGAAAACCTGCGCGAGGTTACGGGCGATAACGTTTCGCAGTATCTCTATCACGAATATATCATACCGGCTTCATCGCTCCACAAGGGCATCAAATATTATGATATCGCCCTCCGCATCTACATGGGTGCCGTATTGAAGCGTGTGCTGAAGCGCGACCCAGCCATCACCCCTCCAGCCAGCCATGTCGGCGTGGGCGATTGGGATGATCTTTCGGGACTCTTGCTCCCGGTTTCTGAAGAGGAGCGCATCGTTAGGGATGTGAAGGATGGAACCATCGGAAATATAGAACAGCTGCTCGACCGATTTGAAGAAATCAATGCCAACTATCGCGACTACCAGTGGGCATGGACCTACCGGATGATCTGCGATTACTACGGCATCGGTGAAATCACACTTGAAGATGCCAACCGCATACACGAAGATTATATCAAGGCACGCCGCTCATGGATAGCAGAAATCCGGAAGGATGCTGAGAAAGAGTTTGCCATGGGCGATGTGGAGGAAGAGGTCTTCCGCAACTTCGTCGACAGCCTCGACCAGGAAATAGAATACGAGAATTAATTAGACTTGAATATTTCAACAGTTTAAAATAACAAAAAACATTATGGCAAAAACTCCAGAATTTAAGTATGCTCCAATGTTTCAGATTGGAGAGGACAAGACAGAGTATCGCCTTATCTCTAAGGAAGGCGTAAGCACAGCAGAGTTCGAGGGTAAGACTATCCTCAAGGTTTCTAAGGAAGCACTTACTTTGTTGGCACAGCAGGGTTTCCACGACGTAGAGTTCAAACTCCGTCGTGAGCACAACCTCCAGGTGGCTAAGATTCTCAGCGACCCAGAGGCTTCTGAGAACGACAAGTATGTAGCACTCCAGTTCCTCCGCAATGCAGAGACTGCCGTTAAGGGCATTCTCCCATTCTGCCAGGATACAGGTACTGCTATCATCCACGGTGAGAAGGGTCAGC
>ERZ1026848.871-NODE-871-length-16516-cov-9.987911_pt1 | contig 16516 bp, 12 predicted proteins | sample MGYA00380154_ERZ1026848 | MGnify/ENA primary metagenome ERZ1026848 (study PRJEB33269, sample SAMEA4719790) | human gut metagenome | biome: human-associated habitat; feature: organic feature; material: feces | place: Cameroon | collected 2013-10 ...
ACGGACCGATGAAGGCGCAACGCCTTCTCAATCCGTTCCTTCATATCCTCTTGGTAATCAAATAGCTTGATTTCCTTCATTATTTAAGTGTCTCGTTGACTTTACTCCAGTCTTTATTCATCAATTCCTCGATGATGCTATGAATCTTCAAGGCATATTTCGTTCTCGGATGATTGCCATACTGTGTTCCTCTCAGAATACCTTCATAGAAGATGGTTACGATGATTTCAGTCTGTTTTCTGTACCTTATATATTCCTGTTCATCATATTTCTTGTTGTGCCAATAGTAGGAACATGCCCAATAGCGCTTATGGTTATCCAGCATCTCGGATGCCAGGAAACCATACTTGACGAGTGTTGCCTTCTTGGTCTTCATCAGTTCATTCATCTTTTTGTGGAACAACAGAAAGGCATTGAACGACATTCCTTCCATGATGGCTTTCCATTCTGCACTCTTTTTCTTGACAAGGGCTTGGTCTGCCTCCACCTTTGCCGTAACCTCATCCTCTTGCTTCATCCGTTCTTCCAGATAGGTGGTATCCCATTTTCTCCATATCAGTTTCTTGATATACCCATCCAGTTCCATGGCAAACTTTCCTTCTTCTGTCTCTTTGACATGGTATTTCTCTTCCAACAATGGTGTACGCATCTTCTTCGTTATCAGATATACAGTTGATGTAATCTGCAGTCGCTCCGTACCGACATCTTCTCCTGCTATCACCTTATCACCCAAGATAGAAATGGTTTTCTCCAGTTCTTCCAACTTTTCATCAGTAAAGAAACCATATTCCTTCAACTTCCTCATCATGCCATAGATTTCAAAATACAAGGCATTACTGAATATAACGAAGTCCATGTCTTTCAGCGTTTCCGTGAAGAAAAATAAATAGGTACTAACAGGGTACATCTCCATATTCTGTGGCATTTCTATTTCCTCCGGCAACTCCACTCCCGAAGCCTTACCGTCTTCTCTTGCGGTCGATATAATCTCGCCTGTCTCAGGATTTCTGGCATCCAGATAATTGCCGAAGTCAAAGTTCTTGTCTATCTCGTTGATACCTGTCAACTCCTTCAGTAATATCTTCGGCTGCTTGGCATCACTCTTCATAATTTCCTTGAACACGTCCACGCTTGCCATGCACAGATTACCCACGGCTGAGGCAAACGCCACGTTCATCAGCAGATTGCCATGCAGCAGGTCATCGAACTTTTCTCCATAGATGCGCATGGAGATATACCATTCCTTGGGATTACCCTCAAAGCCGATGGGGGAGATATGGATGTCCTCAGCCGTATCGGTATGCTGTCCATACAGACTGCTGATGACAGGATATTTCTTCCGGAAATGTTTTTTGATGATATGCTCATAGCGGTCATAACCGTTTTCTGCAAAGTCCAATACATGCGCCCATCTACAGCATGCCATGATATACCCGTCATGGTTCAGGAAGTTCATGTTGAAGTACTGGTGTTCGTTGATTCTCACCGTCACCTCCAACTGCTTATGGGTTTTCTTATTGAACGCAAACGTACCTTCAGACGGAAAATCCAAAGGCACACTGGTTGTGAACACGGGTAAAATTATTGGTGCTTCTCTCATTGTTTCTGTTTCATTATTGTTGTAGTTGATGATTTACAGGAGTGATTTCTCCATGTCATTTGGCTCACGAGTCACAGCCATCGGCTCACCCTCAAATGGTGTCTCTGGCATCAAGTCCATCAACTTCTTCTTCATGCCCCGATGATTGGGATATTGTCCTGCTGTCTCTTTGATATAGCGGCATACCTCCTGGCGTTTCTCCTCGTGGTTCCATATCTTGACAGCTTCCACCAGGGCTTGATAGCTGTCGAATATCAGTTTGCCGATACGTCTTTTGTATTCGCCTACCAATTCTTGTATGTCATCTCGGTTGATGAGCAGTGGTATATGCTTGCATAGCGCCATGGCGATGGCATACGCTGCATCAGGTCTGTTCTTCTCCAATATCTGTGGGATGGATTTCTTATGCCATCGTTCCAGCAGTCGTAGCTGTGCCGTAAAGTCATCATTGTCCCTCGGCTCAAAGCTTACTTCCTGCATCAGATATTTGGAGTATTCCTCTTCATAGTCCACGCTCAGCCCTTTCGGAATATAGTTGATTCTCGGTCGCTCCATCTTGGCGCGATACCGTTGCTTCTCCATGGATCGTTTTCTCTGCTCGTCCCATTTAATGCGCAACAGCTTTTCTTCCCTTATCTGGAGTTCAATATCTCTGAACTCAGGTGTATTCATCACCTCTGCCTTCAGATGCTTCTTGATGACTTTTTTCAGATAGCGTTTCCATGCCTCCTTGTTCTCTTCGGTAACGAATGGCGGACATTGCTCACCGTAGAAGGTGTGCCAGGTGAATGGCTCGAAATCGAGGTGCCAGAGGAAGGATTTGTGTTGTGGATTTCTTTGTTCCATGATTTTTAGGGATATGCTTATACTTTTTAAAATTAGCTTTTCTTCCAATAGCGTACTAAACGCTCATTGATCTTCTTATTTGGAGTAAATTCTTTCAGTACTCTAATGTCTACACTAGTATTTTTTAGATAATCAACCAATCCTCTACTCAGTATCTTGCATTTATCCCATTTATCTATAAAATAGGATATAGAAGTAAAGCAACTAATTCTATTCCAATATTTTTCGTCCAACTGATTTTTGCTTAGCGCAATATATATGTGATAAAAGCTATGCTTAAGCATTTCTATCGCTATAACATCATGCCAATTGTGTGCAAGAATATATAGGTATATATAGAAATCAATGTTCTTATTTTCATTGTCTTGATTCAAAAAAGCTTTCCATACTGATGAAGAATTACTTTTCAAATCATAATCATTCGGCTCTATTTTATATAACAAGAATCGCTCAACTCGTTCATTAATGGTTTCTTGCGAGTTCATCCATATGAATATATCTTGCTTTTTTAATAAACAAGCCTGCAATAAAGAAGGCGATACAAAATGGTGGCTACCACTATTTGCAGCTTCAAAGATAATGCTAACGGCATCTTTTACTTTCTCAATGATTTTTTTTGAGACATCCTCACCAACAAGAGCTTCTGCATCAATAGCCTTATTCAGCAATCCATTCCAATATATGAATTTATCAAATAGTTTTTGACTAAACAGTAAAAATATGGTATTAAATTTATCATTCGAAACTTTAAGCCACATACCTGATTCAAAGAATCTATCGTTAGAGCTAAGAAAAGGTAATAATTTTTTCCATTCTTTGTCAATGAGATTAAGCAATTCTTGCTCTTCCATATTATTAATGGCATAGAGCAAGGCTTTACAAGCGGTGTCATTAGGGTGTGCTAATGCTGCGATCTTGGTGATTAAATCTATGTAACTTGCATGGTCATCTTTATCCAACTCCATTAAACGACTTTCAAACTGTGTTTCTTCTGGGTATAAAAAAGAATCATTTTTCAATGATGCAATTTGATAGAGATAATCTTTTTCTGTTCCATATAAACTGGAAATTTTCTTTGACAAGAAATTATACTTCAATCGAACTCCATCGTATATATTTGGAAATGATTCTTCTAACAAATGAAGAACCTCCGCATATTGTTCTGCCCCAACATTCTCCGTCAAAGCTGTATCAAGTTTTTTCATTAATACAGCAAAAGCCATGAGCTTATCTTTATCTTCACGTATATCCTCACGAAAAAGCCTTATCAAACTAGGAAATGGGTCATTTAATGTTTTTGATTGTTCAAAGATATATTGCAATCCAATATAAAAGTTCGTCTTATCAAATTTTCCGTTCCATGGAGCATTAGACAAAGATATATTGGCAGTATTGTCTGTGAATTGTATGGAAAAGTCTATATCTCCAATTTTTCTCTTAGAAACAGAACCTGTGCTCAGTCCAATGTTTTTCAGCATATCCAAAGGCGTATATTGCAGTAGATAAAAGCACAACGCATCGTATATCCCGTGATCTTTATCCATGTATATAAATAGATTTTTATTGTTACCAAGCAACAATAAATAGAGAACCATTAAAGAAGTATCATCGAATTGCTCAAACACAGCATTTGAGTTTCCATTCTCAAATGTGTCTATTTCTATTTTTTGCTGATAGAAGTCATATTTGTCTTTTTGAGGTCGTCTGAAATATTTTTCTAGAGTTCTAAAATCAAAATTCCTATCCAACTTTTTTAAGTCAACAATAAGAGTATGCGTCCAGACACAACCAGGACGTTCCATTTCCTTGGCATACCAAGTTTTGGCAAACGCATACTTCTCGCCATTAGACAGAGGATAGAATGTCATATACGAGTCTCCTCCTAACTCATTTCTATAGCCAGTCCAATCACTTAGGACTGACATCAAAGAAGAATCATCATTAGGTCTTACCGGAAAAGAACTCGCTAACATTCCATGTCCTTTGTTATAGCCGTGTAAAGTCTGTTCTACTATCATTCCTTTATTAGTAAATATAATGGTAAAGACAAATCGTGTATAATATCATCTTCAAACTCAACAAAAGATCTTTTACCTTCTCTTGTTTTCGCTTTTATTTCTCTTTTTGTTGCTTCGTAGCTTTCTTCATTTTCTTTTGGATACACCAATCCTTGTGAACTCAAGCCAATAATATCAGCATTTGGAATATAGTATTCTATGAAATTATATAATGCTGGCGATTCATCTCTAAGATAATCCTTTGGATTTTTTGGTATTGTTCCATTTGCAGTATTTTTATCCCACCAAGAAAGTACAATTACGACTTTTCTGAATTTCTTTTTGCTCAACAGAGATTTCAATACCATGATATTCATTGCTACAGCGGAAACATCTGTAATGGTAAATGGAGCAATATCTTTAGCAGGTAATGGTTCTTCGTCATCTTCTGGGCCATGGTCATCTTCGAATTCTGGCGGAATGACTTCGTTCATAAAATATACTAAGGTATCTGTATCCTTCAACCATTTAGAAACAAGTTCGGACTCTTTAAAAACAATCAAGTCTCGAAAGTTTTCTCCAAGGAAATCAGGTATTTCCACTTGGATTTTTTTATCAGAACCTGCTTCTTTAAGATTTATCAGAACGGTCTCATTTTGATTAGAATAATTGCGGTCTATAAGCTTCATATTCTTATAAGCTTCACTCAATCTGTTTAGCACTGTAAGATCATCTGCAAGATTCATCTTATCAGCGACTAATTTTATATTACCGACTTTTTCTGGATGCATCAGACAATACCATAATGCACCTATATATGTAGACTTGCCCGAACCTGGCAATCCTGCTATCATACATTTTGTAACACTCATACATTCTTTTTTATTAGTTCAACAATGTTTGTACCCAATTCGTTTCTTCTTGTTTACATATAATTTGACCATTCAAAGTGTTTACAAAATAGTCAAAGACATGATTCAACTCTTTGTCTTGCATGTTGTTTGCTGTAATCTCAAACCTATTCGAGAGATTGATACCATAATCATTCTTCAGCATATTCTCCAATTCTTGACTTTGTTTTGTGTACAATGTTTTTTCTTCATCGGTTGAATTCAATTCAATCTTGTTGTAAATTATATCGTACACTTTTGAAATGGCAAAAACACCAGCAGACGCCATGCGTCCAAGTAACAACTGAAATTCATCACAAAAGTCGCCGTAATCATCTTCATTATTAATTGATGAAGAATCCACAAAGAAAACTATGTGGTGAGAATTAATCAGTCCTTTGTCTTTCTGAACATCAGACAAGTTATTCTTATAGTTATTTTTATACATTTCTCCAGCGCGGTCAGAAATAATCAATTTCTTTAATTTTTCATTCTTTGACAGTGTCAATGTCAAAAACTGACCTTCCAATGTGGTTGTTCTGGAATTTCGTTTAGAAGTTTTCAAATCTTCATTCCGAATATACGCCCTGCGTTCAAATCCTACATAAGTATCAGAATCAATAAACTTGTATCCGTCAATTTCTCCTGTGGACATAACTTTATGATATAAAGAAGCCACAAATGTTGATTTCCCGACTTCGGAAAAGCCAACCAATGTTATAAGATGTGTATCACAATCTCCTAGAACATCATTTATGTTTTCATCTGTTAGCGCATCACAAAAATATTGCGCAGATTGCGTAACAGCATTATCTATGATGTCATCAGTTTGTTTTGGTCGTGTAACGCCAGCCAAACTTTCTAAAATATCTTTTTTATCTTCCATTACTTTAATCTTTTAACAAATCTTCTAATAGCAGTTCATGATAGAGATAAACAAAGAACTCTTTTGGACTCAGTTCGAAGTCTTTTAGATAATCACCAAATTTATTATCCCTTGCATTTTCAATTTCATGCAATAGCAAAGATGAATCTGATCTGATTTCATCAACAAGACATACGTCCGTTTCCGCCAGGTTTTTAATAATTTTCTCTATCTTTTGCCTTTGTCCATTTCCGCCACGTGGAAAAATACGTTGCATTAACTCAATAAAGTCTTCTTTTTGAGGTATCTGCGGCTTATTGATAAAATAATGTTCCAATATCAATTGAATTTTCAAGAAATCATTTGTTTCCTTTAATCCTTTTATGAATTGCGACATTTCTGCATCCCAGGCCATCAATGCCAAAGACTGTATTTTATCAGACATATCCTCGGAGATAGTCTCACCCTGTCGAAAACTATCAATAAACATTGATTGAACAAAATCTCTTGGATATTTCTTTTCACCAATTACTTCTCCCTCTGCATATTGATTATATTTAAAATATAGCTTATAGAGTACATCTTGATAATTTAATTTTTCCCAATTACCATGCACTTGAATCATAACGTTTTGCAACGATAATGATCGCAATGCAGTTTCCTTGTCATCTTCGCATTCTTCTATAGCCAAATAGATGCAATAGAAAACAAGTGCGCATTTTATACGTTTGGGAAAATTATAGTTTCCCAAGCCATTGCTTAAAATGTATTCAGCCACGAAATCGTTCAACTCATTACATTCCCGATTCATAACATAGCAATCGACCAATTCCTCAAAATCATCGAATGAGAACGACTCATTGCCAATGTATTCGGAACAAGCTTTTGCCAATACGTCTGTTTCTGTCTCTTCAAGTGGTACAATAAGACCACATTGCATGAGAATATTATTTAGTTCATTATTCATCACTTTATCATGTTATAAAGTTCAACCCACCTGTTGTCTTCCCTGATTTTTTCCAAGAACACTTGATTTCTCATATAGGCAGAGCCTGTACAATCAATCTGCGGGTACATCTTTTGTATTATCTCTTTTGAATTTGGACACTGTTTAAACTTATGTCTAACATCACGTTTGGATAAACCATCTGGAAGTCTCTGTTCGAGAACTATCGCAGGTTTATTACCATCCTTCCATAAATCATGTTTTTTCAAAGTAATCTTGAATGGCTTGGATTGTTCTTCATCCTTTACAAATTGTTCCCCATCATACTTCTGAACCCTTAAATCCACTTTCAATACATCGTTTTCATTATCATGCTTTTCAATGGAGAGTTCTATGATATTATAGACTGGTTTATATGTGTTATCATTCACATCTCCTGGATTTAAAGAGCCTGAGTATATGTGCACTGCATTGTTATTTATATCACTGTTGGCTATATGAACATGCCCATATAACTGCAAAGCATACCTTTTATCCAAATCTTTGGCTATTGTATCTTTATTCAGCAAGAAATCTAATGGATGATGACACATCAGTATGTTGATGATACCATCCTTACATTTTGCACCACGATACGCTATTTGGGGAAGGAAAAGACGATGTCCGTCTATTCTATCGGGATCTGGGTCATAATCATTTAAATCACTAATCAATGCTGAGTTCACGCCATACAAATTGACTTGATAGCCTTCGAGGTCATCTTCAAATTCAGAATGCCAAAACATTTCAGCACCATCATACCTGTCAACACCCAATTCTAAAGCTCTAAGCATAAAAGGTTCAGCATTGTCTCTCTCATCATTGCAGAAGTGATTGTATTCTTTAAAAGGTGTATATAATTTCTTGATGAAAGAAAAGTCTTCGTCAATCATCTTATTCCACCACAAATCACGATCATTCCCGCTATTAGATATAGCTTGATGAATGAATTCTCTCACGCACTTGGGATGCTCATTTACATTCTTGTCATGGTTGCCAGGAACCGTATAAACTTCTTCGCTTTTGCAAGCTACGGTTTTACATAGTTCTCTGATAAATGAATTGGCTCGTTTATATTCATCAGTAGATCCACTAAAGGCAATATCTCCGCAAATGAGAATTTTATCAAAACTATTACCTGTACCTTTACAATAATACTCCAAATCTTGTAGCATTTGGTCCCTTATATCTGTATAATCGTCAGCAGCATCAAGCTGCTTCTTCCAATGTATATCGGAAAGTTGTAATATACGTATTATTTTCATTATTTTCATTCTATTATTTACCCATATATCTCTTGTAGAATCCCACAATTCCCATTCTCATCCACTACATGAAGCATCACTTTTGCAATACCGCCAAGGTCATTGCACACATTCCTTGTCGTACCCTGCATCTTATCTCTATCATCTTGACAGCAGAAAGCGAATTGGCATAGAGCAGCTTCGTTCATCAACTGAAAATCAAAATTGTTGTTGCTCCCATGATGTGGAATTTGAAACAAGCCGATAGGATAGTGAACATACTTACCCAATACCCTCTTCAATGCAGAATAATACCTAAACGGCAAGCTTCCATTGGTGAAGTCTTTCAAATAGGCATCACCAGTATATACCGCAGTTGCAGCATCTACTGCATACTTACGCTGTGCAATAGTTGTATAGCAACTATCCACATCTCCTACAGGCATAGATACCACTATCAAGGAGTTGCTGTTGATATTGAAACTTCTTGCATTCTTCTTTCCCATCAGTTGATAAATGCCCCTGATTATATCCGCATTCTGCTCCAGATCCATAGGCGACATATCGTTGATATCCATCCCCAACTGTCTTTTCACCTCGTCCTCGAATCTATCTACAAAGTTCTTGGAGTCGTTCAGGTTGAAAGGAATATAAATCCATTTCGGAGATAGGGTAATTCTGCTACCGCTTGGAATACTGCCCCTTAGCTGTTCAAAAGAAACATTACTAGCATGAGGTCTATCAAGATAACGGTCATATTCATCCTCGAAAGGATTCTGCTCCTCGACTTCCACAATCGTAGCCCCTGTACTTCTCAATATCAACATGCACTGCTCATAATAAGCATACAAAAACGGATTGAGAATCACAAAATAGGATGGATAATGGAAAGGCATCACCACTTTGGTACTGCTATTGAGGAGATTCCTTCTTGCCAGTTCCTTCAGTCCACTCACATGGTCTCTGTCAAAATGAGAGATAAACAATAGGTCAACAGACAGCTTCCTGTTAAAAGCCTTGTTGATTTCTCGCTCCAACAATATGGTACCATTACGAGTGCCACAATCGTAAACCACGTTGTAGCACTCGGTTGCATCACAGAGTTCTTCCGTAAAGAAGCCACCATGACCTACAGGGTGTATAGTTCTGATTACTCTCATTTTACAATCCAGTCAATCCACAGTTTTCCCGATATACTTCCAGAACACCTTCATTTTCTCAGGAGTTTCCGTCAAAGCCAAATTCTTGGTAATCACGAAATAGATGAAGCGGAACTTATATACCGTCCAATACAGCACCAAAGCCAGCGCCAACTTTCCAAACATCGAGAACAGCAAGAAATAGAAGTTGAGCCTTTCCAAACGATAGGATGCAGTTACATCCAAGACTGGCGAAGACACTACGACATCAAAGATGCGATAATTCGTATCTTTACCTGTCACCTCGCAGGGCAGAGTCGCTACCACAAAGCCATCCTTGACGCTATCCCAGCCACTCGCTATCAGTTCCAATGGTGCAAACACTTGCGCTATGGCGAATATATACACAAAGATACTCAGCAGAATCGGTATTTGCAGGTAATAGCTATTCAGCTTTCCCAATACCAGCACAAAGGTAAATGTGGAGAACAGTCCGAGGGCCAAACTAACCTGAAGCATCGGCGCAAATGCCTCTCTCATCATAGGAATGGATGCCGCACGGATAAACAACGCTAATATCGCAATGATACAAAGAGACAGGAATATTGCCCCCAACCTAAAGTCTGTCGAACTATAATCCGGTCGGTATTCCTTGGATATGGTCACATTGTTCAGTACCAGATAGATGTAAAACAGGATGATACTACCCACCATCTCCATGATGCACCTGAACACGAACATATTGTAAGCATACGACGCAGAGCCTATCTTTCCTCCTGTCAAACCCATGACAAGCATCACTCCATTGTAGAATAACCATACCAACCACAGAGCCATCCATCCCTGATAGAAACGAGCCACGGAATGCCTGATGGCAGCAAACCGTTCCTCTATTGGAAAGTCCTCTTCATCCGTGATATGACACTCCCTTTTGAAATAAGTCTCTATCAAGTCCTCCTTTTGCAGCAACCTCCTTACTATCTTGTCCTTATGCCCCCAGATATAGAAGAAGACGATGCCCATGAAAAGAGTCTGGAAAGCATACAGCAAATTCGTAAACTCCTCCAATCCCCAGTTTGGAGATAGAAGCTTGAAGTCCTTGAAATATCCCAACACGGTAAACGATGTGGCTATTATCGGACATAACACGGTTAGCACCAAAGCCCACGTCTCGTCTTGCCACCACTGTTTATAGCTACTGCCATTCATATCTTTCATACGCCTTGTCAATCTAAATTATAAAATGTCTTCTCGTCCATATCCTCCAATTCCACGATATTGGACTGAAACTCAAACTTGTTGAATCCGTTGCTGTCATAGTTCTCCACACATCTGAACAGCTTGCTCACGTTCTTCACCTTGCCACAATACATCTTGCTCGGGGTATTGGTGTAGCCGGCAAACTTCTCCACGAAAATCAGAGGATGCCCATCCTTCTCGTCCTTATCCGTGATTATCACATTGTCAGCCAAGGCACGCAGCGTAGGAAGCATCGACCCAGCCCTGTCACACAATATATATAAGATGATGTCATGCTGACGGCAAAGTTCAGCCAATGCTGCCAGGAACAAGTCATCCTTCAATCTAGGGAAACAGAAATCCAATATCTGCAAGTCATCTATCACGATTCTTCTGATATGCTTTTGACTGTCGCCATCGTATGGCACCTCTATCTGCTTTTCCAGATAATACAGGAACTCTGCTGGCGTGATATTACCCATACAAAAGTTCATGAAGTGGATATAGTGATAGCAATTAAGGCATGCCTCGTTCTTCTCCTTGTTTTTCTCCCTGTCCCCACATGATGGTCGGGCAGGGCAGACCAATCGTCTTCTCGTAACCGTCTCCTCCTTGTTCATCATGATGATGAGCGTATGGTCTTTGGCGCTAGCCGATCCGAAGATACCACCAAAGGTAAGGAAACGTTTGTAAGTATTAGCCCTGCCTACTACGGCAGTCACAAATCCTGCGTTGCCATACATATACTCATTCTCAAAGAAGTCATCTTCCTCCTTCGATTTGTGGATAAGATGGCGCAATGGATTGATAGGAATAAACACCCTGTTCAGCAGGTCGATGGACATCTGCTCCATGTAATTCTTGGGATAGATGGCATAGAAAGGTTTGTTATCCCCCGAGGCTAGTTCCGCCTCATAGTCCTCGTATGTCGTGGTAGGCGTATCGTAATAATACTTCTGCAATTTCATGTATTGCTGGTAAGTATCCGTCAAGGCATCAGTATGTGTATATACCAAGGCACGCTGAAGGTATCTACGCTCATGCAGATACGATTCCTTGCGAGGATAAACCTCGATGCCAAAGTCACGCTTTTTGTACTGATGCTGTCCCTGATAGAACTCCTGACTGTCGCTCTTGATGATTTGAAGATACTTCAACACAAATCTATGGTTCAACTCCTTGGACAGTTTGACAATCATATTCACCCGATTCTCTGGGACATCAGCGGTAGAGTCAACGCAAAGGATTGCTATTTTGGCAGATTGCAATCCATCAAGGATATTATTAACCACTTCTCTTGTGAGTTTCTTTTGGTCAGATACATCCACTGCTACCAAAGAGTGATGGGAACTTATCCTTTTGGCTACATCTTCTGCAGTCGTATTGTTCTCCATCACGAATGGCAAGAAGTGCAACCCTGTATATCGATGGAACAGGTCATCCTTCGGCTTGCCATAAGCATCCTTGCTATACTCATTGACAGAGCCATGCCTTCTTCGGTACACTTGGTTGTATTGGTTATCATCCGCAGCTAAGTCAGCCTTCACATGTAGCGAGTTGGTACGCCTGTTATAATAGATGATACCATCTCCCATCATCGCATCCGTCATGGTGGCAATGGCAGAATAAGGAATGTTGGCATTTCTGGAAATACCTTGGCACAATATCTGAGAACTTTCGAACAATATATCAGTAAAGATATTCGAGCTGAGGTTGACAGAGGTATCTTTCGACGCCTTCTTCCTCAATATCTCTTGCAGAGAGGAAGAAATGAAGAAGTCCAAGAATAAGTCATCCAACTTATGCGCTTGGTAATAGGTGGAATACATGATAGGCTCATTGTTCCAATCCTCACCGAATACCGTATACTGCGATTTGATATTCTCGATAGACTGGGCAATACCATAGAGCATCTGCATGGCAAGCATACACTTGTCATTGTCATCCTCGTTTCCCCGGATAACGATAACCAGAGGTGTTTTCTCTATAGCCTGTTCTTTTATGTATAGAGGATTGAGAACATTTGCGTCAATTCCCCCATACAGCACTTTGTCAAGCCCACGTATGCCAGTTGGTAACTTTGGCAAACATTTTGGCTGTTGTTCATTCGTTTTTTCTTCCATTGTTGGTTGTTTTTAAAGGTTAAAAGGGCTACTAGGCTCCATCCCTTTAAATAGTTCTTATAAAAAGGGGAGAGGTGAGCCATTAGCCCGTATATCTGTTATTTTCGATTCTTCATCCGCCAGAAGAAATGCCATGTTCTAAAGATTGGCTCACTTAGAGCCTCGGCAGGATAATATCGCACGAAGTGCATATTTCTCCATATCTTCAGGAAGTATTTCTTTGCCATTCCTTGTTGTGTGAAATGCCCATACTTGGTGAAGTGCTTTCCGAAGTTGCCACCATTCAGTATCTCTGCCAGCAACAACTTTCCTCGCTTTACATCCATCGGAGCAATCATCTTATCCTCAGACAATCCAAACACCTCATGAAGCACATACATCACCGCACCCGCAAACTTCCACAATCCAAGATGTTTCAATTCTCTTTGCAAAGTATCCCTAATCACTAATAACTCATCATTATTCACTACAAAGTAGTAATCAATGATTTGCCTCATTCCAATTCCTTCATCAAAGAAATGGTGATACAGATGCGTCAGCTGATAAACCACATTGAATGCCGTCGTTGGTATAGCTATTTCTCCAATACCATCTGGCAGGCTAACAACATTTGAGCATTGCAAATCTGCATTACGCTTGAACCACTTCTGCAGTCTGGCATGATATAGAGGATTATTCATAGAGCAAGGAAAGAAATGCAGTTCTACAGGTACACCATCCATTGTTGTTTCAAGATGATGAAACCTTATATCATCCTCTAGGTTAAAATGACGCTTAGCATATTCTGTTATATCTTCTCTGCTGGCATTCACCCATACATCAACATCCCCTGGAGTACGAGAATATGGATTCGGATACATTAAGGCATTCCCTTGTCCTTTCAAGATACAGCATCGCAGCCCGTCCTCCTTCAACATAGAATAGAGCTTGCTCGCAACCACATTTACCTTTATGTTCTGTCGATGAATTTGCTGCGCCGATCCCATCCAAGTTATCAGTAAGTCTCTTTCTATCGGATTTTTCTTTAACTCCTCAGGATATTCCTCACCCATTCGCTTTATACCATTAAAACATATTCCTAAAATTGCTTGTTTAGATGCGAAAGTATATAGTTGTCGCCAATCCATATTGACGGCAACCATACTTAGGTCAGTCTTGTCTTCAAGACAGTATCTTAAAAACAAAAAAATGGCTGATGCTTGTATCATATAATCAATTATAAGTTGTTACTTCTTGTACATATCTTCGTAATACTTCTGGTAATCACCTGAGGTTACGTTGTCCATCCATTCCTGGTTGTCCTGATACCATTTCACCGTTTCTTCGAATCCCTCCTCAAACTGGAGAGATGGCTCCCAACCCAATTCCTTCTGTAAATTTCTAGAGTCGATGGCGTAACGCATATCGTGACTGTCTGTTACATAAGTGATGAGATCCATATCCTCGCCTTCCTTTCTGCCGAGCTGACGGTCAACGGTCTTGATAACCACCTTGATGATATCGATGGCATGGGCATGGTCTACTACATACAGCATAAGTAGAGGAATTATGCAAGGCATAAACTCGAAGCCCTTTATGATTCATCAGAAGAACATGAAAGAAATCGAACTGATCCTCAATTGAATCTGAAGTGAGGCTCATATAAACATTAACAAAGTCCCACGTAAACTTTATCTGAGTCACAAACCAATTCGAAATGAAGCTTATTTCAAAATCAAATGAAACTTACTCCAAAAGCAAGTAAAGCCAGTTTCAATCGCAAAAAAGCCTTTTTGCTTAACAGCATAAGGAAAATCGTGAGGGATAAAGCCAAAATCGTGACTGATGCGTGAGGGATAAATCCCCTTTTTAAGCCATCAGTTACGCATTTGATTCCTTTAATTATCAGAAGTTTACCCGATTTTATCTAAAAATCGTGAGGGGTGATAGATGCTTTGCAAAAAACTTATTCCACTGTCACACTCTTCGCCAAGTTTCTTGGCATATCCACATCCAGTCCCTTATCCACTGCTACATAATAAGCGAGCAGCTGCAGCGGAACCACGCTCAATAATGGAACCAGCGCATTCAATGTCCTTGGAATCTCCAATACATTATCCGCTATCTTCTTTACCAGCTGGTCACCCTCAGTTACCACGGCAAGGATGCGGCCGTTTCTCGACTTCACCTCCTGCATGTTCGAGATAATCTTCTCATACAACTGATGATGCGTAGCCAAGAACACGATAGGCATATCCTGGTCTACCAGGGCGATAGGACCATGCTTCATCTCGGCAGCAGGATAACCCTCGGCATGGATGTAACTGATTTCCTTCAGCTTCAAGGCACCCTCCATTGCTACAGGATAGTTCACACCACGACCCAAGTACAGGAAGTTGTGCGCATAGGTAAACATTCTGGAGATATCCTTGATCATCGGAGCCAGCTTCAAAACCTTCTCCATCTTCACCGGAATCTCAGAAAGTTCCTCTATCATCTGATAGTAATCAGCATTGTTCAAGGTACCCTGCTCATGTCCCAAGGCCAGGGCAAGAAGCGTAAGAACCGTCACCTGGCCGGTGAATGCCTTCGTACTTGCAACACCAATCTCCGGACCCACATGGATATAGATACCCGTATCCGTTTCACGTGCAATGGAAGAACCCACACCGTTCACAATACCGAAAATCAACGCACCCTTCTCCTTTGCCAGCTTAATTGCAGCCAAGGTATCCGCCGTCTCACCACTCTGGCTGATTGCAATCACCACATCCTCCGGCTCAATCACAGGGTCACCATATCTGAACTCACTGGCATACGCCACCTCCACTCTCTTGCGGCACATCTTTTCAATCAGCTGCTTGCCAATCAGTCCGGCATGCCAACTGGTACCACAAGCCACGATGATGATATGCTTAGCCTGAACCAGCCTATCACGATAATCGTGCAGGGCAGAGAGAACGATGCGGTTGTTCTCAGGATGCTCCTTATCAGCATAAAGACGACCACTCATACAATCCTTCAGACAGTTAGGCTGGTCATAGATCTCCTTCAGCATAAAGTGGTCAAAACCACCCTTGCTCAGTTTGCTGATATCCAGATTCACGGTCTTGATATCAAAATGACATGCCGAATGCTCCAGGTTGATGATATTCAACTCTTCGTCCACTCTGATATCGGCAATCTGACCATCCTCCAGATACACCACCTTATCCGTATGCTCCACGATAGGCGTAGCATCACTGGCGATATAGAAGTTCTGGTTATCCTTACCTACACCAACCACCAGCGGACTAGACTGACGTGCCGCCACCAGATGACTAGGGTTATGCTTCTCGATAACAGCAATGGCATAAGCACCGATGGCATCGTTCAGCGCCTGACAAACGGCAGAGACCAGGTCCTTGCCGTTCTGCTGGTAGTAGAAATCAATCAACTGCGCCAGCACCTCCGTATCGGTAGTACTCTTAAACTCATAGCCCTTCTCGATAAGCTGTTCCTTCAATACCTGGTAGTTCTCGATGATACCATTATGCACCAAAGCCAAGTCACCACTCATGCTCACATGAGGATGCGCATTGGTAGCAGAAGGCTCACCATGGGTAGCCC
>ERZ1026848.873-NODE-873-length-16474-cov-9.227237_pt1 | contig 16474 bp, 12 predicted proteins | sample MGYA00380154_ERZ1026848 | MGnify/ENA primary metagenome ERZ1026848 (study PRJEB33269, sample SAMEA4719790) | human gut metagenome | biome: human-associated habitat; feature: organic feature; material: feces | place: Cameroon | collected 2013-10 ...
AGATCACGACCGCTTATGTGTTCTCTGCCAATACCACCGTCTATGCGCACTGGACCTACACCGGCGGCTCTTCCTCCGGCGTCGTCAGCGCTCCCACCTATCCCATCACTGTGGATAAGAGTGTGAACGGCAGCGTCTCTGTTTCGAACGGCAGCGCCGTCAAGGACGCCTCTGTGACCATCACGGTGAAGCCCGACAAGGGCTATACGCTCGAAACGCTCACCGTTCTGGATAAGAACGGCTATGCGCTGGAGCTGACCGAGAAGAACGGCAGATTCACCTTCAAGATGCCCGCCTCGGCGGTCATCGTCAAGGCGACCTTCATGGACGACAACACGATGCTGAACCTCTTCGTCGACGTCAAGGCGAGCGACTACTTCTATGACGCGGTCCTGTGGGCGGCGGAGAAGGGCGTCACCAGCGGCACGGACGCGCTGCACTTCAGCCCCAACGCGCCCTGCACCCGCGCTCAGATCGTCACCTTCCTGTGGCGTGCGGCCGGTTCTCCCGCTCCCAAGAACATGAGCAGCTTCGCGGATGTTCCCGCTGACGCCTTCTATGCCAAGGCGGTTGCCTGGGCTGTCGAAAACGGCATCACCGGCGGCACTGGCGACGGTAAGTTCAGCCCCGACGCGCCCTGCACGAGAGCGCAGGCTGTGACCTTCCTCTATCGCGCCTCCGGCGCGCCGGCTGTCAGCGGCAATGCAGCCTTCAGCGATGTGGCAACCAATGCCTACTATGCGGCGGCAGTCAAGTGGGCGGAGAAGAACGGCATCACCGGCGGCATCGGCGGCGGCCTGTTCGGCTCCAACAACAACTGCACGAGAGCCCAGATCGTCACCTTCCTCTATCGCAGTGTGAAGTGATCCTCCGGGCATAATGCGCAAGCAAAGCACCGAAAGGCGCGGCGGCATCGCCGCCGCGCCTTTCTCCCAAAAATCGAAAACGGGCGGGCGGGACCCTTTCCCACCGAGCGAGGAGGCATATCCATGAAAAAACGAATCTTCCTGCTGGCGGCGCTGGCCGCCGGTCTTGTGCTGTGCCTCGCCGCTTGCGGGGAAACCAACGGAGACCCCGTCACCGTCACCCTCTGGCATGTTTACGGAGGTGAGGTGAACTCGCCCATGAACGCGCTGGTGGATGAGTTCAACCGCACCGTGGGTCAGGAGCAGGGCATCCGGGTGCGGGTGGACAGCGTCAGCAACAGCGGCGTTATCCACGAGAGCGTGCTGGCCGCCGCCTACAAGGATCCCGGTGCGCCCGAGCTGCCGGACCTGTTCGTGTCTTACCCAAAGACCGTGCTGGCGTTGCCGGATGAGAACATTCTGGTGGACTACCGAGACTATTTCACCGACGAAGCGCTGGAGGGCTACCTCCCTGAATTTGTTGAGGAAGGAACGATCCATGACCGGCTGGTCATTCTGCCGCTGGCAAAATCCACGGAGATCCTCTTTGTGAACAAAACGGCCTTTGACCGTTTCGCCGCCGAAACCGGCGCAAGCCTGGACGAACTGGCCACCTGGGAGGGGCTGTACGCCATGGCGGAGCGGTATGCGGACTGGTCGGGCGGCAAGTGCTTTTTCGTTCACGACTACCACTTCAACTATTTCCAGGTGGGGGTGGAGTCGCTGGGCGAGGACTTTTTCGACAAGAACGGCATTGCCTTCGGCCCCAAATTCGCCTACGCATGGGAGCCTTACGCCAGAGCTGCGCTGACCGGCGGGCTGTGGCTGGGCAGCGGCTATGCCACCGAGCCGCTGCGCACCGGTGACGTGATCGCGTCCGTTGCCTCGTCCGCCAGCGTGCTGTACTATTCCGACGTGGTGACCTATGAGGACAACCGTACCGAGCAGGTGGAGATCGTCTCGCTGCCCTGCCCTATCTTTGAGGACGGAGAAAAGCTGGTCATGCAGCGGGGCGTGGGAGTCTGCACGGTAAAGTCCACGCCGGAGCGGGAAAAGGCCTGCATGACCTTCCTGAAGTGGCTGACCGAGCCGGAGCGGAACGTGGACTTCGTTACGTCTCTTGGATACATGCCGGTGACGAAGGAGGGCTTTGACCGCTACCTGCCTGCCGCCATCGAGACGCTGAGCGATCCCATGTATGTTTCGCTCTATGAAGCCTTTCTGAAAACGCGGCAGGACTACACGTTCTATGTGCCGCCCCAGCGGGAGGATTATCTCAATCTTGAGACTCACTTTGAAAAGGCGGTGCGCCTGCGCCTGGCGGCCGGGCGGGCCCAGTACCTGGAGCAGGGCGCAGATGCGCTGGAGCCGCTGCTTCGTACCGTGCGGGAGGAGCTCCAAAAAAGCTATGGCAAGTGACAAAAAAAACGGGAAGGGAGGGATCTCCGTGCTGCTTTTGAGCAGGCGTCTGTCCAAAACTGACAGTTCAGCGGGCAACCGCAGCATCGGCGGCAGTCTGGTGCTGTACTGGCTGTGCATGGTGCTGGCGATGCTGGCTGCCGCGCTGCTTCTGCTGAGCGTGACGGGGGTCCTCTCCCGCACAGCACGCCAATTCGGGGAGACGGCGGCTTTGCAGCAGAGCAACACCGCCGCACTTTTTACTGCCCAGATGGACGCCCTCGCCGCGCAGGGCATTGAGCTTTCCGAAACGGTCGGCGGAGAGCTGGAGAGCTTTCTTGCCCACCGCGGTCTCTCCTTTGACGCGCTGAACGACGATCCGGCGCTTATCGCAGAACTGGAATCCCTGATGATCCCCGCTCTGGAAACCACCATGGCGGGCAGCACCTGCAGCGGCGTATATTTCTGTCTGGATGCCACAGCCAATACAACGCTGCCGGAATCCAAAACCTCCCGCATGGGGGTGTATCTCCGCTATTCCGGTCTGCGCTCTGCCCATCCCAGCGGCATCACAGCCTATTTCCGGGGAGCGGTGGATGCCGCGCGGGAAAACGGCCTGCAGCTTCATAACCGCTGGAATCCGGAGCTGGACACGTCCCTGATCCCCGGCTACCGGCAGGTCATGGCGTGGGAGGGTGAGCGGCTCTCCGGCGGCTGCCTCTGGACGGAGCGGGTGCCGCTGCTGGATACCTGGGAGAGCGTGACGCTGCTGTGCGTTCCCGTGCGGGATGGGAGCGGAACGGTGCGGGGGGTCTGCGGCATGGAGCTCAGCGAGCTCTATTTTGGCCTGTCCCACAGCACGGTCCCCAGCTCCTACGGCAGCTTTCTGATGCTGCTGGCTCCCATGAACGGGGATACCCTCCTTCTGGATAAGGCCATGCTGGGCAGCACAGAGGGGACGGACCTGTCGGCCTCCGGCGAGATGAGGATCCGAAGCGGCCGGGACTACGATACCTTTATCTGGAACGATACGACCTATCTTGGAAAGTACCAGATCATCCCCGGACGGCTGGCGGATGGCTATCCCCTGGCGGCGGTGACGCTGATACCGGAGAGCGGCTACCGCCACCGTGCCCAGACCGCCCGCATCGGCTGGATCCTTGGCTCCCTGGGCTTCCTTGCGGGGATGCTGGTGCTGGCCGCCGCCCTTTCCCGCCGCTTTGCCACGCCCATTGCCCAGGGCTTTGCGGCGGCCAGAAGTCAGGCGCAGGACTGGCAGCCCACGGGGATCCGGGAGATCGACGAGCTGACGGCCTACTTCCACAGCCGTCTGCGGGAAAGCCAGCCCGAGGTCGCCCTGCCCCGGCAGGTGGAAAGCCTTGTGTCCGAGCTGATCGACCGGGCAAAGGGACTGACCGGTACGGAGCGCGTGATCCTGCGCTACTATGCCGAGGGCTATGCGGTCAAGGACATCTCCGGCCTGCTGTTCATCAGCGTGGGGACGGTGAAGGGTCACAACAGCCACATCTACAGCAAGCTGGGAGTGGATTCCTACGACAGCCTGAAAGCTTATCTGGATGTTCTCCGGCGCTGTGAGCGGCTGGAGGAGCTGCTGCAGGGCGGCGGTAAATGATCGTACCGATGAAAAAGGCTGCCAACCGGCAGCCTTTTTCATATCAATAACGGACAGGGGTGTTTTTCCCGCGCCGCAGCACCTGCCCAAAGGGCGAACATCTCTATCAAAAGACGGAGGACGGAAAAACCGGCCTCCGTCTTTTGTTTGTTGAAAGTGCTCAACAGATGCTGATGGTTTTTATGTGTTCCGTCTATGACTGAGTCCTGTTTTTGCGGGTTTTGCCCCAAAACAGGACTCAGGCCTATATTTTTTCCCTGCAAAAACTGGTAGAGATAGAGTCAACAGAGCCACAATCGGGAGAACTGCCGGAGAGGAGGGACTACACATGAAGCAGGTCATAAAGGAGGCGATGGGAGACTGCTCTACCATAGGGGAGTTTCGCTTTCTCCTTCGCTGTCAGGAGTGCGGCAGAACATGGCACAGCAGCCCCGTCCGTTTTTCCAAGGCCGGCACGGAGCCGGAGACAGAGGGGATGCGCGCGGTGTTCCGGACGCTCTACGAGCGGGAACGGGCGGCTGCCCGGGAAAAAGCCGCGGCGGAGGCCTTAGAGATATTCAGCCAATGCCCTGTCTGCGGCAGGCTGGTGTGCAACCGCTGCTTCCTGATCTGCGAGGATCTGGATCTATGCGCTGCCTGCGCGAAAGCATTGCAGGTGCGCGGCGATATCGTGGCAGGAGAAACTTCCTCCCCACGGGAGTTTCCTGTCGAATCAGCCGGAAGGATTTCAACAGAAGAAGATAAAACGACATGAGAAAACGGAAGCTTGCTGAGAGAATACTCTTTCCGCAAGGCAAACACAAATTATGGGAGAAAGGAACGTATCATGCAAGTAACACTCACCCATCTGCCGGATACGGCGGCGGAATTTGAGGCGTTGTCCCGCCGCACGCCGGAGGAGGTCTGCGCATGCTTCCTGTGCGCATTGAACCTATACATAAAGGACAAGGACGCGGGTGTGGCCGCCATGGACCTGCTGCGCGGGCCGCGTCCCATGACGCCTTATGACGCCCAATTCCTGCGGGACCGCCTGCGGGGCAAGGAGTATCTGCCCCTGGCCTACTTTGAGGGCGCAGCGCCGGAAAACAGCTATACCCCTGCGCAGCCCTATGTGCTGAACGTCCTGCCGGATCCCCGCCCCCAGGACATGGAGCCGGGCTATCTCCGGCTGTTTCTCCGGACGGCAGGCGCAGATTCTCCCCGTCCCATCAAGCTGCGGCAGAAGCCCTCTACCGGGGAATGGTTTTTGTGGGAGTATTCCAGCCCCTTGAGCGGCATCCGCACCCCCGCCGCGCAGGACCCGTGGGCATGACGCGATGGGAAAGAGATGTTTGGCGCTGGTGCTGGCGCTGCTGCTGGCACTCAGCCTGAGCGCCTGCGGCAGCCAGCCGGGTACCGCCACTCCCCCCACCGGCAGCGGCGGAGAAAACGACAGCGCATCGCCCACACCTGCATCGCATGACACCACCTATTGGACTGCCGTGCGGTACGAGTCCTACAATCCCTCCTTCGGCCGCACGGAGGTCAGCGCCATGCCCACGGAGAAATGGTGGGCAGACCTCTACCTCAATGAGGACGGAACCGCGCTGTTCCGGGAGGCGCTGGGCCTTGGCTACGCCTCTTACCTGATAAACGCCGAATGGTGGCTGGGGGCGGACAATGCCCTGCGGCTGACCGGAGAAGACCTCGACGGAAGCTTCATCTCCATGGACGGACGCAAGGAGAAGGACGGCTCCGTGATGCTGGAGACCCCTTACGGGAATCGCTTCTATTTTGAGCCGACGGAACGGCCGGTTTCCGGCGGGGAGCTCTGTATGGCAGATCTGGAGGGGACCTGGCGAATGAGCGCCGGTGAAGCGGAGGGCGACGAGTTCAGCCCGGAGGAGATGCACATGGCCTCTCTGCTGAACATTGAGCGCTGGTGGTCCGACGATGAGGGCGGCTATACCCTGCGTGCCGACTACTACAGCGCCCACCTTTTGGATACGGATGCTCCGGAATACGAGGCGGAGGAGGAGCTGCTGACGGAAAAGCTGGATGAGCCGCTGATGTACGGCCTTCCCAACGAGCTTTGGTCCGCTCGGCTCTACGCCGAAGACTCTGAGGCGGAGTACTATGTCACCCTGACGGACCGGAATACCCTGTACCTCCGGCAATACGATGAGCCGGACAACGCGCCGGCAGCCCGCACCGCTATCTATACGCGCGAAGAGAGCCTCCTGCCGGAGCCGCTGACGTTGGCTCTGGCGGACGAACCCAACAAGTCGCTGATGTTTTACTGGCGCGACCCGCCTGCGGAGGTGGCGCAGCCGCTGGCGGCGATCCCCATGACCGCGCTGGAGAAGGGCGGGCAGAACAAGCTGCTGCTGGTGGGACGCTGGTACGCGTCGGATATCCAGTTCTGCACGGGAAAGCCCCAGCTGAACGCGGACGGCACCATGCGGGAGTGGATCACGGATACGGTGCTGTATGAGGGAACGATCCGGATCAACGAACCCCGGTGGTTCTCTCTTACGATTCCGGAGAAAACGGCAAAGCTGTGCCTGTTCATGAAGCGGCCCTGGGACGAGAGCTGGTTTACCTGGCCCATTACGGATCAGGATCCGTTTTTTGTCAGCGGAGACACCTTCCTGACGGAGATAGATTAGTGCTCCGCCGCCCTGACGGCGAAGCGGCAGTCATTGCAAGGAAATCATTTCAAACAAAATCAAACAGAAAAGGAGACAGGAACTATGGGACTCATTAAAGCGGCATTGGGCGCAACTGGCGGCGTGCTGGCCGACCAGTGGAAGGAATACTTCTATTGCGAGGCCATCCCCTCGGATGTGCTGGCGGTAAAGGGCAGGAAAAAGGCAACGGGCCGGTCCAGCAACAAGCACGGCGACGACAACATCATCACCAACGGCAGCGTGATCGCCATTGCGGACGGCCAGTGCATGCTCATCGTGGAGCAGGGCAAGGTGGTCGATGTGTGTGCAGAGCCCGGCGAATACACCTACGATATGTCCACCGAGCCGAGCATCTTCTCCGGTGATCTGGGCGATAGCGTCAAGGACGTGTTCGCCAACATCGGCAAGCGCTTCACTTTCGGCGGCGAGGCCCCCAAGGATCAGCGCATCTACTACTTCAACACCAAGGAGCTGACGGGCAACAAGTACGGCACGCCCAGTCCCGTTCCCTTCCGCGTGGTGGACCAGCGCGCGGGCATCGATCTCGATATCGGCATCCGCTGCTTCGGCGAGTACAGCATCCGGCTCAAGAACCCGCTGCTGTTCTACACCAACGTCTGCGGCAACGTCAGCGAGGACTATAAGACCGAGAATATTGCGGGCCAGATGAAAACTGAGTTGCTGACCGCTCTTCAGCCCGCGTTTGCAAAGATCAGCGAAATGGGCATCCGCTATTCCGCCCTGCCCGGCCACACGCTGGAGCTGGCGGACGCCCTCAATGAGCAGCTTTCGAGCAAGTGGCGGGATCTGCGCGGCATGGAGATCGTTTCCTTCGGCGTTTCCAGCGTGAAGGCCAACGAGGAAGACGAGCAGATGATCAAGGAGCTGCAGCGCAACGCGGCCTTCATGGATCCCACCCGCGCGGCGGCGCACCTTGTCGGCTCGCAGGGCGACGCAATGAAAGCGGCAGCCGCCAACACCGGCGCAGGCCCCGCCATGGCCTTCATGGGCATGGGAATGGCCGGTCAGGCAGGCGGCATGAACGCACAGAACCTCTTCCAGATGGGCCAGCAGCAACAGATGCAGCAGCAACAGATGCAGATGCAGCAGCAGGCGGCGCAGCCCGCTCCCGCTCCGACGGTGCAGGGCTGGACCTGTTCCTGCGGCCAGAGCGGCATCACCGGCAACTTCTGCCCCAACTGCGGCAGCAAGAAGCCTGAGCCCAAGCCCGCGGGCGACAGCTGGAAATGCGCCTGCGGCGCGACCGTTACCGGCAAGTTCTGCCCCGAGTGCGGCAGCCCCAAGCCCGCCGTCGCGGACGACGGCTGGACGTGTGCCTGCGGCGCGGTGAACAAGGGCAAGTTCTGCTCTGCGTGCGGCGCGAAAAAGCCCGCCGGCGTCCCCCAGTATAAATGTGACAAGTGCGGCTGGGAGCCTGCCGACCCCAAGCATCCCCCCAAGTTCTGTCCCGAGTGCGGCGATCCCTTTGACGATGGGGACATCGTTGGATGAAGCGCCGGATGATCTGGATCCTTCTGGCGGGGATACTCGTAGGTTTAGCCCTTTCCGGGCTCTATAAGCACTTTGTCACAGATCAGATCATGGACGGGGGCGACGGCATGGAAAATCCGGATGCCGCGTTCCTGCTGGACGGCGACCACACCTATGTGGACAACGACGCACTCTGGCCCGTGCTGGAGGGTACATGGGAAAGTGAAGACGGCCGCTGGCAGGCGAGCATCGGCGAAGAGAGCGGCATCGTTCTCAGCGCGGACGGCGAGACCGTCTTGGCGTCCCCCCTCGATTTTACCTATCTCCGGCCGGGCAAGGTCGTCTGGACGGAGCTGGAAGTGGAGGAGCGCGAGCTTGTGACGCCGGACGGTGCTTCACTTGGCAGGATCAAGGAATTTGGCTATGAGGCATCGGACGGCGAGGGCAGCGGAACGCTGGAGCTGACGCTGGAACGGCCGGACGAGAGCGAAGAAACGGTGACATTCCAAAAAAAACAGGAACAGGAGCAATAGATCATGGGCTTATTTGATAAGAAGTACTGCGACATCTGCGGCGAGAAGATCGGCCTTCTCGGCAACCGCAAGTTAGAGGACGGCAATCTCTGCAAGGACTGCGCGAAAAAGCTTTCGCCGTGGTTCAGCGACCGCCGCCGTTCCACGGTGGAGGACATCAAAGGGCAGCTTGCCTACCGCGAGGAAAACCGGGAAAAGGCGGCGCAGTTCCGCACCACCCGCTCATTCGGCGAGGATTGGAAGGTGCTGCTGGACGAGGATCACCGCTGGTTCACCGTCACCCGCGCACGGGATCTGGCGGAGGCCAATCCCGATATTCTGGACTTTGACGCCATCACCGGCTGCCGAATGGACATCGATGAGAGCCGCACGGAGCTGACGCGCGAGGATGCAGACGGCAAGGACGTGAGCTACGTTCCGCCCCGCTACGAGTATTCCTACGACTTTTTCCTTGTCATCTCCGTCCGCCACCCCTACTTTGACGAGATGCGCTTTTCGCTCAACAGCAGCTCTGTGTACTATGAACCGCAGAAACTGCCGCAGCGCGCTCCGATGAGTCACGCGCCGATGGATCGGCCCTCGGGACGCCCCAAGATGATCAATGCGAGCCGTGTCGATCCGGAGGACTGCGCGGAGTACCGCAAGTATCGTCAGATGGGCGACGAGATCTGCCAAGCGCTTGAGCAGGCGCGCAGCGGCGGCAAGCAGCCTGCCGGCGCTGCACCGGAAGAGAACATCATCATGCGCGAAGCTGCGCAGGACATTCCTGCGGCAGGCCCCTGGACGTGTCCCGCCTGCGGCGGCGCCAACACGGGCAAATTCTGCGAATACTGCGGTTCTCCCCGCCCCTGACAGCTGCCCGCGCGGCATGAATGCTGCTGCGGCAGAAATGGCATGACCACATGGGAAGACCCTGCAAGGGATCAACAATATATAAATACAAAAATTTTAGGAGGAAACGATTATGGCTAACCTGACCGAAAATTTGAAGGACTCTATGACCGCAACCTTCCCCCGCGAATTTGATATCCCCAACGCAATGACGATCCAGGAGATCTATGACAAGCTGAACGCCCGCGCTGCGGCGTTCCAGATGCCGTTTTCCGTCAAGGGCGGTATTCCCGGTGAGCGCGTCGTCTTTGAAAAGGAACCGAACCTTGATGTTACCATCTGGCTCCATGTCAAGAACGGCACGCACATCAAGATCACGCCTGTCACGCAGGACAGCAGCGCCACGATCAACGGCATCAACGTCGGCAAAAACAGCGTGATGCGCAAGGGCGTCAAGGGCGTTGCCAGCAGACCGCTGCTGCAGGGCCAGTATATCGACGGTGTGACCGACACCATCAAGAAGATCCTTGCCGACGAGACGGTTCCCGATTATGTGGCGCCTGCGGTAATGCCCGGCGCGGATAAGCCCCTGAACTGGCTGACGCTCCTGCTGCTGTGCATCTTCGTCGGCGGCGCGGGCATCCACCGCTTCTACGCGGGCAAGATCGGCACGGGTATTCTCTACCTCTTCACCGGCGGCCTGTTCGGGATCGGCTGGCTCATCGACCTCGTCAAGATTGCCACCGGGAAATTCACGGATAAGAACGGCAACGTGATCCAGAAAGCCTAAAGGAACTGCGCGCAAAGCGCGCAGTTCCGGCTCAGCAAAATTGATGAGATAAGGAGTAAATCATGAAAAAGATATTATCTCTTGCGCTGGCACTGATGATGCTTCTGTCCCTTACCGCCTGCGGCGGTAAGGATGGCGGGAAATCCGCCGACCCCAACCTCGGCAAATACATCGGCACAGAGTACTCCAGCGACGGCGACACCTGGTATTCCTTAGCCGACCTCTATGACAGTGAGAGCTACATCGAGCTCAAGAGCGGCGGCAAGGGCGTGTTCTGCCTCGGCGGCGAGGCGACCGACATCAAATGGACGCTCGAGAGCGACGGTTCTTTGACGCTCGAGCGCGACGGTCTGGAAAGCAACTGCGTTTTGCAGGACGGCCACATCATGCTCGGTGATCTCTGGGGCAACGAGGTCTACATCCTCTACGAGAAGGAAGGCGCCTCCTCATCGCCGGAAAAGACCGGCGATGATCTGCTCGACTGGTGGAACGGCGACTGGTACGGCTGGTGGAAGATGACCGGCTGCTCGGGCTATTACGAAGCCATGGAGGGCGACTGGTGGGATATCTGCGGCAATATTGACATCGGCGCAGACAAGACCGGCGTCGTCCGCCTCTGGGATGAGGACTACTCGCGAGACAGCCTCATGGCGAAGGTGAATGTCACCCTGAGCACCGCCGGTACCGGCGAGCACGGCACGATGACCTCCGAGGACGGCCAGTTCACGGATATCGCTATCGAGCACGCAGACTGGATCGTTGACCCCGGCCTGGCGGATTGCGATGATCTCATCTGCATCGACGGCTACTACGAAAACGGCGACGATGAGTTCTACTACGAGATCTATCTGCGCCCGTGGGGAACCTACTGGGACGACGCGGATGAGGATTCTCGCCCCAAGTCCTACGACGACTGGTATCTGCCCCTTATCAAGGCGGGCAAGTCCATGCCGGACGCCATCGGCGCGGACGCCCCGGCAAGCAGCGGCGATACGAAGTCCACAACGCCGAGCGGCAATTCAAATGCTCCCAGCGGTACCGGCCTTGTGAGCGAGGAAGCGGTGCAGAAGGGCTACGTGTGGATGAACGAGGTCAATAACAATGTTTTTGACACCACCTACGAAGAGCTCGTTGACTACTTCGGCGTGGAGGGCAAGTTCGTCAAGGAAGAGTACAGCGACCACATGAAGAGAAACCAGCGCTACTACAAATGGATCTCCAAGGATGACGAAAACCACTTTATCTATGTCAATTTCGCGGAAGAGGAACCGAATGTTTTCACGGTCAGCGCGTACAACACGAGCGGCTTCTCCGGCACGGAGGCCATCGAGAAGTATCTCGACACCGTGAAGGCTGAGGCAGCTGAGGCGGATAAGGCAGCCACCGCAAACACCAAGATGAAGGACTTCTCCGTAACCGTCACACAGTTCGCGCACGAGGATGTCGCGGTCAAGATCACGACGAAGATCCCAGAGTCCGGCTGGTCGTATGACGAGGGAAAGAAATGCCTTGTGGAAAACGACGATCCCACAGCCTTCGGCGCGGGCGCCATCAGATTCGAGGTAAGAGGCAGCGTGGAGGACTTCGACTACTACAAGGACAAATTTGAAAACTATCAGGATATCGATGATCGCGTGATCGGCGGTATCACCTTCAAGGGCCGCACCTACAAGCGCATCGGCTACGACTGGATCGAGTACGTCGCGCAGATCGACGATGGGCGTGCGCTGTCCATCGGACTGACAGATATTGACTGCGTTCCGGGCACGATGCCCGACGTTATCCTCAGCGGCATGACGATCAAGTAAGGTCATCCCCGTCCAAGGCTTACTTTGCCTGACCACAGTGTATCAAACGGCGCCCGCCCGCAGCGCGGGCGGGCGCTTCCTTGTGAGAAAAAGAAAGAGGTGGAACCATCTATGCCAACACAGGTAACCAACTATCAATGCCCCGGCTGCACCGGTCCGCTGCACTTCGTAGGCGCTTCCGGTAAGCTGGAGTGCGAATACTGCGGCGCGAGTTACGACGTTGCGGAGATCGAGGCGCTCTACGCGGAGAAAGAAGAGAAGGCCGCGGCGGCGCAGCAGGCGGCTGAAGAAAAGGCCGCGGAGCAGAAGAAAGCGTCCGCCGACGGCGGCGATTGGGATACCTCCGGCTTCAGCGACGACTGGGGCGAGGAGGGCGCGCACATGAAAGCGTACAGCTGCCCCAGCTGCGGTGCGGAGCTCATCTGCGATGAGAGCACGGCGGCAACATCCTGCCCCTATTGCGGCAACCCCACGGTGGTGCCGGGGCAGTTTTCCGGAGAGCTGAAGCCGGACTTCATCCTCCCCTTCAAGCTCAGCCGGGAGGACGCCATCAAGGCGCTCAGAGAGCACTACAAGGGGAAGATTCTTCTGCCTAAGACCTTTACTAACGAAAACCACGTGCAGGAGATCCGCGGCGTTTACGTCCCCTTCTGGATGTTTGACGGCAAGGCGATGGGCGACGCCCGCTACGAGGCCACCCGCTCCCACAGCTATACCTCCGGCGATTACGAGATCACGAAAACGGAGCACTTCGACATCTACCGCGCCGGCTCCGTCACCTTTGAGAAGGTGCCGGTGGACGCCTCCAGCAAAATGCCGGACGATCACATGGATTCCATCGAACCCTACGATTATAAGGGCTTGAAAAGCTTTTCCACAGCCTACCTTCCCGGCTTTCTTGCCGACAAGTACGATGTGAGCGTGGAAGAGAGCCGCGAGCGTGCGGATCAGCGCTGCGAGGGCACGCTGGACGCCGCGCTGCGCAGCAGCGTGAAGGGCTACGATACCTGCACCCGTCTGACCGGCAGCACGGATCTGGCGCGGGGCAAGGTACATTACGCCCTCATGCCCGTGTGGATGCTCAATACCAAGTGGCAGGGAAAGGACTTCCTCTTTGCCATGAACGGGCAGACCGGAAAGCTGGTCGGCGACCTGCCGGTCAGCTGGGGAAAATTCTGGGGCATGTTTGCCGGCATTGCGGCACTCCTTTCAATCGTCGGCTCCATCGGAGCCACGCTGCTGATGCTGTAACAAGGGGGGACGGACATGAAAAAAAGAATGACAGCTTTGCTGACAGCGCTTTTGCTGGCACTGGCTTTGTGCGTCCCCACCATGGCGGCGGTGGAGTACGGCGCGATCTACGATGAGACCGAGGAGCTCGGCTCCGTGGAACTGACCTATCAGGGGGAGCAGACGCTCCCGCAGCTCACGGAAGCGCTCGGCATTGACCTGCGGGTGGATGTATTTACCGACGAGGGCGTGGAGGACAGCAGTGTCTCGGATATCGCGGTGTATGTCTATGAGGATTCCGGCTACGGCTGCGGCGAGAAAAGGGACGGTGTTTCGCTGACGCTGCTGCTGCGCGGCACGGAGGACGGCGCGTACACGCTCTCGGAGACGGATTGGTGCGTGTATGCCCTTCTTGATGCGGCGCGAGGCAGCGCACAGGAACTGTCCGACGTTGTACGCGACGCGGTGTCGCCCTACATGGCCCAGCGCGCATGGAACGGCGAGGACATGACCATGAGCGCCACGGCGCTCTCGCAGGCGGTGAACGCCATGGCGGAGAGCGTGGAGGACTACCTCCAGGCAGGCGCCTCGCCGGACGTCACCGGCGGTGATGCCGAGGCGCAGACACCGGAGCAGACCGGCGCCGATATGAACTATATCTTCGATCTCAGCGACCAGCTTTCCTTCGAGGAGTGGGCGGAACTGGAAGCACGGGCTTCGGACATTTCCCAGCGCCACGGCTGCGGTGTCTATGTTGCTTTTGTGGATGACTTCACGGAGTACGGCGGCGGGAACGATGTTTACAAGACCACTTATCAGCTCTATCACGCCAATGAGCTGGGCATGGGCGAGAACCGGGACGGCATTATCATCCTGCTGAGCATGAACGAGCGCAACTATGCCATGTTCGTCTACGGCAAAAACGCGGAGTATGCGTTCAATAAGTACGGTCAGGAGCAGCTGGAGAATGCCTTCCTCGGCTACTTCGGCGACAACGACTGGTACGGCGGTGCTTCCCATTATCTGGATACCTGCGATGAGTATCTGACCCTTGCGGAAGAGGGAGATCCCGTGCGGAAGAATACTCTTCCGATGTACCTCATTGTTGTGGCGGCCTCCTGCGCGATCTCCGGCTTTATCTGCCTCATGCTGAAGTGGAAGATGCAGACCGTCCATAAGAAGGTAGAGGCCGACGAGTATGTCGCCGCGGGCGGCCTGACGCTGACAAAGCAGTACGACCGCTACACCCACACCACCGAAACTCGCACCAAGATCAGTTCCGATTCTGACAGCGGCGGTAGTACCAGCAGTTGCAGCGGCGGAGGCGGCAGCGGCCGCAGCGGAACGTTTTGAGAAGGAGGCGGACGATGAAGCATTTGTTCCTGCGCAGGTTCCTTCCGGCGCTTCTCTGCCTGGTATTTGCGCTGAGCCTGACTGCCTGCGGCGGAGGGACCGAGCCGCCCGAGACAGAAGGCGGCAGCAGCATGACAGGGGCGCTTTCCGGCGGCAAGGGCAATGTGTCCGAACCAAAGGACGATCCAGAGAAAGCGGAGGCGGGACTTGTCCTGCTGCGGGCGTGTATGGCAGAGGATGACCAGCTGGCCGGCGCGGTGGCCTACCTCGGTCAGCGCGAGCCAAGCGACAGATCGTCGATGACGGAGTGGCTGCTCGAAAACAGCGGCGATCTTGTTTCCGAGCTGCCGTTCCTGCTGGAGATCCCGGCGGAGCGCGTACTCGGCGGAGAGAGCGGCAAGCTCTACTGCATCGTCCCCCGGGACGAGAGCACCAGTCTCGCTGTAAATCATGTGACCTGGGAGTCACAGGGCAACGGAGTGTGGCCGGTGGCGGACGAGGTCCTCTATCGGGAAGAATACGCGCAGCCTGTGCTGGTATTCGTGAATTATGAGGAGTGGCCGGATGAGCCGGACACGGAGGTCAACCTTGTGACCAACGACGGCCTGGAGGTGAAATGGTATCCGCTGACCGATGAGTCCGGCTGCCCCGTCGTGCCCACCGGCGTGAACTACGCCCCCATGCTGATGGATTTTGGGATCTTTGGCGCTATCACGGGCCTTGACTATCCCGAGGATTGGGAGCCAGCGGGCGACGACTGGTGGCTGCCGCCTACGGATATGGGTCTGGCAGACACCACCTGGGTCTGTGATGACTGGCTGATGAGCCTGCACTACGGCGACTGCGACCCTGACTATGCCGGGATCGCCGAGCTCTACCACCGCTTTGAAGACAATACAGAGCTGACACGGGTCTTTTCCGGCGTGTGGCGCATGGAGGATGACTGCCTGCGGCTGGATCTCTCCGCCGGCGTCGGCAGCTCCCTCAGCGGCAGTTTCCCGATCCTCATCTCCCCCTCCGGCGAGGAGATGCATTTCCAGCGTTCGCGTAGCGGCGAAGGGGTCCCCTTCCTGCCGGACGATATGGACTCCATTGATCTGACACGGAGCTATGGCTGAGTCCCCTTTCATTTTTCCAAACACTCGCAGCTTGCCCCACATCTATTCTATCGAGAGACGCTGAAACAAAAAATGCTCGTATCCGCAGTGTGAAGTGATCCTCCGGGCATAACGCACAAGCAAAGCACCGAAAGGCGCGGCGGCAGGAAAACTGTGCCGCCTGGACATTCAGGAACCGAAAGCGGGCTTGGCCGCCTGGTGCTGAAATGTGGTCCCTACTCACCACTACCCAACAGGATCAACGAGAAGTAAGGCGGCGATGAGCGTCGGAAACCATGCTCATCACCGCCTTGTTTCACAGTACAGGGAAATGCGGGTTATCCGCTGGAGAGTGAAAGACGGGGGTCGTTGATTATTTCCATGGTGCATTTTCGCTGATACATAGAAATTCACGCGAAGAGGCAGGGAGTCTTTTCTGTCAATCGGAGCTGATTTTCTACATAAGACACAATGGCATTGGAGCCTTTTTCGCTGTCAATGCCGCAACAGAAATCAAAAAGGCAAAAACACACAGCGCGGCTGTGCGTTTTTGCCTTTTTGTCTTGTAAGGGACTGCTTCCCTCGCTGCCGGGAACCACCTCCAGCTTCTGAAATCTGGTTTCCAATTTTTCAGAAATGGAGGAAACGGCAAAATGCCGTACACCCAAGATCATCGTTCAAGCATCCGCGAGGAAAGGTTCTTATCACCCGATAGGAGCCTTTCCCGGCTGATCCA
>ERZ1026848.877-NODE-877-length-16435-cov-7.846276_pt1 | contig 16435 bp, 13 predicted proteins | sample MGYA00380154_ERZ1026848 | MGnify/ENA primary metagenome ERZ1026848 (study PRJEB33269, sample SAMEA4719790) | human gut metagenome | biome: human-associated habitat; feature: organic feature; material: feces | place: Cameroon | collected 2013-10 ...
GTAGCGTCTCGTGGGCTCGGAGATGTGTATAAGAGACAGATGTACGATAAACAGGACTTTACTTGCTTGGTACAATCTCAACAATATCGTCCATCTTACATTCAAGAGCAGTGCATATCTTTACGAGCACATCACTGGAGACTACAGCACCGTCTTTGCCCATCTTGGTGATGGTGGCGATGCTGATGCCGGCTTTTTCAGCGAGTTCTTTCTTTTTCATATCACGGTCGATTAAAAGCTTGAATAATTTTTTATAGCTCGCGGCCATTGTATTACACCTCATACGCAGTTATAAATTTGGCATTTTACCATTTTCGTCATTATACCACATTTCGGTCTGAATATCAACGGCTTTCGGCATAATAATACTGCGATTTCAGCATTTGTCAGCTCTTAGCCACAAATCTGTCCTCTCATCCGTTATGTGCTATGAAGCTCTTTCTATTTACTATAATGTATTTCAAACGTCGTCTAAGAGCACATTGAAATATCAAGCAAATCATAATATAATAAATATGAAAATCAATAAAGTCTCATAGCTTGTATCTTATATAAGATCATAGAATGGTGGAGGTGTAAAACCGTGTTTTCGGGAATGTTAAAAGTAGATGCGTCAATTTATGAAAGCAACAAGATTATTTGTCGCCAGATTAGCCGGTTGGGCGAATCAACACGTGGTGAAGTTTCCCAAGAAGTCTTGGAATCGCTACGTCATTTTGTAGAACACATTATTCTTAAAGAGTACGCTAACGGCGGCGATATTGAAGATACTCATGAAAATTTAAAAGCTGCGGTTAAGTTTGCTAAAAACGAACCACAACTAATACACATATCTAGATTTCACCACTTCCTTCAAATCTCATCGTCTCATCGTGTGCTCAAAGAACATAATGCCGAGAGGCTTATGTTAAGATACTACGAATATTTGTTCCGAATCAAGAATTTTTTATACGACAAATATTCCATGGAAGTGCTCGAAAATCTAGATCAATTCCCTTTAGACACCAATAACGAACTCACAGAATATTATACTAAAATTGCAACCGTAGTAGATAGGTACAACGCCCCTGTTCGCGGTGGGTTCCGTTATGATAGATTTTACGTTCAAAAGATAAAACCGTTCTTCGTCAATAACAAAATATATTACGAAGTAGCTTTCATCCCCGCAAACGACAATGCAAGCAAAACTGATAGTATCATCGCTTTTACAGACATGGAAATCACGAGTTACTATGCGGTTAAATTTGCTATAGCTGACAATAGCATTGAGATTTTTGATCAACGCATGCCCATCCGTGTTATTGTAGATTGGGAAGTTAATATTCGCCCTTGCGAGTTGAAGAATTTCAGTAGGATTGTTGATAATTCATCAAGAGACTACGGCTCAGCAGAACAACGCAATATCAGTCAATTCCTTACTAAAACAGGCCTCAGCTTATCAGAAGTAATAATGTTCTCCGATGAGGCCTTTGCTAAACTCAGAAGCCAACTTGTTCCTTCGACAAAAGCCATCCACTTTTTTGATTGTCTTGAAAAATGTCGCGATATAATAAAACAAAACGCACCCGGAAGCAATATACTGCGATACTTGTTGCACCATCTAACCAATCGTGTACTTAGGAAGCAATATAAAGATATCTGGTACTATGATCGTTTTGAAAACAAATACGTACATGTAGGAAAAAACAGCAATCTTTCTGATCTTTATTTGGACAACAAATGTATCCCTTTTGACGAGATGCCTTTCTGTTCCGGATTAAAAAATCACGCTCCCAGCTTATCGGATTTGTTTGATTGCCTTGATGTAAAGGGACGTGAGCACGAGCTTTTGGCTTGGGTCGTCCAAAACAATACAGAAAGAGAAAACATTCTATTTACGCCGCTCGAAAAAACGGAGGATGGCAAATATAAGCTTGACAACTTTGATGATGTGGAATCCCTGGTTGCCACTTACAATCAGCGGCTATACCATTCGGAGAAACAACAACTTCGCAAAATGGTTATAAAATATAATCATCTTTTCATCGAACATTACAAGGAAGATACTGTATCTATAATTAGGACGATAAAGAATCTTACCCAAAATGGTATAGACAATTATACCAACATGGCAAACTATTGGATGCAGACAACCAATCAAGTCAATAGTGATGAGAAAAAAGCTGCTCTACTCAACATGTTTTCTCACTCGAAAGTTGCTCTCATATATGGCTCTGCCGGTACCGGAAAATCATACTTGATTAATCATATATCGAACATGTTTGCGAGCAAATCAAGACTTTATTTAGCTCAAACCAATCCTGCTGTAAACAATATGAGAAGAAAAGTTACCGCATCTGCAAACAGTACTTTTATGACCATATCAAAGTTCACAAGCAACAAATATAAGGGCAAGACAACCTTTGATATACTAATAATTGATGAGTGTAGTACGGTAAACAATCAAGATATGAGAGAAGTCCTTGAACGAGCAAACTTCGAGTTGCTCGTGTTGGTTGGCGACACCTACCAGATTGAGTCAATAGAATTCGGAAATTGGTTTGATGCAGTACGGTTCTTCCTTCCTCAAACTGCAGTATGTGAACTCACAACACCTTACAGAAGCGAATCCGGTGCTCTATTGAATGTTTGGAACGATGTCAGAAAAATGAATGGAGATATTTATTATCTTCTTCAAACTTATGGGTACTCTACCGATTTGGACAAATCAATCTTTGCTCCGGCTAGAGAAGGTGAGGTCGTTTTATGTCTCAATTATGGTGGTCTGTATGGCATAAACAATATTAACCATTTCCTACAAGAAAGCAATACAGGCAAGGCAATATGGCGAGGAATACAACGTTATAAAGTAGGCGACCCTATCTTATTCAACGATGCGTCGGACAAGTTTTTCACTCGTACAGAAGAACAGCTTCCCGTGATTCATAACAATATGACCGGTCATATTGTCGATTTTCTTTTGCTGAACGAGGGGAAAGCTACAGAAGGAATACAGTTTGATATAGAAATAGATCGACCACTCATAGACATGGATATGAAGGATATGGATTTTACCATAGTTGGAACTGCCGCTAACGGTAACTCTATCATTCGTTTTGTCGTTAATAAAAATAAGACCACAGACGAAGATGACGAAGGACCTTCAAAAGCCATTGTTCCTTTCCAAATTGCCTATGCAGTATCTATTCATAAAGCCCAAGGTCTTGAGTATGATCATGTCAAGATCATCATAACTGATGAAATTGATGAGTTGATTACTCATAGTATCTTCTACACCGCTATTACACGAGCAAGAAACTCCTTGAAAATATACTGGACTCAACCGGTTGAAGAAAAAGTATTGGCTCAGATCAAGCCGCAAGATCATCAAAAAGATGTGGCTCTACTAAGACAAGAGATCAAATGATAAAAAAGGCGAGAGTGATCTAATAATACTCTCGCTTTTTCTTTGTCTACTGCTGTGCAAATTTTGACTTGAATCAGGGGTTGTTCAGAGTTATAATAACCGTATAAAAAGCAATCGCCTCTCGCATGATAACGAGAGGCGTGTAGTGTGTATTATTCTGCGGAAATTGCTGTTGACCACATAACAGACCACCTAACGTTTCGGAGCACTCGGAAACAGTGGAGATAAGAGTGCCGAAGAGCGCGGTTTTCCAGGCGGAAAGGGGCGGAAAAAGCTATTTTTAGCGAAAATTGCCTTCATAGGTCCGTTTGGGAGCAGGATGCCGGGGGTTCGAGTCCCTTCACTCCGACCAAAATTTTGACCGAAAGCGGAAAATAATCTCTGCTTTCGGTCGTTTTCATATGTTTTTAATTGAGAAGCCGGTTTTAAAATCCACAGCTGCTTTGATATATGTATTTATATAAATATAAACGTTAATTTCCGCATTCAATACTTATCTTATTAAATATCTCAAGTATATTGTCTATGGATGTAGCCTTTTTATCCTCGCCCGCCTTATCAAGTATGATATTGCCCCTGTCCATCATAACAAGTCGCGTGCCGTACTCCACGGCATAGCGAAGATTATGAGTTACCATAACAGCCGTAAGTTTTTTCTGCTTAACCACTTTATCGGTAAGCTCCATAATTATTTCCGCGGTCTTTGGGTCAAGCGCGGCGGTGTGCTCATCAAGGATAAGGAAGTCTATCGGTGTTAACGTTGCCATAATAAGTGAAACCGCCTGACGTTGACCGCCCGACAGCGAGCCCATTTTCACGTGCAATTTATCCTCGAGCCCGAGGCCGAGCGACGCGAGCTGCTCACGGTAAAAATCATATCGTTTTTTATTGAGCGCAAACGATAAGCCGAAAGGCTTGCCCTTATTGTCGGCAAGCGACATATTTTCAAGTATCGTCATATTCGGGCAATTGCCCATTGAGGGATTTTGGTACACTCTGCCGATATAGGCATAGCGTTCAAAATCTTTTTTCTTATTCACGCACTTGCCGTTTATAAGAACTTCGCCTGCGTTTACGGGTATACTTCCGCATATTATATTCAGCATGGAGGTTTTTCCGCTGCCGTTTGAGCCTATTACGGAGACGAACTCACCGTCATTTACGGTAAAATTAAAATCGTCGAAAAGGCACATCTCCGTAACAAGCCCGGGATTATATATTTTTGAAATATGCTTAAGCTCCAACATTTTTCTTCACCGAGCCTTTCTGAAGATTACCGAGAACAAGTATTGCCAGGAACAAAACAGCCGTTATAAGCTTCAAAAGATTCGCAGGCAAGCCGAGACTTATTGCAATTTGTATGCAAGCTTTGTAAATTACGCTGCCGAATATTACGGCGGTGGTGCCCTTTATAAAGCTTACGCGCCTGAAAAGCGTTGTTCCTATAATCACCGCTGCGAGGCCGAATACTATCTGACCGGTTCCCATCGTCGCGGAAAACGAGCGCTGTTCCTGACAGGCAACGGCACCCGAAAGAGCCACAAGCGCGTTTGATATTACAAGTCCGATTATTTTTATTGTGCCCTTATCCTTTGAGAGAGAGGTTACAAGCACGCTGTTATCGCCTACCGCGCGAAGCAAAAAGCCGTTTTTTGTCTTAAAGTAAAGGTCAAGAAGCACCTTGCAGACTATCATCAGAATTGCGGAAACGATAAGTTTTCTTATAATAAGCGACATCGACCCGAAAACCGACATTGTAACGGGAGACGTAAATATGGTATCTTTTTCACGCGCGATTGAAAGATTCGAACCGGCTATCTGCAGATTTATTGAAAATAAAGCCGTCATTGTTATAATACCCGAAAGCAGGTCGCGTACCTTCAAACGGACGTGGATAAATCCCGTGACAAATCCGGCGAGTGCTCCGACAAGAAAAGAGATTAATAGAGCGAGATACGGATTTACGCCCTTTACCAGCAAAACAGCCGTTACGGCAGCTCCCAAAGGGAAGCTGCCGTCTACGGTGAGATCGGGAAAATCCAATATTTTATATGTAATATATACGCCGAAGGAGAGAAGAGCGTATATAAAGCCTTGAGTTAACGTGCTTATAATAAGATCCAACATTCTTTTACACTACCTTATTTACATTCTATTGCCTTTGCGGCTACATCCGACGGAACGGTAATTCCCATAGCTGCTGCGGCGTCGGAATTTATATATGTGCTGTACTCGGTTACGGTTTCATACGGAATGTCGGAAGCCTTAGCTTCACCCTTTAAAATTTGAGCGGCAAGCTTGCCTGCCATTTTGCCGAGCTCCACATAATCGATACCGGCAGACGCCACACAGCCTTTTTTAACCTGTTCGATTTCGCTGCCGTATACGGGAATACCCGCGGCGTTTGTCTTTTCAAGTATTGACGGAAGGACGCCTACGACATTATTGTCGGTAAGGTTTGTGATGCAATCAACCTTTTTGTTTATAAGGGTGTCGGCAACCTGTGTAACGGACGCCTGATCGGCAACGCCTATGGCTTCGATAGTAAATCCGTAGTTACCTGCTTTTTCTTTATACTCGGCAATCGCTGATACCGAATTCGGTTCGCTTGTTGTGTAGATGATACCGATTGTTTTTGCATCGGGCTGGAGTTTTCTTATAAGCTCAAGCTGAGGGTCAACGGGAAGCTTATCCGAAACGCCCGTGATGTTGCCTGTTGTAAGACCTGCTTCGCCGGGGTCTGTTATGGCGTTGAATACAACGGGAATGTTCTTATCCTCTGCCGCGGCGTAGCAAGCTGTTGCCGAGGGAGTTGCTATGGCGCACATAAGCGCGACATTTTTGGAAGAGAAGTTATTTGCTATCTGTGTTGCGGTGGCATTGTCAAACGAAGCGTTCTGATAATCTATCGTGTAATCCTCGCCCTCTGTGAGTCCTGCCTCTTTAAGACCGAGAAGGAAGCCCTCGCGGCAATTGTCAAGCGAGGCGTGCTCGCCGTACTGGCTGATGCCTATTACCGGAACCTTGTCTTTTTTTGCCGTACAGCCTACGAAGAATATTGTTATTGCCGCTAAAATTACCGCTACCGTTATTTTTACTTTTTTCATGATGATGACTCCTTAATTTTAAAAATATAAATCATTGTACAGTATTAGAATTTAAAAATCGCCATCGCCATCGTCTTAAATAATATTTCATTCTTTTCTCCTTATAAGCAAATAAAAAAAGCCTTATCCCATATATGGGACAAGACTTTGAATCCTGCGGTACCACCCAAATTGCCGGAAAAACCGACCGCTCGTTTCTTATACATACATATAAGCCGCTCTGATAACGGGCACGGAACCCGTCGGCCGCTACTCGCAAACGCTTTCGTGCCGCCCTCATAAGTCCATTCACTGTACTCTCCCCTACGGCATTTCCACCGACAACCGCTCTCTGCAAGCTTTGAGTAAAGCTACTCTTCTTAATCACAGGTTTTTTAGATGTTGCCACAATGTTATCACGCCGTTCTTTCTTTGTCAAGAAAAAATTACAAATATTTTTAAATCGTTATTTAGGGGGCAAAATGTCTTATATCGGTACATATCACGAAAAATTGCTTTGTTTTGCGGAATAACTAAATAAATACAAGGCAAAAATCTTGATTTTAGTGAGACATTGTGCTAAAATGTACAAATAATATCGTCAAGAATACCTGTGATTTAGCAATATTTGGTTATTTGAGACAATAATATAAAAAGACTTGTATGTCTTTTGAAAAAAATACACAAATTAACAGGGGGTCTATCATTTGACCAAGTACATCATCAAGCGCATAGCAATGGGCTTGCTCAGCATTTTCATTGTTGCCACGCTGACATTTTTCCTTATGAACCTTGTTCCCGGCGGTCCGTTCGTTGCGGAAAAGTCCATAAGCAAGGCCGCACAGGAGGCTCTTGCGGCAAAATACGGATTGGACAAGCCTTTATTTGAGCAATATATAACCTATATTACCGATTTTATCAAGGGCGATATGGGAGTAAGCTTACGTCAAAGAGGAAGAACCGTATCCGACATTATTTTTTCAAAATTCCCCGTATCGGCAAGGCTCGCCGGAATAGCGGTTCTTGTCTCTCTTCTTGTAGGCATACCGCTCGGATGTCTTTCGGCATACAATCGAGGTAAATTTGCAGACAACCTGATTATAGTACTCGCGACGTGCGGTATAGCAATACCGAGCTTTATAATCAGCGTAATTTTACTGTATACATTCGGCAGCAAGCTAAACCTGCTGCCAACGGTAGGGCTTAACACGCTGTCGTCATATATAATGCCGGTGACGGCACTGTCGGTTTACCCGACGGCATATATAACGCGGCTTATGCGCTCGAGTCTTTTGGACGTTATGGGTCAGGACTATATAAGAACTGCAAAAGCCAAAGGCCTTTCAAACTTCAAAATACTCTTCAAGCATGCTCTCAGAAACGCAATACTCCCCGTAATAACATACGTCGGACCAATGCTTGCAAGCCTTATGACGGGTTCGTTTATAGTAGAACAGATATTTGCAATACCCGGTCTCGGCCGTGAATTTGTTTCGGCCATAGTCAACCGCGACTACACCATGATAATGGGAACAACAATAGTCCTTGCGACACTTATTATAGTTGCAAACGTCATAGTTGACATACTGTATAAAATAATCGACCCGAGAATCAAACTTAAGTAAGGAGCGGCATCGCCGATGAACAAAAAATTTCCGAGTCTGCATTTGAAGGCAGACGATTTTATACCGGCTACAACAACGGAAAAAGAAAACCTTGTTGTAATGCGAGACAGCGTCAACTTTTGGAAGGACGGCTTCAGACGTCTGCGTAAAAACAAGGTTGCCATGATAAGTCTTGTCTTTATTTTACTGATAGTGGTTTTTGCTTATATTCTTCCCAGCTTTTGGCCTTACAGCTATGAGCAGCAGATAAAATACAGCGAAAATCTCTCCCCGTTTCAGTACAGTGAAACGGAACAGGCGCAAATAGACGCGGGTCAAAAGGTATTTCCTCACATCTGCGGAACTGATAAGCTCGGCAGAGACTTTGCCGTTCGCCTTATGATGGGCACAAGAATAAGCCTTACGGTAGGCCTTGTGTGCGCGGCGCTGGTTCTTATAGTCGGCTCGCTGTTCGGTGCAATAGCCGGTTTTGCCGGCGGTTGGGTCGATAATATAATGATGCGTTTTACCGACATTTTATATACCATTCCCGATATACTTTTAATAATCCTGCTTGCGACCTCCCTGAAGCCGCGACTTGAAGCACTCTCTGCAAATCCGGGATTTACCTGGATGCAAAGAATGGGTCCTAACCTTATAGCAATATTTCTTGTATTCGTTTTGATATACTGGGTAGGTATGGCAAGAATAACACGTTCTCAAATACTTGTACTCAAGGAATCCGAATACGTCACCGCGGCAAGAGCACTCGGTGCAAGCAATTCGCGTATAATCAGAAAGCACCTTCTGACGAACTGCATAGGTACTCTTATAGTAACAACCACGCTTCAGATACCCTCTGCAATATTTACCGAAAGCTATTTGAGCTTCCTCGGACTCGGCGTTACGGCTCCCATGCCGTCGCTCGGTTCTCTTGCCACAGAGGCCGTAAAGGGTATGAACACTTATCCCTATCTGCTGTTTTTACCGGCGTTACTGATAAGCGTTATCATACTTGCCTTTAACCTTCTCGGAGACGGGCTGCGCGACGCGTTTGACCCGAAGCTCAAGAACTAAAGGAGGGTAAATACTTTGAGTGAAAAACTTTTGGAAATAAAAGACGAGAGGCTGTCGTTCTTTACTCCCGCAGGCGAAGTCAAGGCACTTAACGGCGTTTCGTTTTCGATGGATGAAGGCGAGGTTCTCGGAATAGTCGGTGAATCGGGTTCGGGAAAATCCGTCACGGCATATTCTATAATGGGGCTTACCGCCTACCCCGGCAAGCTTATAGGTGGAACAATCAGATTTAACGGCCACGAAATTGAAAAGATGACCGATAAGGATTTCAGAAAGATAAGAGGAAACGAGGTTTCTATAATCTTTCAGGATCCTATGACGAGCCTTAATCCCGTTTACACAATAGGCAACCAGATAACAGAGGTTATAAGGCTGCATACGGATAAGGATAAAAAGCAGGCATATGAGCGCGCTAAGGAGCTTTTGGAGCTTGTAGGCATTAACGAGCCTACCAAAAGACTTAAACAGTATCCGCACGAGCTTTCGGGCGGCATGCGCCAGAGAGTTATGATTGCCATAGCACTTGCCTGCGAGCCGAAGCTTTTAATAGCCGACGAGCCTACAACGGCTCTTGATGTTACAATTCAGGCGCAGATACTTGACCTTATGCAGGATTTGCGCAAAAAGCTCGGAATGAGCATAATTATGATAACTCACGACCTCGGCGTTGTCGCGAGTATGTGCGAAAAAATAGCCGTTATGTATGCAGGTCATATAGTTGAATACGGCACGGCAGACGAGATATTCTACGAGCCGAAGCACGAATACACAAAGGGTCTTATAAAGTCCATTCCGAAGCTGAATGTCGAAAGCAAGGAAAGACTTGTACCGATTGAGGGTCAGCCGGTCGATCTTCTCAATCCGCCGGCAGGGTGTCCGTTTGCACCGAGATGCTCAAAATGTATGAAGATATGCTTAAAGCAAATGCCGCCGAAAACGGTTTTAAGCGACACGCATTACAGCCATTGCTGGCTGCTTCAAAAAGAAGAATTTGAGGAAGGAGAGAAAGACTGTGAGTGACGATAAAAAGCTTGTAGAAGTACAGCACTTACAGCAGTACTTTCCTGCCGGAGGCAGAGGCAAAAAGAAAAAATATGTTCAGGCAGTAGACGATGTTTCGTTTTATATTAAAAAGGGCGAAACTCTCGGTCTTGTAGGCGAATCAGGCTGCGGTAAAACCACAGTAGGGCGCACTCTTTTAAGGCTTTACGAGCCTACCGACGGAACAATAATATATGACGGAAACGTTATATTTGACAAAAAGGAAAAAATCGCGGTAAATATGCTCCCCTATCGAAGAAAGATGCAGATGGTCTTTCAGGACCCGTATGCGAGCCTTGACCCGCGTATGACGATAGGAGATATTGTCGGCGAAGCTATTGATATTCATCATCTTGCCGCCAACAAAAAGGAAAGACGCGACAAAATCATATCGCTTCTTGAGACCGTCGGCCTTAACAGCGAGCACGCCAACCGCTATCCGCATGAGTTTTCGGGCGGTCAAAGGCAGCGCGTCGGCATAGCGAGAGCTCTTGCGGTAAATCCTGAATTCATAGTATGCGACGAGCCCGTATCGGCTCTTGACGTTTCAATTCAGGCACAGGTCGTCAATATGTTTGAGGATTTGCAAAACGAGCTCGGTCTCACCTACCTTTTTATAGCGCATGATTTAAGCGTCGTAAGACATATTTCAAACCGCATAGGCGTTATGTATCTCGGCAAGCTCGTTGAGCTCGCCGACAGCTACGAGCTTATAACACACAGCGCGCATCCATACACTAAGAGCCTTATTTCGGCTATACCGGAGGCGGACCCGATAATTGCACGCTCCTCTCACAGAATTCCTCTTGAGGGCGATGTTCCGAGTCCGCTGAATCCCCCGAGCGGATGCCGTTTCAGGACCCGCTGCCCGTATGCCGACGGCCTTTGCGCCGAAAAATGCCCGGAGCTTCGCGAAATCTCGGCAGGCCATTTTGCAGCTTGCCATCACCTTGACAAGGTAAAATAGTTGTTTATTGTGCATCTGGAGCACAATGGATATATTTTTAAGCAGCGCGAGTTGCTATAAGAAGGAGATGTATTTAATGAAAACCAAAAGACTTATTGCTGCGATACTCGCAGTTGTCATGTGTCTGTCGGCAATGGCACTCCTGAGTTCATGCGGCAACAGCAAAAAGGACGACGCCGGTATAACGGTTCAGATAGGACCTAACCCCGAAACGCTTGATCCCGCTCTTAACAGTGCTGTTGACGGCGGCAATATGCTCATCACGCTCTATGAGACACTTCTCATAATTGATGAGGACAACAAGGTTCAGCCCGGTCAGGCTGAAAAGTACACTGTAAGCGAAGACGGTCTTACCTGGACATTCACAATGCGTGACGGTCTTAAATGGTCAGACGGCACAGAGCTTAACGCCAAGGACTTTGAGTATACCTTTAAGCGCCTTACAAACACAGAGCTTGCCGCTCCCTATGCCGAGACTGTTATCGGTATGGTTGAGGGCTATCAGGACGCTATCGGCAATCCGGATGAAGACGGTAAGCCCACCACTACTCCCGATCCCAACAAGCTCAACGTTGTTGCAAGCGAGGACGGCAAAACTCTTACAATCAAGCTTGCTTACCCCTGCTCTTACTTTGACAAAATCGTTGCATTCGGTACTATGAGCCCCGTACAGAAGGCCACCGTTGAAGCTAACGGTGACTCTTGGGCTACAAAACCCGATACTTATGTCTGCAACGGTCCGTACATGATTACCGAATGGACTCCCGGTGAGCGCATTGTATGCAAAAAGAACCCGAACTACAAGGGTGGTTGGGATTCAAAGCGCATAGTTAACAACAAGCTCACATTCTTGCTTCTCGAAAACTCAAGTGCTTCCTTCACCGCATACAACAGCGGCGAGGCTCAGCTCATTAAGGATGTTCCCACCGAGGAAATCCCGACTCTCAAGAAGGCTGCTGACGGCGGAGAATTCTATGTTGACACCATTCTCGGCACCTACTATCTCAGCATGAACCTTAACAAGGCTCCCTTCAACAACAAGAATGTCCGCAAGGCTCTCAACCTTGCAATTGACCGCGACTACATTGCAAACACCATAATGCAGGGCACATACTCCCCCGCTTATAACTTTGCAGGTCCCGGCGTTGTTGATAACGAGGGTATGTTCTTCGATAACGCAGTTAAGGAAAACGGCGGAGAGACCTATATCAGCAAGGATTATCAGGCTAATCTCGAGGAGGCTAAAAAGGCTCTCGCAGAGGCAGGATATCCCGACGGTAAGGGCTTCCCGACCATCACCTACTCAACAAACGATGCGGGTTACCACAAGGCTGTTGCAGAGTATCTCCAGAGTGCTTATGCTCAGCTCGGTATCACTATGAAGATTGACATTGTTGAATGGTCTTCATTCACTCCTCAGCGTCGTGCAGGCAATTACGATATGGCTCGTAACGGTTGGGTAATGGACTATAATGACGCTTCAAATATGCTTGAGCTCTTCGCTTCTACCAATGGCAACAACGACGGTAAATACAACAGCTCTGCTTTTGACGCTGACATTGCTAACTCTAAGGTTGCAGACTCCGCAGCTCACTTTGCGGCTCTCCATGAGGCTGAAAAGACCATGATGGAAGATTACGCCTGCATCCCCGTTGCTTATTACAATGACTTCTGGCTCCAGAAACCCGAGCTTAAGGGCGTATGGCACAGCCCGTACGGCTACTGGTACTTCCAGTACGCTACCCTTGAGAAATAATTTCTCTTAAAGCTCTAAGCACAAAAATAGGATCGCCCGTATCTTAAACGATACGGGCGGTTTTTATATGCTTGAAAAGATAATAGCCGTATGTTAAAATCATTTTGTACCGAAAAGGCATAATTTCTTCAGATAGGAATGAATAAGATGAGCGTTATTGACAGATTTTTAAGATACGTCGAATTCGAAACGACCTCAAATGAAAACAGCGAGAGCATACCATCAACGGAAAATCAAACGGTTCTTGCGGATTACCTTGTAAAAGAGCTGAAAAGCATAGGTGTAAGTGACGCTTACCGTGATAAATACGGCTACGTTTACGGACATATACCTGCAACAAAAGGATTTGAAAAGCGTCCCAAAATCGGTTTGATTTCTCATATGGACACGTCTCCCGATGTCAGCGGAAAAGACGTCAAAACAAAAATAATAAAATTTGACGGCACTAACGCGCCGATGATTGATAATAAATATTTGGGCGAAGACATTATAGTTACCGACCGAACAACGCTTCTCGGCGCGGATGACAAGGCCGGTGTTGCCGAAATAATCGAGGCTTGCCGTGGAATTTGCGATGACGCAGAGCTTTGCCACGGTAAAATTTCAATTTGTTTCACACCCGATGAAGAAATAGGCAGAGGCGCCGACAAGTTTGATTTTGAAGCTTTTGACGCGGATTTTGCATATACCGTTGACGGCGGAGAGCTTGGCGGAATCGAGTACGAAAACTTCAACGCAGCAGGTGCAAAAATAACCTTCAACGGAGTCAACACACATCCCGGTACGGCTAAAAACAAGATGAAAAACGCTGTTTTGTATCTTGCGGAATTTATAAATATGCTCCCTGCCGCCGAAGCTCCCGCGCACACCGAAAATCGCGAGGGATTTTATCACGTTTCATCGGTTAACGGCAACGAGAGCAAGGCGACGCTTCATATGATAATCAGAGATCACAACAAGCAAAGCTTTGCAAAGCGCAAGGAATTTATTACCTTGCTTGTTGACTTTTTCAACCGCAAATACGGAGAAAACACGGTTTCGGCTGAAATTAAAGACAGCTATTACAATATGCTTGAGGTCATTAAAGAGCATACGGACATAGTAGAACGAGCAAAAAATGCAATGCGCAAGGCCGGTGTTAAGCCGCAAATTTCACCGATACGCGGCGGTACCGACGGTGCAAGACTTTCGTTTGAGGGTCTGCCCTGCCCCAACCTTTCAACGGGCGGAATGAACTTTCACAGTATTTATGAAGCAATACCCGTAAATGCTATGCTCAAGATGGTTGAGGTAATTAAAAACTTAGTAAGCGAATAATTGAATAAAGAAAAAGTCCCGTGAAGGCTTCTCACCTTCACGGGATTGCTTTTATGTATTATTTTTATAACTGCTGTATTCTTTTTCTATCCAAGCCATTAACAGCTTAACTATCCGCCCCTGCTCGTCAGAAGTCAATTCTCTGCCCTTTTCGACATGATACCACTTGTTTAAGCACCCTCGACAGCAGCAGGCGCAGGCATGCTGAGCCTTAAACACGGGGTGACCGCGCATCGGCGTTTGCTTGCCGTCGTTTGGTATAACCGCCGGTGCAAGACGTTTCTTAATAAAATCCTCCGCATGGCTTTTTACGGTATCCAAGCCTTTTTTATCAATATAGCTTATGTCCTCATCGGACAGATGAAATTTAGCTCTGAAAGCAGATTTTTGAAGCCTTGAGAGCGCTTCGTCAACAGTCAACCGAAAGCTCCTCTTTTCAGTAAAAATCAAAATAATCATACATCATTTTGACCGCTTTTGCAATGACTCGGTTTTTGCTCGGCGGCAGAATACTACCTTGACAGCCTTACTTTTTTCATCATAACAGCCGAATACACAAATACAACGGCTTCTGTTATAGGCATTGCCCACCAAACGGCATTGCCGCCGAAGGCAACAGGAAGTAAAAGTATCAGAGCTCCGCTTATAACAATACCTCTTGCAACGGAAGCGATAAGGGATATCTTGGCTCTCATAATGGCCTGGAAATAGTACGTTGAATAGATATTAAACGGTAGCAGTACAAATGAAATCGCATAAATTCTGATTATTCCGGGAGCTATCGACAGCACCTCGGGAGTGGGCGTCATAAACAGCTTTATAAACACCTGCGGAATAGCCATAGAGAGAACCGTCCAAATTGCTCCGAAAACGGCGGCGGTTATGATATTGTATTTGCGCATCGCCTTAATTCTGTCTGTAAGTCCCGCACCGAAATTACGCGAAATTACGGGCTGTGCCGCCTGACCTATACCGTAAGAGCAGCACTGTACCAATGTACTTACCACAACTATTACTCCGTAAACCGCAAGTGCGTCCGTACCGAGATACTCCATTACACGGCGGTTAAACAACATTGTGGCTACACCCATTGCCACGTCAACTATAAATGAAGAAAATCCGTTGACGCTTATCATTTTAAAACTGTTAAGTATTCTGCGAGGCTTTACGAATTTCAACGTATTCTTTTTGCTTATAAAATGCGTAAGCATCACAAGAACGGACATAGAAGCACCCATTGCTGTTGCAATTCCCGCGCCTTTAATTCCCATATCCAATGTGAACACAAAGAAATAATCTCCGAACACATTAAATATACCGCCGAAAATAACGGCTTTTGTGGCTCTGCCGGGGTCACCGTCATTACGGAGAAACGACGAGAGCAGATTTATAAATACATATACGGGAACAGTAAGCTTTGGGGCTACCATATATTCCTTGCAAAGCGGCATAAGAGCGTCGTTTGCACCGAAAAGCCTGAGAAGCGGCTCCTCAAAGACCCACACCAAGACCCAAAGTATCAATGCCCATAAAACTCCGAGTATAAAGGCAGAGGTAAAATATCCGTTCGCCTCTTTTTCATCATCGCGTTCTCCCCTTGCGACGGCATAAATAACGGAACCGCCTATACCGCACAAAAGCCCGAAGCTGTATATTATATTCCATATCGGAGAAATTACCGCCATTGCGGCAGAGCCGTCAGGACCGTGATATTGCCCTACCATAGCCATATCTACAAGTCCGTAAATACACGCTATCAGTGCACTTCCGAATGAAGCTATAAAAAATTTACGGTAAAGCTTACCGACATTATCCTTTAAAAGATCCATACCTACTCCTTGAATATTAAAAAAGCCGGATATGGAACGGGCATTTCAGCCTGCACCTTATCCGGCTTGTTATTTCCATACGATAACCAGCCCTCCGAGTGAGCTATTGTATTGTATCAACTTTTGTAATCAAAGTCAAGAATTTTCAAAGAGGAGAAAATTGAGCAGAGCGTTGCAGCCCTTTTCTATGTCACTGTATGCTTTGTCAAAGTCGCCCGAATACCACGGGTCGGCAATGTCGGATTTGCAAAATAGAAACAAATATCCTTTTACATCTAAAAATAGTATTTAAAATTATTAAATACTATATTGACAAATTTGCAATCTAATTATATAATATAAACATAAGAGG
>ERZ1026848.892-NODE-892-length-16249-cov-23.104360_pt1 | contig 16249 bp, 18 predicted proteins | sample MGYA00380154_ERZ1026848 | MGnify/ENA primary metagenome ERZ1026848 (study PRJEB33269, sample SAMEA4719790) | human gut metagenome | biome: human-associated habitat; feature: organic feature; material: feces | place: Cameroon | collected 2013-10 ...
ATGGAAATAACTTGCTTAGCACAAACTGGCGCGCTTGTGTGATGCGTTCGCCCTGGCGGCGCAAACACGAACCGAGCCCTGCGCGGTAAAATTTTTTGTTTGAGAACCACGTGGCACCGCGCCCCGGCCCACGTCCCTTTTCCCAAACAGGAAGCCCTACGTCATGTTCATCGAAACCCTCAACAAACGAATCGACGCCGTTGACTCCATGCTGTGCGTGGGGCTTGACCCCGACCTCAAGCGCCTGCCCGCTCACCTGAGCAAGGACGCCGCGGGCGTGCTCGAGTTCTGCCGCGCCGTGGTCGACGCCACCGCCCCTTACGTGTGCGCCTTCAAGCCCCAGATCGCCTACTTTGCCGGCGAAGGGCTCGAAAAGACGCTCGAGGCGATCATCGCCTACATCCACGAAAAGCACCCGGGCATTCCGGTCATTCTCGACGCCAAGCGCGGCGACATCGGCTCGACGGCCAAGCAGTACGCCAAGGAAGCGTTCGTGCGTTACGGCGCCGATGCGGTGACCCTGTCGCCCTACATGGGCTTTGACACGGTCGAACCTTATTTCGAGTACGAAGGCCGCGGCGTCATTTTGCTGTGCCGCACCTCCAACCCGGGCGGCGCCGACATCGAGGAGCTCGTCACGCGCGAAGGCGACATGGTCTACGAGCGTGTGGCCAAGATGGCCGCCGGCCCCTGGAACAAGAACGGGCAGGTGTGCCTGGTGGTGGGCGCCACGCAGCCGGCGGAAATCGCGCGCGTGCGTGAGCTCGTGCCCACGACCCCGCTGCTCGTGCCGGGCATCGGCGCGCAGGGCGGCGACGTCAACGCGGCCGTGGCGGCCGGTCTGGATGCGCAGGGCCGCGGCATGATCATCAATTCGAGCCGCGCCGTGATCTTTGCGGGCAGCGACGAAAACTTCGCGCAGGCCTCGGCCAAGGCTGCCGAAGCGACCATGATGGCCATCCGCCAAGCCAAGGCCAAGGCCCTGGGCAAGTAATCGCCCACCGCAGCCGAGCGTTGTGCGGCTCGGCGCGGACCATAAAAAACGCGCGGCGTTCCCAAAGGAGGCCGCGCGTTTTTCTTGTCTTTCAAGTGAGGTTTGTCTTACTCGTCGCACTTACTCGGGCAGCGCTTGCGCAGGAACGCAAAGAGCTCGCCCCGGGTGCTGAGCTTCCACAGGAAAATGGCCGATACGAGAATGAAGACGGCGCCGGCAAAGAGCACCTGATTGAGCGCGTTGTGGTCGGAACTGACGACCATGTAGCGGCCCAGGGCCACCACGGCGATCGTAATGGGCATGAGCACGGCCAGCTCGTGGTTGCTGTGCAGCGCGGCACGGGCCATCACCATCACTTCGGTGTACAAAAAGAGCATCAGCAGGTCGCCCAGGACCACGCGGTCGGTGGTGAGCATGTGCCACAGTTCGGTGCCAAAGCCGATGACGGCCGCCAGGGCGATGGCGCAAAGGCACACAAACTGAATGATGTCAAAAACGCGGTCAAAGGCGCGCAGAGCCGCGCTGTCCTTTTCCGGGGTCTCCGGGATCTGTTCGTTGGTCATGAGTGGTGTTCCAATTCAAGGGTGCAGGATTCTGTCACAGACAAGCCCCGCTTTCCGTCAGGACCTTTCCTTGATTTTGTGACGATTTATGTCGCCTGCAGAATGCTCTGCGTGAGCAGATACATCGCAAAATCAATGCTCTGGGCGCGCACCGCGTCCCGGTTGCCGTCAAAGTGCATGCACTCGGAGCGCACCCAAAGCCCCTCGGGTGCGCTCGGGCAGCGCACGGCCGCAGCAAAGCACACCGTGCCGACGGGTTTGCCGGGCACCTCGCCGCCCGGACCGGCAATGCCCGTGATGGAAACGGCCGCTCCGGCCGCCGAATGGCGCACGGCGCCCGCGGCCATTTCGCGGGCGGTCTCGCAGCTCACCGCTCCGAAGGCCTCGAGCGTTTCGCCTCTCACGCCGATCATCTCGTGCTTGGCCGTGTTCGTGTAGGTGATAAAGCCCCGTTCAAACCACGCGCTCGAGCCCGGCACGGCGGTAATGGCAAAGCCCACGCCGCCGGCGGTGCAGCTTTCGGCTGTCGCCACGGTCAACCCCTTACTCAGAGCCACTTGCCCAAGCTCAACGGCCAGCTCATAGGTGGTTTTTTCAATCGGCATCAGAACACTCCCAGGAAAAGCACGCGGCCGGCAAAGGCGGCATTAAGGACCGCATCGAGCGCAATGACGGCCGCGATGGCCCAGACGGCCGCCAAAATGTCGTCGAGCATCACGCCCCAGCCGTTGTGCAGGTGCCGGTCGATCCAGCTCGCGGGCGGCAGCTTGACGATGTCAAAAAGGCGAAACGAGACGAAGGCCGCGGCCCAGGCCACGGGGGTCTGCGGCAGCATCAGGCACACGAGCCAGACGGCGGCCACCTCGTCGATGACGATGCAGCCCGCGTCCGCGATGCCCAAATCGCGGCTCGTCTTTTCAGCGGCCCAGGCCCCGATCAAAAGGGCCGCGACGATGCACACGGCCAGCGCCTGCCAGCCCAGAAACCGCGTCAGGCCGATCCAAACGAGCACCCCGGCCAGGGTTCCCCAGGTGCCCGGGGCGGGGCGCAGGCAGCCCGCCCCGAAGAAAAGGGCGATGGCGTGCGCCGGGTGCGAAAAGGCAAACTTCAGGCCCGGCCGCACCGTGTAAGCGGGGTTGTCCGCGCTGTACTTTTTCATCGACTGTCCCAATTACGACTCGCTTTGCGCGAAGTGATCGAAACCCCGCACGGGAAGGCACAGGGGGTGGCCGGAAGCGTCGCGGATGGCCAGCGGCTCGCCCGAGGCCTTCTTTTCGACGATGCGGCCGATGCGCGTCACGGGCGTCAGGGCCGAAATCGAGGCCTGCTCGATGAGGCCGCGCTTGTCGGCGGGCGCCGTAAAGACGAGCTCGTAGTCGTCCCCGCCGCCCATGGCCGCCCGCAGCTGATCGGCCTGCGAGAGGCTCGCCAGTGCCGGGTGCTTGGGCACGGCGTCCCAGAGCACGTCGGCATCGACGCCGCTGCGCTCGAGAATGTGGCAGAGATCCTGGGCCAGACCGTCGGAGATGTCCGCACAGGCCGAGGCAGAACTCAGAAGCGCCGTTCCGAGGGCGTTGCGCGGCGTCGGGCGATCCATCGCCAGCGCGGCCGAAGGAAAGAGCCGCGCGTCGAGCGTGAGCTTGCCCCAGCGGTGCATAAGTGCGGCCCAGGCCCCGCCCACGCAGCCCGACACCCAGATGTCGTCGCCGGGCCGGGCGCCGGCGCGCGTCAGTCCCATGGTCTGGGGCAGCTCGCCCATGGCGGTGATGGAAATCGTCACGGGGGCGTGCACGTCTCCGACCTGCGCCGTGCGGGTCGTATCGCCGCCGAGCAGCGGACAACCGGCCTTGTGCGAGAGCTCGAGCATGCCTTTGGTAAAGCCCGTCAGCCACTTGTCGTCCCGCTCGGGCAGCGCGATCGTCAGAAAGAAGGCGCGCGGCACGGCGCCGGCGGCCGCCAGGTCCGAGAGGTTGACCGCCAGAGCCTTGTAGCCGATGTCTTCGGGACGCTGCGAGGGCAGAAAATGCGTGCCGATGGCCATCATGTCGGCCGTCACCGCGATGCGGCCGGCGGGCATGTCGATGATGGCGCAGTCGTCGCCGACGCCCTTGCTTGCCCAGGCGCCGAAATTCTCATGCGTAAAAAAGCGCTCGATGATCTGAAATTCACCGTTTTGAGCCATAACCAATCCCTTTGTTCTTTCGCGTTGACGCAGCCGTTTGTCGCGGGTCGCGCAACAAAAAAGGCACGGGCGGAAAAGAGTGGCTCCTTTCCGTTCCGTACCTTGCTTTATAGCCTGTTTTGAGGCGCTTGGCTTACGCTTTGTGCTCGACCGAGCGAAGTTCCTCAGCCACCTTATCGAGGACGCCGTTCACAAGCTTGTAGCCGCGGTCGGCACCGAAGAGCTTGCACAGTTCCACCGCTTCGTTGATGACGACGCGATAGGGAATCTGCGGGCAGTTCTTGAGCTCCCAGGTGCCGATCATCAGGCAGGCGCGCTCGACGACCGACAGACGCTGCGGATCGCGGTCGAGGTGACGGCCGATGGTCTCGAGCAGTTCGTTCTTGCCCTTGATCACCCCGTCGAGGATGTCGCGGTAGAACTGCTGATCGCACTGCGCAAAATCCTCGCTCGTGAGGTCGCACCCGGCCACGGGGCTACCCTCGTCGGTGATCACGCTGAGCAGATTGGCGTCGATAGCCGCAAAGTCGGCCGACTCGTTGATGAGCGACTCGTACACGCCCAGCAGCGCAAACTCGCGCGCCTTGCGGCGCGGCCCCTGGCTCAGGCGGGCGCGCAGATTAGCACTTTCCGTCATGGCGGTGACCCTTTTCCTCGAAGTCGATGTCGTCGGCATCATCGTCGTCATCGTCTTCCCATTCCTCATCCTGGTACAGGTCGCTCAGCAGCGAAGCCTGCAGATTGACCATTTCGACGGCGCAGCGGGCGCAGTCCTTGCCCTTCATGTGGGTGCGGGCCTTGCACTGTTCGTCGTTTTCGGTCGTGAGCACGCCGTTGGCGATCGGAATGTCGCACTCAAGGCTCACGCGGGCAATTTCGGAAGCCGACGTGTTGGAGACGATTTCGAAGTGATAGGTTTCGCCGCGGATCACGGCACCGAGGGCGATGAGCGCCTGGTACTGGTTGCTGTCGGCCATCGTCTGCAGCGCAAACGGGATTTCGAGCGCGCCCGGGACGAACACCACGGTGATGTTGTCTTCGGAAACGCCCAAAACCTTGAGCTCTTCGAGGCAGGCCTCAAGCTCTTCCTTGCCGGCGTACTCGTTGAAGCGAGACACCACGATGCCGATATTCATTTCCGAGCCGTCAAGCTGACCCTGGTACCCTTTCACGGACATTTGTCTAATTCCTGTGTTGATGGCGCCGAGGCGGCGCCGAATGGGAAAGATTGTTTATTTTAACCTGCCGCGCGAGCAAGTTGATTGGCCCGCAAAGCCCGAGGCCAAAGGCGCGGGCGGTTTTTCGGGGGTGGGGCGTCAAAACGAACGTATACTGTGTGCCGACGTCGTTTTTGCTTTCACACAAACCATGCACTCGATTCCCGGCTGGGTCACCAACGGCCTTCTGATTTTTGCCGCCCTGTACACGCTCGTGCAGGCTGCGCGCCTGTCTCTGCCCGTCTATTTCTGGTCGTTTGACCGCAACGGCAAACGCGGGCGCGAAATTTTATCGGTTTGCTCCAAAGATACAAGCCCGGCGCTCTTTGCCCGGCAGGCCACGGCCTGGTTTTGTCTGACGCGCCTGATGCGCGCCCAGGATCTCACGAGCCAAGAGCAAACCTACAAGGCCGACTTCAACCGGCGCGTGCTCTACGTGTTCGTGGCCTTCGGCCTGACGCTCATCGCGCAGTTCAAGCCCGATGCGCCCGCCGTCCTCATGCCCCTGTCGCAGGCGCTGCTGCTGGTGGCCATCGGCATGATCATCGGCTCGCTCGCCCGCTACCGCATCCTCAAAACGATGCAGGCGGCCGAAGCGATGCTGCGCGAGCAGGGCCTTTTGAAGGACCAAGCTTAAAAACCGGGCACAAAGCCCGCGGGCGCGATCGCGGCGCCGCCAAGGCACTGCGCCGCCGCCCACACCCATCCCGGGTTGCGGATCATTTCCCGGCCGATGCACACGGCGTCGGCCTCCTGCGTGCGCAAAATTTCCTCGGCCTGTAGCGGCTCGACGATGCCGCCGCTCGTAAAGGTCACCAGACCCGTCTGTTCCTTGAGCTGATGCGAGAAGGCCGTATGCGCGGCCGTCAGGCTGCTCGGCAGCTTTTGCGCCGGATCCACGCCGCCCGAAGAGACGTCCACGGCCGTTACGCCGTGCGCGGCCAATTGGCCGGCCAGCGCGAGCGCGTCGCTTTCGTCGGCGCCGTCCTCAATCCAGTCGCGCGCCGACAGACGCACCATCACGGGCAGCGACGGAGCGCCCGCGCGCACCGCATTGACCACCGCCAACGGAAAGCGCAGGCGCTTTGGCGCGCTGCCGCCCCACTCGTCGTTGCGTCGGTTCGTGATCGGCGAGAAGAACTGATGCACCAGATAGCCGTGCGCAGCGTGCACCTGCACGCCGTCAAAGCCGACGTGCGCGGCCCTCGCGGCCGCCCGGCCGAAATCCTCAAGCACCGCGTCGATGTCCTCTTGGGTCATTTCGCGCGGCACGGGCGCATCGGCCGTAAAGGGAATGGCCGACGGCGCGAGCAGCTCAAAGCCGCCCTGATCGGGCAGGAGCGTGCCGCGTCCCGTTTTGGGGTCGCGCCGGCTGCCCTTGCGGCCGCTGTGCGAGAGCTGAATGAAAAACTTGGTGCCCGCGGGCGCCACCGCGCGGCAACGCTTGAGCAGTCCGGCGAAAAACGCTTCCTGCTCGTCCGTGTAAAGCCCCAGGCACCGGGGCGTGATGCGTCCCTCGCGTGCCACGGCCGTGGCTTCGACCACCACCAGGCCCGCCCCGCTTCCCGCCAACGGCTCGTAGTGCGCGATCAGTTCGGGCGAGCCCAGCCCGTCATCGGACAGGCAGCAGCACATCGGCGGCACGCAGATGCGGTTGCCCAGCGTCAGCGCTCCGAGCTTGAGGGGGGAAAACAGAAGGGACATCACGGCTCCTTGACGGCGTCTTTCTTAGAAGAGGTCGTCGCCTTCGTTGTTGCGCAGCTGCATCATGCGCTCGACGTAGCGGGCGATGGTGTCGATTTCCAGATTCACCCAGTCCTGCGGCTTGAGGTGCTTGAGGGTCGTGACCTCAACGGTGTGCGGAATCAGGTTGATGCTAAAGACCGCGCCCATGGCCGTGTCTTCGACTTCATTGACCGTCAGCGACACGCCGTTGACGGCCACCGATCCCTTGTACGCCAGGTAAGGCGACAGCTTCAAGGGCGCGCGGATCACGAGCTTGTAGCTTTCGGCGATCTTGGTCATGGATTCGACCTGACCGACGCCGTCGACGTGGCCGCTCACGAGGTGACCGTCCACCCGATCGCCCAGACGCATGGCCTTTTCCAGGTTCACTTCACCGAAGGTATCCAGGCCGCAGGTCTTGGAAAGGCTCTCGGCGCTCACATCGATCTGAAAGCTGTTGCCCTCGATGTTGACCACCGTCATGCAGGCGCCGTTGACGGCGATCGAGTCGCCCACATGCACCTGATCGAGATGAAACTGTTCGGGCGTGACGATCGTCAGACGAACGCCGCTGCCGAGCTGTTCGGGTTCACGCACTTTGCCGATGGCCTGAATGATTCCGGTAAACATTGTTTTAGTTATCCATAGAAGTGGTGCGGCACTCCTGCAAAAGTCGGGGGCCGCGGTTGCAAATTACTGTTTGCGAAGCACGAGTTCGACGTCGTCGCCGGCGCGATCCACGCTCACGAACGTCCAGCGGCTGACCTGATCCATGTGCTCGAAGGGGCCGAGGCGCGCAAAGGGCAACCCCTCGCCCATGATCGCCGGCGCGGTGTAGCAGACGATTTCGTCGACCAGACCGGCCTCGAGCAGCGCGCCCGAGAGCGTGGCACCCGCCTCGACGTGCAGCTCGTTGATTGCGCGCCCACCGATATAGTCCAAAGCGGCGCCCAGGTCAAGCGAGCGGGTGCCCGGCAGGCTCACCACCGAGGCGCCGGCGGCCTCGAGAACCTCGACGCGGCTTTGCGGCGCGTCCGAGCCGACGAAAATCGTCGCGGGCTGTCCCTGCAAAATGTTGAAGGTCACGGGCGTGAGCGCCAGGCTATCGAGCACGAACTTGAACGGACTCGGCAGCTTTTCCTCGCGCACGCTCATCTGCGGATTGTCCGAGAGCACCGTGCCGATGCCCGTCAAAATCCCCTGGGCGCGGGCGCGCCACAGACGGCCGCGGCGCCGCGCCTCCTCGCTCGTGATCCAGCGGCTCTCGCCGTTGGAAAGGGCCGAACGCCCATCCAGGGACACGGCCGTTTTCAATCGGACCCAGGGCCGGCCCGTGCGCATGCGCGTGAAAAAGCCGATGTTGGACTCGTAGGCCTCGTCGCGGCACACGCCGCTGGTGACGGCCACCCCCGCGTCCTGAAGCATTTTCAGGCCCCGGCCGGCCACGAGCGGATTGGGATCTTCCATGGCGGCCACGACGCGGCCGATGCCCTCGTCGATGAGCCGCAGCGCGCACGGGGGCGTGCGCCCGTAGTGCGAACAGGGCTCAAGCGTCACGTAGGCGGTGGCGCCTCGCACGTCGATACCCTGCGCCTTGGCGTTTTCAATGGCGTCGATTTCGGCGTGGCGCGAGCCCGGCGCGTGCGTAAAGCCGCGGGCGATGATCCGACCGTCGCGCACGAGCACGCAGCCGACGGCCGGGTTGGGCGGAGCAATGTAGAGCCCGTTACGCGCCTCTTGAAGCGCGGCGCGCATGAACAACTCGTCTTGTTCTACCGTCATGTCCTTTCTGACCTATTCGGTTTCCAGATCACGCATCAGTCGCTTGAACTGCTCGGGATCGTCCACGTTGTAGTAGACGCTGGCAAAGCGAACGTAGGCGATCGAGTCAAGGCGCTTGAGCTCCTCGAGCACGAATTCGCCCACCTTTTCGCTCTTGACCTCACGCTCGCCGAGCGCGCGCAGACGCTGCTCGATGAGCGTGATGGCCTCTTCGATCTGTTCGTCGTTCACCGGTCTCTTGCGCAGAGCCAGTCGCATGGAGGCGCGCAGCTTGTCGCGGTCGTACTCGCGGCGCACGCCGGTGCGCTTGACGATCACGGGCATATTGATCTCCACCCGCTCAAACGTCGTAAAGCGCTTGCCGCAGGCGGCACACTGCCGACGACGGCGGATGGAAAACCCGTCCTCACTGGCGCGGGAATCCACGACGGCCGTGTCCTTGGACTTGCAAAACGGACAACGCATTCAATGCTCCTGGGTTGGGCTCTAGACCGGTTTGACGAATCCGCCTCGTCTCTCAGGGACGATAGGCCGGGAACAGGGCCGTGAGCTGATCGACTTCCGTGCGCACGCGCTCGAGCACGGCGGCGTCTTCGGGAGCCGAAAGCAGATCGGCGATGAGGTTGGCGACCTTGCGGGTCTCCTCTTCCTTAAAGCCGCGGGTGGTCATCGCGGGCGTGCCCAGACGGATGCCCGAGGTGACGAACGGCGTCTGCGGGTCGTTGTGGATGCTGTTCTTGTTGACCGTGATGTGCGCGGCGCACAGCAGCGCTTCGGCGGCCTTGCCCGTGAGGTTCATCGGGCGCAGGTCCACGAGCATGACGTGGCTCTGCGTGCCGCCCGAGACGATGCGCAGACCGCGCTGCTGGAGCGTGTCGGCCAAAACGGCGGCGTTCTTGAGAACCTGCTTGCCGTATTCCTTGAATTCGGGCTTGAGCGCTTCGCCGAAGGCCACGGCCTTGGCGGCGATCACGTGCATGAGCGGACCGCCCTGCATGCCCGGGAACACGGCCGAGTTGATCTTCTTTTCCAGATCGGGGCGGCAGAAAATGACGCCGCCGCGCGGACCGCGCAGGCTCTTGTGGGTGGTCGTCGTCACGATGTCGGCGTAGCCGAAGGGGCTCGGGTACTCGCCCGCGGCGATCAGGCCGGCGTAGTGCGCGATGTCGGCCATGAGGATGGCGCCGACGGAGTGCGCGATTTCGGCAAAGCGCTTGAAGTCGATGTGCAGGGAATAAGCCGAGGCGCCCGCCACGATGAGCTTGGGCTTGTGTTCCTTGGCGAGGCGCTCGACTTCGTCGTAGTCGATCGCTTCGTTGTCGTCACGCACGCCGTAGCTCACCACGTTGAAGTAGCGGCCCGAGTAGTTCAGGTGCATGCCGTGCGACAGGTGGCCGCCGTCGGCCAGGCTCATGCCCATGACGGTGTCACCGGGATTGAGTAGCGCAAAGAACACGGCCGAGTTGGCCTGCGCACCCGAGTGCGGCTGAACGTTGACGGCCATTTCCACGCCGGCGGGCTCGCAAAAGAGCTTCTTGGCGCGCTCGATGGCGATGCGTTCGACCTCGTCGACGTACTGGCAGCCGCCGTAGTAGCGCTTGCCCGGATAGCCTTCGGCGTACTTGTTGGTGAGCTGGCTGCCCTGAGCCTGCATGACGGCCGGCGAGGTGTAGTTTTCGCTGGCGATCATTTCGATGTGCTGCTCCTGACGGTCGGCTTCGGCCTGAATGAACTTCCAGACTTCGCTGTCGGTCACCGCAATGGTGTTGGAGTGGTGAAACATGTCCGAGGACTCCTCTTAAGTTGGGTGCGCTTGGTGCCGGACATCCCAAAAAATGCGGGGAAACGGCGGCGCAATTTTGGAAAAAACAATTTTGTAATTATCGCCCAGGCCGGCGGCAAAAAAAGTCGAACAACGACGAAGCCGGCCCCGAAACGATGCTGTTTTCCACAACATGTCGGCAGCCGGCTTGGCGTTTACCCGAACCAGTGCGCGCTGATCCCCAGATCGTTCACGCGCTTGGCGATGCGCTCGAGCACCTCGGGCGGGGCCTTTTTCAGTCCCAGCACGGGGGTGTCTCGATCGAGCGTGTAAATGTCCACGCCTTCGGGGCGAATTTCCTGCAGGGCCTTGAGCCAGGGCTCGACATACGCGTCGGTCGTGTTGTCCACACTCTCGCCCTTGTAAGTACCCTGCATGAACATGCTCTGAATGATGCACGCGCCGTCAAACTCCTTCATGCGCTCGATGAGTTTTTTCACGTCATAGTGCGCGTTAGGGCGGTCCACCCGGCGGATGTAGTCGGCGTCGACCGTATCGAGCTTCAGGCACGGACGATCGATGAGACGGACGGCCTCAAAGATCTCTTCCTTATCCAGATGCGTGGCGTTGGTGAGCAGGCAAACCTTTGCCTGCGGGCAGTAGCGATCGCGTAGCGAGCGCACGTCCCGCACGATCTCGAGAAAGTCCGGATGCGCCGTGGGCTCGCCGTTGCCCGCAAACGTGATGGCGTCGGGCAGGTCTGCGGCTGCACGCATCTGCGCCAGGCGCTTTTCGAGCTCCTCGCGCACATGCTCGCGCGAGGGCATTTTGCTCTTGGGCCGGTTGAGCTCGTTGAGCCCGCACTCGCAGTACACGCAGTCAAAGCTGCAGATCTTGCCGTCGGCGGGCAGCAGGTTGATGCCCAGACTTTTGCCCAGACGACGGCTCCTGACGGGGCCGAAGATGGGACTCGGGAAAAGAATGGTGCTCATGGGGTCGCTGAGGCTTGGTTTTTTTAGTTTTCGATGGCGCTGGCCACCACGCCGTGCATGGCCGCCCAGGTCCAGGGCGTGCGCAGCCACTCGAGCACGAGACGTTCGTGCTCCTCGCTGATCACGTTCATTTCGCGGGCCTTGTGCACGACCTTGTCAAAAGCGATCACGTCGTAGGTGTGAATGCCTTCCTCTTTAAAGAGGCGCTGCGTTTCGGGAATCGAATAGTTCGTAATCGACATCACCTGCGTGACCTGCGCGCCTTCGTCGCGCAGCGCACGGATGGCGTCGATGCAGCTCAGACCCGTGGAGATGTGGTCTTCGAGCAGCAAAATGCGCAGCCCCTTGACGCTGCCGCCTTCGACGCGGGAGTGATTGCCGTAGGTCTTGGCCTTCTGACGCACCATGATGGCCGGCATGCCCAGACGGTAGGCCAGAGCGGCGGCGTGCATGGAGCCGGCGGCTTCCACGCCGGCGACCATGTCAAACTCCAGGTCGTATTCCTCGACGCGGCTGGCCATCGTCTCGACGATGTCGCTCCAGGCTTCGGGATGCGAGAAAAGCTTGCGGTTGTCGACGTAGACGGGCGAGATGAGCCCGGACTTCAGACGCATGGGGGCGTCGGGAAGAAACTCGACGGCCTGCGCGCGGATGAGGCGCTCGGCCATGATGTCCTCGGCGATGCTGCTCGTGTAGCTCGGCTTAAATTTCATTTGTCTCTCCCTGATTACTCCAGACCGAGAACCTTGCGGCCGTTGACGGTGGCGATCTTGACCAGCTGCTCGAAATCGTCGAAGCGGCAGCCCGTGGCCAGCAGCTGCAGTTCGTGCCACATGTCGCCCGCGCTCCAGGGCACCATGGCATCGCACACGTTGTCGGTGCCCAGCGCCACGGTCACGCCCGCGGGTACGAGTTCGTCGACCGGGGTCATCGAGTTGTGCATCGGACCGATGCGCTCGGTGCGGGCCGTGTCGATCCAGGCCGTCGGGCAGCAGACCATCATCACGCCGGCCTGCTTAAGAAGGGTGTAGAGGCGCTGACGGTACATGTGCGAGTGCGCGCCGATCGAGATGCCGTGAATGGCCACGACGCGGTTCTGCATGCCGTGTTCGATCGCCTTGTGGGCGAGCATTTCGGTTTCGTATTCGCTCGAGAGATTGAACTGGTCCACGTGCACGTGCACCATCTTGTTCTGGGCCTTGGCCGTACCGAGGAGGATGTCGAAGGCCTCGGCCGCGCGGCCGTAGTCGCGCTCGTCGCGCTTGGGCAGGCCGCCGATGATGTCGACCATTTCCGAGCCGATGTCAAACCACTTGCGCGCTTCCGGATCAATCACGCCCTTGAGGGTCTGATTGGCGAACTTGACGGTGATCTGATCGGCGTAGTGTTCGCGGGCGCGCATGCCGGCCTTGATGGCCCGATCCTGCGTCTGCGGGTCGATGTCCACGAACGTGGCGCAGGCCGTGCAGCCCTGGCTGATCATCAGCTCGAAAAACATCGAGAAGCGCCGATAGAAGTCCTCTTCGGTCGACTCACTCTTTAAGCGGTCCAGCGCGTCCCACTTTTGCTGCAGGGAATGCGTGCGGCGCATTTCCAGAATTTCAGGCGAAAGCGTAAAGGCACGGTCGGCGTGCGCATGCGTGTTCACCCAGCCGCCGGCTTTCTTGATTTCCGGCTCGATCATCTCGCGCACGGTGCGCGGCGCGTTGGCATCAAAAGACATCCACGAATCTCCTAGCGAAAAGGCACGGGCATCCGCTGACTGTTCCGCAAGCGACAGGCAACGGCGCGGCGCGCCTGCATATTCGGTTTATTTTAATGAGCGCCGGCGGCTCTGTCATCCGCGCCAAGGCCATTTGCCGCCGACGATTGCTTCAAAACGTGAGTCCGGCCTACTCGACGACCGTCAGCGCGATGCTCTCATCGAGGAGCCGCACGCGATCGGCGATGCACCGGCTCACCCAGGCCTTTTTCAGGCTCTGATCCAAAATCAGGACCCCGAGGTCCTTGTGCCGGGACATCACGCCCAGGGCCTTTTGCACGCCCATGGCAAAAAGCGCCGTGCACCAGCCGTCGGCCCGCGCGCCGTCCTGATCGACGATCGTCACGCTGGCGATGTCCGTGGCCGCGGGCATGCCCGTGCGCGCGCTCAGAATATGCCCGTAGGTTTTCCCGTTTGTCTCAATCTTGCGCTCGTAGGCGCCCGAGGTGATCACCGACTCGTCGGCGGCGCGCACGACGGCCAGAATTTCCCCGCGCTCGCGATCGGGCCGCTGAATGCCGACCTTCCAGTCCTGCCCCGAGGGCGATTTGGCCAGCAGGGCCACGTTGCCGCCCAGATCAATAACGGCGTTGGTGGCGCCGGCCGCCTTCAGATCCGCGATCAGCGCCGTGCCGATCCAACCCTTGGCGATAGCCCCAAGGTCAATGCTTTGCCCCTTGCCGATGCGCATGGCGCATTTGCCCTCTTGCCTTCGCGTTTGAATGCGCGTGTAGTCGACCTTTTGAAGCGCCCCGTCAATAGCCGCGCGCTCGGGCACCTTCTCACCCCCAAAGCCGATTTTCCAGACGTTGACCAGCGCGCCGATGGTCGGCTCAAAGGCCCGGTCGGAGTCGCGCGCGATCGTTTTGGCCGTCTCGGCCAAGGAGGCAATGCGGCAGTCCACGTCGACCCAGTCGCCCGCCCGGCGATTGACCTCGTAGAGGGGCCCTTCGTGGTGCACGGTAAAGAGCGTTTCATACGCGTCGATCTTGTCGGCCAAAAGCGCCTCGAAGCGATCGGCGGCCGCTTTGTCGGGCGACATCACGCGGGCGCTCACCAACGTACCCATGGCCAGGTTGCCGTACTGCGCCTCGTACAACGGGGCGGACGGCTCGGCCGCGGCGGGCACGGCGGCCAGAAAACCGAGGGAAAGAAACGACAGAGCCCGGGTCAGAAAATGGGACTTGGAGAACATGAGAAAACGTCGGGCACGAAAAAAAGGGGTTTTTGCCTGTCGCACGTGCAAAAAGACTCGGCGCAGGGGGACACCCCGTGCCGAGTCTCATGCAAGTCAGACCTGCAGACGGTTACTTGGCCGCTTCAAGCGCCTTGTTGACCGCTTCGATGATGCCCTTGGAAGAGTTGGAAGCACCCGTCACGGCAGCGACACCTTCGGTGCCGTTGGCCTGGACGATCTTCTTGGACAACTTCTTCTCGGCGGCGTTGAGCAGCATTTCGGTTTCACCGTGCTTGAGCACCTTCACCGAGCTGATCTTGCCGCCGGCCACCACGACCTGGACCTGAATCTTGCTGGCGTTGCCCGTGCCTTCGCCCGTGTAGGTGCCGTCCTTGTAGCTGGCGGCCTGGGCGCCAGCGCAAAGCAGCGCGGCGGACGCAGCGATAATCAACTGCTTAATCATTGATTGGAACTCCTATGAGCTGGTATTAGTGAGCCTTGACGTACGCCGTGGCACTGTTGCCGGCGATACGACCGAACACAATAATATCAGCCTGGGCATTGCCGCCGAGACGGTTGCCGCCGTGCACGCCGCCGGTGACTTCACCCGCAGCGAAGAAGCCCGGAACAACCTTGCCGTTGACGTCGATGACTTCAGCCTTGGTGTTGATCTTGATGCCGCCCATGGTGTGATGCACGGCGGGCGTGATCCAGATGGCGTAGTACGGAGCCTTGTTCAGAGGACGTTCCATCTTGGTACGGCCGCAGCAGCTGTCCTTACCGGCAGCCTGATCCTTGGCGTACTGAGCCATCGTGGCCTTCAGAGCGTCGGCCGGAACACCCATGTTCTTGGCCACTTCGTCAAGCGTCTTGCCCTGGATCACCATGCCCGGCATCTTGATGTAGCCTTCGATGGCCTTGAGGGACTTGCGAACGTCGTCGTCAAAGAACATGTAGGCGTGCGATTCGGTCTGCTTCAGAATGGCGGCCGAAACGGCGTCACGCGTGTTCAGTTCGTCGAAGAAGCGCTTGCCTTCCTTGTTGATCAGGACGGCACCGTTGCCGCGCACGGCTTCGGTCACCATCACGCCGGTCTTTTCAACCACGGTCGGGTGGGTCTGAATCTGGTCCATGTCGACGAAAGCGGCCTTGACCTTTTCAGCCAGGAGCAGACCGTCACCGGTGGCGCCCGGATGGTTCGTCGTGGCAAAGCCCTTCAGACGCGGAATGATCTTGGAGACCATGGCGTTGTTGCCGGCAAAGCCGCCGGCCGCGTTCACGACGGCCTTGGAGTCGATTGCATAGACCTTGCCGTCTTCGTCCTTAACCTTGACGCCGGCCACGGCACCGTTCTTGACGATCAGATCGACAACATGGGAGTCGGTGCGCAGATCAATCTTGCGGGCCTGAACGGCGTTGTACAGGGTCTTGACCACTTCGGGACCAACGGCGGCACCGCCCGTGGGACGGTGGCAGCGCTTGTTGGTGGCGCCGCCCATGAAGCCGACGTCGTTGAAGTTGCCGCCGAGCTTGATCAGCCACTGCACGGCGTCATTGGCGTTGTTGCAAAGGACCTTGACGAGTTCGGGGTTGTTCAGGTTGTGACCACCCTTCATCGTGTCCTTGTACATCTGTTCGATGCTGTCCTTGATGCCCATCTTGGCCTGTTGGGGCGTTTCGGCAGCGTTGATGCCGCCCGTGGCGCGGATCGTGTTGCCGCCGACCATCGGCATCTTTTCAATGATCACAACCTTCTTGACGCCGTTGTCGTGCGCCTGCACGGCGGCGGCCATACCGGCACCGCCGGCGCCGATCACAACGATGTCGGCCTGTTCGGCGGCGTTGGCCATGCCGAAAGCGGCGGCCACAGCGGTTGCAACGAGAATCTTCTTCATGTGTCTCTCCACAAGTTTTCCGGCTTTGACAAGGAAAGCCGGCTGATTTATCTCACGATGACGCGCCGCTCGGATGAGCAAAACCGCAAAGCGCAAAGAAGCGCCGGCAGCCGATTCCGCGTCGTCTATTGGGGCAATTATAGAACCCGAAAGTCGGCTAATGCTTACTCAGAGTCTTCCGCCGGAAGGGTCTCTTCC
>ERZ1026848.906-NODE-906-length-16056-cov-4.152865_pt1 | contig 16056 bp, 12 predicted proteins | sample MGYA00380154_ERZ1026848 | MGnify/ENA primary metagenome ERZ1026848 (study PRJEB33269, sample SAMEA4719790) | human gut metagenome | biome: human-associated habitat; feature: organic feature; material: feces | place: Cameroon | collected 2013-10 ...
TCTCCCATGTAGCGGAGCTGAAGGAGAAGATAGACAAGCAGATCGTGGTGAAAAAGGAAAAGACCGGCGAGAGCCGGGCGGAGATCATTATGTAAAAAAGAAGCGCCGCTTGCATTTGGCAGGCGGCGCTTCTTTTTGCAATATAGAATGATTCGGACTCACTCGCCAGCCAAGGCGGCGGTGTACCATTCTTCGTAAGAGGTGTCCAAAAAACCACCCAGCGGAAGATCTTCGTCAATCGCTTGCTTGAACGTCCGAAAAGATTCATCTTCCAGCAGCGCCGATTTTCATGTATGAAACACCCGCCGAAACGCGTCTATGCAAACTGCATATTGTAAAAATTGCCCAAATGCGATATAATTAAAGCGATTTTTCGATGCAGGAAAGGGTGATTACAATGACCTACATCACGAGAGAAGATGGTATTACTGCACTTCCGCTTTCTAATCGAGCGGCTAATTGCCTGCGTCGAGAGGGTCTGCATACCATCGGGGATATGTTGGATTATGCACGGAAACACAATTGGTTGGACTTACATAGTATCGGGCAGAAAACTGCTGATGAGCTTACAGCAACGGTTCGTGAACTGCAAAGTCATGAGGGTGAATACCGATTGGTAGAACGGGCGGCCATTCCGGAGGTTACGGAAACAAAGAATACAACTGCCCAGCAGTTGTGGGAGGATGTACCTGTAAAGAAGCTTTCGCTGTCTGTACGAGCGCAGAATTGTCTTGCACACGAAGGCATTCGTTATGCGTCGCAACTGTTGGATATGACGCCGGATGACCTTATGCAGATCAGGAACATGGGGCGAAAAACGGCGAAAGAAATCTTGAGAAGAGTCAAGGAGTTGCCGACAGACCGATTGATAGCGGCAACTCCGGATAATATGCAACTGTCCGCAGAGGATGAGAGGTACTGTGCAGAGCTTGCGAAAGAGATGGCAACGTGTTACGGTAGGACGGAAAGCGCATGGCTACGGGAGATATTGGAGGCAAAAGAAACGTACCCACAGGCACAGGGTGAGACTTTCTTTTACCGGCTCTATGAGCGCGATACTGTTTCAGATGCGGTAAAAGCGGCTATCCTGCGGCAAGTGGGAGTCAATGGAGATGAAATAACGAGGATCGCACTGGAAGACAGATGCCCGGCGCATTTGAAGAATACGACAATTCTTGAGGAACTGTTGCTGGTCCTTGAAGCTGAGGGGCGGATCACGGCAAGAGAAGATGTAATCCACAGAAGGTATCCCACGGTGCTGGAATATGTAAATGGGCTTCCCGATGGGCGCAGTAAGGAGATGCTTCTGTGCAGACTGGAAGGAAAAACGCTGGATGAGGTTGGAAAGTGCTTTGACGGTATTACGCGGGAACGCGTCCGGCAGATCATCAATAAGGCATTGGCAAAGCGTCCTTGGTTGCATGAGGACCAGTACCGATATGTATATGATACCTACGCCTTCTCACCGGAGGACTTTTTATTGGCTTTTGGTGAACCGCCTTCGACCTATATCTACTTGGAAACTATCAGCATGACAAAACAGAAAAACAGGAAACCAGTGGACGAAACTATTTTGGCAGATGAGACTATTTCGGTTACCCTGCGGAAAGCGGTAGAGAGAGTTGTATACAAGAATTATGTAACCATGGACGGTATTCGTGTCAAGCGTGATCGGAGTGAACTTGCCCGGCATATAATCCGCACACGGTGTAGGACACTGACGAAATACGATGATTTTGTCATTATGTACCGAAATGTTCTGGACGATTTGGGCCTTGCAGATGAAGAAAGATTAGCTCTAGAGCCCCGTACCTATGAGAATAAATTGAATGGCAGTCGGTTCGTGCTTTGGAATCAGTGGAGGCGTTTTCGGTATTATAATATCGACGCGCAGGACTACACAGAACTGTTTGATACTTTGGATATGGAACAATACCGAGACACAGAGACCTCCTCGTTGAAGATGTTTCGGGATTATCCGGAGTTGATGGAGCAGTACGACATTCAGGATGAATACGAACTGCATAATTTGCTGAAGAAAATTTGGCCAGCGGATACTATACCGATCCGTTTCCCTAGGATGCCCACCATTGAGGTGGGACAAGTGAACAGGGATGCGCAGGTGAAGGCGTTGCTGTTTCAGTGCGCACCTGTTTCCAAAGAGGACTTTGCCGCCAAGTATGAGGAAACCTACGGTATTAAGGCGACCTCTGCTATGGCAAATTTATTTGGAAGCATTGAAAAGTATTATTATAATGGGGCATACACCGTTCCTGACGAAACATTGTCGACAGATCAGACAGAGCGCATGCGGCGCGTGCTGACCGAGGATTTCTATTCCCTGCGTAGAGCGAGGAGTTTGTTTTTACGAGAGTTTCCCGATGCTGACGCGGAACGACTTACCCCTTATGCACTGAAAACCATTGGCTTTCATGTATATACAGACTACATTGTGCGGGATACATATGCCAGTGCGGTGGAGTATTTCCGCAGCGTTCTTACCTCGAGGGATGTGCTGGATATGCGCGGAAACGGCAAGGAACTGCAGCGGGTGGTGGCCTATAGCAGCGAGTTGTATTCCTTACGGGCAGCGTACAAGATCGTGGAATTTTCGCCGCTGCAGTATGTCAGTATCAATAGGCTGGCGGAACATGGCGTAACAGCGCAGACCTTGCGGGCCTATTGCGAGGATGTGGCAAGGCGATATGAGCCGGGGGAATACTTCACGGTAACGTCCCTGCGGGCGGATGGGTTTATGCATCCGTTAGACGATCTGGGATTTGATGAGTGGTTTTATGGCTCTGTACTGTTGGAGGATCGGGAATTGTTTTCCTACCAGCGAATTGGCGGGACGCGGCTGTTCATGCGTGGAAATGCGCCGGTTCGCTTGGCAGGCCTTTTGACGGAACTACTGGAGCATGAACAGAAAGCAGACATCTATGAACTGCGGGATACGCTGGAGGAACACTTCGGTATTGTGCTGTCAAAAGACAAACTTGTGGAACTGGTGAGGGAGACCGATCTGTATTACGACGCGATTATGGGCGCGGTATATGTGGATTACGATACTTATTTTGAGGAGATATAAAAATGAACTTGCTAAAAGAAGGACTGGAGCAGCGCGTTGTTGAAAAGACAACGATGACCCGCAAGCTGACGGTGGATGGCCTAACGAAAGCGTACCCTGTCTATAAAATCCGACTGGATTGGTTATTTTACAATGACCAGAACGACCGCATTGCAACGTGGATCAGCCAGTATAAAGCGCAGCATGGAGGGAAGGCGCCGGATATTTCCCGGCGCGAAGAGTACAACAATATAATCGAGCAGTTCATTGTGGAAAGCAATCCCGATGCCATCCGCAAGACCCAAAGTAATATTGAAATGGTGGATCAACGGGAGGCTGGTGTGGTGTTGGCAGATGGCCGAATTATTGACGGAAATCGCCGGTTTACCTGCCTGCGGCGGCTGTCTGCCAAAAATCCGCGCTTCAACTATTTTGAGGCCGTAATCCTTGATCGGAATATTGAAAGCAGCGCCAAGCAGATCAAACTGCTGGAGCTTTCCATTCAGCACGGCGAAGAGAGCAAGGTTGACTATAATCCCATTGATCGGTTGGTCGGAATTTATACAGACATCGTGGAAACCCATTTGCTGACATCAACGGAATACGCGGCCAGCACCAACGAATCCGAAACCGATGTGAATCGGCGTGTGGAAATTGCGAAGCTGATGGTGGAATTTCTGGAGTTTATCAATGCGCCCAAACAGTTTTATATCGCCCGAGATTTGCAGATATATTACCCCTTGGAGGAACTCTTGAAGCTCACAAAGAAGTGTCGGACGGATAACGAGGTTGAGGATTTGAAGGTCAGTGTGTTTAATAACATTCTGATGCAGACTGCGGGAGATATGACCCGCTTTATCCGTAATATCAAATCCATCGTTGGCACGGATTATCAGGACGAGTTCTTAGAGGAACAGAAGGAGTTGGCGGCGAATGTGCTTGATCACCTGCCCGCAGTGGGACATGTGAATACACAGGTCATCCGTGAGGAAGTACGCGCCGATGAGGAGAATCGTGAAGCACTAGAGCGTTCCATGGAGAAAACGCTGACCAAAGTAAAGAAAACCGAAACGCGCAACCGTCCCATTCAGTTGGCAGAGAAAGCGACCACGTTTTTGGAGAGTATCGACACAAACATTCTGCTGAAGATGAACGACAGCGAATTACGCCGTCTTACCCGCCAGCTGGACAGGCTGGAGCAGGTAATCGCAGACCTGCGGGAGAACCTGTAAATGTGGACGTTGGACTATGATGGCAGCATGACATTGCGTCTGCCTTCGGAAGAGCTGGAGGCTTTGTCGAGCAGCAGCTTTTATAAGCTGTCGTTGAAACGCTATGCAGCGGAAATAGCCGACGGAATAATGCGATTTAAGCCAGCACTGACATATTTGGATTACAAGAAGATCATCACCCTGTGTCAAAAAGAGACGGTGCGTCGTCAGACGGAACTGGTCGTTTCGGAGTCGTTGAGGGCGTATATCGATAGCCGTGAATTGCATTTGGAAATTCGCTCCCGTTTGGGCAGCGAATTAAAAGATCGCGACTCTAAATTGCGGGAGCGTTTTGAGGCCTACCGCGATACCGTGAATGCAGGTATGACACGGAAACTGCGGGAGCAGCAGATGTGGGATTCCTTTTTCATGTGCGCCATGAAGAAGTCTGCCAATTTTTCTGTGCCGGGTTCCGGCAAAACGGCATCGGTGCTGGGGATGTATGCCTATCTGCGGGAGAAGGCGGCGATGCACCGCATCGTTGTGGTATGCCCAAAGAACGCTTTCGGTTCGTGGATGGATGAGTTCACAGCCTGTTTTTTAGGAATTGAACCATTGCGGGTATTAAATATTCATGCACCGCAGTACAAGACTCAGCGGCAGCGCCGTGCGGCACTGCAATACGATGCTGGTGGCTACAATCTGATTCTGGTCAACTATGAGGCGGTCGGCGGCGTGCTGGATGCTTTGGAGCAGTTAATGGATGCGGGAACGCTTCTGGTGTTCGATGAGGTACATAAGGTCAAGCGTATCCGCGGCGAATACGCGGAGAATGCCCTGCAGCTGGCGCGAAATGCCAGCTATGTGGTGGCGCTGACCGGAACGCCGATTCCCAACGCCTACACAGACATTTATAACCTGCTGCACATTTTGTTTCCCAATGAGTATGATGAGTTCTTTGGCTTTACCGTGCCGCAGCTTCGAGATCCGCGTGACGCGGATATAGCGGCTGTCAATACCGCCTTGCAGCCTTTTTTCTGCCGTACCACCAAGGAACAGCTGGGTGTTCCGGCGGCGAATGCGGATACGATCCTGCAGGTGGGTGCATCAGATACCGAGAACCGTCTGCTTCGTATCTTGCAGATGAAGTACCGAAAGAACAAGTTGGCGCTGTTGGTACGCATTTTGCAGCTGGAAAGTGATCCGCGGATGCTGCTGCAAGCACTGGATCTCAACGACTTCCGCTATCTGCTGGACGATACGGCTGAGACAAGCGAAATAGACTATGCCGATTACAGCGACGAGGTACGGAGCTTGATCGACAACTGTGAAGAGAGCAGCAAGTTCTGCCGCTGTATCGAGTTGACCGAAAAGCTGGTGCGGCAGAACAAACCAGTTATCGTTTGGTGTATGTTTGTGGGCTCTATCCGCAGGATGGCAGATGCGTTGGGGGCACGGGGTATCCGCTGCCGATGTGTGTTCGGCGAGGTGCCGCTGGAGGAGCGCCAGCAGATACTGAATGATTTCCGTGCAGGCAGGGTACAGGTGCTGCTGACGAATCCCCACACGCTGGCAGAATCGGTTTCTCTGCATTCTGTCTGCCACGATGCCATCTACTTCGAATACAGCTACAATCTGGTTCATCTGCTCCAATCTAAAGATCGTATTCACCGTCTGGGGTTGCCGGAGGGCCAGTATACGCAGTATTATTATCTGCAACTGACCTATCAGACAGAGGGCGGCGCCTGGTCGCTGGACGGTGCGGTCTATGACCGTCTGCGGGAGAAGGAACGGATCATGCTGGAGGCTATTGATTGCCACCGACTGGAGAGAATGCCCACCAGCGAGGAAGATCTGGACACCATTTTTGACGGATTGTTTTGAAAAATAACAGGAGAGCTGTCTGCATACGCAGACGGCTCTCCTGGTTGTATAGGCGGATCACGGGCGGCCGAACATTTGAATAAATTCGTCCTCGGTGATAATCTTTACGCCCAGTTCATCCGCTTTTTTGTTTTTAGCGGATGTGGATTCCGCGTCATTGTTTATCAGGTAATCCGTATTCCTTGACACGCTGCCAGTGACAGCGCCTCCCTGTGACTTGATATACTCCGTAAGCTGCTCCCGGTTTTTGAAGGAGGTCAGCTTGCTGGTAGCAACAAAAGTCAAACCGTGGCAGCCCGAAGCATCTGATCCTTTCCGATATATCTTTGTAACAGGGTCATACACACGCTTGACAGAATAGCGGTCTTCGTCTATGGAATCGCAGAAGGTGTCGTAATCGATAATACCTAGCGCAACAACCTTTTCAATCGCTGCGTCATATTGTTCCTCGTCGATTTCAGAGCATTCGCAAAGATCTGTGAAGGTGTCAAAGTCTATGTCATCGGGGAAGCCCTCCTCGTCTATAAGAGCCTCATAGTCATCAGAATCAAATTCATCCCGATCAATCTTGAAAATTCTGCAAAACTTTGCCAAGGGCAGACGCTTCTCTACGTCCTCCGTGTAAAGCTGTGGAAGAACTTCATATGGCATTGTGAATTCCGACAGCTATAACTTGCCGTCTCTGAAATCAGCCGTAAGCGAGACACGGGCGCCCGTTACAAAACCGTTGATGCTGCCGCTGAACCGCGCAGTTGGTGCGGAATGGGCAAGTGCCTCAAACAGGCCAACATCGCCAAGTTCATAGAAACCCCCCCATGGGCCGCTGGCCCAAATCTGCAACCCTTTCTTTGCTCCTGAGACAAGTGCCGATAGCTCCTCATCGGGCACATCTTCGAGATTGGTATCCTTTCTGCCCGATGCGCCGCTTATCGTCACCATATCGATATATGCGCAGTCGTGCTGGTCAGAATACCGAACGGCGTTGTCCGTTTCAAATACTCTTAGGACACGGAGCATAGACAGCAGTTCCTCTGCTGTTCCTTGCATTGAAATGCATGTATTCAGATCGGCTGACATGAGAGTTCCTCCTCTTATTTCGCGTACTTACGGTGTGGGACAAATTTATTATACCGCCCCCGCTGGCAAGCGTCAAGGTCGGGAGCGCCTGTTTGTGTGCAAAGATCACAGTCTATCAGATACTATGCCACATGCATATTGTAAAAACTGTCCAAATATGATACAATTAAAATCTGTTATTATGCAAAGCGGAGGAGTTTTCTATGACAAACGAAGAACTGCGCAAAGCACTGATGGATTATTACGGCACGGCGATGAGCAGCGGCAATCCTATGGCCGTCATCGAGCTGTCGCAGGCGGAGAGCGCGTCGGATGAGAAACTCATCCAGATGGCGGACGAGCTGGGCTGGATCAAGGAAGACTGACGATGGACAGATGGGAAAAGAAAAATGAATTGGCGCGGGACACCCTGAAGCTGGCGCGGAATACGCTGCTGGTGAACCTGCGCTTTTTGGACATGGCACTGAGCCGGTTCGATTTTGTGCCGGTGGACGGCAGCATTGCAGTGGACGGCGCGCACATCTACTACGACCCGCTTTGGGTGCTGCGCCGCTACAAGCAGGAGAAGAAGGTCATCGTGCGGGACTATCTTCACATGGTGTTTCACTGTGTGTTCCACCACGCCTTTGTGGACACGCTGCTGGACACGGACGCATGGGATCTGGCCTGCGATATCGCGGCGGAGAACGCCATCAATGAGCTGGATCTGCCCTGCGTCCGGACAGCGCGGCAGGCGTCCCAATATGCCTTTATGGAGATCATCCGCCGTGATGTGAAGCAGCTGACGGCGGAGAAAATCTACCACTATCTGCGGGAGCGGGCGTTCCCGCCGCAGGAGCTTGCCATCCTGCACCAGAACTTTGCCGCCGACGACCACGGCCTATGGTATCTCCCACCGGAGGACGCCGGCGGCGGAGACGGTGAGCCGGACGAGCATACAAAGCAGCTCAAGCGCACTGTCAGGGTAGACAGTCTTTCCCGAACTGATTTGGAGCAGGTCTGGTCGGATATTGCCCGGCGGATGCAGACGGAGCTGGAGGCCTTTGCCGGGAAGCGGCAGGGCAGCGAGCCGGGCGGCCTGAGTCAGAGCCTGTCCGCCGTGACGCGGGAGAAATACGACTATGCGGATTTCCTGCGGCGCTTTGCGGTGCTGGGCGAGGCCATGAAGGTCAACGACGATGAGTTCGACTACATCTTCTACACCTACGGCATGAAGCTCTACGGCAATATGCCGCTGATCGAGCCACTGGAATACAAGGAGGTCAAGCGCATCCGCGAGTTTGTGGTGGCCATCGACACCTCCGGCTCTGTGTCCGGCGAGCTGGTGCAGAAATTCGTGCAGAAGACCTATAACATCCTCAAGCAGCAGGAGAGCTTCTTCGCGAAGATCAACCTGCACATCCTCCAGTGCGACGCAGAGGTGCAGGAGGACGCGAAGATCACCTCACAGGAGGAGTTTGACGCCTACCTGAACACCATGCAGCTCCGTGGCTTCGGCGGCACGGACTTCCGGCCGGTGTTCGACTATGTGGAGCAGCTGCGGCGGGCGGGAGAGCTCACCAACCTGAAGGGACTGATCTATTTCACCGATGGCTTCGGCACATTCCCGGAGCGGCAGCCGGACTATCACACGGCATTTGTGTTTGTCGACGATGAGTACAATAACCCGGACGTCCCCGTCTGGGCCATCAAGCTGATATTACAAAAAGACGAGATATAGGAGGAGAGCAAAATGAGTAACGCAAGTGATTTTATCATTGAAAACGGTGTTTTGACGAAATATGTGGGCCCCGGCGGCGATGTGACCGTGCCGGACGGCGTGACAGCGATAAAGGATAACGTGTTCGAAGGGAATTTAAATCTGACGGGAATTGTTTTGCCGGATTCTGTTACTAAAATTGGAACAGGTGCTTTCTATGGATGTGCAAATCTGAAAAATGTAGAGCTGCCCGGCAAGCTTAGAACGATCGGACAAGCTGCTTTTTGCGATTGTAAAGCGCTGCAACACGTAATGATACCGAAGTCCGTGAAAACAATAGGTGAACACGCATTTTCCCGCTGCGGGTTAGTGCGTTTGGAGATCCTTGCCGAGAAGGTGAAGATCGGGCCATGGGCATTCGACTGCTATCAGGCGCCAAATTCGATCCACATATCGGACGCTTTGGCGGCGCAACTGGGCGTAAAAGAAGTCAAGCTGATTTTTGACATGGCTTTCCCCAGCCTGATCGAGCACATCCTGGATGGCACGGCGGATTATAGCAAAACTATTTATGATACCCTTGTCGCTTGGATCAAGCAAAAGAAAAACCGCATGGAAATTGCAGAGTCTGCCATCCGGAGGGATGATGCCGAGCGACTGATGCGCCTGTTTGACTTGCAAGGCAAGGTTTCCTTAGAGGGAGTTGACGCATTGATTGAGGCGGCGGGAAAACAGCAGAAACAGGCGTGCACAGCGGCTCTGGTCAACTATAAAAACGAACATTTCTCGCAGAAGGCAGTGGACGGCGCAAAAGAAGCGGAGATTGACAAAGCACTGGGCATAAAAGAACGGTCTGTTGCAGACTGGCGCAAGATTTTCAAACTGGCCATCAAGGACGGGCGGGCAGAGATCATCGGGTATCTGGATGATGCAGAGGTCGTCGAGATACCGGAGAAAATCGGCAAAAATATGGTGACCGGTATTCGCTGGAACGTTTTTAGAGAAAATCGGAAAATAACCGGGATGATCGTCCCCAAAACCGTAACGGACATCGCTGTGGGCGCGTTCAAGGGATGCATCGGCCTTCAGGATGAGCGGGGCTTTGTCATCATTAACGGCTGTATTTACGATTATTTTGGAAAAGAGAAGATAGTCGATATCCCAGATGGTATCACCAAAATAGACGGCGTGGCCTTCTGGAATCACAAGGAGATAGAGAAGGTCAATATTCCGGACTCCGTCAAGGAGATCGGCTGCGGAGCCTTTGGACGATGCCACGGCTTGGCGGATCAGGATGGATTTGTCATCATCCGGAACACGCTGCATGATTACAGTGGCGCCAGCAAGAGCATCGTTGTCCCGGATGGCGTGGAGGAAATCAGCGGGGATGCATTTATCGATATTCTCGGCGGTGAAAAAACAGTTTTGACGCTGCCGGGCATGGTAAAGCATATAGCGGATTCAAGAATCGCAAACGACATAACCGATTTCGGAAAATTAGAGATCCACGCTCCGGCGGGCAGCTACGCCGAGAGCTATGCCAAAGAACACAACATCCCCTTTGTGGCGGAGTAAGGAGAACGCAAATGAGCAACGCAAGTGATTTTATCATCGAAAATGGTGTTTTGAAGAAATACGTCGGCCCCGGCGGCGATGTGACGATACCGGAAGGTGTGACGAGTATTGGGAACTGCGTGTTCCACGGGTGCAGCAGTTTAATCAGTATCGCGATACCTGATGGCGTGACGAGTATAGGTGTGTTGGCATTCAGTGGGTGCAAAAATCTTGCGAGCATCACGATCCCCAATAGTATGACAAACATCGGACGTAGCGTTTTCGATCGTTGTGAGAGTCTAACGAATATAGCCATCGCAGACAGCGTAACAAGTATCGGCGAAGGGGCGTTTTCCAAGTGTAGCAATTTGACTAGCGTAACGATTCCCCGCAGTGTGACAAACATTGAAAAAAGTTTATTTGAGGGTTGCATCAGCCTGATGAGTATCACGATTCCGAATAGCGTAACGAGTATCGGGGATAGTGCGTTTTACGGCTGTAGCGGTTTGATGAGTATTACAATTCCGGACAGAGTAACGAGTATCGGCAATCAGGCGTTTTCCAAGTGCAGCGCTTTGACAAATGTAACAATTCCCAATAGCGTGACAAGCATTGGAAAAGAAGCATTTGAGAATTGCAGCAGTCTGACGGGTATCACGATCCCGGATGGCGTAACGAGCATCGAGCAAGATACGTTTTCTAAGTGCAAGAAGTTGGTGAGCATAACACTTCCAGATGATTTGACAAGCATCGGAGCAGCAGCGTTTGAGTGGTGTGTGAGTCTAACAGATATAACGATCCCGAACGGTGTAATCAGTATTGAAGCACTGGCATTTCATGGTTGCAACAGCCTTGTGAGTGTCACGATCCCCAACAGCGTAACGAACATTGGCAGGAGCGCGTTCTGGGAATGCGAAAGCCTGACAAGTATTGTGCTTCCAGATAGTGTGACAGATATTGGGGATGGTGCATTCAGCGGATGTATCGGTTTGACGGATGAGGCAGGACTTGTGGTCGTACGCGGCATCCTATGCTGCTGCGTTCGCGACAAGATCAGCGTAACAGTCCCGAAGGGTGTGACAAGTATCGGAGCAGATGCATTTGTCGGTTGCAAAGGGTTGATGAACGTGACGATTCCCAGCGGTGTGACGAGTATTGGGCAGAATGCGTTTTGTGGGTGCGAAAAACTGACAAACATTGAGATTCCAGACAGTGTAACAAGCATTGGCAAATGGGCGTTCGAAAGATGTAAAAGCCTGTCGAGTATAACGATTCCCAGCAACGTGACGAACATCGAAACATGCACTTTTTATGACTGCCGCAGCATGACAAGTATTGCGATCCCTGATGGTGTAACTGATATCGGAGTAAACGCGTTCTACGGATGTGGGAAGTTGACAAGGGTGGTGTTTCCTGAAAGTGTTATGTCTGTCGGAGAGGACGCACTGTCAGGGTGCGGGGAACTGGCGGATTTCACCTGCCCATCCTCTTTGGCAAAACGGCTATCGACGTTCCTCCCCAAGACAAAGCATGCCATCGTTCTCCACATTAATGACATCACGGAAGTCAGCACGAAATACCGGCCCGGCGCGGCGGTGGGCTTCGCCGAGGATGGCCGCGACTGCAATGGTGAGAACGGTAAGCAATATTGTAAGTATATCAAGTCCAACGCCACGAAGCTGGTCGGGTTGGCCGCCGAACATCCCGCCCTGCTCTATCTGATGCTGCGGGAGAAGCTTATCGCTGCCAAGGATCTGGACGCGGTGACGGCGGCGGTGCAGAAGACCGGCAATGCGGAGCTGATCGCCGCCGTGCTGAACTACGGAAACGGCGCCGTCTCCGAGAAGGAGAAGGAAAAGGTGCGACAAAAGAAAGATCAGAGGGAGACAAATGTGACGAACTTCATCTTCAATGCCGAAAAGCTGGAGGCCCTGAAAGGCAAGACTTTTGTGGTCACGGGCAAGCTCAAGACCTTCGTCAGCCGCGACGAGCTGAAGGAGTGCCTGGCCGCCTGCGGCGCGGCGCTGACTGAAACGTTGGGTGAGGACGTGGACTATCTCATCACCAACACATCGGACTCCGGCACGGCTAAGAACAAAAAGGCCGTCGAGCTGGGGGTAGCCCGCATCACCGAGGCGCAGTTCAACGCCATGATCGGCAGGAAAGTACAGGAATAAAGCTCGCAGCGAAAATTCCACACTTTTATAAAACAAGGAGGTCATACGGTGGAAAACATACTGGCCATTGTCGCTATTGTCATTTCTGTGATATCTGGGCTTTTTTCCGCGTTTACTTACATAAAAACCATGGAGCGGGACAGAAAACAGGCAACGCTGGATGCCTACAACGGCTTGCAGGAGCAGGTATTTGACCGGCTGAATCAGTACGCACCTGCGGAGATCCGTGAGATCGCAAAGGACAACCTTAGCAATAAGTATAAGGAGGTCAGCGGCCTTGTGGCGCGGATCGAGCACTTCTGTGTCGGCGTCAATCAAAAGATATACGACTTTGACACGGTGTATGAGCTAGCTCACGGTTACTTTGACGGCTCTTTGAAGGCCCGGATCGAGCCTATCCTCGATAAGAAACAGAAGAACACTGTGCATGACTACTACGCTAACATTCATGGCGTACTGGCAAAAATGGAGAAGGAAACGAAAAAACACAATGGGAGAGCATCCGCATGAACATCAAACAAGCCAAAGAGCAGATCAAGAACGCCATGACGGCGTATTTTACCAAGGATGAGCTGGGCAATTACATCATCCCCATCGAGCGGCAGCGCCCTGTGTTTCTGGTAGGCCCTCCGGGCATCGGCAAGACCGCCATCATGGAACAGGTGGCGCAAGAACTGGACGTGGCACTGCTGAGCTACTCCATGACCCACCATACCCGCCAGAGCGCGCTGGGCCTGCCGTTTATCTCCCACAAAGTCTACGGCGGCGTGGAGTACGACATCTCCGAGTACACTATGAGCGAGATCATCGCCTCCGTGTACGACATGATGGAGACCACCGGCAAACGGGAGGGCATCCTGTTTCTGGACGAGATCAACTGCGTGTCGGAGACGCTGTCCCCCATCATGCTGCAATTCCTGCAATACAAGGTTTTTGGCCGCCATCGCGTGCCGGACGGCTGGATCGTGGTGACGGCAGGCAACCCGCCGGAGTACAACAACTCCGTCCACGAGTTTGACATCGTCACATGGGATCGCCTGAAGCGCATTGACGTGGAGCCGGACTATACCGTGTGGAAGGAGTACGCCTACAAGACCGGCGTCCATCCGGCGGTGACTACTTATCTGGATATCAAGAAACCCAATTTCTACAAGGTGGAGTCCACCGTGGGCGGCAAGCGGTTCGTGACCGCCCGCGGCTGGGACGACCTGAGCCAGATGATCTGGCTCTACGAACGCAACGGCATCAAGGTGGACGAGCTGCTGGTGAACCAGTACCTGCAGAATCCCACCATCGCCAAGGATTTCGCCGTATACTACGACCTGTTCAACAAGTACCGCAGCGACTATCAGGTGGACAGCATTCTGGCCGGTACGCCGCCGGAGGACATCAAGCAGCGGGCGCGTGACGCCAAATTCGACGAACGGCTGTCCCTGCTGGGCCTGCTGCTGGACGCCATCGTGTTCCGCCTGCGGGAGGTGGTGGACGAGGAGAACCTTACCGCCGCCTACATGGCAGAGCTGAAGCAACTGCGGCTGGATCTGACCAATCAGACGCCTGACGCGGCGTTGGACAAGCACATTGACCGCTTGCAGAGGACGATGGAGCAGAACAGGAAGGCGGGCAGCCTCTCCGCAGCGGAACAGCGGCAGCGGCAGAAGCTGATGGCACTGCTGCGGGAGCTGAAGCCGAAGATGAAGGATTTGGAAGGTGCGGCGGCGTTCAAGATTGCCAAAGAGGATTTCGACGCCCGCGTCAAGGCGCTGAAATCCCACGCAGCTCAGGCGAGAGAGAAGCTCTCCAATGTGTTCCGCTTCTGCGAGGAGGTCTTTGCGGAGGGGCAGGAAATGCTGATTCTGGTGACGGAGCTGACCATCAGCTACTATGCCGCCAAATTCATCAGCCGCTACGGCTGCCCCGAATACTTCGCTCACAATAAGGAGCTGCTGTTCTACGAGCGCCAGCAGGAAATCATCAGTGAGATCGAGAAACTGGAACTGGATGATGAGTAAGGAAGGAGAGCATCATGGGATTTGAAATCGAAAACGGCGTTTTGAAAAAATACACCGAGGAACCGGGCGTAACGGAGGTGGTGATTCCAGAGGGAGTGACCAGCATCGGTGCGGAGGCGTTTGAGGCGTGCGGAAACCTGACAAATGTTACCATTCCTGACGGTGTAGCCAGTATTGGCGATAGTGCGTTTTGGTACTGCGAGAACTTGGTGGGCGTCGTGATTCCCAACAGCGTGACTAACATCGGTGCCGATGCTTTTTGGCACTGCAAAAAATTGAAGGACATTACGATTCCTGTCAGCGTGGCAAGCATTGGTGATGGCGCGTTTTGCGGCTGCCAATGGCTCGCAGACATCGATGGATGGATTGTTTTTAGAGGCGTCTTGCACAACTACTATGGCACGTCCACAGATGTTGTCATTCCTAAAGAGGTAACGAGCATTGGGAGCAGTGCATTTTGTAACTGTGCAAAGTTAAATAGCGTCGTAATCTCTGATAGCGTAACGAGTATTGGAAGTGGGGCGTTCTGCGAGTGCAGTAGCCTGACGAGCGTTGTGATCCCCAACAGTGTAACAATCATCAAGGAAGATGTATTTGAAGAGTGCAGCAATCTGCGGGATATAACAATCCCAACCTCTTTGGCAAAGCAACTGCCCGACATCCTACCCAAGACAAAGCATACAATCGTTCTCCACATTGATGACATTACGAATGTCAGCGCGAAATACCGGCCCGGTGCAGCGGTAGGCTTCGCCGAGGATGGCCGCAGCTGCACCGACGAAAACGGTAAGAAGTACTGCAAGTACATCAAATCCAACGCCATGAAACTGGTCGGATTGGCCGCCGAGTATCCCGCCCTGCTCTACCTGATGCTGCGGGAAAAGCTCATCGCCGCCAAGGATCTGGACGCGGTGACGGCAGCGGTGCAGAAGACCGGCAACGCGGAGCTGATCGCCGCCGTGCTGAACTACGGCAACAGTGCCGTCTCCGAGCAGGACAAGGAGAAGGTGCGTCAGAAGAAGGATCAGCGAGAGACAAATGTGACCAACTTTATCTTCGATGCCGAAAAGCTGGAAGCCCTGAAGGGCAAGACCTTTGTGGTCACGGGAAAGCTCAAGACCTTCGTCAGCCGCGACGAGCTGAAGGAGTGCCTGACCACCTGCGGCGCGGCGCTGACTGAAACGCTGGGGGAGGGCGTGGACTACCTCATCACCAACACGCCGGATTCCGGCACGGCCAAGAACAAAAAGGCCGTCGAGCTGGGCATCACCCGCATCACCGAGGCGCAGTTCAACGACATGATCGGCAGAAAAGTGGAGGAATAAGCACTCTGGCAAGAGAGGAAGTATCCTCTAAAATGTGTCTTAAACGCGAC
>ERZ1026848.926-NODE-926-length-15908-cov-4.677790_pt1 | contig 15908 bp, 10 predicted proteins | sample MGYA00380154_ERZ1026848 | MGnify/ENA primary metagenome ERZ1026848 (study PRJEB33269, sample SAMEA4719790) | human gut metagenome | biome: human-associated habitat; feature: organic feature; material: feces | place: Cameroon | collected 2013-10 ...
GAGCTTTAAGGCGTTAAAATGCTTTTTCAGCTTGGTGGTGACACCTCTGCCGTGAAAGCATATTTTGTCGCCGTCGTGCTTGTTTCGTACAGTTACAACACCTTGTATTTTATCACAATTTACAAGGCGGTTTGTTAATTTTCTTTGAACATTGCCGTCATCGGTGAAAATATCATTGCAGAGTCTCCGAATTATCACCGTTTTATCAAATTCGGGGACGAAAATCTCACCCTCACGGCTTATATCCACCCTTTTTTCAAAGCCGATATGAGCCTTTGACGGGATATTTTTTATCTCCATTCTGCCATTGTCAAAAACGGCAAAAAGGTCTCCTTTCAGGTCATATCTCACATTCTTACCCGAAGTCATCATACCGTCAAGCTCGCAGAGCCGCTCATATGAGCACTCTGCACCCGATTCCGCCAGCTTTTTTCTGATGTATCGCTTTCTTACCGACGGGGGATAGGTGCATATATCGCTTTCGGGGATAGTTCCGATAAGCTCCTCAAAATATTCCTCGTCCTCTGCGGCACTTTCGGAAAGCCGTGTCACAGCCCTGCCGAAGCCCTCGTTTATGCCGCTCAGAACGGGAATTACCCTGTGCCTGATGATGTTTCGGGAATAATCCTCGGTGAGATTGGTGCTGTCGGTAACAAAGTCCTGACCCAGTGAGCGGAGATACGCCTCGATCTCCTCACGGGTGACACGGATAAGGGGGCGGATTATATCTCCACGGACGGGAGGAATGCCCCTGAGACCCTTTATACCCGTTCCACGGGCAAGGTTAAAGACCACCGTTTCGCAGTTGTCCCCACGGTTATGGGCGGTGGCTATTTTTGCCCCGCCAAGGCACTGTGCTTCTTCCGCAAAGGCGTTGTATCGGAGTATCCTTGCGCCCTCCTCGGTAGATGTGCCGTGCTCTGCGCAGTACCCCGTCACGTCAACGTGAAATACCCTCAGGGGGATATCAAGGCTTTCGCAGAGAGCCTGGCAGAAATGCATATCTCTGTCGCTTTCCTCGCCCCTGAGACAGTGGTTCACGTGAACGGCTGACAGTGATATCTGAAGCTCATCTTTAAGCTCCGAGAGGACTTTAAGCAGGCATACGCTGTCCGCTCCTCCCGAAAGGCAGGCGATTACTCTGCCGCCCTTTGGGGTCATATGGTATCGGGCAATTGTTTCCCGAACTGTATCTATGACGCTCATCAGTGTTCAGACGGAACAGGCCGTCTGTCCTCGCTGAGAAACAATGTGTACTGACCGTTCCAGCGGAGATTTACCGTTCCCGTTTCGCCGTGACGGTTCTTGGCAACGATGCATTCCGCAAGGTTAACGTCCTCCACCTTGTCCTTGTTGTAATAGCCGTCACGGTAGAGGAACATTACGATATCTGCGTCCTGCTCGATAGAACCGGATTCACGGAGGTCTGAGAGCAGGGGGCGTTTATCCGGACGTGACTCAACCGAACGTGAAAGCTGTGAAAGGGTGATAACAGGGACGTTCAGCTCCTTTGCCATAAGCTTCAGCTGACGTGTGATATCGGAAATTTCGTTTACACGGTTGTCTATCCGCTTGCTTGAATTCATCAGCTGCAGGTAGTCGATGATAACAAGCCCGACGTTTTTGAGCCTTCTGAGCTTTGCCTTCATCTGAACGACGGTTATGCCCGCAGTATCGTCAAGATACAGGTTCATTCCCGCCATTCTGTCAGCGCCCTGAGCAAGCTTTTCCCAGTCCTTCTCGTCAATGTTTCCCTTGATGAGGTGGTCACTGTCCACAAGGCTCTCTGCGGACAGCATACGGGTGACAAGCTGCTCCTTGGACATTTCGAGAGAGAATACAACGACTTCCTTTTCATTGCTCCGCCTGCACACATTTGATGCGATATTCAGCGCAAAGGAGGTCTTACCCATACCGGGACGGGCGGCAAGGATAAGCAGGTCTGATTTGTTAAGACCGCTTATGACATTATCAAGGTCGGAGTAGCCCGATCTTGCACCCTGATACTTTTCCTTGTCAACGCCTGAGATACGGTTGAGGTGGTCGTAGGTGTCAAGGAGAACCTCGTCCACCTTTGTAAGACCGTCAACTTCCTTGCCCTGACGGATATCATATATCATCTGCTCGGCGGAATCAAGTATCACCGATGCAGGCTCTGACGCCTCAGTGCAGTTGTCGATGATATTCCTGGCAGCCTCCACAAGGGAGCGGAGATAGTATTTTTCCTCAACTATCTTGCAGTAGCTTTCGATGTTTGCAAGGGTGGGAACGCCGTTCATTATGGCGGCAAGGTATTCCTTTCCCGAACCCGAATCCTCGAAAATGCCCTCTCTCACCGCCTCGTCGAGAACGGTGATGATGTCGGAATCCACGCCAAGGGTGAAAAGCCTGATTATTATGGAGAAAAGCTGCCTGTGCTTTGAAACGTAGAAGCTTTCGGGCTTGACATAGTTCATCACCGTGCCCAGCAGCTCCGAATCAAGGAGCACTGCGCCCAAAACTGTCTGCTCGGCTTCTACGCTGTGGGGCATTTCACGCCCTGCGATATCGTCAAAATCCATAACGGACTCCTTTTTTTATTCCTCTACCACGTTAACGGTGATCTTCTCGGAGATACCGGGGTGGAGCTTTATCTCGGCAGTGTAGCCGCCGAATGCCTTAATTTCGGAGTTCAGAGCGACCTTCTTCTTCTCCACCTTGATGCCAAGCTGGGAAGCGATAGCGTCTGCGACGTGGGAGGCGGTAACTGCGCCGAAGAGCTTTCCGCCTGCCCCTGCCTTTGCCTTGATGACAACGTTCTTGCCCTTGAGCTTTGCGGCGTTGTCAAGAGCCTCCTGCTTTGCAACATCGGACTTGTGCTGCTCGGAAGATTTCTTTCCTGCCAGGTCGGACATATTCTTTGCGGTCGCTTCAATTGCAAGACCCTTTCCGATAAGGAAATTTCTTGCGTAGCCGTCGGAAACTTCCTTTACCTCGCCCTTTTTGCCTGAGCCCTTAACGTCCTGTAAAAATATAACTTTCATTGTTTTTTACCTCCATTTATCAGATGCATTTGTTCATACAAACGCTTTCTCTGTTTACATTGATTATAAGCTGTGAGAAGTCGGTGACTGTTTCGCCGAAAAGCTTCAGGAAAAGCTCATTTCCGCCCTTTTCGATCTTGAAGTTCATCTCGTCCTCGTACATCGGTATAAAGCAGAGGAGATTTATGTAGGAACCGTCCTCTGTGCGGAAATATCCCAGCCTGTCGCCGTATTTTCCGCCGAAATCACGCTCGTCGGAGCTGAGAAAAACCGCCGAGCAGAAGCCTGTGTTGTCCGCAAAGGGTGTGTTCTCCTCTGTGAACTGGAGCGAGTGCATACTGCCGAGACAGCTCCCACACATATGGGGATATCTTGCTATCTGCTTCAGAACGGCTATGACCCACATATACCGCTTTTCCTCGTCCCTGTCCGCAAATTTTTCAAACTTCCAGTCAGGGGGGAGGAGGCAATATACCTCGGCTCTTTCGTGTATTTTTCTCTCGTCCCAGGTGCATTCATCGGGGAGCGTCATAGGCTTGTCGCTCATTCCCGTGGTGAAAAGCAGATAAAAGGGTCTGTTTTCATCGGGGGGAACGATGTGGACATCAATATGCACGATGTCCGACATAAGCTCGTGGAATACACGGGTGTCGTCCGGGTCAAAGCCGAAAACATCAGCAAAATGCTGTTCGGTCTCTTCCATATAAAGTGTGGGCGCAACCTTGCCTGTGAGCCGTTTTACAGCTCCTGCGGCGGAGAAGTACAGCTTTGAAAAAATACCTATTTGTTATCAGTCCTTTTGATGCTTTTAAGTTGTCATATCGACTGCATAGCCGAGTCATAGGAATCTATGGCTTCTTTCAGCATATCGCAGGCCTCTTCAAGAGTTTTGCCCGCAAGCCGTGCAGCCGCCATTGTGATATGACCGCCGCCGCCCACACGCTTCATAATATCCTGCACATTTGCGCCGCCGCTTACGGTCCCGTAGGAGCGGGCGGAGATGTTTACAGCGGTATTATCCAGCATAAACACGGCAAAGCTTGCCTTGATGTTCATAGTGTTCAGAAGCTGGTCTGCCGCCTGTGCAGCGGCTATTTTGATAAAGCCCGACTGCTTGTCGGAGGCATACTTCAATGCAGCCTCTTCAAGCTCTTCCTCGGTAAAACCGATGCCACGGGATAAAACAACTTTTCTCGCAGCTTCAAGGCTTTCTTCCTTTATCTTGGAATACTCGTCAAAAAGCTCACGGGTAATAACGGTGATGGCGTAGTTTTTGTAGTTCTTTGCGGTCTCCACAAGCCTTGAACGGAGCTTGTCGGTGTCAAAGGAGTTTGCGAACAGGAGCTTAACGGATACGGGGTCTGCGCCCTGATCCTTAAGGAATGCCGCAGCCTCGTAGGTGCGCACTCCTGTTTTCATAACAAAGTCCTTGGTGTCAAGCATAATGCCCGCAAGGAGGGCATCTGCATAGTAGCAGGAAAACTTCTTTTTCAGGCTGAAATATCTGATGACCTCGGTGACGATCTCGCTGGCGGAGGAAGCGTCAGGGTCGTGATAGCGGTCGATGTAATTGTCGATAGGATTCTGATTCTGAATGTGGTGGTCGATATAGATGACCTTTTTGGCATTCTGATATATTGCGGAGCTGTCAAGCTGAGTTTTGGTGCTCACGTCCACGATTATGAGAAGAGTATCGTCGGTCATAAGCTCCAGTGCTTTGCTTTCGGACACATAAAGGTCTGATGCATCGCTCTTTACGTTGGTGTAAAGCCTTTCCATAAGGGAAATGGCAAGAGTGGTCTCACGGTTAACATATACATATGCTTCAAAGCCAAGTGCACGGAGAGCACCGCCAAGGCCCGAGGCTGCGCCTACAGCGTCCATATCGCTGTAGCTGTGACCCATTATTATTACCCTGTCCGCAGCGGCAAGATGATTCCTCAGATTGTCGCTGAATATCTTCACCTTTGACTGGGAATTTACCTCGGTCTTGGTGGCAGCACCGCCGTAGGAGATGTAGCCCGAATCGTTCATATCCTGCTTGATGACAACGTGGTCGCCGCCCTGCTTCTGAGAGATGCTGAGGGCTGTTCTTGCAAGCTCCTCGCTTTCCCTGAGATTCTCGCCGCCTCTGCCTATGCCCATTGAAAGGGACACGTGGGTGCGTTCGGAAACGTGGATATTGTGCATATCCTCCAGAAATGCAAGGTAGTCCTTTTCCTCCATACCTTTAAGCTCTTTTTCGCTGATAATGGCAAGGTACTTGTCATCGGAAAGCTTTTTCAGAAGTCCGTTGTGCTTTTCGATGAACCTTTCGGCTATCCTGTCTATCCTTATGACCACTTCGCTGCGCTTGGAGTCCTTTTCGTAGGAGAAAAGCTCGTCATACTCATCAATGAGCAGGAGCGCAACATAATTCCTGCTGCCCTCGGCTTCGTCTTTAAGCGTTTCGCTTTCACGGGTGTCATCAAAGCACATAAGAGTAAAATGCTTGCCCGATTCCTCCGTATTTACGGCGGTGAAGGACTCAACCATATAATGCTCCCATTGGAAACGGTTCACATCGCCGCTCTGCTCGGAGGAGAAAAGGCTGCGGTCTATGGAAGTGACTTCGCTTATGTTTTCGCCCTCTCTGAGCTGGGGGAATATCTCAGAAGCGCCCTTTGTCTTTTTCAGCACCTTTCCCGTTTCATCGCACACGATAGCAGGAGCGGGGCAGTTATTCATAAAAAAGCGGCTTACTGTGGAGTTGTCATCGGGGGGCGGGGGAGTTTCCGTCTTTTTCTTCATCTCGATATAGTCCTTTTCATTTTGCAGGAATACCACAAGATATGCAATGCCGATAAGTGAGATTATGCAGAGGGATATCCAGAAGCGTATATCCCCGCCGTCATGCAGCGTGCCGAATGCACAGTAAAGCGAGGCTGCCACAAGAAGCATTGAAACAAGCTTGAATAGGTTTCGGTTTTTGCCTGCCATTTTTTACGACCATTCCTTTCCCATAGTTTTCATCACGGGATATGTCATACTAAGAACCTGTTGGTTATTAGTGTTATATCTCCTCGATAATTGGGAGTATCATAGGATTGCGCTTGGTTTTCATATAGATATAGTCGCTGAGAGAATCTCTGAGCCCGGACTTGATGCTGTTCCAGTCTCTTACGCCGTCGGACAGGCAGGATTCGAGAGTTTTCCTGAGGATATCCCTTGCAGCCTCCATCATCTCCTCGTTTTCCCTTACATAAACAAATCCACGGGAGAGAATGTCGGGGCCTGCAAGAATGGTTCCGCTCTCGCTTTCGATAGTTGCAACAGCCACGATAAGACCGTCCTCCGCAAGGTGCTTTCTGTCCCTGAGGACGATAGAGCCTACGTCGCCTACGCCAAGGCCGTCAACGAGAACTCTGCCCGCCTGTACCTTGCCTGTGATGCCGATAGTAGTGCCGTCTGTCTCGATAACGTCGCCGATAGAGCCGATTATTACGTTGCTCTCGGGAATGCCCATTGCATAGGCAAGGTTTGCGCTCTTTTTAAGGTGCTTGTACTCGCCGTGAACGGGAATGAAAAATCTGGGACGGGTGAGGGACATTATGAGCTTTATCTCCTCCTGGCAGGCGTGACCCGAAACGTGGACATCATACATTGACTCATATATTACCTCTGCCCCTGCCTTAAGAAGCTCGTTTACCACCTTGGTAACATATTTCTCGTTGCCGGGGATAGGATTTGCGCTGATGATGATATAGTCCATAGGAGTGATGGTAACGCTCCTGTGCTCGTTCATCGCCATTCTTGTGAGGGCGGACATAGGCTCGCCCTGACTGCCTGTGGTGATGAGGACTATTTTTTCGGGGGGATACTTGTTCATAGTTTCAAGGTCTATGATAACTCCGTCGGGAACGGAGAGATATCCAAGCTCCATAGCGGTGGAGATGACATTCAGCATACTTCTGCCGAATACAGCCACCTTTCGTCCGCTGCTCACAGCCTTGTTGATTATCTGCTGAATGCGGTGGATATTTGACGCAAAGGTGGCGATAATTATTCTCTTGCCCTCAGCCTTTGCAAAAAGCTTTTCAAATGATGCGCCCACTGTGCGCTCGGAAGCGGTATGACCGGGACGCTCTGCATTTGTGGAGTCGGACATAAGAGCGAGAACGCCTCTGTTTCCAAGCTCGCCGAACCTTGCAAGGTCGATAATGCCGCCCTCGATGGGTGTGAAGTCCACCTTGAAGTCGCCTGTGTGGATAACGATGCCTGCGGGGGTGTGGATAGCAAGCGCCACAGCGTCGGGGATAGAGTGGTTTACTCTTATGAACTCAACTGCCATACAGCCCATTTTTACAGTCTGGCGGGGAGTTACGACATTGAGCTTTGCCTGGCTCATAAGGTTGTGCTCCTTGAGCTTGCCCTCGATAAGACCAATTGTAAGGTGTGTTGCATAAACGGGGATATTGCACTTTTTCAGAAGATATGCAAGAGAGCCGATGTGATCCTCGTGACCGTGAGTGATGACGATGCCCCTTACTCTGGAGATGTTCTGCTCAACATAGGTAAAATCGGGGATAACAAGGTCAACGCCGGGCATATCGCTGTCGGGAAATGCAAGTCCGCAGTCCACGATAAACATATCGTTGCCGCACTCGAAAACGGTCATATTCTTTCCGATCTCGTTAAGACCGCCGAGAGGGATTATTCTGAGGGGAGTGCGCTTTACGGCTCTGTGATTTGTGTGGGCACTGAAACGTGCATCAAGCTCGGGTGTTTCCGAAACCACTTCGGCGGAAAGCTGACGGGAAGAATTGTTCTGGCTGTCCTGATTGTTGTATCTGTATCTGCCGCCCTGATATCTGTTGTCGTCACGGTTGTTCCTGCGGTCATAGGAATTTCTCTGATAGGGCTTTTCGTAGCTTCTTTCAAAGGAAGTTTTCTCGAATACGGAGGTATCGGGAGCGGGCTTGTCGATATTCTGCTCGGGAGCTCTGTAGGGCTTGTTATAGCTTCTGCTCTGGTCATAGCCTCTGTTATTGTCATAGGGACGGCTGTAGTTTCTGTTCTGGTAATAGGGCTTTGAGCCGCCGTTACTGTTGTAGCTGTTGTAGCTCTTGTAGGGTCTGCGCTGTTCGTAGGGACGGTTCTCTCCCGAATTTTCAGTTCGCTGTGCAGGGCGGTTCGCAGTCATTCCCTGCTGTCTGTCGAAGCTCTCGGGGGAAACGCCCTTGGGGGGGAGCATAGGTCTGCGCTGGTTATTGTAGCGCTTGTTGTTGGAATAGCTTGTGTAGCGTCTGTTTTCGGTGGGAGCGGTGTTTTCCTTCTTTTCGCCCTTGGGTGCGATCTTTTCGCCGTACTCGTTTACTGTGGGCTCTGTTTCGTTGTTTCGGTTTTCAGCCAATTTCTTTACCTCATTTCAAAATAGTTGCATTTTCCCGAAAATGTCGGGGCTTTCATTTTTGTTATTGTGGGGACTGATGTATCATAAACATCTGCATTTATCCGACGGTGTGAAAATTATCTGTAACCTTGTCCGTTCATTCTGCATAGACACAGGGTCATAACGGTGCTCTTGGCTTCGGGAGCCTTATGGGTGTGAAAAATAATTACAGCATACTGTGCATAAAACAGACCTCCTGCCTGGCTTTATGCAGCTCCGATCTTCTGCCTGAAACACGTTGCGCCTTAATATTCCTGCCGAATATAATACTTTTCCCTTTGCGGCAGGCGTAACTTCCGCTTCGGCGCATTCATAACATTTTTTACAAAATCCGTCTGACCCTATTATAAGGTCTGATATCTGATGCCAATAAGCAGCCGATATCGGGCAGGACATATGCCTGCCTTTGTCCGAACACAATAATTAAAATTATTATATCCCATTTTGTGTATAATGTCAAGGCGATTTCTGTGAACTTATGTCAGATGCATAATTATATTTATGACATAAAGAGACTTTTTCATACAAAAAAGCCGACGCAGGCGCATCGGCTTTTTATATCATAATCCCTTACAGGTCATAATCCTTTACAAGTCTTATTATAAGTGATAAGTGCCGCAATGACACAGATTATCTGAGCGGCATTTACGGAAAGGGTGAACCCGAACGCCATTTTGAAAACTATCAGGTCGAGGATAACGGGGGAGCCTGTGTCTATTCCCACCGACATATCATAGGCAAGCCAGCCGAGGTAGTGATTGCCGCTGCATATCCTTGCAATGACCGTTCCCAGAACTATCCCTGCCAGCAGGAAAAACAGAAATGCGACAGTTCGCTTGAAATTTTCCTTCATATTCTTTTGTCCTTTCACATTTATATTATTCCACGGTAGTATAGTCCTCGGGTGAATTTTCCCTCGGGTGTTCCTCGGTCCATATATCTTTTTATAACGTCCGATGCGGGCTTCGGGGGCATATTTCCAACATCAAGGAGGGCAAAGGCTGTGCCCTTGAAGTCGGAAAGCTTGTCGGAGGTCTCCAAAATGTCGCAGTTAAGTATTCGTGCATACTGCTTTCCGTCACACTCCACGGGGAATTTCCTGCCTGTGCGGTCGGTGATGCTGCCGGTGCAGCTTTTGCAGCCTGCCTGCGCTTTTACGGGGCAGTTCTTCGTTATCATAAGCGGGAGCCTGCCGTATGCATAAAAGCCTGTGGGAATGGGCTTTTCAAGGGCGGATATCTGCGCCGCTTTAAGCTCGAATGATGCTGTAATGTCGCAGAGACCAAGCTGTGCAAAGCGTTTTGCGGCATATGAATTTGTGATGTTAAGTCCCGTGCCGCCGTGAATTTTGATGCCGTCAAGCTGCGACAGTACACCAAGATGAGTGAAATTGCCGCAGACAAAGTGCCTGAATCCAAGCTTATAAAGCTCTTTCAGCTCATTTAAAAGCCTGCCCTCGTCGGAAACGATGTCGGGGAGGGACACGGCAGTTTTTTGTGCATAAAGCTCCGCATCAAGCTCCCTGCAAATATGTGCGGGGGCAATGACAAGCTCCGAATATTCATAGACTGCCTTTAAGGTCTCGGCATTTTTGGTCATAACACGCAGGTGCATATCGCTGTATTTCCTGCTTGGAACGGGCTTTTCGGGGGCGAAGTCATTGATGTGATAAACGGAGGTGTTCTGCAATACGGTGAGCCTGTCACATTCGCTTACGGCTTCACGCCTGAGCCTGTTCAGCTCCGAGGCGGGTATGGTCAGACCGTCATCAATATTGCAGGAAAGGGCATCAAGCTCATATCTCGTGCCGCCGAGCTTTGAGAGCTGCTTTTTAACGTCATCTTCCGTAAGGCTCCTGTTTCGTGCGGCTTCGGGTACAACTCCTGTTATTTCGCCCGAAATATTTCCCGAGGAAAATTTCAGCACTGTCGGCATATCCGATTTCAGCTCAAATTCAAAGGATATTCTGCCGCTTTTTCTCTCGTCCCTGTACATTGCGGCAAGCTGTGGGAGAACGTTATCAGCGGATATCACGTCCTCCTTGCGCCTGTGGCCGAACATATCGCTGCCTGTTTTTCCTGTTAGATATCCGTCTGTGAAGCCGCTTCGGGAGAATACCGCTTCAAGGCGGCGCATATCCTCGCAGATATCGCCGCTCTTGTCCACAGCGTCACGGAGGGCAGTAACAGCAGCAGCAACATACTCAGGCCGCTTCATTCGTCCCTCTATCTTGAACGATGCACAGCCTGCATTTATAAGCTCATCGGTGTGGCTCACAAGGGACATATCTTTCAGCGACAGAGCATAATACTCTTCCTTTTTGAAAGCGGAAAAGGGCAGTCGGCACGCCTGTGCGCACTGCCCACGGTTGGCACTTCTTGAGCCGATAAGTGCGCTCATATAGCACTGCCCCGAAAGGCACATACACTGTGCGCCGTGAACGAACACCTCTGTTTCCACGCCGGTATCGCAAATTTTCTGTATCTCTCCGAGTGACAGCTCCCTTGCGGGGACTATCCTGCAAAAGCCTGCATTTTGGGCGGCAATTGCTCCGAGAGGTGTGTGGACGGTCATCTGTGTGGAGCCGTGACGGGGCATATCGGGAACGGTGAGAACGGCAAGATATGCCGCTCCTAGGTCCTGAATGATAAGTCCGTCAATGCCTGCTTCTGCGCTGAATTTTACCTCATTGCAGAACTCTTCGGCCTCATTGTCGCATATCACCGTGTTCATTGCACGGTATATCTTCACCCCGTGGAGATGACAGTATTTTACAGCTTCCGCAAGCTCCTCATCTGAAAAATTGACGGCGTTCGCTCTGGCGGAAAAAAGCTTTCCGCCAACATAAACTCCGTCAGCACCGCACCTTACGGCGGCATATATGCTTTCAAGGCTGCCTGCGGGGGCAAGCACCTCGGGTTTTTTGTTATTCATATGACTCAGTGCCTTTTCTTTCTGCTTCTCTTGCTCCGGGCAGGATCGGGTGTCTCGGCGGGTTTTTCGGACTCGGTTACGTTATCATTTTGTGTATTACCGCCATCATTCTGAGCTTCTGTGCCTGCTCCTCCGTCAGTCCCTCCGTGTTCGCCGCTATCTTTGGCTTCTTCGCTGCCTTTACTGGCATCTGAGCCGCATTCGGCAGTCTTGGCATCGGCTTTTTCGGGAGCTTCGGGTGCTTTTGCTTCGGGAGCTGTTTCGGTCTTTTCCTCGGGCTTTGCGGCTTCATCTGTAACAGCTTCGGCGGTTGTCTCAACTGCCGTCTCTGTCTTAGCTTCCGCATCTGCCTCAATGCTTTCGGGAGCGTTTTCCTCCGCATATATCATCACCGCAGGGGAGATGGTGTTTTCCAGCACAAGCTGCTCGCACTCATAGGCGGGGCGCTTTTTCAGCTCCTTTATCTCCTTTTCGAGAGCGGCAATTTTCTCTTCGAGAGCCTTGTTCTTGTCCGCAAGCTTTTCCTTTTCCTTGCGTGCCTTGGCGGTCTCCTCCACATATGACTTTATCTGCTTTCCCACATTTTCAATGCTCTGGGACGCTTTCTGAGCCTCGTCAAGAGCGGTGAGGGCAACGAATACGGCGGCGTTCTGGATACCGAAATTCGGCTTCGCCTTTACCATATCGCTTATTTCCTTGTCCACACGCTTTGCAAGCCCGATGAGATATTCGGGGGAATCATCTGTTCTGAGGTTGTATTCCTTGCCGCAGATGGTCACGGCTACCTTATTTTCAATCTTCATCTGTCCGTTCCTTTCGGCATAAATTCTGCATTTCTGCTTGTTTACTTTTTATCATCATCGCCTATCCCGATACCGAGACCCGATGTGTCCGTTTTGTGGACTTCGGGGGCATTTACAGGCTGATATACGTTCTCCTGCACGGCCTGAGACGGGGAATTACTGCGGCGGGAGCGTACAAATATAAATACTATCACCCCAAGACCCAGCGCACCGATAATGGCGATGGCTATGGAGAAATTCAGCGTTTTTGCGGGAGCGTCGGCGGCATATTCAGTTATGACATAGGGGCATATGAGGTTCTTGTAGTCCTCCTTTGTGCCGTCTGCGCCGTCATTTGTGAGCCACGAGTAGAGATATTCCTCAACCTCGCCGTCAAGCACCGACACCTTGCCGAATAATGTAAATTCGTTCCACACGTCGGGTTCAGTGCCGTAGTCCTGGAAATCAAAGGTCTGCTGCATAAGAAGCTCGGCGTTTGTGATGTTTGCGGACGTTCTTATCTCAACGGGAATGAGCTTTAATGTGCTTGCTTCAAAGCTTCCTGTTATGGGTATGAGATAATAGTGAGATGTCACCTTTGAATTGTGCTTTACGCCGAGAGTTTCGCTGTAGCTTTCCGTGTAGGCAAATTCGCCGTATATCTCGAAAACATTTCCCTCCACGAATTTGCCCTCGTAAAACTCGCTGTTTGCAAGGTAGTTGAAGTCGTCAACGCCCTTTGCAAGCTCGGCTTTGTCCTTTATCCCCGTTATGACGCCGCCGATACCCAGCACAAGCATTACCGCCAGCACCACCGATATACTGAGCAGACCGTTTCTTTTCACATTTGTACCCCCTGTTTCGATTTTCTGCATATTCTCCCATTTTATTAATATAAGTATAATACGTTCTGTGCAGTTTGTCAAGAAAAATCAAAGGTTCGTCAGCCTGCGCCAATGTTTTTGTTATAATGACACAAAGCGGCATATCACGTCATTGTGAAAACTGATATTTCCTTGATATATTGCTTTGTTATGACCTTTTTCGCATTTTTCGCAGGGTATAATTATCCATATCATAAAGACAGAAAAAAGAAAGGAATGATAAAAAATGATAACAAAGGCGGAATGGACGGAGGAGATATCTTCCGGGACACAGCTCCCCGCCGAAAAGGAGCGGGGCAGGGCAATGGCCGTTTCCGCAGTTTTATGGGCGGCGGCAGGCTTTGCGGTGTCGGGAATGAGGATAGGCGGAGGAACGGCTCCGTTCGGGGCTTCCCTTGCGGCGGCGGGCAGTCCTCTTTCCGCTGCGGCGGTGCTTTTCGGAATGTTTTCGGCATCTGCGGCGGCGGACAGGCTGTGGAAGGATATTGCGGAGCTGGCGGCTGCGGCGGTGACGGCGTTGTTTGTGAAGCTGTTCGGGAAAAAATGCACCGTGCAGGCACGCTCTCTTGCGGCGGGAGCGGCATATTTCATATCAGCGGCGGCGGTTAGTGCGGGAAACGGCGGGGACTGGGTGATGTTCCTTGCGGTATTTTTCAGAGCCGTTATGTGCTGGGGAGCTGCATTTTGCCTCCGTGAGACGGTAATGACCGTGAAAAGCGGATTTTGTGCATCAGACGAGGGAGCTGACCTGAGAGCGGCGGCAATGGGTATTACATATATGCTTGGCATCTGCGCACTGTGCTCAATGGACACGGGATTTATAAATCTCGGCAGGATAGCCGCAGGGGTTTGCACCGCCATTGCCGCAAGAAAATTCGGCAGGACGGGCGGCGGAGCTGTGGGGGTGCTTTCCGCAGGTGCATTTCTCCTTTCCGAGCAGACATTAGGCAGGAGCGGGGCAATGCTTGCCTTTGCGGGGCTTGTCACTGGGCTATACTCCACGAAAGGAAAATACTGGGTCAATGCCGTTTTTATCCTCTCCGCATTCGGCATAACCGCAGCGGCGGGAATGCCCTCGGGAACTCCCGAATTTATTGCGGATATGGGAATTGCGGCGGTAATATACTGCATTATCCCGGAGGGGACATATCTTCCGAAGCTAAACGGCATTTTCGTTTCACGGGAAAAGGGGGATATCCGTTCGGACAAGCTTATGTTTGCGGCAAGGGTGCTGGAGGAGGTGGGCGAAGATGTTCAGACGGCTGCGGATCTTTTTATGCGCCGCTCGGACAAGGGCGGCACGGAAGCGTATGAATATGTCAAGGAGAGCGTTTGCGGCAGTGTTTGCACGCAGCGCAGGTGTACTGCGGCTTGCGGCGAAATTTCGCCTGACGGCATCGGGAATTGCTTCAAAGCCGCTCAGGGCATTGCGGAGAAAAAGGGCAGGCTTACTGCAAAGGAGCTGCCTGCGGGCTTCGAGGGCTGCCCGAAAAAGGCTCTCATCGCTGACGGCTTCAGCACTGCGGCAGGGACGGAAAGGATATCCCGCCGAAAGTCGGCATATCTGCGGCGATTTTTAGAAAGCACCTCCGAACAGCTCTCCGCTTCCTGCGGAATGATATGGGAGCTGTCCGAGGAGGGTATGGCGGAATATTCGGCAGATATGGAGATGTCAAAAATTTTCGGGCGTATTCTTACCGAAGAGGGCTTTGCCGTCCGCTCCGCAAGGGTGACTTTTGACCGTGAGCATCGCCCGTTCTGCGAGACATTCATCACCGCTTCGGAGAATTTCCGTGACATTCACCTTGGCGGCGTTTCCGAGCGGCTGGGGGCAATGCTGGGCGTGCGGCTGGCAGCTCCCGTGACGATGCTTTGCGGCAGCGGAGATAACAGGATATGCCGTGCAAGGTGGCGGCAGGAGGGGAGATATGTCCCAGACTGGGATATATCCGCCGAGGCTGCTGAGGGGGCGTCCTGCGGCGACAGCAATGTCTGCTTCGAGGACGGTCTGGGCAGATTTTACATAATCATTTCCGACGGTATGGGCAGGGGCGGAAAGGCGGCTTCAAGGAGCACACTTGCGGTAAATCTCCTGCGGCGTATGATACTGGGGGGCACGGGAAGGCAGAATGCCGTGAAAATGCTCAACGTCATAATGACCGCCGCTTCTTCCGACGAGATTTTTACCACTGTGGATATATTTTCCGCCGACCTTTACACGGGTGAGGGCAGGCTTATCAAAATGGGTGCAGCTCCCACGGCGGTGCTCACCTGTGAGGAGGGGGAAAGCCCCGTCCTCAGCATATACAGCGACAGCTCCGCACCTGTGGGCATAATCAACGGGCTGAACGTCACTGAGGAGAGGATATGCCTTGACGAAAATTCACGGGTGCTTATGACCACCGACGGCATCGACATCACAAGCTCTGCGGTGGCGGCGGTGCTTGAGAACCGTGGGCTTACCTGCGGGCAGATGTGCGGCAGGATAATGGCGGCGGCTATGGAGACAGCAGGGGAAAGACCTGATGACAGAACAGCGGCGGTGTTCAGGCTGTTTCCGGTTTGAAAAATCTGCACAAATAAACACAGATGTATTTAGATGTGTCTTTCCCCGCCGCAGGCGGGGAAAGACACATTGACCGGCAATTACTTAAGAAAACGATTAATTTCACCAAAAAAGTATCTGTTCACAAAAAATTTGCATTTGCTGATTATTGCACGGAAAATGTGTTGTTAGAATGCACAAAGGCTATGTAAGAAATAAGTGAGAATTGTAAAACTTTTACAAGACCCCTTGTAATCTGATGCACAATCTGTTAAAATATTAGTTAAGATAAGCAGAGGTATCTGCACA
>ERZ1026848.928-NODE-928-length-15884-cov-8.464843_pt1 | contig 15884 bp, 16 predicted proteins | sample MGYA00380154_ERZ1026848 | MGnify/ENA primary metagenome ERZ1026848 (study PRJEB33269, sample SAMEA4719790) | human gut metagenome | biome: human-associated habitat; feature: organic feature; material: feces | place: Cameroon | collected 2013-10 ...
GGAGGTCGCCCGCAAGAACTGCGAGAAGTACGGCTCCAAGTTCCACAAGACCAACTCCATGGCCGAGGCCTTCACCGACGCCGACATCGTGTATCCCAAGAGCTGGGCTCCCTTCGCCGCCATGGAGGAGCGCACCAAGCTGTATGCTCAGGGCGACAAGGACGGCATCGACGCTCTGGAGAAGAAGCTGCTGGCCCAGAACGCCCAGCACAAGGATTGGGCCTGCACCGAGGAAATGATGCGGCTCACCAAGGACGGCAAGGCCCTGTATCTGCACTGCCTGCCCGCCGACATCACCGGCCTGAGCTGCGCCGAGGGCGAAGTGGACAACTCCGTGTTCGACCGCTACATCGTGCCTCTGTACAAGCAGGCCTCCTACAAGCCCTATATCATCGCCGCCATGATCTTCCTGGCCCAGGTGAAGGATCCCGTCCGCGCCCTGATGGCCATGGACGAGGGCAAGGAGCAGCGTAAATCCTTCTGAATCCGGTAAAACTATAGCGGGGGCGTGACCGCCCCCGCTATCCCCGCTCATTCTGATTATTGAGAGGTAAAAGCACTATGTCCAAACGCATTGTCATCGCCCTGGGCGGCAACGCCCTGGGCAGCACCGCCGCCGAGCAGCTGGCCCTGGTCAGCAAAACCGCCAAGGCCATCGTGGACCTGATCGCCGAGGGCAACGAGGTGGTCATCGCCCACGGCAACGGCCCCCAGGTGGGTATGATCAACCTGGGCCTGTCCACCGCCGCCGAGGCCGGCGCCATCAAGGCTGACATGCCCTTCCCCGAGTGCGGCGCCATGTCCGAGGGCTATATCGGCTATCACCTGCAGCAGGCCATCGGCAACGAGCTGACCGCCCGGGGCATCCGGAAGCCCGTGGCCACCATCGTCACCCAGACCGTGGTGTCCCAGGACGACCCCGCCTTCCAGAATCCCACCAAGCCCGTGGGCGCCTTCTATGACAAGGAGACCGCCGACCGCATCGCCGCCGAAAAGGGCTATACCATGGTGGAGGACGCCGGCCGCGGCTATCGCCAGGTGGTCCCCTCCCCCAAGCCCGTGGATATCGTGGAGAAGTCCGCCATCCAGGCTCTGTTTGACTCCGGCAACATCGTTATCGCCGCCGGCGGCGGCGGCATCCCCGTGGTGCGCCGTGACGGCCGTCTGTACGGCACTCCCGCCGTTATCGACAAGGACTTCGGCTCCGCCAAGCTGGCCGAGCTGCTGGACGCCGATATGCTCATCATCCTCACCGCCGTGGAGAAGGTGGCCATCAACTTCGGCAAGCCCGACCAGAAGGGTCTGGACGACCTGACCCCCGCCATGGCCCGGGAGTATATCGCCCAGGGGCAGTTTGCCCCCGGCTCCATGCTGCCCAAGGTGGAGGCTGCCCTGTCTTTCGCCGAATCCAAGCCCGGCCGCACCGCCCTGATCACCCTGCTGGAGAAGGCCAGGGACGGCATCGAGGGCAAAACCGGCACCCGCGTCCATCAGTAAAATCATCCCTCTTTGCCCGCAGAGCACCCCGCCCTGCGGGCAAAGGGCCATTCCGTCATAAGCCCGCTGGAAGGCTGCCTGCGGGAATCCATATTGCCGGTAACGTTTTTTCTGCGATTCGACGGGATATTTCCCCGAATCATTCGGCTATATTGGTGCATCTGCGGAATTTTTTGGCATTTTTTGCATTTTTAGTTGAAATCCTTCCGGGAATCCTGTATAATACTACATATCCTGTGAATGCCGGGGTGACCCGTTGTTCAGGCGCACGGCATATTGCACACTGCTTTCAGCCGGACGCCACACATTAAAAGGAGGAAAACAAAAACATGAAAAAAGTTCTTGCGCTGATCCTGGCTCTGGTCATGGCTCTGTCTCTGGTCGCCTGCTCCAAGGGCGGCAACGACAAGCCCGACGACAACGAGACCAAGAAGGTCAAGGTGGGCTTCATCACCCTGCACGATGAAAACTCCACCTACGACCTCAACTTCATCAATGCCGCCAAGGAAGCCTGCCAGACCCTGGGCCTGGTGGAGAATGAAGATTACTTCATCAAGAAGAACGTCCCCGAAGGCCAGGAGTGCTACAACGCTGCCGCCGAGCTGGCTGAGCAGGGCTGCAACATCATCTTTGCCGATAGCTTCGGCCACGAGTCCTACATGATCGAGGCCGCCAAGGAGTTCAAGAACGTCCAGTTCTGCCACTCCACCGGCGTCCGCGCCCATACCGAGGGCCTGGCCAACTACCACAATGCTTTCGCCTCCATCTATGAGGGCCGTTACCTGGCCGGTATCGCTGCCGGTCTGAAGCTCAACGAGATGATCGACTCCGGCAAGATCACCGCGGACAAGGCCAAGATCGGCTACGTCGGTGCCTTCACCTATGCCGAGGTTATCTCCGGCTACACCTCCTTCTTCCTGGGCGCTCGCTCCGTCTGCCCCACCGCCACCATGGAAGTGACCTTCACCGGCAGCTGGTACGATGAGACCGCCGAGAAGGAAGGCGCCGAGAAGCTGATCCAGAACGGCTGCGTTCTGATCAGCCAGCACGCTGACTCCATGGGCGCTCCCACCGCCTGCGAGAAGGCCGGCGTGCCCAACGTGTCCTACAACGGCTCCACCGTTTCCGTTGGCCCCAACACCTACATCATCTCCTCCCGCATTGACTGGGCTCCCTACTATGTCCACGCCATCCAGGCTGTCATGGACGGCAAGGAAATCGAGGCTGACTGGACCGGCACCCTGGCCACCAAGTCCGTGGTTCTGTCCGACCTGAACACCAACGTGGCCGCCGACGGCACCCAGGCCGCCATTGACGAGGCCATGAAGAAGCTGGAGAGCGGCGAGCTGCACGTGTTTGACGTGTCCACCTTCACCGTCAGCGGCGAGAATGTCACCGCCGACATGAAGCTCGACGCCGAGGGTCACCTGATCTCCTACATGGCCGACGTGGATAACGACGCCAACATGGAGCATGACACCGAGGTCGTCCACGATGGTTACTTTGCCGAGTCCGAGAAGCGCTCCGCTCCTTACTTCGACATCGCCATCGACGGCATCGTCCGCCTGGACGAGAACTTCGGCTAAGTCACGGCTGAACCCGAAAAGTGCAAACAAAAGAGGCTGCCTCAGGTGAGGCAGCCTCTTTTTCAGTCTGTCAAAAAAGGGCAACGCCCTTTTTTGACAACCTGATTTCAATACCCCGCTCCCTGGGTGACGATCTTCGCCCACAGCACGGGGCCCACGGCCCCGGTGGGGTCGATGCCCAGCTTTCGCTGCAAGGCCAGCACAGCGGCCTGGGTGCCCCGGCCGAAAATGCCGTCCTCCGCCACGGTGGGAATATCCGGGTCCTGGGCCGCAATGCGATTCAGCTGCTGCTGCAAAAGCAGTACCGTGTCGCCCCGGTCCCCCAGGACGATGAACCGCCCCGGATAAATCTCCCGGGCAAACTGCTGATAGTCCTCCGGCAGGTCCTCCAGCACATCCTCATAGGCCTGCTGGATGGCGTTCCAGGTGTCCCGCCCCACCACGCCGTCGGTGGGAAGGCCCGCATAGCTCTGGAAGGCATACACCGCGTCCAGCATCTCCTGGTCAAACTGGTCCGTCAGCCGGATAGGCGGCAGCTCCGGCAGGAAATACCCCAAAAATGCCAGATAAAACCGCACCGTCCGCACCGCCAGGCCGCTGTCTCCGAATCGCAGGGCCTCGGAATACCGCCGCTGCACCTCGGAGATGGTCAGCCCCTCGCCGGTAAGCTCCGACAGGCCCTTGACCCCGTTGTAGATCTGCTTGATCTTGTACCAGGTGGCCTTGCCCACGATGCCGTCCTGGGTCAGGTTGAATATCTGCTGGAAGGACTTCACCGCCTCCTCCATGGGTACGTCGAACACCGTGGACGGCTCCGGGATCTCCGGAATGGCCGGATAGTTCCGGCGGATGCGGTTGAGCTGCCGCTGCAGAAGCAGCACGTCGTTGCCGACATCGCCCCGTCGCAGGGGGCGGCCCGGGTACGAGGGCACGCTGCCCCCTACCGGGGCGTTGAACACAATGCTGATGTCCCCGCCGTAGTAGTATTGCAGGATCTCATAGGGGTTCATGCCGTCCTGGGCCAGGTCCACGCTGCCCCACTGGGACAGTCCCCCGCACTGGGTCCGCACTCCGTCGCAGAACTGGGCAAACAGAGGCTCCACGCTGCCCTGACGGACGATATAGTTGTTGAAGCTGTCGTCCACGATCTGGCTGATGTTCTCGAAAACATCTCCTCCCTCCACATAGGCCTGGTCATACTGGGTGGTGTTGGTGATGTCATAGTCGTATCCCCGGGTACGGTAATACTCGGTATACACCCGGTTCAGGGCGTAGGAGATCTGGGCCAGGATGTTGGCCCGGATGGCGCTCTCCGGCCAGGTGGGGTAAATTTCGTGGGACGCCACGTTCTTGATGTAGGAGGCAAAGGGCACCTCCACGTTCCGTGCGCCGGACCCCGGCGGGCCCAGGTGTACGGTAATGGTCTCCGGGACCACAGGCGTTGCAGGCATCGCGCTCCCCCCTTATATCACCGGCTCCAGCATCACCGGCAGAATGGATTCGATGCGGGCATACACCGTGGCCTCCCGGTCCTCCTGGGGCACGAACATGGGATGCCGCACCGACACCAGGTAGTCGGTGCCGCTGATGGACGCGGTGTCCGGCGCCTGGGACCAGGCAGCGGGCAGAGCCGGCAGGGCGATGCCCTGGACGATACCCGATTCATCGGTCAGCCCCCGGTAAAACGTGTGGGTCTGGCCCCCGAACCGCCGGTATACCTCCACCCTTGCTCCGGCCACCGGAAACGTTCCGCCGCCGGAGGCCACCTGCACCCGCAGGCTCCCCTGGTCGGGGTGGGCCTGCAAAAACGTGGACAGGGGCACATGCTGGGAAAAATCGGACATAGACATACATCCTTTCCTGGAAACTTCCCCTCAGTATATGCCCCCGTCCCGAAAAAAATACGCCTTTTTTCTGCGTGGATTTGTAAAATACAGGGTTGCCAACTCTGTGTTTTTTTTGCTATAATTCCAACAGATACGTCAATATACTCGAAAATTGGAATTTTCTGGTAATTTCATTCTTCCCATAGCGCAGTGAATGAATTTGAAGGGAGATACATGTATGAGAAATCCGTATTTGAAGGAAATGAATATTTTCATGGCACTGCACTGGAAGGATACATTGGAAGCTAACGGTTTTTTTGCCCTTCGTGACTTCACTGAATGGGTTCGCGTGGTGAATGGAAATGTCATGCAGATCATCCTTTGTTCTGGATATACACTGCCAGAAATTCTCTTTTACTCCCAGACTCTGTCAGAGTACATGTGGTGCAATTATCGCAACCAGACAGACATGACATCCTATTCGTTAAATTTTTATCGGAATGCCAGTGCACAATATGATGAGAACTGTCGTTATATATGCACAAATAATGATTTAAATATGCAGTTGCAGTACACTATTGAAACATTGAACACGATCCATACGGCCCAGGATATTCTATCTTATCCCCATGAAAGAGAACTCGTTTTTCATAGGCGGCCTTGCCTTTGGTATGATGCTGGTGATATGGATGGCGTGTGGAAAGCCCTAGAGAACGTGAAGTGCCCTACTTCCTATTACTTTCAGGGAGATGTTCCTCCGGAAAAGCTGAAACGGGACTATTGGCGGGTATGGAAACCCATGACGGCCTTCGTAGCCCGGGACTGCCTGGCCAAGGGGAGTCTACAGCCCTTGGCGGACTTCGCAGAGGAATCCAGGGAGTTCAACCTCAAGTACCTGAAGCGCTATATGCCGTGGCTGTTCCAATAACCAAGCCGCGCACCCTCTGATATAATACGCCCCCTCCGGCATTGCCGGAGGGGGTTCGTTTATTCCAGAATCAGCCAGTTGTCCTGCCGCTCCGTGACGTAGCCCACCTGGGCCGCGGCGGGGATGCTGTCCCGCAGCTCCCGCAGGCAGGCCGCCGCGTCGGCGGGATCCACCGCCATCAGCAGGCCGCCGCTGGTCTGTGGGTCGTACAGCAGGTCCTGCATGGTGCGGCTGACGTCTCCCCGGACGGTGACGCCCTTCTGGGCGAAATCCCGGTTCCGGTATGCCCCGGCAGGAATCAGGCCCATGGCCGCCAGGTCCCAGGCCTCCGGGTGGAAGGGGACGTTCCCGCTCTGGATATGGACGGTGCAGCCGCTGCCCTGGGCCATCTCGAAGCTGTGGCCCAGCAGGGCGAAGCCCGTCACATCGGTGCAGCTGTGGACCCGGTATTTCACCATAATGTCCCGGGCGGTGCGGTTCAGAGTGGCCATCTGCCGGTAAATGCGGTCCATCACCGCCCCGCCGGCCAGCCCCGCCTTGGCGGCAGTGGTCAGCACGCCCACGCCCAGGGGCTTGGTCAGCAGCAGCACGTCCCCGGGCCGGGCCCCGCTGTTGGTAAGGATGCGCCGGGGGTCCACGAATCCCGACACCGCCAGCCCATAAATGGGCTCCGCCCCGTGGATGGTGTGGCCGCCTGTGATGATGGCCCCGGCCTCATAGGCCTTGTCATACCCGCCCCGCAGCAGCTCCTGCACCATGTCCTGGGTCATGGACTCCGGCAGGCACAGGATGTTCAGCGCCAGCTTGGGCTCCCCGCCCATGGCGTACACATCGCTGATGGCGTTGGCCGCGGCGATCTGTCCATACAGGAAGGGATCGTCCACAATAGGCGGGAAAAAGTCCGTGGTCTGCACCAGGGCCGTGTGCTCGTCCAGATAATACACGCTGGCGTCGTCGGACTTGTCATACCCCACCAGCAGCCGGGGGTCCGAATGGGTCCGGAACCCGTCCAGCAGCTTCGCCAGGGTTCCGGCGCCTACCTTGGCTCCGCAGCCGGCACAGGCGGCCAGCTTCGTCAGCTTCACTTCTGTTTCCACGGTCATTCCTCCTATCCCAATAGCCGTCCCAGGCCCACAAATATACAGCCCAGGGCGAAAAACGCCGCCAGCACCGCCGCCACGCTGAGGCAGAACCTTTTGGGGCCCAGCTTTTCCAGGTCCATAAACGGGTATGGATACAGCAGCCTGGTGTGGCCGATGGGCTTGCCCGTCCGGGCCCGCAGCATGGCATAGACAAAGTATGCCAGGGGCAGCACCAGCCACCACACGGCGGACAGCACCGTCAGCCCGGACTTATCGCCCCACAGCACCCACTGCATCACCACCAGCCACGGCGTTCCATAGTGGACGCACAGGTTCCCAAAGCTGCCGCCGAAGTCGGCAAATTTTTGCCCCCGTCGCCTGGCGTCCGGCACCAGCACAAAGTGATACACCAGGTGCGTTACATAGATGCACAGGGTCATGGCCAGGGCCACGGTGCTGCCGGTCAGCAGCCGCCGCACCCCGCCCTCCGGAACGATAGCCAGCGCCAGTTCGTATAAAAGCACCGCCAGATTGCTGAGATTCGTATAAAAGCAGAACATCCCGGCCCGGATGTGCCCCGTCTGCGGCAGGGTGGAGTGCAGCAGCAGCCCCAGAGCCCCCAGCAGGAAAATTCCCGCCGCGGAAAGACGCAGTCCCATGCTCACCCCTCCTCCGCCAGCTGCCGCAGCAGCCGGATCTCCGCCGCATACCCCGGCAGGTCGTTGGGCGTTTCCAGCACCATGGGCAGGCCCCGCAGCGCCGGATGATTCACCACCCGCCGGATGGCCTCCAGGGGCATGGCGCCGCCCAACAGCACGGCGTGCCGGTCCTTGTGGCTGCCGCAGGGGTTCAGACTGTTGTTCAGGTGTACTGCCCGCAGCCGGTCCAGGCCGATGACCCGGTCGAACTCCGTCAGCACGCCGTCCAGATCGCCGCAGATGTCGTACCCGGCGTCCCACACATGGCAGGTGTCCAGGCAAACCCCCACCGGCAGGGCCACCCGATCCATGATCTCCCGCAGCTCCCGGAATTGCCCGCCGAGCTCCGTGCCCTTCCCGGCCATGGTCTCCAGCAGCACCGTGGTCCGCTGCTCCGGCCGCAGCACCGCATTGAGCGTCTCCGCGATCTGGCGGATACCCGTCTCTGTACCCTGGCCCGTGTGGCTGCCCGGGTGGAGATTGTAATAGTTCCCCGGCAGGTGCTCCAGCCGGTCCAGGTCATCCGCCATGGTCTGAACAGCAAACTCCCGGGTCCGGGGCTCCTTGGAGCAGGGATTGATGGTATACGGCGCGTGGGCCACCAGCGGCCCGAAGCCGTGATCCGCCAGCAGCTGCCGCAGCGCCGCCGCATCGGCGGGGTCCATGGCCCTGGCCCGGCTGCCCCGGGGATTCCGGGTGAAAAACTGAAACGTATTGGCCCCCAGGGACAGCGCCGTCCGGCCCATAGCCAGAAAGCCCTCCGATGCAGACAGGTGGCATCCTGCGTACAGCATCCCGCCGCCCCCTTCACAGCCGGAGGGCGGCGCAGTCCACCCTGCCGTCCTCCAGGGTGATGACGCCATAGGTCCGCCGGGGACTGGGCCCGATGCACCCGGGGTTCATCACCCAGAAATCGCCGCTGCGGTCCACCAGCGGCTGGTGGGTGTGGCCGAACAGCAGGATATCCGCCCCGCACTCCCGGGCGGCGTACATGGCCGCCATGGGGCCGGACTTCACATGCCGGGTGTGGCCGTGCATCATCAGGATGCGGACGCCGCCCAGCTCCGTCAGCCGCTCCGGCTGGTCCGCGCTGCCATAGTCGCAGTTGCCGGGCACCCCCAGCAGCGGGATCCGGGGATACAGCCGCCCCAGCCGGTCCGCGTCCCGGGCGCAGTCCCCCAGATGGAGGATGGCCTGGGGCTGCACCAGCTCCACGCACTGCTGCATAGGGTCCACGCACCCGTGGGAATCGGATAAAACCAGTATACGCATAGCACATACCCTTTCAACGCTTGTTTTCCGTTATTTTACCACACCTTCCCGGGGATTTCCAGTCTCCGCCGTCTTTGCGGAAAACCGTTTTTCCGCTTCCGCAATTCAGAGAAAATGTTGACTTTCCCTCGCGAATATGTTATATATAATTGAACGGTATAATTGTAAAATAGTATGTTTTATGGAAAGAGTGCGTTTTATGCGTATCGAATCATTCAATTTTGCAGGTAATTCCGCCCACAGAGCCCGTGTAGTTTGGGCAAGGTGTACCCAAACGCTTTCCCCGGGCGCATAGACGGCTGCGCCGTATTCCGTCTGTGCGCCTGCCGCAGCCCATACGGTCAAAATCAGATCAGGAGGTAACGAGCATGAAAAAATTTCTATCCGCGCTTTTAGCGGCGGTCCTGCTGCTGTCTGCAACCGCCTGCGCGGCCCACGAGCCCGTTCTGCCCCCCAGCCGGTGGGGGGAGGGAGAGGCCAAAGGAATGCTTCCCCACACCTACTCCCTGTCGGAGGCCTATGACGCCGCAGAGGTGGTAGCCCTTGTTACGGTGGGGGATTGGCTGGAGGAGGAGCTGATCACCGGGCGAACCTTTTTCCGGACAACGGTCCAAAAAGTGTACAAGGGGGATATCCCCCATGAGTTTGTCCTGGCCCAGGAGGGCTGCTCCACCTGGACCTACCGAAATTATCCCGTATTCACCTATGGCAATCAGCTGCTGCTGTTCTTGATCAAATACGATGTGTCCATGTACCGGGATACCTACGACCTGGTGGAGTATCCGGACGCCTATGAGCTGATAAACACGTATTCCACGGTGATGTATGTAACCCGGGACGACAGCGGCATGTCTTACGTTCTGGACGCCCTGGGCGTGATGACCGAATGGAGCCAGATCAATCAGCCCACCGATTGCCCGGCCGTTGCGCACCCGGGGCAGGAGCAGCTTCTTCAGATCAGGGACAATCTGACAAAGCAGGACCCGGTTCTGGCTGCCATTGCGCCCTCCCAGGCCGACCCGGACCGGCCGGTTGCGTCCTCCGGCGACCTCTATCGTCTGACCGACCTGGAGGACTATTTCGCGCGCCTGTCCGCCGATTATACATAAAGAGAGGAAGGTTCACCGTGAACAGATCATTTTTGCGGCCAGGGATTTCTTTTGTTTTAGCGGCGGTCCTGCTGCTGTCTGCAACCGCCTGCGCGGCTCACGAGCCTGTTCTGTCGAACGCCGTGGTCCAGGCCAATCAGAACCAGGAAGCCGTGATCTACCGGCAGTCCGACCTGGAGGAGCTTTTCAAAAGCCTGTCCTGACATTGCAGCAGACCGCCCGCCGGGGTTCCGGCAGGCGGTTTTTATAGGTTAAAGGAGCCCGGCACGCGCCGGACTCCTCTTATTCCAGACTGTCAAAAACGCCTCGCAGAGTTCGCGGCCCGCAGGCCGCGAATAAGTGTTCAATCCATTTTTCGCGGCGGCGTGTACGTCGCGAAAAATACTTTGCGCGGAGAGAGTGTGTTTTCGCGCATTTTTGCGTGAAAACGCACGGGTCGGAGCGAAATCTCTTTTGTCAAAAAAGGCAACGCCCTTTTTTGACAAGCTCTTATTATCCCAGCGCCCAGGCTTTCACATCGCTGCCGTCGGGGTCGGCGATGCGCAGGCCCGCCGTTACGTCCACCCCGGGCGCAGCCGCCCGGATATCCGCCACGGAGGTCTCGATGCCGCTGCTGCCGCTGGTGCAGAAGGGCCGGATGGTTTTCCCGGTCAGGTCATAGCTGTCCAGGAACGTGTTGATGATCCGTGGTGCGGTGCCCTGCCAGATGGGATAGCCCAGATAGATGGTGCCATACTGGGACAGGTCCAGCGGCTGGCCCGCGATCCGGGGCCGGGCCGCGGGGTCCTTTTGCTCCTGATTGGCCCGGCAGCTCTCGTCGTTGTAGTCCAGATCCTGGCTGGTATAGGGCTGCTCCGGCACCAGCTCGATCAGATCCGCCCCGGTCAGGTCGCGGATGCGCTCTGCCGCCGTCCGGGTGTTGCCGGTGCAGGAGAAATAGATCACCGCCACCCGGGTACCGGCCCAGCCGCTGCCGGTACTGCCGGTGGTATTTCCGCCGTTTCCGGCATTTCCGGTACTGCCTGCACCGCCGGGCACACCGGCGCTGCCGCCGGGATTTTCCGCCGGGCCGCTTCCCGGGTCCGTGGCCCCGGGGGTCACCGTGGGACTATCTCCGCCGGGGGCCACCTCCGTCTGCTTTTTGCCGCAGGCAAACAGGGAAAAGGTCATACACAGCGCTAAAATCAAAGCAAAAATTCGTTTCATAGGGAGTCTCTCCTTCATTCGTCCTGCTGCTGCACCGCCGTGCCGCCGCCCAGGCCGAAATCGTCGGCCACGGTGGCGCTGTCCCGGCGGAGCATGGTTTCCATAACCCGGATATCGCTGTCGATGTCCATGGCGTCGGCGCGGTACAGCTCATCCAGCTGCCGCTCAAAGCCCGCCACGATGCTGTCCATGGTGCTCTGGATTTTGGCCTTGGCCTGGTTGAGATTCTCGCCGCTGACCCCGGCCTCCTCAAACTCGGCGTAGGAATTCAGCAGCTTCTGGGTGGTGGGCAGATAGTAGTTCAGGAAGGTGCCGGCCTTGCCCTTTTTGGCGGGCTCCTTTTCGATGATGCGGAAAATCTTCCCCGCCACCTCCTCCAGCCGGTCGATCTTCTGGCTGAGGACAGGGTCGGCAATGCGGTCGTTGGCCCGGCGGATCTCCCGCAGGATACCGGAATAGCCCTGCTCCGCCGGGGCCGGCTCCTGGGCGGTCTGCCGCGGGGCAAAGTATGCCTCCGCCGCCTCCGGAGAGCGGAACAGCATGTCGCTGCTCAGGTCCACATAGGCGTTCTTGCCCCAGAGGCCCTTTTCGATCATGATCTCCAGGTCCCTTTCCACCTTCCGCTGGGGGACCTCCGCCGTGTCGGCCAGCTTTTTCAGAGACACGGCGTCCTGCCCGTGGGCACAGGCCAGATATTTGCCGAAGCGGCGGGCCCGGCGGGTCATAGAGGCGCTGCCGATGACCAGTCCCAGGCCTCCGGCGGCCAGGCCCATGGTGGGAAACAGCTCCGCCAGCAGGCTCCAGCTCAGAACTCCGGCAGCGGCGCCAACGCCCTGCACCATAGACACCAGGCCTGCGAAAAGCAGCACCAGGCCCACAATTTTCATGGTATTGGCCCCTTTTGCGGAGTATTGGGGCGTTTTCGTCACCTTTTTGCGGGTGCCGGAGGCTGTCCCGGTACGAGGCCGGGACGGGGCAGGATTCTGCTGGGACAGGCCGGGATTCTGCCGGGACACGGGCTTGCGCTTCGTGTCGCCGCCGAACAGCTTGGCCAGCAGCACAACAAGGCCCACCGGCCAGGCCACCGCGAATAAAATTGCGATAATGGCCCAGGAGCCAAAATCGTTGTCGTCCTTTTTTGGCGGACGGCGGGGCGGCTCCTGCCGGGTCTCCCCCTCCCGGTCGTCATAGGAATAGGCCATCACTGCTCTCCTTTCGGGAGGAGCTTGCGCTTGTTGCCGTGCTCGTCCACCACATAGGTGTTATCCAGCTCCCGGGCCAGATTTCCCACCACGGAGTCGATGTATTCCCGGCGCAGGGCAAGCTGCTCCTGCTTCTCCTCCGGCGTCAGCCCCTCCGCCGTTTTCGACTTGGCGGCCAGCTGGTTGATCCGGGCGATCTTCTTTTCATCCATCATCGGTTCCCCCTTACAGATAGCGCTTCAGGGTGATGAACACCCTGCCTTTTTTCGTTTGATTGCCGACCTCCTCCAGAACGCACTTGCCCAGACCCCGGAGGGTCAGGGTATCCCCCTGGGATACCGGGCGATCCGGCTTCTGGCAGTCGGTCCAGTTCACCTGGACCTTTCCGGAGGTCACGGCCTCGGCGGCCTTGCCCCGGCTGAGGGAAAAGCCCGATGCCAGCACGCTGTCCAGCCGCAGGGAGGACACCGTGTCCCGGATGTGCTTCACCTTTTCCTCCGGCGGGATCAGGTCCTCCAGAGGCAGGGACGCGGTGTGCAGCCGCACCCGGCCCGCAGCCGTCCACTCCGACAGCAGCAGCTCCGCCGCCGGTCCTGTGGCCAGTACGTCGGCCCAGCGGGGGGACACCAGAATGTCCCCCAATGTCTCCCGGGTGACGCCCAGGGCCATGAGACTGCCCAGAATGTCCCGGTGGGTCAGGGAATCCTCCTCATAAAACGAGGCCCGGACCACCCGGACGGCATCCTCCTCCGGGGCCTCCTGCCAGTCCGGCAGGAACCACAGCTGCCGCCGCTGGGCCCCGTCGTATCCACCCCAGAAGGTATATCCCTCCGAGACGGACAGGGCGTTCAGCAGCCGCTGGGCCGCCGCCTGCTCCGCCGGGGACAGGAAGCCCGTTCCCTGGGGCAGATTTCTCCGGCGGCACTGCTCATACTTGTCCCAGACCCGGCCCAGCAGCAGCCGCTCGTCGCCGTTTGCCGCAAGCCGGTCCAGCATTTCGCGTTTATCCATGGTATTCCCCCAGATTCTGGGTGTGGTACAGCCGGGCGTAGGCTCCGCCCCGGGCCAACAGCTGGTCATGGGTCCCCTGCTCGGCAATGCAGCCGTCCTGGATCACCAGGATGCGGTGAGCGGCCCGGATGGTAGAGAGCCGGTGGGCGATGATCAGGGTGGTGCGGCCCCGGCTCAGCTCGTCGAAGGCATGCTGGATCCGGGATTCTGTGACGCTGTCCAGGGCGGAGGTGGCCTCGTCCAGAATGAGGATGGGCGGATTTTTCAGGAAAATCCGGGCAATGGCTACCCGCTGCTTCTGGCCCCCGGACAGCAGGGTGCCCCGCTCGCCCACATAGGTGTCAAACCCGTCGGGCATGGCGGCAATATCGTCGTACAGCTCCGCCCGGCGGGCGGCCTCCTCCACCTCCGCGTCGGAGGCGTCGGGCTTACCGTAGCGGATGTTTTCCCGGATGGTGTCGGCAAACAGGAACACATCCTGCTGCACGATGCCGATGGACCGGCGCAGAGAGCGCTGGGTCAGGCAGCGCACGTCGTGGCCGTCCACGGACACGGTGCCGCTGTCGGGGTCATAAAACCGGGGAACCAGCTGGCACAGGGTGCTTTTGCCGCCGCCGGAGGGACCCACGATAGCCACCGTCTCCCCGGCCCGGACCGTCAGGTCCACCCCGTGGAGCACCTCGGGGCTGCCGTTGTCATAGGAGAAGGTCACATGGTCCAGGGCTACCTCTCCCCGGACGTCCGTCAGGTCCGCGGCGTCGGGTGCGTCCTGGATGGTGGGCTCCGTGGCCATCAGCTCAATAAACCGGTGAAGGCCCGCGAAGCCGTTGGAGAACATCTCGGCAAAATTGGCCAGCTTTCGCACAGGACTGATGAACGTGGTGATATACAGGCTGAAGGTGATCAGGTCGATATAGTTCAGCCGGTTCTTCATAATGAGCCAGCCGCCTGCGGCAATGACCGCCACGGACAGCAGGCTGATGAACAGCTCCATGCTGGCGTTGAAAAAGCCCATCTCCTTATGGAAGTTGCGCTTGGAGGTCTTGAACACCTCGTTGGCCCCGTCGAAGCGGCGCTGCTGCTCCGCCTCGTTGGCGAAGGCCTTGGTGGTGCGGACGCCGGAGAGGCCGGACTCGATCTCGGCATTGATGGCGCCGGTCTTTTGCTTGGCGGCCCGGGACGCCTGGGACATCTGGCGGCGGCGGTACATAACCACCAGCAGGAACACGGGGATGATGCAGCACACCACCAGGGCCAGCCGCCACTGGATGGAGAACATCACCGCCAGAGCGCCGATGATGGTGACCAGGGAGATGAACAGGTCCTCCGGCCCGTGGTGGGCCAGCTCCGTCAGCTCGAACAGGTCCGTGGTCAGGCGGCTCATCAGCTGGCCGGTGCGGTTTTTATCGTAAAAGTCGAAGCCCAGGTCCTGCATATGGGCAAACAGGTCCCGGCGGATATCGGCCTCCACCAGGATGCCGAAGGTGTGGCCCCAGTAGCCCACGATGAAGTAAAGCCCCGCCCGGAGGACAAAGGCCGCCACCACCAGGGCCATGACCGTGAAGAAAATGGAGAACTGCTTCTCCGGCAGCCAGTGGTACATGGCGGTGCGGGAGATCAGGGGAAAGGCCAGGTCGATGACGGCAATGAAGAAGGCGCAGGTGATATCCAGCAGGAACAGGCCCCGGTGGGGGCGGAAGTAGGACAGGAAAATGCGCAGAGGTCTGCGGGTGCGGTAGTCTTGGGTGGTCATGATTTCTCTCTTTCTTGGGTAAAAATACGCATAGTAATCCAGTGTGTTGTTCTGTATAGTATAACACACCTGATTTCCTGGTGCAAGGCGTTCTTTTCCGGTATAACATCCTATTCAGACATACGCAAGCTGCCCCCCTCCGGTGCTTTTGCGCCGGAGGGGGGCAGTCCTGTACTCTTGTCGCTATGGGATTCCGGATTTACCACTCCAGGTTCTTGCCGGTGGTCTTATCGAAAACGTGGGCCACGTTGCCGCCGAAGATCATGTTGACCTCGCTGCCCATGGGGAAGTGGGCGGCAGCGCCGTTGGTGGGGACGATGACGATCACGTCCTTGCCCTCGGCAGTGACATGCAGATGCACGGAGGAGCCCATCATCTCGGACACGTCCACCGTACCCTTGACCCCGTCGGCGCACAGCATGATATGATCCGGGCGCACGCCCAGGGTCACGTCCTGCTCCGCCACGTTATGGGCGGCCAGGCGCTGCTGCTTCTCCGGAGACAGCTCCACGGTAATGCTGCCCACAGTGACGGTGTACTTGCCGTCCCGGCGGGACAGCCTGGCGTCGAAGAAGTTCATCTGGGGCACACCGATAAAGCCCGCCACGAACAGGTTCGCAGGGTGGTCGAACACCTCCTGGGGGGTGCCGATCTGCTGAATGAAGCCATCCTTCATGATGACGATGCGGTCGCCCAGGGTCATGGCCTCGGTCT
>ERZ1026848.930-NODE-930-length-15867-cov-18.427650_pt1 | contig 15867 bp, 16 predicted proteins | sample MGYA00380154_ERZ1026848 | MGnify/ENA primary metagenome ERZ1026848 (study PRJEB33269, sample SAMEA4719790) | human gut metagenome | biome: human-associated habitat; feature: organic feature; material: feces | place: Cameroon | collected 2013-10 ...
AAATCATTCCTCCAATCCCGGCGTTCGGGTCGGGGCAAAAAATCTGAAGCGTCCATTCGGAAAGGCTTTCCGGGAAGCCTCGCGGCTCTCCTTTTGCCCTTCCTCCTGAGCACGCCACTGTTATAGCACTGCATTTTAGCACTGTCAATAGTAGAGTGCTAATATTCACAAAAAAATAATACTTTTGCAACAATATCTTGTATCTGTCTTTCCCCCATTACCACAATGAGACAAAAATCAACACCGGGAGATGGAATCGCACACCGTTTTCTTTCCGGCTTATCCCATTTTGGCGCAAAAAAGCTAGGATTCAGTTGTTTTCCTGCTGCTTTGTATGATTTTTGCCATCGTTTTGCAGCCGCTTTTCCAGTGCGGACTGCTTGGCAAGAATGGCGTTTACTTTATCGTACAGGTCCTCGATCATGATCTCGGTCTTCAGGTTGACTTTATAGTCATTTTCCGCTCTGCGGCGGTCTTTTTCCTCCTGACGGTTCTGGCTCATCATGATCAACGGTGCCTGAATTGCCGCCACACAGGACAGTACCAGATTCAGCAGAATAAACGGATACGGGTCAAACGCTTTGGCAGCCAGCACCGTGTTGACCACCATCCAAAGAATCAGAACACCGGTAAAGGAAAAGATAAACGCCCAGCTTCCGGCAAATTTTGCAATGGAATCTGCTGCACGCTGCCCCAGCGTATACTTTTCTTTTTCGCTTTCAGGACTGACGGAGATCTTACTGTCTGCCAGCAGATTCAGCACTTCCTCATCGGTCATGTCGTGCCGGATGTCCTTGAGCACTTCTTTTAATAGTTTTCTGTTTTCCTTCATAACGGTCACTCCTCTCTCATGGATGTTCTTGGGTGGTAAACTGGAATTTATCAGTATCTCTTTTTGCATGTTTTGGGTATCGTTGCTTCATAACTCATATCAAGCAACATTTTGATTTTGTCATCTGATACGCTGCACATCCAGTGCAACAGTAATCCAGCTATCCTTGCTCATGTGATACGCCGGGAAGAAGCCGGGTTCCTCTCGTAGTGTGCCAATCAGAATTGGGTCACATTTGAAATCGACCACTTCCAGCATTTCTTCGCCTTGCAGCCCCAGCTTGTTCTTTGGTACATCCATAATCAGAGCAAACCACTTCCGATTATTACAATGCCGGAACACCTCATAATTCGGATATTTGAGCCACGGATAATCTGTCTCGGCGTTATATGTCTGATTCTAATTCTGCGCGTTTCATAACCTCACCTCTACAACTTCTAGCTTTCTGCATGTTACTATATAGTTTTGATTACCTGTTCTTCTGCATTTTGGCCGAGGGATAATCTCTTCGTTGAAAAAATAATTGACCACGATAGGCGGATCGTTGAACGGGCGTTTGATGGAATCATCATCCCGGACATACAGTAGCCCTTCCTCTTGGCAAAACTGCCGCATCTGCGCATCCAGCATTGACCAGTAGCTGCGTTCTTTTTTATTGTAAATGGTATCGTACAGCGGCAGCAGGTCTGGATGTTTTTCCGTTATATAGTCAAAAATCGTTTTCTTATAACCGCCCCGCAAGTTTAGGTTTTCCAGCCAGACCAAATTACATTGATTCTTCGCCCGGTGGATGATGGAGGGCAGGTCGGTGAGGCCGGGGAAAATCGGCGAGATAAAGCAGGTGGTGCACACACCAGCATCATGGAATGCTTTCATAGCGGCCAGCCGCCGCTCAATGCTCACTGCATTGTCCATATCAGCGCGAAAATCTTCGTCCAGTGTGTTTGATCGACCAGGATACCCGCGCATTGGGGAATGTTTTAATGAGGTCAAGGTCACGCAGCACCAGGTCAGACTTGGTAGCAATACTGAGGCTACATTCGCTGCCCTGCATCTGCTCCAAAATGGCGCGGGTGCGGCAGACGGTTTCCTCCAGCGGCTGATATGGGTCGGTCACGTAACAGAGAAACAGTTCTTTCCCTGCATACCGCTCCGGGTGTTTGATTTCCGGCCAAAATTTAACGTCTATGAACTCTCCCCAGGGCTCCGGGTGATTGGTAAAACGCTTCATAAAAGATGCGTAGCAATATTTGCAGCCGTGGCCACAGCCCACATAAGGATTGACCGAATAATCACTCACAGGCAAATTGGATTTTGTGAGGACCCTTTTTACTTCAACGTTTCAGATGATTGGCTCCATTGTATGTATGCTCCTTTGATTTTGCTTATTTTTCACGGGACAGTTTCATCATATCCTTCATATCGGCAAAACCGATTGTTTGATACAGCGGCCTGCCTTTGTTTGAGGTTTCAAGATAAATTTTTGAAATATGCCGCTGACGAGCCTGCTCTACAAGCCACCTGACGATTCTGTTCCCTATGCCGTGTCCGCGAAACTGCGGCCGGGTATAAATGTTCATCAGGTAGGCACATTTCCCGTTTAGATTGTCCGGTGAGGGCATCTCATGATAGAGGCATATCCCGCCGCAGCCGACGATTTCCTCCCCTACGTAGGCAAAGCAGGCAATATGTCCGCCCTGCGGCAGTTCTGTTTGATAGTAGCGGCGATTTTCCGATTCCAGCTCTGTTACAGACCGCTCCGAGGGGATGGAGAATACCTCATGCAAGACTTCCATTCGCCATTGCATCAATACATTCAGGTCCTGGATCGTGGCCTGCCGGATCTGAATCTCCATTATAATGCCCCCGCTTTCATTACCACCGGCAGTTTCGACACATCCGGCTTACCGTTGACATTCAAAGGAATCTGCTTCATCTTCACAAAGAACTCTGGGATCATAAAGGAAGTCAAATTTTCAGACAGTTCTTTTTTTACTTCCGAGACTTTCAGCTTATTGTCGGAAGGCACCACATAGGCGGTCATATAGGACAGTCCATCCTCGTCTGTAAAAGCCCGGACAATAGCCTGCTGCACATCCTTGCACCGATAGAGCCGGGACTCCACCTCGGCAAGTTCCACCCGCTTGCCGTAAATCATGATCTGGTCGTCCTTGCGGTGCAGGAATGCAATGTTGCCATCCGGCAGGATATAGCCCAAATCGCCGCTGCGGTACATGGTGCTGCCGTCCGGCTGCCGCTCAAAAGCTCTGTTTTCCTCGGCATGGTCGCCAATGTAGCCCAGAGATACACCGCCGCCATAAATGCAAATCTCACCCGTCTGCCCTTTGGCAACCTCGTTGCCAGACTGATCCAGAATCCTGATTTGCGCACCTAGTACAGGATGACCGATGGGATAGGTACCGTCCTCCAGCACAGTTCCACTATTACAACGGTAATAGGAGGCGCAGACCGTTGTCTCGGAGGGGCCGTAGGTGTTGTAAACCTCTGCTTTGTTCAGCAGGTGATCCACATAAACGCCCCGCAACACATCGCCGCCGCTGATAAGCAGCCGCAGAGAGGACGGAATGACAGACAGGTGGTTCATTTCTGCCAGCAGATACGGAAAGCCGCTGATCATAGTCACATGGTGGCGTTCCACAAAAGCCATCAATGCATGGATGTCGGCCTTATCCTCGTCAGCGGGGATGGCCAGAGCGGCACCATTCAGCAGACTGGTGAACACTTCCTCCACAAAGATGTCAAAAGAACAGACGGAATATTGCAGCATGACATCACCGGGGCCGGGATGGAACTCGTTGGCAAAGGCACGGACATAATGGCAAACATTGCGGTTGGTGACACAGACACCTTTGGGCCGCCCGGTGGTACCTGACGTATACAGCACATAGGCGGGGCGTTCCGGGTCTTCGATGGCGTTGCGCTTCCAGGAGGGCGTCTCCACGCCGCAGATCTCACAATCTGTATAGCGGATGGGGAAACTGCTCAGTTTGGGCGCAAAGGCGTGTTCCGTCAGCACAAAATCCACCTGTGCCTCGGTCATCATGTCATGGATGCGCCCGGTGGGAAAATCCGGCTCGGCTGGGACATATCGGCCGCCGCATTTGAGTACCGCCAGAATCGAGGCAATCATCTCGGTTCGGTGACGCATGACGATGCCGATGCTGTGTACTTCCTGCGGAAAGCTGCACGTGATCATATCCACCATGTTGGACAGCTCTCCAAAAGTCATGGTGCGGTCGTTTTCAATGATAGCCGGGGCATTTTCATGTTCTTTAACTACCTTCTGAAAAAGCGAATAGATCGTATCCATCGTTTTATCTCCTTGTCGGTTTATCTATTTAATATCCAGTGAATGCCAGCCGCTGTGCGCTTGTTGCACGCCTGATAGTGGCTGCCACTGTTCAGTACGAAGGTGGTTTCGATGCCTTTCCCGTGGCACAGTGTTTCTATCTCCTGCGTATTCTGCTGCACAACGTTCAAAATCGGATTATCGGTGGAGCTCTCCTTGTCTCCGAGAGAAAAATACAGACAGTCAGGTTTGCGCTTCATCTCATGGGAGCACACATATTCCATGATGCCCTCAAACCAGAAGGAACCTGACATACTCGCTGCGCGGGCAAACACATCCGTTTGGTAGAGAGCGTAGAGGGCGAACAGCCCGGCCAGCGAGTAACCGGCGAGGCCCCGCCAGGCGGGCGCACCGGGAAGGAGCGCTTCCGCTTCCGGCATAATTTCATCCAGAAGCAGTTTCAGGTAATCATCCGCACCCCCGGTGCAGGGCGTATCGTGTTTAGAGATCGGCCCCATATACCACGGTGTCATGTCATGATCCCATTTCAGCTTACTGACCGCCACCAGACTGAAATCTGGGCAGCCGAGCGCCATCAGGTTTTTATACACACTGTTAACGGCATTGGAAAAGGTGTTGAGATAGATAACTGGGCTGCCCGGCTTTGCGCTTGGGTATATGTCCACTCTTTTTTGTTCTATGGTTAAAGAAGTCACCTTGTTGCCTCCTCTCTTGACGATTCATTGTATAAATATTGTACGGTATCCGAAAACGAAAGCAAGTACGCAGAAAGTTCGTACATAGTATCAAACTACTGACCAAGGCTATAAACAGGAGGAAGTAGCCGTTGGCGATGTTGTCTGTCTATATGTTACGGCCCCGGTTTCCGCTGTTCTATATCGGTGCGAAGCTACAGAAGTCAATATTCCTTACCATTATGATGATGGCAACGTACATATGAACCATGTGATGAGATTGAAAAAGCTGGATCAGTACAACCCGTCTTTTCTCCCGTTTGAGAAGCTGAAAGCCTATGGGATTGGTGCGGTACGTGGGCCACGAAGAATGCCTCACAGTCTGATTTGCGAACTGGAAAGGAATCGGTATGAGCAGTGATATTTGGAATCCCTGGCATGGCTGCCGCAAATACAGTGAGGGCTGTGACCACTGCTATATGTACTATCTGGACAATGAACGGGGCAAATCAGGCGGGGAAATTTATAAAGTCAAGACAAATCCCGATTTGTCGAGTTCAGTATACCACACCGAATCCCATTGTAAAAGAGCCTATGTACGCCGCCCGCGGGCGGCAAAAGTCAGTCCGGGGGAAATTCCAGCTCGGCAAACTCTGCATCGGTCAGCAGTTTCAGCTTTTCGATAACACTCTCCGACAACTCCCGCAGGGCAGTTTCGTCAGGCATCAGGTAGCACTGCATGAGCCGCAGTTCGTGGATAAGCCCCATCCGGGTGCCGGTGTTGTAGAGCATCATCAGCATGAGTTCTTCATGATTAAAGTTCATGGCCGCTCCTTTCTTTTTTACATCCGCCGGGATTGCACTCCGGGGCATCGCACTTTTCTTTGAGATTCATCAGCACCGAAGGACGTTCCGGCTTTTTATCCAGAAACCCCTGTAAATCTTTGAAGCCGATGCTGTCCACATAATGCACAGACACCTCGCCATTGCGTTTAAGTGCGATCACATCGCTGACCGACAGGCTGTGCCCCTCAAAATCCTGCGGACGGGAGAGGTTGAACACCTGAAACAGTTCTTCCAAAACCTCGTTGTTCGGCACATCCTGCCACATGGCGGGCAGATCAGCATAGTAGGTGACCTCGTAATGATCCGGGTCGGGCGTTTTGCCTCGACGATTCAACTCCCGCATAGAAGCAAATCTTTCATCGAAGATTTTTTCGTCATGCCGCAGCTGCATCACCATATAAACATCGCACCCTGCGTTCAGAAACTTCTGCGGGATGTCCGTCATGGGTTCACCGTCAAAATTCTGGTTCCATTTTTGCTGCATCGTCCACCTCACAGTTCTGGCGCAGAACGTGCAGACGATTTTGGCGCAGACGTATCACTTGCCAGTTCTGCCAGCTTTTCCAGTGTGGAAGGGCGATGGTCTGCACTCAGTTCCTCGGCTTCCGCAACTTTGTCCATGACGGCATCGTAGTCCTGCAACAGCCGCCGCCCCTTTTCCATGTGGTGTGCTTCCAGAATCTGCTCACGGGCTTCCTGAATGGTCAGTTCCGGGGCATCCAACTGCCCACCGTCCATCACAGAATAATCGCTGTGGTAGAGGGTGTAGTCCCATCCATCCTCACAGGACTGGATGGCAAGATAGCCCTTGCCGCCCAGTTCCCATGCAGCCTGCTCGTCCTGTGTCTGAATTTCCGGGTAGAAGTCGGCATGGTTTCGTTCCATGACCTCGGCAAACTGGCAGATGTGGAACACATTGCCCAGACCGCCCATGTCAAAGTGGTAATCATCCAGATGTTCCACCCGTGCCGTAAAACTGCGCCCATCCGGGTAATCCACCTGAATCACGCCGCCATCTGGAATGCGATAGAGGTCATCATAGTGGCTGTTGATGAGACGAATATCCTTCGGCAGCGTTTCCGGCTCCCAGATGCGCCGCCTGCCGATGCCCGCCTGCGGGATGTTTTCGAGGATCTTTACGCTTTCCTGTTGGATGGCCTTACGGTCATCGTCCGAAAGTTCAAACAGATACCAGTTCCGGGCGGCAGGGATGGTGTTTTGTCCATCTGGCGGCAGATTCTTTTCCGAGATCTGCCCACTTTCCAGCGGCTCGCCAGTTACCTTGTTATAAGTGGCAAAGCCGACCCCTGTACCGTTTTCCCGGAGATGCAGATAGCGTTCATCGTTGATAAGGTAGACCGCTTCTTTTATCTGCTCCATCAGCACCCACCTTCAAATTCCAGCGAAAACTTGCTGCGGCCATCAGCTTCACAGGACAGCAGCACGGTGGCATTGTAGGTCTTGCCCTTGGCACTCTTGCAGTCCTTCAGCCGGACCCGACCATCCCGCAGCAGCTTGTCTGCCACATGGGCGTCCAGACGCTTGCCCAAACGCTTAAAGAACGCATTGTCCTTCCACAGCACGAAACGGCAAGGGTTGGATTCACAGAACCAGCCTTTTTCACGCTCTACAACATTTGCACCGCAATTCGGGCAGACACCAATAATTTTGTTTTTCATAAGCGCATTCGCTCCTTTTTTCATTTCCGTGTTCTTTACCAGTTCGGTAATCATCGTATTGATCTCGGTCATAAATTCGCTCGGCTCCATTTCGCCACGTTCGATTTGCAGCAGCTTTGTTTCCCAATCGGCGGTCATTTCCGGGGATTGGATTTCTTCGGGCATCACAGTGATGAGGGCTTTGCCTTTGTCGGTGGGCAGCAGCACCTTGGTTTTCTTGGTGCCCTTGCGCTCCAGAAAGCCCTTCTGTACCAATTTCTCAATGGTTGCGGCTCTGGTTGCCGGGGTGCCGATGCCCTGACGCTCCACGCCCTCCGGCATACTGTCCGCACTGGCGGTTTCCATAGCGTGCAACAGAGTGTCCTCAGTAAAATGCTTCGGCGGGGTCGTTTGCCCCTCCTTTAGCTCGGCGTTGAGAATGCCGCACTCGTTTTCCGCTGCATTGGGCAGGGCGGTGAGTTCCTGTTTTCGGTTCAGGATGTCTGCCAGTACCTTGCGTTCCACCGCTTTCCAGCCTTCTTCCAGAACCTCCTTGCCCTTAGCGGTAAATTCCTCCCCGGCGCAGATGGTGGTGAGCGTAGTTTCTGCATAGCGGTGCGGTTCACCCACAGCGCAGAGCAGCCGTGCAGCAATCAGCCGCAGGACATTCCACTCCCCGGCAGGGAGGGCGGCAAGGTCTGCGTTTGCCATGCTTTTCGTAGGCAGCAGCGCATGGTGGTCGGTGACTTTGCCGCCATTGATGACCTGCTGCACATGGATGGGAAACGGTTCCTCCACGGCAAGCGCCCTGCCCGTGTCTGTCACCAGCCCCGGCAGGGATGCCGCCATATCCTCCGTCAAAAAGCGGCTGTCCGTGCGGGGGTAGGTGATGAGCCGTTTTTCGTAAAGACTTTGAGCATAATCCAAGGTCTGCTGTGCCGTAAATCCCAGCAGACGGTTGGCATCCCGCTGCAATGCGGTAAGGTCATAGAGCTGCGGCGGGCTTTCGGATTTCTCCTTGCGTTCCATCTTCTGCACCGTGACACGCCCCTCCTTTCGGCATTTGGAAAGCAGCAGTTCGGCATCCGCTTTCTGGGCAAACCGCTTGCTGGATGCGGTGCCGCCGTCCGCAAGGGTCAGGGCAACCGTGTAGAATTTCTCCGGCACAAAGGCGGCAATGGCGGCTTCCCGCACCACCGTCATGGCAAGCACCGGGGTCATAACACGCCCCACCGCCAGCGGTTGACCGTACAGGCATGAAAAAAGCCGGGACGCATTGATGCCGACCATCCAGTCGGCGCGTTCCCGGCAGAGTGCTGCGTTGTACAGCGCATCGTATTCAGTTGACGGTTTGAGGTGGGCAAAGCCCTCCCGGATAGCGTTTTCCTCCATGCTGGACAGCCACAGGCGAGAAACAGGCTTTTTGCAGCCGGCCTGCTCATAGACCAGCCGGAAGATGAGTTCTCCCTCTCGGCCGGAATCGCAACTGTTCACCACAGCATCAACGTCTGCCCGGTGCATCAGCTTTTGCAGGATGCCAAACTGCTTTTTGGTGCTGGCAGACACCAGATACTGCCACTTTTGCGGCAGGATGGGCAGGTCTGCGAGGCTCCACTTGACGTATTTGGCATCGTAGACATTGGGCGGGGCAAGCTCCACCAGATGACCCACGCACCAGCTTACCAGATAGCCGTTGCCCTCAAGATAACCGTCTTTGCGGTTGGTGGCACCGAGGACTTTGGCGTAGGACATAGCGACGGATGGCTTTTCCGCCACGATCAATTTTGTGATAAAAATCACTCCAATCTGTTTCTGATTGCAATATGTACGGCGGCAAAATGCCGCCTTAAAATCAGATGGGTTCAGTATCTTCCTCACCGGGTTCCTCCGGCTCGTCCTCGGTGGGAATTTCAAAATCACCCTTGTCCTCGGTGTAGTTTGCATCGGGGTCAAGGGCTTCTTTTTTGGCCTGCTTTTTCTGCTTCTGCTTCGCAAAGGCATAGAAAACGCCGCCTGCCGCCAGTGCGATTAGCACGACTACGCCCAGAAAACCGGATGCGATCTTTGTGACCTTGTTTTCCTTGGGCTGTTCTTCGCCGGATGCCGCCGCTTCTTCTGCGGCTTTCTTGGCTTCTTCCTCGGCTTTCAGTCTGTCCTGTTCTGCCTGCGCCGCTGCTTCCTTTTCAGCGGTATAGGCATCCGCATCTTCTTCCTCCATCAGAGCCAACAGGTCGGCTTCATCCACAAGGTTCATAAAGTGAACGGTCTGCGCCCCTTTACTGTTCCTGTCGATGACCAGATAGAAGGTGGCTCCCGACTTCGACACCAGCGTAATGAACTGCTGTCCGCTGCCATCGGAATAGTCGGTGTGGTAGTCGTCCACCAGCGTCAGATTACCCTCCGGGGTCAGGGCACCAGAGGTTTCGTCCGTGACGGTGACAACATCTTCCTCCACGACTTCCGGCAGAACAGGCTGCTCCACCGGGGCAGCTTCGCCCTCAAAGGCAAAGGCGGGAGCCGCCATGCCAGCGCACAGTGCCGCCGATACCAGCAACGCACCCAGTTTTTTAATCTTCATCTGCATCGACCTCCTTCTCAAAAGTTGCACCCACAGCAGACAGCGTAGCCGGGTTCGGGGTGGCGGTTGCCGACTGCCGCAGCAGGGCAGCAAGCTGTTCCGGCGTGACCTTTGCAGTCCGCACCATCTCGTTGACCTCGGCGGAATCCTCCTCCTGAATGCGCCGCTCCAGAATCTCGATGCGGTTGTTCAGCTTGATGCGGCGTTCCTTCTCTTTTTCCAGCATCGCCCGCAGCTTATCCGATTTTTCGCTCATAAAACTCCTCCAATCATTTTGAAAGCCGTCCGAACCCGGCGAGATGCTTCTCCCAGTAGGACGAATGAATGTTTGCGTACTTGATGGGGTCGCCGGCACTGACCATCATGCCATTGCCAAGATAGATTCCGGTATGGCTCATGCCGGGGGTGTCGTAAGTGCCCTTAAAAAAAACCAGATCTCCGGGCTTTGCTTCGGCCTCGCTGATGTGCTGGCTCTTGTTCCACAAACCGTTGGCGGTGGTGCGCCCCACATCGTAGCCGTTCTGGTTGTAGACCCAGCAGACATAACCGCTGCAATCGAACCCGGTTTCCGGGGTAGAACCGCCCCACACATAGGGCGTGCCCACATACTTTTGGGCTTCCTTGTAGATGGCGGCAAATTCGCTGTCGGTCAGGGCTTCTGCCGGAACGGTATAGTCGATGCCCGGTGTGCCGGAGCCATCGGAGCCACCGGGCGGCAGTCCACCGTTGAACAGGTAGGGTCTGCCGCCCAAGGTATCTTGGAAAATCTCGTACCGTTTCCACTGGTCGTTATCCAGTTCCTCCCGGATGACCACTTCCAAGCCACGATTGACCAGCTTGGTGTGGAAGATGCGGTACTCGTAGGGCACCTGCGTGGGGACTGGGATTCCTGCGGGAGTCATGACCCACACAGTCATATACCGGGTCTGCACCTCTACCCATGTGGTCAGCCTGTACTGCTTCTTGAGGGTCTCCTTCAACTTGCCCTGCACCTCCGACCGGGTGTAATCGTCATACAGGGTCGTGAGAAAAGAAGTCAGCTGCCATGGGTCATGCTCGATGGGGTCGAGGTGGTACTGGTACTCGTTGTAGCCGGGATGGTCGGTGGGAGTGCGCTTGATCTTTTTATCCAGCTCCTTTTCCAGCTTCTTGTAGTCCTGTTCTGCGCCCCGGATGTCCCGGTCCTCGGCAGAATACATGGTCTGCCCGGACACCTGTGTGCCGCCGGAAAAGAGGATGCCGCAGGAGGAAAAGCCGGACATGACCATGAGGATGAGCAAAAGAAAAACGCCCACGATCACCAGAACGTGTGCGTTGCTCTTGGCGGCATTCGCCAGCCCTTTCACGGCAGTGCTGACGGCAGTTTTGCCCTTTTCTACCGCCTGTTCCATGCTGGACCGGGCGGCAGATGCACCGTTGGATGCCGCTTTGCCGCCTGCGGTCTGCGCCGCCGTGCCCGAACGGGCGGCGGCATAGTAGCTTTTGTGGATTTCTTGCTGCTGTTTCCAGCGTGAAAGCCAGTTGGAACCGCCCTCGCCGGTACCGGATGCACCTGCATCTTGTGCCGCAGGCGGCTCCTGTGCAGAAGATTTTGCGGTTTTGGAGCCTTTCTTGCCCTGCATCTTGGCTTTCTTCTTGAGTTTGCGGGCGTATCTGCTCTTGGAAATATCACGGACATTTCCAGCGGCCTTTTCACCCTCGCTCAACGCCTGCACACCGACATTATCTTCCTCATACTGGTCGATTTCCCGATGCACCGCAGTCCGGGCGGCATTGGCAGCGTACATCTCGCGTTTTTGCGCTTTGCTCAAACGGCTCAGTTCGTCCGGGGTCAGTTCTGCCTTGCCAAATCGCAAATGCTGGTTTTTTTCTGCGACCTTGTCCGCATCGAGTTTCAGCTTCTTCTTTTTGGGCGTGGACTGCTCGACCCTCGCTTTCTTCGGGGGAGAGCGTGTCTTTTTGGCTGACGTTTCCTCTTTGAAGTTCAGCTTCGGATTGCTCATTCCTTTTTGCCCTCCGAAACCTCACCCAGCTTCGTGGTCATGATGCGATACAGTTCCAAATCGGTGGGGAATCTGTCCACGAACGGGAGAATAACATTGCCGAAAAACAGCAGCCCTTCGCCCTCGCCGGAGTGGGTCACATAGGAAAGCTGATGGGGCGAAATATTGAGCTGCTTTGCGAGGATCTGCCGGTCTCCTGCCGCCTGATTCAACATGATGATCATGTCACTGTTCTCGAAAATATTCTCGACTTCACGGGAAGAAAGAAGGTCTTTCACGTTCTGGGTCAGCCCCGTGGGAATACCGCCCCACTTGCGGAAACGCTTCCAGATCTCCACGGAATAAGCGGCAGTCTGCTCCTCTTTTAGGAGGAGGTGCATCTCATCCATATAATACCGGGTGGACTTTCCGCTGCTGCGGTTTGCGGTGACACGCCCCCAGACCTGATCCTGCACAATGAGCATACCGAGTTTCTTCATCTGCTTGCCCAGTTCCTTGATGTCATAGCAGACGATGCGGTTACTGACGTTCACATTGGTGCGGTGGTTGAACAGGTTCAGGGAGCCTTTCACATAGATTTCCAGAGCCGTGGCAACATGGTGGGCTTCTTTTTCGTCCTGTTGGAGCAGGGCGTTGTACAAATCCTCAAGGATGGGCATATTCTCCGGGCAGGGGTCCGCAAAATATTTGCGATAAATGAGATGCACACAGCGGTCAATGACGGTTTTCTCCACCGGCAGCAGACCCTCCTTGCCACCCACCACAAGTTCGCACAGGGAAAGGATAAAGTCAGCTTTCAGGGAAAGCGGATTATCCTCCTCGGAGTAGTTGGCGTTGATGTCCATGGGGTTGATGAACTGGGTACTGTTGGGGCTGATTTTGATGACCTGCCCCTTCAGCCGATTCACCAGCGGAGAATACTCTCCCTCAGGATCATTGACAATAATATCATCATCCGTCACCAGAAAAGCGTTTGCAATCTCACGCTTTGCCGAGAAACTTTTGCCGCTTCCCGGAGTGCCCAAAATCAAGCCATTGGGGTTCTTCAGCTTCTTCCGGTCCACCATGATCAAGTTGTTGGACAGGGCATTCAGCCCATAGTACAGGCTTTCTTTACCGGACTGGTACAGTTCCTGTGTGGTGAACGGAATGAAGATGGCTGTACTGCTGGTGGTCAGGCCGCGCTGAATTTCGATCTGGCAGTCAGCCAGCGGCAGGCTGCTCATCAAGCCCTGCTCCTGCTGGAAATCCAACCGGCACAGATTGCAGTTGTGCTTCTGGGCGATGCTGGATGCCTGAAAAACATTGTTTTCCAGTTCCTGCTCCGTGCGCCCGGTGTTCAGCACCAGAAAAGTGACGAGGAACATCCGCTCGTTCTGGCTCTGCAATTCTTTCAGCAGGGCTTTTGCGTCTCTGCCGTAGGTCGCCAAATCGGACGGAATGATGTCAATGTCATACCCGGCACGGATGGCTTTTTTCTGCTCCTCGATCTTGCTGCGATCCAGTTCCGTGATGGTGCGCTTGACGGTCTTGATGGCACGGTTCTGATCGACACTCTGAATGTGCATGGTGACGATCTGGGACGAATCCATATCCAGAAAATCCTTCAAAAGCTGATCGCTCAGGTCAGAAGCCGTAATATTCAGGAAGCTGACCGCCCCGAAGATGCCGCCCACCTGAAAGGTACGGCTGTTCTTAAACGCCAGCGCAGTGGGGGCAATGGCATCCTTTACGGACAGACCACTGGGCACAAGGTCTTTCCAGTTGAAGTGGAACTTGTTGGCTCCATCCATGTTCAGCATCCCATGCATCAGCCGCAGACGCTCCGTACCGTCCAGCGGCTTTGCCAGAACGCCAAGCCTGTGAAAGTTGTTCATCAGGTCGTTCTGGATGTGCTCCAACCGGGGTTTGACCTGCGCCATGCTGTCGCCCTCGATGCCGTAGGTCAGGAATTTGGTCTTGGTCAGACCGTTGTTGCCCTTGGAAAGCTGCTGCCGCAACATCTGGCTGTACTCGGCTCGCACATCATCAAAGCCATCCTGCTGGTACGGGATGCGGATGGACTTTTCGAAGTCTGCCGAATCGGTGGCGGTATTCACGAAAGACAGTTCAAAGTGGATAGAGCTGTCGAAAAAGTTGAGAAAAGAGCACCATTCCTCAAAGATGGCGGTCTTGTCCTCCTGCTGCGCCAACTGATAGTTGATATCCTGATACTGGATGGTGCGGGTGTAGTAGCCGGGACGGACACGGCAGGTACCGTCCTCAAACATCCGCTGGAACGGAATGCTCTCCTGTGCCGTGCGGGGCACCGTGGACTTGGGCGGCTTCTTGCCGTCCTTATTCTTTTTCAGAAACGGAATCATGGGCGTCATCTCCCTTCACAAGCAGTGCATAGTAATTGCGGGTCTGGTACGGACGCACCTTCGGGCGAACAAAGCGCGCCTGAAAGTAGTACCGCAGGATCTTTTCAGCCGGCTGACCGTTCTTCTGATACATGGCCAGAAAGAACATGGGCAGCATGACCGCCATCATGCCGAGGGTAGCACCGGAATTGCCAGCGGTGTCCCGCAGAACAAAAAACAGCGGCACCCCTACGACTGCCGCTGCACCAAAACAGATAAGCTGCCGGGCGGTCAGGTTGAAGGCTACTTTGGACTTCACCTTGCTGAAATCGCGCGGCACGGAAATATAAGCTGCCAAAATTTCACCTCCAATCAATGTGCACCCAGAATGCTCCGGGCAACAGAACCAGTCTTGAACAGCGTAAAGCACAGCAGCACCGTGTACCCCACGATGCTCCAGATCGAGTTGATGGCATCCCCGGATATGGCAACATTCTGAAGCAGAACGGCATAGATCGCCACGCAGATCAGGATCAGGAAGCCCTGAAATCCCAGCGCAAACAGAGAACGAAGATAGTTCTGTCCAACATGGGATTGCTCGTGGTTGCCCCATGTTGCCATGGGCACTGGAGCCAGACTGACCATCATGTAGATTTCAATCATTCTTCCGTAGACGATGACGAAAATCACGATGGACAGGATGCGCATGGTAATACCGATGAAGAAGGACTGCAAGAACAGTCCGAACAAGGGTCCTACGTCCATCTGCATCATGCTGGATTGCAACATGGAAAGCCCGATGTCGTTCACCCGCGTGTTGCCGGAAATAATGCCGCTGGAATTTGCCACCACCTGCTGCGTCACGTCGAACACCGCCATGATGATGTCAAACGTATTCGAGATCATCCAAACCGAAATGGCAGTTTTGAAAATCCACTTCAAAATCAATGCCGGTTCAAACTGTGCCATATTGTTGTGTTCAGTAATCATCTGAATCAATTCATAGCAAGCAATGAAGGTCAAAATCACACCTGCAATGGGCAGCACCACATTCCGGGAGAGGGCTTCGATCATAGCGAAAACGCGCGGTTCAAAACTGGATGGTTTGGTGCCGACTTGCTGGGCGATGCCGCCCACTTGGGTGTTCACATCATCAAACAAGCCGGAAAGATTGGACATGATTGCCGCTGTCAGCAGCGACTTGATCCAATCAGAAATCGCTTTGAGAACTGTTTCCACTCAGAGCCACCACCTATCAAGAAAAATGGTTGATAAGGGTCTTGAGCAGGTTGAGCAGAAAAATAAGGTGAGTCAGAATCTGCATAATAGCACCGTCCTTTCAGAATAAAGGTGAATATTCGATTTGCAATGCGTTTCCTCTTGTGATAAGAATCCGTTTGCCACGGAGGGGCTGGAAACACTTGCAAGTAAATATGTACAGGGCGGCAGACGCCGCCCGGAAAAGATTAGCCGAACAGACCGCTCAGCAGGGGGATCAGGGTGATGCCAATCAGGGCAACGCCGCCGCCAGCCATGAGCTGCTTCATACCCTGACTCTTGGCAGAGGGGTTATCGCCGCCGTAACCTTCCATGAGGTTCACAG
>ERZ1026848.931-NODE-931-length-15856-cov-15.166129_pt1 | contig 15856 bp, 12 predicted proteins | sample MGYA00380154_ERZ1026848 | MGnify/ENA primary metagenome ERZ1026848 (study PRJEB33269, sample SAMEA4719790) | human gut metagenome | biome: human-associated habitat; feature: organic feature; material: feces | place: Cameroon | collected 2013-10 ...
AAAGAATTCTTTTGAAGTTGAGCGGTGAGAGCCTGATGGGCAAGCAGAGCTTCGGCATCGACCCTGAGCGCTTGAGTGATTATGCTAAGCAGATTAAGGAAGTTCACGAGATGGGCGTGCAGATTGGTATCGTGATCGGTGGTGGTAACATTTTCCGTGGATTGAGCGGAAGCCAGAAGGGATTCGACCGTGTGAAGGGCGACCAGATGGGCATGTGTGCCACCGTCATCAACTCTCTCGCCCTGAGCAGTGCCCTCGGTGCACTGGGCGTGAAGAACAAGGTGCTTACAGCTATCCGCATGGAGCCTATCGGTGAGTTCTACACCAAGTGGAAGGCAATCGAGGCAATGGAAGACGGCTACATCTGCATCTTCTCTGCAGGTACAGGAAGCCCATATTTCACTACCGATACCGGTTCTTCTCTCCGTGGTATCGAGATTGAGGCAGACGTGATGCTCAAGGGTACCCGTGTGGACGGTATCTATACCGCCGACCCAGAGAAGGATCCTACCGCTACCAAGTTCAAGGACATCACCTATGATGAGATTTACACCAAGGGCTTGAAGGTGATGGACCTCACGGCTACTACCATGTGCAAGGAGAACGACCTTCCTATCTACGTATTCAATATGGATGTAGTAGGCAACCTGAAGAAGGTGATGGAAGGTGAAGAGATTGGTACACTCGTACACAACTAATCATCAGAGATCATATAAAAAATAAGGCTTACTTCCCGCCGGAAGTAAGCCTTTGTTATTCCTTAATCTTTTTATCTTTGTTAGAAAGCTGATGCCTATACTAACAATTAACGCCTTTCCTTGAAAAGGAAATGACAAAACCTATATTTTTATTTTTTCTTCAAAAACATGATCCAGGAGAGAAGTACGTACATCAGGATGATAGGCCACCATCCCTCCAGGAATCCTCTTGCTCCTTCGGCAGCCACAGATACCGCAAGAACGGCGATGGCGAAACCGGCAAAGCAATACTTCACCTCGTTGCCCTTGAACGACCACTGCTTGAACTTCAGGGCGAACAGCGGCAACTCGCATACCAGCAGGAAGCTGGTGATGAAAATCAGCGCCAGCACGAGATATATCGACCAGCTCTGGTTGGTAATCCAGCTGGGGCTGCTTACTACCAGCGAACCCCAGAACAGCGCATTGGCTGGGGTAGGTACGCCGATGAAAGAGGTAGTCTGGCGCTCATCCAGGTTAAACTTCGCCAGTCTCAGGGCCGAGAAAGCTGCGATGATGAAGGCTACGTATGGCAACCAGGGGCGCAAAGGCTCTAGAAACTCCGGATACTCCATTACAAAGAGTTGTGAGAATACGATGGTGGCGGGTGCTACGCCAAAGGTCACATCGTCGGCAAGCGAGTCCAGCTCCTTGCCGATAGGCGATGAAACGTGCAGCAAGCGGGCGCTCATACCATCGAAAAAGTCAAAAACAGCTCCAATGATAATCCACAACAGTGCCATTTCGGGATTTCCCCCGAAGGCAAACGATGTAGCGATGCAGCCTGAGATGAGGTTGCAGCAGGTAATCGTGTTTGGAATATGCTTCTTAATACTCATTTTTTCTTATTTCAGTTTTGCTATGATTGTCTGATCACCTGTGGTTGACTGTCCCATCTTCACGCATACTTCCGTGCCGAGAGGCAGATACACATCCACTCGTGAACCCAGTTTGATGAATCCGAGATGCTCATCGATGTAGCACTCTTCTCCCTCCTTGGCATAGGTTACGATGCGGCGGGCTACGGCACCGGCAATCTGTCGGCACAATACATCCACGCCCTCTGGGGTGGTGATCATCGTGTCGGCGTGCTCGTTCTCCTCGCTCGCCTTAGGCAGCCAAGCCTTCATGAACTTTCCGTCCTCGTGCTTCACGAACTTCACCTTGCCATCCACCGGAAACCAGTTGGCATGTACGTTCCAGAGACTCATGAAGATGGAAATCATCAGTCGCTTATCGTTAAAGTAAGGTGCATTATCCACTTCCTCTATCACCACGATCTTGCCGTCGGCAGGAGCTACCACGAGTTTCTCGGTATCTTCCACGTTCAGGAATCTGATCGGGCATCGGTAGAAGTTGAGCACGATACCATATACCACACCGAAGACCACAAGGAATGCCCAGAAAGGTATCTTGTTGTCAAAGGCCATCCACAGTACTGCTGCGACAGCCACCAGTGCTATACCGCCGAACACCAGCTGGTCGGTGCCTTCACGGTGAATTCTTATCTTTTTTAGTTTCTTTATTTTTTGTCCCATGAGAAAGGTTTACGTTTTTGTTTCTGGTGCAAAGGTACGGCATTTTTATGGTTTTTGCAAATTTTTCTCCCATTTCTTTTGGCAATATCAACTTTTAGCAGTAACTTTGTTCTCAAATTACGAATTTTAACGCAAAAAATGGAAGATTTTGTTCATTTACACGTCCATACACAGTATTCCATCCTCGACGGCCAGTCCAAGATTCCACGTCTGGTGGACAAGGCCATCAAGGATGGCATGAAGGGTATGGCAGTAACCGATCATGGTGTGATGTTCGGCATCAAGGAGCTGGTTGACTATTGTGGAAAGGTCAACAAAGACCGCAAGAAGGAGGGGCTCGAACCCTTCAAGCCCATCATCGGTTGCGAGATGTATGTGGCACGACGCACCAAGGGCGACCGCGAGAAGGACAAGGGCGATATGAGTGGTTACCACCTCATCGTGCTCGCCAAGAACTATAACGGATACAAGAACCTCATCAAGCTGGTGAGCAATTCGTGGGTGGATGGATACTACATGCGCCCTCGAACCGACCGTGCCGACCTGGAGAAGTATCACGAAGACCTCATCGTCTGCTCGGCATGTATCGCCGGCGAGGTGCCAGCCAAGATCCTGAAGGGCGATATCGCCGGAGCCCGTGAGGCATGCGAGTGGTATCACAATCTCTTCGGCGATGACTATTACCTGGAGCTGCAGCGCCACAAGGTGCCCGATGATCCGAGCCTGCTCGCCAACCGCGAGGCTTACGAACTGCAGCAGAAGGCGAACAAGGTGCTCATCGAGTTTGCCAGGGAATACGGCATCAAGCTCGTATGCACCAACGACTGCCACTTCGAGGACAAGGAGACTGCTGAGGCTCACGACCATCTGCTCTGCATCGCCACCGGCAAGGACCTGGACGATCCTAACCGTATGCGCTACTCCAAGCAGGAGTGGTTCAAGACCCGCGAGGAGATGAACGAAGTGTTCTCTGATATCCCCGAGGCGCTCTCGAATACCCTCGAAGTATTGGATAAGGTGGAGATCTACAGCATCGACCACGGTCCTATCATGCCGTTCTTCCCCATTCCGGAGAGTTTCGGTACCGAGGAGCAGCTGCGCCAGAAGGTGTCGGAAGAAGACCTCTACAGGGAGTTTACCACTGATGAGAATGGAGAGAACCAGCTGTCGCCCGAGGAAGGTCAGAAGGTAATCGACCGTCTGGGCGGCTACGACAAGATATACCGCATCAAGTTTGAGGCAGAATACCTGCGCCACCTCGCCTACGAGGGAGCCAGGAAGCTTTATGGCGATCCGCTGCCCGAGAATGTGGATGAGCACGTGAACTTCGAGCTCCACGTAATGAAGACCATGGGTTTCCCGGGCTACTTCCTCATCGTGTCCGACTTCATCAGGGCGGCACGCGAAGAGCTGGGCGTAATGGTGGGTCCGGGCCGTGGATCAGCGGCAGGTTCCGTAGTGGCATATTGTCTGGGAATTACCAAGATCGACCCTCTGAAGTACGACCTGCTGTTTGAGCGTTTCCTGAACCCGGACCGTGTGAACCTGCCTGATATCGATACCGACTTCGATGACGACGGCCGAGGCAAGGTGTTGCGCTGGGTAATGGATAAGTACGGTCACGAGAACTGTGCCCACATTATTACATACGGTTCGATGGCCACCAAGAACTCCATCAAGGATGTGGCGCGCGTAGAGAAGCTGCCTTTGGACAAGGCGAATGCACTCTGCAAGGCGATTCCCGACCGTCTGCCCGACGGAGCGAAGATGAACCTTGCCAACGCCATCAAATATACCCCGGAGCTGAAGGAGGCAGAATACTCCAGCGACCCCCGCGAGAGCAATACCATCAAGTATGCCCGCATGCTTGAGGGTACCATCCGCGGCACGGGTATCCATGCCTGCGGATTCATCATCTGCCGCGACCCTATCAGCAACTGGGTGCCTGTATCTACCGCCGATGACCCTGATTTCCCGGGACTGAAGACGGCAGTAACCCAGTACGACGGTCACGTGATCGAGACCACCGGACTCATCAAGATGGACTTCCTGGGTCTGAAGACCCTCTCCGAGATGAAGGAGGCATGCAAGGTTATCAAGCAGACCACGGGCGATGTCGTTGACCTCGATACCATCCCTATCGATGATGAACTTACCTATCAGCTCTACCAGCGCGGCCAGACCATCGGAACCTTCCAGTTCGAGTCGCCGGGTATGCAGAAGTATCTCCGTGAGCTGAAGCCTACGGTTTTCGAGGACCTCATCGCCATGAACGCCCTCTACCGTCCGGGACCTATGGATTACATCCCCGACTTCATCGCCCGCAAGAACGGCCAGCAAGCCATCACCTACGATATCCCCTGCATGGAGAAATACCTCAAGGATACCTACGGCATCACGGTGTATCAGGAGCAGGTGATGCTCCTTTCCCGCCAGCTGGCAAGCTTCACCCGAGGCGAGTCGGATGCCCTCCGTAAGGCGATGGGTAAGAAGAAGAAGGCTATCGTAGATGCGATGAAGCCGAAATTCATCAAGCAGGGACAGGAGAACGGCCACGATCCGGCTGTGCTCGAGAAGATCTGGGGCGACTGGGAGAAGTTTGCATCCTACGCCTTCAACAAGTCGCACGCCACCTGCTATTCGTGGGTAGCCTATCAGACTGCCTATCTCAAGGCACACTATCCAGCCGAATACATGGCAGCGCTGATGACCCGCCGCTTTGCGCAGATCACCGAGATTACCAAGCTGATGGAGGAGTGCCAGTCGATGGACATCAAGACCCTGGGACCGGATGTAAACGAGAGCTACCGTGCCTTCGGTGTGAACGAGCATGGCGAGATACGCTTCGGACTCTCCGCCATCAAGGGAATGGGAACTCCTGCCGCCGATGCCATCGTGGCAGAGCGCCTGAAGAACGGCCCTTATAAGAACATCTTCGATTTTGCCGAGCGCGTGGATTTCTCCAATGTCAACCGCAAGGCATTCGAAAGTCTGGCTCTGAGTGGCGGTTTCGACAGCTTCGGCATCCGCCGCGAGCAGTACTTCGGCAAGAACAGCAAGGGCGATACCTTTCTGGATACGCTCGTAAGATACGGCCAGCTCTACCAGCAGGAGCAGCGCGAGGCAGCCACCTCGCTCTTCGGAGGCGTAGAGGCGGTGGAGATAGCCACCCCTCCTATACCGGAAGCTGAATCCTGGAGCACCATCGAGAGGCTCAACAGGGAGCGTGAACTCGTGGGCATCTATCTCTCGGCTCATCCGCTCGACGATTACGAAATCATCCTCCGCAACCTCTGCAATACCCACTGCTCTGAACTGGGCGACAAGGTGGAGCTTGCCAAGAAGGAGGATGTGGTATTCGGCGGCATCATCACCGGGGTGAAATCCAAGTTCACCAAGACAGGAAAGCCGTGCGGCTTCGTTACCATCGAGGATTTCGAAGGATCGGGCGAGCTGGCGCTCTTCGGTGAGGACTGGGGCAACTGGCGCGGCATCATGGTAGAGGGCAGCACCATCTTCGTTACGGCGAAGTGTGTATCCCGTTACGGCAACAGCAACTATCTCGACTTCAAGATCAGCACCGTGGAGTATCTCCAGACCGTGAAGGAGAACCGCCTGGAGAAGTTTACCATCATCGTGGACAGTACGGTGATAGACGAAACGTTGGTGAATGATATCAAGACGCTGGTGGAGAATGATGAGGGCAAGGCTCAGCTCTTCCTTCAGATTCACGATGCCGAGACCAAGACCAATGTGCTGCTGCGTGCGCAGGACCGCACGGTGGGAGTGAGCAGGGAGCTGATACAGTTTGTCAACGATCATCCGAAAATGTCGTATCAGATCAATTAGAATTGATTCATGAGAATATTATTAACTATATAAAATAAGGTAGAAAAAATGGAAGTAACAATTACAACCGAGAATTTCGAGAGTTACAAGAATGGCGAATTGCCATTGGTAGTAGATTTGTGGGCTACATGGTGTGGTCCTTGCCGCCAGATTGCTCCTATCGTGTCAGAATTGGCAGAGGAGTTTGATGGTAAGTTGGTAGTTGGTAAGTGTGATGTAGAGGAGAACGACGACATCGCAATGGAGTTTGGCGTTCGCAATATCCCTACCATCCTTTTCTTCAAGGGTGGCCAGCTCGTTGACAAGTTTGTTGGTGCAGCCAACAAATCAACCCTCAAGGAGAAGTTTGAGGCTCTGCTGTAAGAGAGGGCAGAAGACTAAAAAAAATACGTCCCGGTGCGGCATCAGCTGCATCGGGACGTATGCTTTTTTGTTAGAATCCGAATTTGCGAAATAGCCTCTAGAATTCTACGCTTCTGCTACCATCTTCCTCCACGGTGATGGTCACCTTGGTGCAATCCTCCGGCAGCAGGTCCTCGATGAGTTCCGGCCACTCCAGGAAGCAGAGGTTTCCGCTGTAGAAGTAATCCTCGTATCCCATATCATACACCTCATCAATCTTCTTGATGCGGTAGAAGTCGAAATGGTAGATAGGATCGCCGTTTCCGGCAGTGTATTCGTTGACGAGAGCGAAGGTAGGCGAGGTGATTACATCCTCCACGCCCAGTTCCTCGCAGATAGCTTTAACGAAAGTTGTCTTTCCGGCACCCATCTTGCCATAGAAGGCAAAGACCTTGCCGTCGCCCATGTTCTGCAGGAATTCCTTGGCTGCAGCATGGATGTTGTCTAATGAATCAATCTTAATCTTCATATATTTTACTTTGAACTTTGAATTTTGAACTTTGAACTTTATGATTAGCAAACTGGTTGCTGTTTTTTCCTTTAATTTCTCTTTCTCGGTGTCAGGGTGATGATCGGAATGAGCATTTCCTCCATCGAGATGCCACCGTGCTGGAAGGTATCCTTGTAGTACGAAACGTAGTAATTGTAGTTGTTCGGATAGGCGAAGAAGGCGTCTCCGTAGGCAAATACATACGATGTACTCAGGTTGGGAGCAGGCAACTGTGCTCTTTTCGGGTCCCTGATGGTGAAAACCTCCTTGGCATTGCAGGCCAGGTTCTTGCCCAGCTTGTAGCGCAGGTTGGTATTCGTGTTGCGGTCGCCGATGATCTTGATGGGTTTCGAGGCGCGGATGCTTCCGTGGTCGGTGGTGATCACCACCTTGCAGTCATCCTGCGACAGTCTTCTGAACAGTTCCGAGAGCACCGAGTGGCGCAGCCAGCTCTGCGTGATGCTGCGGTAGGCACTCTCCGTATTGGCGAGCTCGCGTACCATCTTCGATTCCGTCCGGGCATGCGAGAGCATGTCGATGAAGTTGATTACCAGTACGTTCAGGTCCTTCTCCCTGCATTCGTTGTAGTGCTCCATAAACCGGTCGGCGCCCTGCGAATCGTTCACCTTGTGATAGCAGAAGCTGTATCGCTTGCGGTATCTGTCGAGCATCGTCTGTATCAGCGGCTCCTCGTTCAGGTTCTTGCCCTCCTCCTCGTCTTCATCCACCCAGAGCTCCGGGAACATCTCGGCAATCCTGTTGGGCATCAGACCGCTGAAGATGGCGTTCCGGGCGTATTGCGTGGCGGTAGGCAGGATGCTCATATACATATCCTCGTCTATGTCGAACAGCTCGCCGATGTCAGCCGCCAGCATCTTCCACTGGTCGTATCTGAAGTTGTCTATCACGATGAGGAACACCTTCTCGCCCTTGTCCAGAATCGGGAAGATCCTGTTTCTGAAGACATCCGGACTCATCATCGGGCGGTCGTCGGAAGAAGATGTATTCCCATTCTTCCCGGCATTCTCATTCTTCCCGGCATTCCCATTCCTCATCAGGTCTATCCAGTCCAGATAGTTCCTGGCGATGAATTTGGCGAATCCGATGTTAGCCTCCTCCTTCTGCATGGCGAGCATTTCGGTCATCTGGCTGTCGGTATCGCTCAGTTCCAGTTCCCATTTCACGAGTCTTCTGTATATCTCCATCCAGTCGCTGCAGGTACGGCAGTCCATCATCTTCAGTGCAATCTGCTGGTAGTCCTGCTGGTATCCGCTCTGCGTCACCTCGGTCACGATATCCTTTTGGTGGATGTTCTTTTTCAGCGAGAGCAGGATCTGGCTCGGATTGACGGGCTTGATGAGATAGTCGGCGATTTTCGACCCGATAGCCTGGTCCATGATGTTTTCCTCTTCGCTTTTGGTACACATCACAACGGGAGTAGCGGGCTGGATGTCCTTGATTTGCTGCAGGGTCTCCAGACCGCTCAGTCCAGGCATCATTTCATCGAGGAGGATGAGGTCGAAGGATTGCTGTCGGCATAGCTCGATGGCATCCGATCCATTGCTCACCGTGGCAACCTCGTAACCTTTTTTCTCCAGGAAGATGATATGCGCCTTGAGGAGCTCAATCTCATCATCGATCCATAGTAATAATCCGTTGCTCATATTGCATTATCCTTTGTAGAGTATCTTTTTGCTGTATCCTTTTAGGATATGTTTTTATTTTCGAGGTGCTAAAGTACAAAGAATAATTGAATGACGGAAGAGAGTTGTGGTTAAAGAAACTTAATTGAAAAAAAAAGGTGTGTCATAAGTTTAGATTATGGCAGCCGAAGTCGGGCTGAAAGCCCAAAAGCTTCTAGCCCAGGGCATCGCCCTGGGTAATGTTGACAAAAAGTAAAGTCGCCCTGAAACCCAGGGCGTGGAACTCCAGCCCGAGGAGGTGAACGTGCGCCTGGGCAGGGTTTCGGGCAAGAAGGCGCAGAAGATGAAGGGCACTACGGCGATTCCCATATCTGGCTGCATCGCCTGAATCTTCAGGATTCTCGGTCTTTTTTATAATATTAAGACCGGGAATCCGTTATTATTATCGAAGATAAAAGTAATCAAAAATAATAAAAAAAAGAAGAAAAGAAGAATCAATGCTCAAGATTGTAATGATCATGCTATGCGGAATTGGTACGGGGTACCTGCTCCGCAACAAGAAAATGAGTTTTATCGGCCGTGTCATCACGGCACTTATCTGGGTGCTCCTCTTCCTGCTTGGCATCGAGGTGGGAGCGAACCCTCGTATTATCAATGGTCTTCAGACCCTGGGACTCGAAGCCATCGTGCTTACGATAGCCGGAAGTCTGGGTAGTGCAATCTTTGCGTGGGCATTGTGGAGATATGTCTGCAGAAAGGAGGCTGGAAAATGAAAGGCAGTCTGATTATCGTAGGCTTCTTCGTGCTGGGCATCATCGTGGGAGTGTGGAATGTGATTCCTGCCAGTTTCCTGGCGAGCGATGTGAGCTATTATGCCCTCTGCTGCCTGATGTTCTGCGTGGGTATCAGCATCGGTTGCGATACCTCTATCCTGAAGAGTTTCAGAAAGGTGAATCCCCGGCTGATGATGCTGCCGGTGATGACCATCCTGGGAACCTTTGCCGGATGCGTGGCTGCCTCCCTGATACTGGGACACCGTCAGATCTCCGACTGTCTCGCCATCGGTTCGGGCTTCGGATACTACTCGCTGTCGAGCATCTTTATCACGCAGTATCGGGGTGCCGAGCTGGGAACCATCGCCCTGCTTGCCAATATCTTCCGTGAGATTCTCACCCTTCTTGGTGCGCCTCTGCTGGCGAAGTATTTCGGCAAGCTGGCACCTATCAGCGTAGGTGGAGCCACCACGATGGATACCACGTTGCCTATCATCACCCGCTATTCGGGCGAGAGCTTCATCATCGTTTCCATCTTCCACGGCTTCTGCGTAGATTTCTCCGTACCGTTCCTGGTTACCTTCTTCTGTTCGCTCTAACGGCTTCCTTGCCGCTAGAGCTTTCTTGCGTGATTAGAATCCATCCAGCTCGATGTATTCATCATCGGCTTCTGAATCTGGGGCATTCGAGTCATCGAAGTAGATGCCGGTATCGGTATCTTCTGCAGGCTGGCCCTCGATATCGATTCCATTATCTTCAGGATTCTTCTTCTGAGAATTTCCTTCCTCCTTCTGGGAATCCTTTTTCTGAGAATTTTCTTCCTCCAGAGCATCTTCCTCCTTCTGGGAATCCTTATCCACTACGATTTCCGTTGGCTCCATCAGCAGGCGCATCTTGCTGATCTTCAGCGGTGCAAAGTGGCGGGTATAGAACTTGTCGTAATCATCATACGAGAGATTTCTGCCCAGAAGCTCGAGGTTCGGCTCGCTGATTACGTAGCTTCTCGCCTTGGAAATCAGACGGAGAATGCCGGCTTGCTGATGAAGCTCGTTGGCATACTGGCGCGCCTCGTCGTAGTTCTGGAAACCGCTTACCTGCAGGCGATGCAACCCCTGGAGGTCTTCGATGCTGATGTCGAAATTGCGCGCCATATAGGTGGTGAAGTTATACTTGGCTACCTCGAAGAGCAGCTGGTTTTCGTTGACGGAATCTGGACTGTAGGCGAGCAGGAAGACAAACCGGTCGTTGCGGTCGGCAGAGAATTCTTTCTGCTGGGTGGAGTCCTGGGAACTGAGCACATCGCTGCGTTTCGCCCAGACATTACTCAGGTCGAACTTTCCGCCGTAGAGTCGTCTTCCGGCATTCACGCCGTTTACGATCATTCCCGCCATCTCGCTCAAACGGCTGTTGGGGTATTGCGCTATCACCTGGTTCATCTTTTTCATGCATTCGGAAACCTTGCCCTCGTTGAGCAGGGTCATACCGCTGATGAAGAGGAACTTGTCGCGGTTGGCGCCAGCAGGGAAGCGCTTGTCTGATATTTCCGAGTTGTGCATCACCACCTCGTACTTGCCCTCTTTGAATGCCTGATAGGTGAGGGTGTAGATGGAATCTTCGATGTGTACACCCATCCTCGCATTCTCCAGATAGTAAGGGTCGGAGAGGAGGGCTGTGAACTGGCTTTCTGGGTAATCCTTCTTCAGTTTTTCGACATAGCTGTTTGCCATCTGAGTTTGCTTCTTTCTGGAATAAAGTAGATACAGATGGTAATAGGCATCGTCGAGATGTGCGAAATCTGGGTAGTTATCCACCAATCGGAGCAGCATCTTCTCGCTCAGTGCCAGGTTGTCGAGCCGGTCTTTGAAGATGATGCCGGTATGGTATAAGCCATCCGCCAGGAGCTGGTTGCTCGCTGACATCTGCTCTGGGGTGAACGGAATCTGAGCCAGATAATAAGCCCGCTGATGAGGGTCGAGGCTGGCGCTATCGGCAGATGGTTTGCCGGATTCTTTCTGGGATAAAGAATGGGATAGAGCGTCTTGTGATGCATCAGGATGGAGCTTGGAATCTTGATCAGAATTCGTTTCTTGCTTGGAATCTGTTCTCTGTGTTGAAGATGTTCCTTGCTCGGAATCTGTTCCTTGAGCGATATCCGTTTCTTGCGCCGAAGCTACAACTGTTTTGTTGATTCGCTGCCAGTTGTCGAGGTTCTTTCGCTTGCCCCAGAGTTTCTCGAAGAGCGCCTTACCCTGGCTTACGGCTACAGGGGAATAGAAATACCAGGTATTGGTGTTTCCGAATCCATTTCCTGATGCATTCCCGAATCCGTTTCCGGAATCATTTCCGAATCCGTTTCCGGAATCATTCCCGGAACCATTCCCATCAACTCCTCCTTCATATTCCGAATTCATCTCTGCACCGTCTTCCCATCTCCTTCTTTCTTCCTCTTTCTCCTTTCTTTTCAGGGCAGCTATCACACGGTCGATGGCTGCATTTCTGTCTCTCTCGTCCATTTTGGCAAGAGACTGCAGGGAATCCTGGAGGGCGATGGCATCGGTATAAGGCACCAGTTCGTCCAGCACCTTGGAGCGATGAGCCAGTTGCGGATAATCCTTTCTGTCCTGATCGAGCAAGCCGATGGCTTCGCCATAGCAGCGCTTGGCATCAGCATATCGTCCGGTTTCCCAATACAGATTGCCCAGACGCAGCAGGAGTACACCCTTCTCTATACCGTTTCGGGTAGCCTTCCGGTTGCCTTTTTCGTAGGCATAGATGGCATGCAGGGTATCTTTCTGGGCCAGGTGGATGTTGCCGATGGCATAATATACCTGGTCCAGATAATCCTTGTTCTTTTCCGATGCCGCCATGCGCTTGAGTCGGCTGATCATCTTCCTGCTGTTGCCCGAAGCCAAGACCTCGGTGATGGCGATGCGGGCATTAAACTCCAGTTCGTAGGGCGGATTGAGCCGGATGACGTGGCGGAAAGCCTGATAAGCCTCCTGCTGGTTGCCGATGGAAGCCTGCAACTGTCCCATCAGAAACCACTGGCGGGCTTTCTGCTTGTGTCGCATCTCATGGCTTATCACCTTCCTGAGATAGGGAATCGCCTTCCGGGCATCACCCGTGTGGATATAGTAATCGGCGAAGGCATAATCCCATTCCTTCTGGGCACGCCAGTGGATGGAATCGCGCTGGATGTTTCGGATCACATCTTCTGCATCGTAGGTCCAGCCCTGCTCGATGTAGCATTTGGCAAGCCAGGCGCGCGCCTTGCCGTAGATGGCAGGCTGGGTGGAGTAAAGGCGGCTCATATAGGCGAAGGTGGCAGCAGCCCCCTCGAAATCCCCCTTCTGGAATTGCGATCGGCCCATCAGCATCCACGCTTTCCATAAAAACGGATTGTATTCCCTGCGACTGAGCCATTCGATATCTTTCGCCGTCTTTCTCCTGCCAGGTTCCCATACGGGGCGGCGCTTGATGCTGTGCTGGTGGATGGCTTTCTCGCATTTCTCGATGGCACGGTCGAAGTTGGCTTTGCCCAGATCGCGGCTGTTCCTGTTGCCTACGGTATAGAGCGGAATCTGCTCCGTAAAGTTGTCCCGGTTGCCTTCTTCCTTCTCCAGCGCCCCGTCGATATAAGCCACGGTACCATTATAATAGGTATTGTATCGGGCATTAAAGGCATGCCACCACCTGCTCTGCGCCGTATTCTTCTGCGTAGAGCATCCCGTAAGGATCGCTGCAATCACAGCGAGTCCTATCAGAAAAAGGAGCTGGATGGGGCTTTTGCCTTTCATACTTTCTATTGTTTATCTGGCATCTTTCTCCTGATGCCCAGGACGATTTTGGCGAGTGCGAATACCACGATGCTGATGAAGATGATGGTGGCACCCGATGGCACGTTGAGCAGATAACTGATGTAGAGACCGGCGATGCAGTCTATCCATCCCAGGATGATGCTTGCCCATATCATCTGCCTGTAGTTGTAGGTGAAGAGGTTGGCGGTCATCTGCGGAATGGTGAGCAGACTGATGGCGAGCACGATGCCCACCATTTTCAGTGTAGCCACGATGGTCATGGCGATGAGCGTCATCATCAGGTATTCGATGGCTGTAACCGGCAGATGCTGCGAACGTGCGAAGGTGCTGTCGAATGCGATGTTCTGGATAGGACGCAGGAGAAAGGTGAAGAGGAGGGCTACGATGAGGGCGAGTCCGCCCAGCAGCCACAGGTCTGCGCTGTCGATGGCAAGGATGCTTCCGAAGAGGAAGGAGGGCAGGTCGGGCATGAATCCTGGAGTCAGGAAGCAGCAGATGATGCCCACGCTCATTCCCAGGGTCCAGAACATGGCGATGGCGGAATCCTTTCGCACATCTTTCTTGCGTGATATCCATTGCACTCCGAAGGCGCTGAGGATGGCGAAAACCATGGCGGAGAGTATCGGATTGATTCCTGTAAACACGCCGATGCCGATGCCTCCGAAAGAGGCATGGGTGATGCCGCCGCTGATGAATACCAATCGGCGGGTAACGATGTAGGTTCCGATAAAGCCGCACAGGATGCTTGCCAGAAAGGCGCCTATCAGTGCGTTTTGGAAAAATGTATATTGTAGTATATCCATGCGTTTACTTTGAACTTTGAGCTGCAAATTTCTAGCTTAAAAAGCCGATGACTTCATCCTTCAGCTGGTTGGGCAGGTTGATGCCTCTCAGTATCAGGCTTCTGTTCCATCCAGCCACTTCTTCCGGCTGCATGGTATAGAGCACTTCCGAGAATTCCTCAACCTCCTCATCGGTATAGGCATCGGCATCCCGACCGGCAAAGCGGTCGAGATCCTCATCATCGTAATATTCTATTTCTTTGGTGGCGGCTTCCATCATGCACTCCTGCTCGCACTTCGAGTTCTCACCGTTGCAGGTGTTGCACGATACGCCTTCCTGCAGAGGCTCCTCGTCCTCTCCCCTGCGGTGAGATACGATTCCGAATATGGCGCTTATCAGGCCTAATGCCACCAGGGCTAAAATCAAGTATAGCATTTACTTTGAACTTTGAACTTTGAACTTTGAACTTTGAGCTTTGAACTTTGAACTTTGAGTTTTGAACTTTGAGCTTTGAACTTTATGATTAGCAAAGGCTGTTGAATTCTTCACTCTTCATTCTTCACTCTCAATAATCTCAAACCCTACTTTCTTCAGGTCTTCCCAATAATGAGGATAGGATTTGCTCACTACCTCCGGATTGTTGATCTCGATCTGAGGGAACTTGAAGGCGAGAGGGGCGAATGCCATCGCCATGCGATGATCCTCGTAGGTATCGATTGGAGCAAATGAAGGCTCGCAGGTTTCACCATCCCAATACAGGGTGTTGTCGTTTTCATCGTGGATGACATAGCCCACCTTCTTCAACTCTGTCTTCAGTGCCTCGATGCGGTCGGTCTCCTTGATCTTCAAGCTGGCAAGACCCGTGAACTTGAACTTCACATTCAAGGCGCAGCAGGCTACCACGATGGTCTGAGCCAGATCCGGAGAACCAGAGAAATCGTAATCGAATTTCGGAAGAAGACAGCGGTTCGCCTTCAGCATGACATTCGAAAGATGGTCATGGTTCTCAAATTCACTTTTCACTCCCAGCAGACTGAAGATGTATTTCACCACGGAATCTCCCTGCTTCGAGCAGTCCATCAAGCCTTCGAGCTGGATTCTGGAGTCGATGTTGCCATTCAGAGCCATCATCTCATACCAGTAGGAAGAAGCACTCCAGTCGTTCTCTATCATATAAGATGTCTCCTTGTAAGGCTGTGGCTTCACGGTGATGGTGTCCATATCTGTCCAGTCGGCATCGGCACCATATTCCTTCATCGTCCAGAGCGTAAGGTCGATGTAAGGGCGGGATGCAATCTCTCCTGTCAACTTCAGTTCCAGTCCGTTCTTCAGAATCGGACCGATCATCAGAAGCGCCGAGATGTATTGCGAACTGATATTGCCCACTACCTCCAGGTGGCCGCCTTCCAGCGCCTTGCCCCGGATATGGAGTGGGGGATAACCTTCCTTCTTCTCGTAGGTGATGTCGGCACCCAGATAGCGCAGGGCATCTACGAGGATGCCGATAGGGCGGTTCTGCATGCGCTCGGTGCCGGTGATGGTATGTTCGCCTGTGGTGGCAGAGAGATAGGCGGTCATGAAACGCATGGCTGTGCCAGCCGCCTTGATGTTGATGACCTCGGGCATATTCTGAAGGGCGGCAACGATTACTTCCGTATCATCGCAGTCGCTCAAGTTGTCGGGATGGATATGGCTTCCAGCCATCGCACTGATTACGAGAGCTCGGTTGCTGATACTCTTGGATGCTGGCAAGTTGATACTTGCGTTCAGTTGGCTTGGTGCCTTGATGGTATATTTTATCATACGCGTACCTTATATTATAT
>ERZ1026848.932-NODE-932-length-15853-cov-36.587543_pt1 | contig 15853 bp, 17 predicted proteins | sample MGYA00380154_ERZ1026848 | MGnify/ENA primary metagenome ERZ1026848 (study PRJEB33269, sample SAMEA4719790) | human gut metagenome | biome: human-associated habitat; feature: organic feature; material: feces | place: Cameroon | collected 2013-10 ...
CCGTCTGTCCCGAGATGATAATCTGGAGGGCGACTCCAACAGTATCCAGAACCAAGAGTTACTATGTAAAGGGTGGTTTCTCCCACCTAATACATATGACTGCGGCTCATTTGTGGTGAATGGAACAGCAGTTGTAGGAAAGGAGCAGAATAATCCTTATAACCGCTGCAAATCAACACAAAAAGGAGCTAATTCTTATGAAATCTCTATTTGAGGAAATGGGCGGCACTTACCGTCAGGAGGGTGATTATCTTATCCCGAACCTTGCGCTGCCGGACGAACCAGAATACCAGATCGGCAAGTACGGGCGTATGCGCCGTAGCTATCTGAAAGAACATCGTCCGGTTCTCTATGCAAACCTGCTCACAAGCGGAACGCTGCATCGGCACCTTGCCGAGATCGACCAAGCCTGTAGCGAGCGTATGGCAATCATCGTTTCCGATATGGCAAGGCAGGAAGATGTGACCGAAGCGCTCAAAGCCGCCGACCAAATGGAATGGGTGCGCCGCATGAACAACATCCGCAGCCGCGCGGAGGAAATTGTTTTGACCGAGCTTGTATATGAATGACAAATGCCCGTTATTGGCTGCATGGCCGATAACGGGCATTATCTTTATTTTTTTGGTGCTATAAACTTGTATTTGCCCTTTCCAAAGCCGCTGACAGGCTCAATCAAATCCGCATTTTTCAGTTTTGTAATGAGATTCCCTGCGGCAGTAACAGAATCCTTTGCAATCGTACCTTGGCTTGCGTTCAACTGGTCAATCGCAACCTCAATCGCAACATTTTCGCCCTCAATCGTAATCCTTCTCCTCAGTGCTGGCTACAAGTCGGTCAAAATCGCTCTGATACTGTCGATCCTGAATGACACGGTATTTCTCAAACTCGCTCTCGGCAAAGGCTTTTGCAATGGCTGCTGTCACTTTTCCTTTATGATGCAGCACTTCTTCCTCGTTAAACTGCAAAAACGCATCCAGCCGTGCGACCCAATCCCGCATATACATGATGTTTCCACGGCGCGCCTGTCGCTCGGCATAATCCAGATACATCGTGACGATTTCGTTCAGGCTTCCCATCTCAGTTTCATCCAGATAGTTTTTCGCTATCACAACATCGGATTTTCGGATTCTGCCGCTCGGTGCATTTTTCCATGTTGTAAGCCCCATATTCGGTTTCGTGCTGTCTGCCCGGTCATAGATGATCTCCGCTGCGGTGTGCTTTGTAATGGCGTAATGCAGTTTGTTTTGTACGGTGGCGAAAAACTCTTTTGTAACAGGACTGTCCACATCATAGTCTGCGCTGCATTGGGAGTATATGTCCGTGATTTTCTGATAAAAGCGCCGTTCACTGGAGCGAATGTCGCGGATGCGTTCCAGCTGTTCTTCAAAATAATCCTTCCCGAAGAAGTTCTGCGGCTCTTTCAGGCGCTCATCGTCCATGACATAGCCCTTGATTATGTACTCCTTCAGGATTCTGTTTGCCCAGATGCGGAACATGGTGGCTTTTTTGGAGTTCACCCGATAGCCGACTGCAATGATTGCGTCCAGATTATAGTACCGTGTGGGATAGTTTTTCCCATCTGCCGCAGTTGTTTCCAAAACGGAAACAACTGAATCCTCCATCAATTCGCCGGAGGCAAAGATATTCTTCAGGTGCTTTGAGATAGCGGCTTTCTGCACCTCAAACAGCTCAGCCATCTTTGCCTGCGTCAGCCACAGATTCTCTTGATATAACAGAATCTCAACCTTAACGTCGCCGTTATCGGTTTTATAAAACAGAATTTCTCTTGTTTCGTATGGGGTAAGTGCCATGTTCTCATCCATTCTCTTTATCCTCCCGGCTCTTAGCCCGTGTTTTATAGACATTATACTGATTCTTGCACCTGGCGCTGCAAAACGCGGAATTGGCCCGGCTGCCGAGGAACACCTTCTGGCAGTGTTTGCACAGCCGCAGGGGTTTTGCATCGTCCACCAGCATAAAGCTGAACATCATCTGGATGCCCAGCAGCAACGAATGGAAGTCCCAATAGATGGTCGGCTTATCCAGCAGTTCAATATGATAGGTAGGCGCAATGCCGCCGAAGGCAGCCATGGCCTTGCGGTAGAGATTTCTTGTGTCCTCATCAATGCTGTCGTAGTCGTTATAGTACAAAACGGAGGTGGTCAGCGTGAACGCCCAATCCTTGAACTGCTGCGCCACCCAGTCATACGGCTCGGCATACTCCCTCTGAAAGCTCATATTCTTTGCCATTGGCTCATCCATGAAGGTCATGGTCAGGGCAATCATCATATTATCCCCGGAAACATTCCAACTGGATTCCACGCCTTTTTTCACTACATCCAATTTGTCGAAGGGATAGAACAGAGCAAGATAATCCTCTGTCGCCATGCTTTCTTCCTTGATGAAGTGATTCTTCGGCAGATAGACTGCCTCATAGTCCATAAAGGACGGCGTGGTGGGCAGCGCCGTCATCAGCCCCAACAGACCGTAATGGTTCACAAAGGCCAGAATTGCCTTTTCCACCACATCCTCCGACCTGCGGTTCATCATCAGCATCCCCACATTCAGCGCCTCCAGCACCATCTCGGAGGACTCCTTCAGCGGGTTATAGATGTCGGGCTTTGCCGTCTTTTCCGGTGTGATATAGCGTTTTCCGTCCTTGCTGGTCTTGATCTTATAGCGGTCATACCGCACCCAATGGGAACGGGACTGCGCAAACAGATTGTTCATGACGCTGTTCCTCTCAAATCGTAATCTATCTATATATTAACCATATTACCATTGTATCAACCGTCCTTGGTATCGTCAAGGGCGGCTTTCTTTTTCCTCGGCTTCGTTTTGTTCTCTCGGCGGATCACGGCATCTTTGCCCATGGTTTGCAGCAGCGCTTCATATTCCTCTACGAACTTGTGCTCCCGCAGGGTAAGGCCCTGATCCTTTTCCAGCTTTTCACTCAGATGCTCGTACATCCGCTTTTGCAGCTTCTTCTGAATGGTCATCCGCAGCTTTCGGATGTTCCGGTCGGACTGCCCTCGGATGGCGGCAAGCCTTGTGGTGCTGTATTGCTTGACGAACAGGTAATACAGCACCTCCTTCTGCTCATCACTGAGGGTGAAAAAGAGCTTGGAGAGAAAGCGGTTAGCTGTCAGCTCGTGCAGCTCATAGGGACAGGAGAAGATGATGTCAAGAAAATTTCCCTGACAGAGCTGACGGAACCTCGGCAGATTCATCCAGAGGGGAGCAATCTTCGGATCAGGCGCAGCCTGAAACTCCAACGGAACATCCCCGCGCAGGTTTTCATGGTCACGCTCCCTGCGCTCCCGGTTCCTGTCCAGCTTGTTCCACTCGTCTACCACAGTCAGAAAATCCGATTCTGTCCGGGCTGCTTCCTCCAGCCGCCGCAGAGCCTCGGCGCGAATTTCCCGCTTGAGCCGCTTCTCGCTGGTGGGTGCGGCTTCTTCCTCCTCGTCCTCCAGCTCGGCATGATAGTCTCTGGGGTGCTCGTCTTGCTCCAGCTCGCTTTCCAGCTCCAGCGTGCGTTCCTCTGCAAGCGCTTCCTCCAGTGTCTCGTCCTCCGGCGCACCGTCAAACGAATCCTCCCAATCAGCAAAGCCATCCGCAGCCATTTCAGGGTCGGTTTCCTCTATTTGCTCCTCGGTATCTTCTTCCTCCTCGGAAAAATCATCATCCCACAGCAGTTCATCCTCCCATGGCTCCACGACAGCTTCACCTCCCCGAAAAAATATTTTTCTTTTTTTCAAAAACAGTTCCGATTTACACCCCGTATTTCTCCTATTAGTAGAGAAAGTAATCTTAGCACAAGTTACACAGGTTACTTTCCGAGCCATCAGCGAAGAAAAGGAGGATATGGAGCATGGAAAAGCAACCGAAAGACACGGTTGGCTTACAGCCAACGGAACCAAGCACATTATATCAAGAACCAGCCAATCACGCAAGGAGGATGCCTATGGAGCAGAACAAGCGAGAACAGTTTATCATCCGCCGCATCGGCGGCACCACCTACAAGGTCAGAGTCGTGTTCAACGAAAGTGGCGGCGAGACCATGGAGGATAAAATTTTGCGGATTGTACGCAATGATATGGTTACAAACGACGGAACCTATGGTATAATGGAGACACCACAAATGAGCCGACAGTCTGAAAGGAGCGCATCATGAGCGTGAAACAGACTGAAAGCAAAATTACCGCTCTCTATGAGCGGCTGTCCCGCGACGATGACAACGCCGGGGATAGCAATTCCATCGTGAATCAGAAAAAATACCTCGAAAGCTATGCCCAGCAGAAAGGCTACACCAACTGCCGACACTATACGGACGACGGCTGGAGCGGCGGTAATTTCGAGCGCCCGGCATGGAAGCAGCTCATCGCAGATATTGAGGCAGGCAAAGTCGCCCATGTGATCGTCAAGGATATGAGCCGGGCGGGGCGTGACTATCTGCAAACCGGATTTTACACGGAGGTATTCTTCCGACAGCACGGCGTCCACTTTGTGGCCATCGCCAACAGCGTGGACAGCGATGACCAGAACAGCAACGAGTTTGCCCCCTTCCTCAACATCATGAACGAGTGGTATCTGCGCGACCTGAGCCGCAAGCAGAAAACCGCCATCCGCGTCAAGGGAGAATCCGGCAAGCCCACCACCAACTGTGCCATTTACGGTTACAAGAAAGACCCGGAGAACAAATACCATTGGCTGATCGACGAGGAAGCTGCCGCCGTGGTGCGCCGCATTTTCCGATTGACCATCGAGGGCAAAGGACCCTACGATATTGCCCGTATTCTCTTTGAGGATAAGGTGGAGACGCCCGCCGTGTACTTCGGCAAGCAGGGCAAGGGCATCTGGAAAAGCAAGGAGGAATTTTCCAACCCCTATAACTGGAGTGGCTATGTCGTGGGGCAGATTCTCACCAAGCCGGAGTATATGGGGCATACGGTGAATTTCCGCTCCCACAAGCAGTCCTACAAGGACAAAAACGCCGTGATGAATCCCAGGGAGGACTGGCTGATCTTTGAGGATACCCACGAGGCTATTGTGGACAGGGAAACATGGGAGCTTGCACAAAAGCTCCGCAAGACGCCCAAGCGCATCGACACGCTGGGTGAAGCGAATCCGCTGACTGGTCTTTTGTACTGCGCCGATTGCGGAGAAAAGATGTATAACCATCGCTCCAAAGGCGGCACGGAGAATAATCCCTATCCCTCCGACTTCTTCGATTGTTCCTCCTATACGCTGGCGCATCAGAAACGGACAAGTGCCTGTTTTGGTCACTACATCTCCACCAAGGCCCTGCGCACACTGATTCTGGACACCATCCGCACGGTCAGCACCTTTGCGATTTCCAATCAGGAGGTATTTATGGAAAAGGTGCGCTCTGCCTCCCAGCTCCGGCAGACGGAAGCGGCCAAGGATGCCAAGCGGAAGCTGAGCAAGGACAAGAAACGCATTGCCGAGCTGGACACCATCATCAAAAAGCTCTATGAATCCTTTGCTGTCGGGCGCATCACCGATGAACGCTTTGACAGTCTGCTGGCAGATTACGAAGCCGAGCAGAAAGCGCTGCAAGCCTCTGTCACAGAGGCGGAAGAAAGGCTGTCCGCTTTCACAGAGGACACCGCCCGTGTGGAGCAGTTTCTGGAGCTGGCAAGGAAGTACACCGATTTTTCCGAGCTGACCACGCCCATGATCAACGAATTTATTGAGAAAATCATCGTCCACGCCCCAGAGCGCATCGACGGCGACCGGGTGCAGGAGGTAGAAATTCACCTTCGCTTTATCGGGCAGTTCGAGTTACCCGCACCGGAGCTGACCGTGGAAGAAATCAAGCGGCAGGAACAGCTCAAGCGGCACCGCATCAAAAGCCGGGAGCGGTATCAGAAAATCAAGGCTGGAGAACACGCTGTCGGTCAGCCCTTCACGCTGACCTGCAAGTGCTGCGGGCAGGAATTTGCATCCAAGCGGACAAACACCCTGTTCTGCGGCCCCAACTGCCGGGCAAAATTCTACCGGCAGGAGGCGGCGGAGAGCCGCAGCCGGGCGTGTACCTGCGAAAGCTGCGGCAAGGAGTTTATCACAACAAGGTCAGATGTGAAATATTGCAGTGACGATTGTCGGTATGCAGCACAGATCAAGCGGCAGGGCGCACGGAAGAAAGCCTTGCGAGAAGCTAAGAACGAGGAAGAAACGAAAACAGCATAAGAAAAGACGCAGACGGCGGCTTGCCCCAGATCGGGCAGGCCGCCGTTTTTGCGCAGAAATGGAGGTATCATGCGTATTTTTGAAATCGTAAAAGAAAATGTCAATCTGCGGGAGGCGGCAGAACTGTATGGGATCGATGTGAATAGATATGGCAAAGCCCTCTGCCCCTTTCACAACGACCGGCACCCCAGCCTGTATGTGGCCGATGACCATTATTATTGCTTCGCCTGCGGGGAGCACGGAGATGTGATCGACTTTGTAGGCAGGCTGTTTCAGCTTTCACCGTATAACGCGGCACGGAAGCTGATGGCAGATTTTCATCTCAGCCCGGACAAGCCACCCAGCGCAGCAGCGCTCCACGCAAAGCGCATCCGCACGGAAGCACAGCAGCTCATGGAAAACGAGCGGCTGTGCTTTTTTGTTCTGTCGGATTATGTCCGTGTGCTGCAAGACTGGAAGGTTCGGTATGCGCCACGCACACAGGGCGAGCCGCTTCATGAGCGATTTATAGAAGCCTGCCGCAATCTCGACCAGACGGAATATTACTTGGATATTCTGTGCGCCGGGGATTCCCACGAACGTGCCGAAGTGATTCATCAGCAGATGGCGGACGACAAGCTGGATGAACTGCGACGGAGATTAGAGGAAATTCACAGGGAGGAATTGGAAGATGGATATGACAGCGCAGGCGTGGCCTGACTGGTACGACGGCAGGCACATCAACGAGGTACTGTTCTGCCAGCAGTTTTTGGAGAAGCACCCCATGAAATGTGTGCGCGGGCGACTGTTCACCGTGGACGGGCTGATCGAGGACGAGGGACAAATCGGCAATCTTATTCTGGAGGAAATCTCCGGTGTGCTGACCTCCGGCCTGTCCAAAGTCGTGACGAATCTGCTTGCCAGCATCAAGCTGCAAGCGTATTCGCCGCCGCTGCCCATTGAGACGGACCGCATCCATGTTGCCAACGGAACGTATTTCATGGACGGCAGCTTTACCGCCGACAAGAGCTACTGCAACAACCGGCTGACGGTCGCCTACAACCCTGACGCGCCCACTCCGAAAAAGTGGCTGCAATTCCTGTCCGAGCTGCTGCAACCGGAGGATATTCCCACCTTGCAGGAGTTTTTAGGGTACTGCCTGCTGCCGACCACGAAGGGGCAGAAAATGCTCATGCTGATCGGCAAGGGCGGCGAGGGTAAAAGCCGCATCGGACTGGTCATGCGCTCGCTGCTGGGCGACAGCATGAATACCACCAGCATCCAGAAGGTGGAGAGCAACCGGTTCAGCCGCGCGGATTTAGAAAACAAGCTCCTGATGGTGGACGACGATATGGATATGAGCGCCCTGCCAAAGACCAATTATATCAAATCCATCGTGACCTCCGAGTGCAAGATGGATATGGAGCGCAAGGGCGTTCAGAGCTATCAGAGCCAGCTTTATGTTCGCTTCCTCTGCTTTGGCAACGGTGCGCTGACCGCCCTGCACGACAAGTCCGACGGTTTCTTTCGCCGCCAGATCGTGTTGACCACCAAAGACCGGCCCGCAGGCAGAGCGGACGATCCGTTTCTGGTGGACAAGCTGCTGCGTGAAAAGGAGGGGATCTTCCTCTGGTGTCTGGAGGGGCTGCACCGGCTGATCCGGAACAACTATCAGTTCAGCATTTCCGGTAAGGCCAGAGAAAATATGGAGACAGTTAAACGCAGCAGCAACAATGTGATCGAGTTTCTGCAATCCGGGGGCTATATCCGCTTTCGGGCAGACAGCGAGGCCAGCTCCAAGGCGATCTATGAAGCCTACACAAGATGGTGCGACGATAATGCGCAGAAGCCCATGTCCGCCAACCGGGTCAGCTCTGAGCTTGCACAAAACGAGCTGCTTTACAATGTGGAAGCCACCAACAATGTCCACATCGGCGGCAAGCGGGTGCGCGGTTTTATGGGCATTGAGGTGGTCAATCCACTGCCGTATTAAAAATGAGGACCGGACTTCAAAACTGCCGTACACGCCGTACACTCTGTACAGCTGTTTTTGATTTCATTCCTAAAAACCATTTTGCTTGTGCGTTTGGTGACGCATTTCACGGCATGGTGAAAAATTGTCCGCTGAATCGGCGGCCGGTACGCAAAACCAGCGTACAGCAGCGTACACGAGGTCAGTTTTGCCGTACCGAGCCGTACACGGACAGCCTATTTTAACGGCTTCAAAATCAATGCTTGTGAAATCCGTGATGATTTTCGCCGCAGGTCGAACGCAATACACCATCCGGTGATTTACCAAAGCGTGAAGCTGCTGCACCGGACTGTGGCATATCCTGCTGTTCTGTATGTTCTCATGCCGGACGATGAAGCCGATAGGGTGCTGCTGTGTACAGGGCATCATAGGCAGAAATCTGAGCGGATTTGCGGCACGGCAGATTTTTCACCGCAAAGCGCACACAGTTCACTTACTCAAAAACCAATATCACGAAAATATGGAGGTAAAAAGTTGATGAAATCCAATCTGAGAAATGAGATCAAGTCGTACATCGTTCGTCAGGGCATGACCATGCAGGAGGTGGTCGATCTGCTGCGGGACGAACACGGTTGGTCTGACAGTGTTTCCAACCTGTCCAACAAGCTCCAGCGGGAATCCCTGCGCTATGTCGAGGCCGTCCAGCTTGCCGACGCGCTGGGTTACGAGATCGTCTGGCAGAAACGAAGATAAGGAGGATTTTTCGCATGACAGATACGGAAAAGAAGCTGTTGCAGGCACAGCACCGATTGGAGGAAGCGCAGGCCAGAGACAGAGTCAAGGAGCGCAAAGCCAGAACGCGAAGGCTCATTCAGGAGGGTGCGATTCTGGAAAAGGTGCTGCCGGAGGTACGGACGATGGAGCTGCCTGCACTGGAGGGGTATCTTTCACGGAAGCTGGGAAAACAAATCTAAATTTCAGATGGGAGGTCTCCGGGAAACCGGGGTCCTCCTTCTTTTTTCTCCCGAAGGGCGCACTTACTCACCACCTGCTAAAGCAGGCGGTGGTAGCCCTCCCGTTGGTCGGGCACGTGCGCTCTCCGAGGGAGATTGCGGCTCCTGCGGGAGCCGCTGGACAAGGCTGCATTTCTGCCAAACTGACAGCCTTGTCCATGCAGTCGGCGCAGGGGTTTCCGTTTTGGAAGCCCCTGTTCATGGGGTGGTATATTGCCACCCCATCCCGCCGCCTGCCTGTGTCAACCTGCCACCGGCAGCTTGACACAGATACAGGGGTGGAACAAATCGTTCCGCCCCTGCTGGTGGTGCGTCGTATTTTACGACGTACCTGTTGCGATCAAGTACAGAAGAAGGGCTGCTGCGTTTCGCAGTAGCCCTTCAGAAAGGATGGTAGATAGTGGCGATTTATCATTTGGAGGCCAAGATGGTCAGCCGTGGAGCCGGACGCTCCGCTGTGGCTGCTGCGGCCTATCTGAGCTGTTCCCGGATGCTCAATGAGTATGACGGGGTGCAACACGACTACACCCGCAAACAGGGCCTTGGGTGGCGGCAGGTTTTTCTGCCAGCCACCGCCCCCGCAGAGTGGCAGGATCGAGAAATCCTGTGGAACGCTGTGGAGGAAACCGAAACCGCAAAGGACAGTCGCCTTGCCCGTGAATTTGTGGCGGCGCTGCCCATAGAACTGAGCCGAGAGGAACAAATCCAGCTCCTGCAAGATTTCATCAAGGAGCAGTTTGTAGCAGACGGAATGTGCGCTGATGCTGCCATCCACGACCCATATCCCCCCGGACACAATCCCCATGCCCATATCCTGCTGACGGTGCGCCCACTGGATGAAAAGGGGAAATGGCAGTACAAGACCGAGAAAGAATATCTCTGCGTCAAAGACAGCGAGGAACGGGGCTTCACCGCCGCTGAGTTCAAACAGGCACAGGGCGATGGCTGGGAGAAGCAGTATCAGTACAAGGTGGGCAAAAAGAAGGTGTATATGACCCCGTCCGCAGCGCAGGCGCAGGGCTATGAACGGGTATCCAAGTACCCCAAAAGCACCAAATTCGGCAGGCAGAACCCCATCACGGAACGATGGAACAGCGACGAGCAGCTTGTCCTGTGGCGGGCTGCATGGGCGGATGTGGCAAACCGCTATCTGGAGCGCACCGGACATGAGGAACGCATCGACCACCGCAGCCATGCTGAGCGTGGCCTGCTGGAGCGGCCTACGGTCCATGAAGGTGTGGTTGCCAGAGCTATGGAGAAAAAGGGTATTATCTCTGACCGGTGCGAACTGAACCGGCAGATCAAGGCGGACAATGCCCTGCTCCGGGAGCTGAGAGGACAGGTCAAAAAGCTGGCGCAGGCAGTTAAAAATACCATTCCGGCGCTTGCCGAGGCCATGGAGAATCTGCGTAAAAATCTGCTGCTGTTCTGCTATCAGCTGAGGTATCTCCGCAAAGGCAAGGAGCGTCTGAACACTTCGCTGAATACGCTGCGCCCTGCTCTCGCACAGTACAATCAGCTGGCAAAGGACATTCGGGATAAGACGAAAGAACGCCGCAGCTTGCTCTCCGAGAAAAAGGCGCTCTCTGCTGTCCATGTGTTCCGGCACCGGGAGCTGGCGGCTAAGATAGCGGCGCTGACGGAGGATTTGGAAGAACTGCGTTCGGAGAAAAATATGCTTCTGGTATCGCTGGCATATACAGAGGAAGATGCTGCCGATAAATTCCCTAAAGACATCGCTGCCATGGAGCAGAGCCTGAAACGGTTGGAAGAACAGGAACAGAAATATTCTGCCGAGCTGGACGCTGCCCTGAACGAGTATGCCGGGCTTCGGGAGCAGGCACAGGGTTTCGCCCCGGTGCAGCTGTATGAAGCAAGACAGGCCATCCGCCCCGGCAAGGAGCAGGAAGCGGAGAACCGAGCACAGCAGGCTTACGGCGAGAAATACAGTCCGCTTTTGATGTTTGACAGCAAAAAGGCGGTTTCCCGTATGCTGCATGAGGATATTGAGCGGCAGGCAGTACGGAGATTGGTACGGCAGGCGCAGAAAGAACAGCAGGCTTCGCATGAGAAGAAATCGAAAGGGGTAGAACGGTAAACAGTCTTGGAAATGTTATGGAATGGTCTGATGCCTGCTATACTAAATTTGCCACAACACCGTTTCCTGGTTTTCAAGCTGCCGGATTTCGCAGCGCCGCTATGGAGGTAGTCAACAGTGAGGTGATTTATGTATGAGAACCCCGAAATATTATCTCTACTTGACCGATGAAGAATATAGTCTTGTGTTGCAATCTTTAGTTTCGCTCAAAAACAATCTCATTCGTGAGGACAGATACACCGATGCGGTTGATGAGCTTATTATCAAACTTTCAAAGGCGAAGAAAAAGAAAGTACGCATAGTATAAAATATGGAGGTCGATACTTTTTGACGGTATCGACCTCCATCGCTATGTTAAAAGACCAGAGGTTATTGTTTAACGCATTTGTTCAAAAACAATATGTTGAAACTTTATGCTTTTCAAAAGTACCTTTCACAGTATTCAAGGGACAGTTCTAAAAACTGCTTCAGCATATCGAGGTCACGGTACATACCGTGATTGCAGTTGGGAAATTCAAAATAATCATACTCTACACCGTTATCCTCTAATGCAGAAACCAATTTGTACTTTAACTCTCTCGGTACGAGATGGTCTTTCAGCCCATATCCCAGTAATGTGGGAACAGAGTTTTCATTTACCAGCCTTGCGGGAGAAATCATATCGACATACTTCTCATATTCGCCGCTTTTGATAATTTCCTCTGTAATATTTACGCCTGTCATCATAGAAAGGAATTCCGCGTCAGTATCGAGCTTGTTGACCTTTTTTAGTATATCCCAATCGCTCGGTTCAAAGTCAGCAGGTGCGGCAAGTTGAAACACAAATTTTACAGGAACAACAGAGGTTTCGGCACAGGTGTAGGCATAATTCATTGCAAGCGTTCCGCCTGCGGAAACACCGCAGGTTGCCATACCATCAAGGGTATAACCGAGTTCTTTGCACTTTTCGTTGATTGCGTTCACACATTCTTTGATTTCTGTGTTCATTCTCACAAGGCTTGCGTCCTCTTGAACAGTTTGAAGAGAGTAGTCAAGTGAAGCTGCAATATACCCCTTTGAAGCGTAATATTTGCACCAAACTTCTCCGTCCTCTTTTGCACCGGAATTAAAACTACCGCCGTGGATAAAAAGAATAAGCTGCTGTGCGTTTCCTATATCAAGGTTTGCAGGAACATACAAATCGTATTTATGTCCGTAATCATTTTCATAGTTTAAGTCGTTGTAAATCGTCCCTACAGTATCGTCCCATTTGACCTGCATCAGCTTCATAGGTGCAGAGCCGAGCATATTTACTCTGATTAAAGCACTGACGGTAAACACGATAACGAACAGTATACTCCAAAGTGTTATTTTTGTTCTTTTCTTCATACCGCCACCACCTTATATCAAATTGTCGAGCAATAATTCCCCGACAACTATGCCAAGTTTGGCGGCAAAGATTATTACGGCAATAGTTATGCCAATATTGATGAATACTTTCTTTCTTTTCTTGTCCATACAATGTTCACGCTTTTATTATTATTTCACAGGCATATATTTATCAAGATATTCTCTTAATTCAAATCAATAAGCTGGTCTTGATACAGCGAATTTCTCATAATTTCAGGTTCATCGCCTGTGAAGGCACTGGCAGCGTACATATCTCCTTGCAGTTGCCACATAAACCATGCCGTCACATAGCCATTGGCGGCATAGAGCGTTTCGCCGTGTGCGGTACTTTTTCTTCTAAGCATAATTTTGTTATCAGGAATATCGTTATAGATGTCAGACAACTGCGCTCCAGTCACCACCCAATCATCGCCGCCACCCTCGCCAGAGATCAGCATAATGGGCGTATCCAATTTTGATGCATCATAATCCCATTGCAACGCCGCAGCCAATTCTTTGTTTGTAGGAGAAATCGCTACTGCTGCTTTGAAAATATCTTTATTTTTCTGCGTCGTAATGGCATTGATTACGCCTACTCCGCCTTGTGAGTGTCCGGCGATACCGATATTATTTATGTCGATCTTTTGATAAAAAATATTTTCGGCATCATTGATAGTGCTGCTGTCATTCGGTAATTGTAAATACCGGACGCACATTTCTGCTGCAAAACCATTCCAATCGTACTCTTCTTCTGTACCAATCACAATAAATCCCCATGATGCAAAATGCTCAGCCACAGGAAGATATTTAGACATCGGGACACCCGTACCATTGCAGAGCACAATTACAGGATATGTACCATTTTCCTCTGCTAATTGGCTTGGATAGCAAATCGTATATTTAGAAAATCCCTGCAACACTGCTTGCTCATAGTGGGTTACTTCGGAATCCCCTTTTTTCATATATTCCTTCTCAAGTTCCCCTCCCACTTGCACGGTGTCCTGATAGTTTGTTGGTGCATTAGGTTGTCTGGAAATCTTTTGAAGCACGGCGGTACAGCCCTTAAACAGAAGAAAGAACAGCCCAACAACTGCAAGCAACCCAATCATAACTTTAATCACTTTTTTCATTCGCTTTCCCTCTTAATATATAAACATCATTTTACAGGCATATATTTTTCGAGATATTCCGCAACTGAATTCATCCATTGTTCGGAAATGGCATCGTCATTCTGCAATCCATGCCCGGAATGGGGCAGTTCAAAATACTGAAAGTCCACACCATGTTCCTCCAACGCCGTTTTCAGGCGCAAGGATGCCAAATAGGGCTGTATCCTGTCTTGTGTGCCGTAGGCAACAACCGCAGGAGCAGAATGTTCTGTTATCCACATAGAAGCGGAAATCGGCTTTACCTTTTCCAGATAAGTACCATCCCGGATTTCTTCCGGTGTAATTTCAACCCCAGCCATCACGCCGAACATGGCGGCGCAGGCTTCATCGCTCTGGTCAAGGCCGTAAATCCCCCAGTCCTCTTGATAAAAACTGGCTGGGCCGACTGCGCCGAATGTCAGCACAACTGGGACAGGGGCTTCCCCGGCGTCACGGTAGGCATAGATCATGGCCAGCGCATGACCCGCAGAGCCTCCCGCCATGGTCATTTTGTCGATCTGGTATCCGTTTTTCCTGGCGGCTTCGATCACCTTTGGAACGGCATCCTTGATCTCATTGGACTGAGAGAAAACGCTTGCAGAGTTGGTATCGGTGCGCAGCGTGTAGTTGATTCCGGCTGCAACATAGCCTTTGGAGCAGAGCCATTGCAGCATGGCGGTGTCGTCCTGCTTATCCCCGCTGGTAAAGCCGCCAGCATGAAGATATACCACAAGGCCATAGCGTTCCTTTGTGTTGTCTGTCGGCAGGTAAAGGTCAAATTTGTTTGCTTCGCCTTGTCCGTAAGGGATGTCGGTTTGCATCCTGCCGATCTCGTCACTCCAAACCACCGTGTATTCTTTGTTCCATGATGGCTTGATGGCGAACTTTGATACCGCACCGCCTAAAAAGGCTAACACAAATGCCAAAATCCCCATTCCAACGAACACAGCTCTGCCCCTCTTTTCTGGTATTGCTTTGTTCATAAAAAGTTTCCTCCGAACAGTGTGCCGCCCAGCAGCAGATTCATAAAGGCCCTGACCGCAAGCCTGCCCAGAATAAATCCCGCAGCAACAATGATGAGCAGGATCATCCATCTCTTTTTTGTCCAAATCATGCGAAAACCCTTTCTCCCGTTTGATTGACAATTCACGTTTGTTGTGATACCATCATGGTATTACATTTGTTTCGGCGTTACAATAGTATCACCCATTTTTGCTTGATGTCAATGGGAGGCAGTAAAATGAGACAAAACGAAAAAACTGTATCACCGATGAGCAATGAAGGACGAAATGCCTATGTGCTGGAACACATCACGGATGCAATGTTAGAGTTAATGCGGGATAAACCGATTGAGGATATATCCATCAGTGAGCTGTGTGAAACGGCAGGCATTGGGCGGGCATCGTTCTATCGGAATTTCAACAGCAAAGAGGATATTCTGCGGGGATATATTCAAAATATCTTTCAGGAGTGGACACAGGACGATCAGCAAAATGAGGATAAACTTCTCAGCGAACGCCTGAGATCCATCTTTTCACATTTTGAAGCACATCGCAGTTTTTATGAGCTACTCAATCAGAGAAATCTTATTTATCTTTTGAAAGATGTTATCGTAGGAATTTGTGGCCCCAAACCAGAACACTCAAAAATTGAAGCCTACGCACGAGCTTATGTAGCCTATACCTTGTACGGCTGGATTGAGGTGTGGTTTCAGAGAGGAATGAAAGAAACAGCGGAAGAAATTGCAGGATTGTTCCAGAGCCAAGGGCTATAATTAGGTATCCAGATATTTTGTTGTACAGCTATAATATAAGAGCAGACACCTACTTTGGGGTGACTGCTCTTGTTTTAATTGAAAAATTATTCACACAATCAAGTGCTAATCAATTTCTCCGGTTCAGAGACCATTCAATCTTGTTCAGGCAAATTGCTTGGCTTGTTATTGAGCTTGTCGAATGAGAAATCATGTTTTTTATGTTGAAAACACCCTTGACAAATCTCTTTCCAAAAACTTATCCTGCAAAAGTACGCCGATGAGAATGGGTTCCAGAACACCAGA
>ERZ1026848.934-NODE-934-length-15836-cov-41.329890_pt1 | contig 15836 bp, 14 predicted proteins | sample MGYA00380154_ERZ1026848 | MGnify/ENA primary metagenome ERZ1026848 (study PRJEB33269, sample SAMEA4719790) | human gut metagenome | biome: human-associated habitat; feature: organic feature; material: feces | place: Cameroon | collected 2013-10 ...
AGGATGTGATCGCCATGTATCCTGCCCATATCCGCGAAACCGGAGAGCGGCAAACTGTCCGGGCGCATTGCCGGAACACAGCGACGCTGGCGGCAGGGGTGCTGCGTCCGCTGGGTCTGGAGAAAAGTGCTTATCTGGCCGGTCTGCTCCACGACGCCGGAAAAAACAAGAAAGAGTATGAGGACTATCTGCTGGAGGCTGTCAGCGGCGGGAACGCCGTCCGGGGCAGCGTCAATCACACTTTCGCCGGCGTGCGCCTTCTGCTGGATCGTTGGCACGGCGGCTGCGGTACGTTCTCCTATTCCGACGTGACCGCAGAGCTGTTGGCCTTTGCCGTTGGCTCACATCACGGCCTGTTTGACTGTATCGACCCCCAGCAGCACAGTGGCTTTTTTCATCGCCAGACCAAGGAGGGGATCTTTTACGATGAATCCCGACAGGGCTTTTTGGCGGAGGTTGCTGACGAGGAGGAGCTGGAGCATCTGTTCCGCGACGCCGTCCGGGAGATGACCCCCATGCTGGATCGGCTGGCGGCTCTGTCCACCCAAGCGGACGACAATGAGGCGGATCGGGAGACCGCATTTTATATCGGTCTTCTGGCTCGGATGCTCCTGTCCGCCGTGATCGAGGGGGACCGCACGGACACCGCCGCTTTTATGGATGGGATAGAACCGCCCGTGTTCCCAGAGGATATGCGGCCAATCTGGACAGAACGGCTGGCGTTTATGGAGAAGAAGCTGGCGGCATTCCCGCGAAAAACGCCCATTGATCTGGCGCGCCACACCATCTCCGACACCTGTGCCGCCGGTGCCGCCCGGCCCGGAGGTGTCTACCGCCTGAATGTTCCCACCGGCGGCGGAAAAACGCTGGCCAGCCTCCGCTTCGCATTGACCCACGCGGCAAAGTGGAACTGCTCTCGAATTATCTTCACCGCACCGCTGCTGTCGATCCTGGATCAAAATGCCCAGGTCATCCGCGATTACATAGGGGACGACACCTTGATACTGGAGCATCACTCCAACCTTGCCGAGCCGAAGGAGACGCCGGAGCGCTTGCAGGCGCTGGAGCTGCTCACCGCCTCCTGGTCGGCGCCGATCATTATCACCACGCTGGTGCAGCTCCTGAATACCTGCTTCAGTGGAAGGACCAGCGCCATCCGCAGATTTCACGCGCTGTGCGGCAGCGTCATTGTGATCGACGAGGTACAGACCGTTCCCGGCAAAATGCTGACACTGTTCAATCTGGCTGTCAACTTCCTGTCCGAGGGCTGCGGCGCCACCATTGTTCTGTGCTCCGCCACCCAGCCCTGTCTGGAGGCAGCCGACCACCCGCTGCACCGCCAGCCCGTCGATCTGGTTCCGCAGCAAAAGGCACTGTGGGACGTCTTCAGGCGCACCGACATCCAAAATGCCGGATGTGCCAAGCTGGAGGAGCTCTCGCAGATCGTCACGGAGGTACTGTCGTCGTGCGACAGTCTGCTGGTGGTGTGCAACACAAAAAAGGAGGCGGCGTTTCTGTTCGAGTCGCTGCAAGCCGAGAATTGCCGGTGCTTCCATCTGTCCGCCGCCATGTGCATGCAGCACCGCAGGGAGACTCTGCAAGCCTTACAGTCCGCGCTGGACAAGCCCTCCGCCGACAGGCAAAGGGTCGTCTGCGTCTCCACGCAGGTGATCGAGGCCGGTGTGGACATCTCCTTCCAGCGGGTGATCCGCTTCTCCGCCGGAATGGACAGTGTCGTGCAGGCGGCAGGGCGGTGCAACCGGCACGCCGAGCAAAAGGAGCCCGCCCCCGTCCGCCTCATCCGGTGTACCGATGAGCGGCTGCGTGGTCTGGACGACATCGTGCGCGGACAGAACGCCACCACCGCGCTGCTGACCGCCTTTTCCAAAACGCCGGAGGCTTTCCGGCACGATCTGTCCTCCGAGGAGGCCATCCGGTTCTACTATCGCCGGCTATACGCAGAGATGGAGCCCGGCTTCCAGGACGACCAAACCCAGGCGCACGGCTCCCTCTATCATCTGCTGGCGGACAACCCCCGGTATGCAGACGCCAACTGCGCGCAGGCGGAGCGTTACCTTCTGCGGCAGGCGTTCCGTCTGGCAGGCGGCCTTTTTCAGGTATTCGACGAGGACACGAGCGCCCTGCTCGTACCCTACGGAAGAGGGCGCGAGCTGCAAAACACGCTGCGAAACGCCGCTCAGGTCTACGGGCAGAAGGATTGGGCGGTCATTCGCGGCTGCATTGACGAGGCAAAGGGCTACTGCGTCAGCATCTACCGCTATCAGCTGGAGCGGCTTGAAAGCCTCGGCGCCGTGACCTCACTGTTCGACGGCGGCATACTGCTGTTGTCCGATGGCTTTTATAACGAACATACCGGTTTTTCCCTGGAGGCCGGTACCCGTGATTTTCAGGAGGTGTAGCGATTGAAAACAGAACATCCCAACATCGTAGAATTTGAGGTATACGGAGACTACGCCCTCTTCTCCGACCCGCTCATGCGTCTGGGCGGTGAAAAGTGCAGCTATCAGGTACCCACCTATGAGGCACTGAAGGGCATTTTATCCTCTGTATACTGGAAGCCCACCTTCATCTGGCGGATCCTGGACGTGCGGGTCATGAACCCGATCCAGACCGAGGTGAAGGGCATCCGCCCCATCAAATACGGCGGCGGCAACGATCTGGCGTATTACACTTATCTGAAAAGCTGCCGGTATCAGGTACGGGCCTGCTTCGACTGGAACGACAACCGCCCAGAGCTGTGCGGCGACCGAAATGAGAACAAACATCACTGCATTGCCCGCCGAATGATCGAAAAGGGCGGGCGGCGTGATATTTTTCTGGGTACCCGGGAATGTCAGGGCTATGTAGAGCCCTGCGTATTCGGAAACGGCGCAGGCGCCTACGACGATCTGCCGGAGTTGGGCTTCGGGCTGATGTACCACGGCATCACCTACCCGGACGAGGCCTACTCGGAGGAGACCCGCGGACGGATGACTGCCCGGTTTTGGTACCCGGTCATGAAAAACGGCGTCATCCACTTTCTCCCGCCGGAGGATTGTCCGGGGCAGAAGCCTCTGCGGAAGATGCCTATGAAGAGCTTTTCCGCCGACGAGGGCAATTTTATCGGTCTGCGGGAATTTGGGGAGGTGGAGTAAATGGGACTGATGCAGCAAGCCTATGACACCTACTGTGCCATGGCGCCGCAATACGCCGGCATCTACGGCAAGGCGAAGGAGCCACTGGTTCCTGTTTCGCACCAAATCGTAAACGCAGAGCTGGAGCTCACTCTGGACGCGGACGGTCATCTGCTGGACGCCCGTTCCGTCGAGGCGGAGCAGGCCGCCACGATCATCCCTGTGACGGAGAGCTCCTCGGGGCGAACCGGCAAAGCCCCCGGCGCACACCCGCTATGCGATCAGATTCAGTTTCTCTCCCCGCTGTATCCCGCCAAATACGAAAGCTACCTGACACAGCTGCACCGCTGGGAGGTATCACCCTACGGCCACCCCAAGCTCTCCGCCATCGCCCGCTATGTGGAAAAGGGGACGATCGCAACGGATATGGCTCAGCGCGGCCTGATCGCACTGGATGAAAAAGGCTTTCCTGTCAAGGAAAAGCAGATCGTCCGCTGGCGTGTAGAGACAGGTGGGGAAAATGAGACGCCCGCCTGCTGGCAGGATCAGAGCCTCTTCCAAGCCTTCATCGACTACTATGCATCCACGAAATCTGAGAAGCCCGCGTTTTGCATGGTTACCGGTAAAAACGCCCCGCCCGCCAGCCAGCACCCCAAGAAGATCATCAACCTGTGCGCCAACGCCAAGCTGATCTCCGCCAACGACACCAGCGGCTTTACCTATCGGGGCCGCTTCACAGACGATTCGCAGGCTGCAACTATGAGCTACGAGGCATCGCAGAAGATCCACAGCGCGCTGCACTGGTTGGCGGCGACCCAAGGCGTCTTCATCGGCGGGCGCACCTTCCTGTGCTGGAATCCGCAGGGCATTGAGATCCCCAAACCACAGGCCGCCTTCCTGCGGCGGGGCGCCGCCAAGCAGATAAAATACTCCGACTATCGAAAGGCGTTGTCGGAAACTCTCCGGGGCTGGCAGGAGACGATCCCGCGGGACGCCGGCGCCGTAGTGGCCGCCTTTGACGCCGCCACATCCGGACGTCTTTCCCTCACCTATTACAGCGAGCTTCCGGTCTCTGATTTTCTGGAGCGCCTGCACAACTGGGATGCACTTTGCTGCTGGGAGCATTCCTCCTTCGGCATACAGTCGCCCTCGCTTTCGCAGATCGCGGACTGCGCCTTCGGCACGGTGCGCGTCTCCGACAAGCAGACAAGGCTGGAAACGGACGAGCGCGTCATGCGCCAGCAGGTACAGCGGCTGCTCTCCTGCCGGGTGGACCGGGGCAAAATGCCGGCGGATATCGCCCGCGCTGCGGCGGCCAAGGCGTCCAACCTGCAGATCATGGACGCCGCCCTGCGGGAAACGGTATTGTTCACCGCCTGCGCGGTGCTTCGGAAATACAAATATGATTGGTACAAGGAGGAATGGGGCATGGCACTGGAACCGCAGAAGAAAGATGTCAGCTATCAGTATGGACGGCTTTTGGCCGTGTTTGAAAAACTTGAGCGAGACACCTATGAGCCCAATGAGCAGCGGGAGCCCAACGCGATCCGGATGCAGTCCGTGTTCGCAAAGCGTCCACTCTACGCCAGCCGGATCATCTGGGAGCAGTTGAAAAAGGCGTACTACCCCAAACTCAAGCCCGGCGCCAGGACAAAATACGACCGCATCATCGAGCAGATCATCCAAGAAATTTCCTCCTTCCCGCAGGCGGAACAGGAGGAGGCCCTGAAGGACACCTATCTCTTTGGGTACTATCTACAGCGCAGTGCGCTGTACACATCCGGTAAGACCGAAAACAGTCAGGAGGAAGAATAAATGAGCAGCTTGCAAAACAAGATCGATTTTGTGGCACTGGTCTCCGTGACCCGCGCCAACAGCAACGGCGACCCTCTGAACGGCAATCGCCCCCGCACCGACCTGAACGGCTTTGGTGTGATCTCCGACGTGTGCATCAAGCGCAAGATCCGCAACCGGATGCAGGATCTGGGCAAGCCCATCTTCGTTCAGTCGGAGGATCGGTGCAGCGACGGCTGCGGCAGCCTCAGCGAGCGGGCCTCCGCCGCTATGAAGGGCATCAAGGATCGGGAGGAATATGCCCTGCACGCCTGCGAGACATGGCTGGATGTGCGTGCCTTTGGGCAGGTGTTCGCCTTCAAGGATGCCAAGGGCTTCTCCTGCGGTGTGCGCGGGCCGGTCTCCGTGCATCAGGCGTCCAGCCTGTCCCCCGTGGAGATTGAGTCCCTCCAGATCACCAAGAGCGTGAATGGTGAGAAGAAGGAAAAGAGTGAGAACCGCGCCTCCGACACCATGGGCATGAAGCACTTTGTCCGCTTCGGCCTGTACGAGATCAAGGGCTCCATCAATGTCCAGCTGGCAGAAAAGACTGGCTTCTCCGAGGAGGACGCCGACACGGTCAAGGAATGTCTGCGCACCCTCTTTGTGAACGATGCCTCCTCCGCACGGCCCGACGGCTCCATGGAGGTGGTGAAGCTGTTCTGGTGGCGGCACAGCTGCAAGGATGGGCAGTACTCCTCCGCAAAGGTCCACCGCTCCGTCAAGGTCGCGCTGCGGGACGCGGGTACCATCCCCACCTCCGCAAACGACTATGTGATCTCGCTGGAGGCGCTGCCGGGTCTGGAGCCGGAGGTGATCGATGGCATATAATGAGGAGGACTTCCTACAGCTTTCCGGCTTACAGCATTTTCGGTTTTGCAGGCGGCAGTGGGCGCTGATCCACATCGAGCACCAGTGGGCGGAAAACTACCGCACCATTGACGGCGCGATCCTCCACGAAAACGCCCACGACACGGACCTTCAGGAGCGGCGGGGCGACCGCTTTATTACGCGTGGCATCAGCGTCTATTCCGCGGAGCTGGGTGTATCCGGACAGTGCGACGTACTGGAATACCACCGGGGCTCCGTCGGGATCCCCCTCTCCGGGAAAGAGGGACTGTGGCAGCCGTACCCGGTAGAGTACAAGCGGGGCCGCCCCCGCGAGGACACTGGCGACACCCTGCAGCTATGTGCGCAGGCCATGTGCCTGGAGTCCATGCTCTGCTGCGACATCCCTGAGGGCGCACTCTATTACGGGGAGATCCGCCGGCGAGAGAGGGTTTCCTTCACCCCGGAGCTGCGCGCAGGGGTGCGGGAGCTGCTGGCGGAAATGCACGAGCTGTACCGTCGGGGCTATACCCCCAAGGTCAAGCCCACCAAATCCTGCAATGCCTGCTCCTTGAAGGAGCTGTGCCTGCCCAAGCTGATGAAAAGCAGAGCCGTCTCCGCGTATCTCCGGGCGGCCATGGAGGAATCACCATGAAGCAGCTTCTCAACACGCTATTTGTCACCTCCGAGGACATTTACCTCTCGCTGGAGGGGGAAAATGTGCTGGCAAACCGGGACAAGACCGTCGTCGCCCGCTACCCGCTGCACACGCTGCAAGCCATCGTCAGCTTCTCCTACGCCGGTGCCTCCCCTGCGCTGATGGGCAAATGTGCGGAGGCCGGGATCGGTCTGGCCTTCTGCTCCCCGCACGGACGTTTCCTTGCCCGCACCTGCGGCGAGAGCAGCGGCAATGTACTGCTCCGTCGTGAGCAGTACCGTATCGCTGACGACCCCGCTCGCAGCTGTGAGATAGCCCGCACCATGATCTTCGGCAAGCTGAGCAACGGTGCCGCCAGCATCCAGCGTACCCTGCGGGATCACGCGCCCCGCGTGGCGGACTGCGGATTGGAAAAAGCCGCTGCCAACCTCCGGGCTATGCTGCCACAGGTGCTGGCTGCCGCTGACTTGGACTCCCTGCGGGGAATAGAGGGCGCTGCTGCCACCGCGTATTTCGACGTCCTCGATCACATGCTCCTGAGCCGGAAGGAGGCATTCTTCTTTCACGGACGAAGCCGTCGGCCGCCGCTGGATCGGGTAAACGCCATGCTGTCCTTCGCCTACAGTCTGCTGGCACACGACTGTGCCAGTGCCTTGGAAAGCGTCGGATTGGACAGCTATGTAGGCTTCCTTCACCGCGACCGGCCGGGACGGCAGTCGTTGGCGCTGGATCTGATGGAGGAGCTGCGACCCTGCATGGCAGACCGCTTCGTGCTGACCCTCGTGAACAATCGAATGCTGCGCCCGGAGGACTTTCAGATGCAGGACAGTGGCGCGGTGCTGCTGTCCGACGACGGCCGCCGGAAATTCCTGAAGACCTGGCAGGAGCGGAAGCGGGATACACTGACCCACCCCTATCTGGGGGAAAAGCTGAGCTGGGGTATGATCCCCTATGCGCAGGCGCTGCTGTTGGCTCGCTGCCTCCGCGGCGACTTGGACGGCTATCCGCCGTTTTTATGGAAGTGATGCTATGCTGGTGCTGATCACATACGATGTAAACACCGAGGACGCCGCCGGGCGCAAGCGCCTGCGGCAGATCGCTAAAAAGTGCGTGGACTACGGACAGCGGGTGCAAAATTCCGTGTTTGAGTGCCTGCTGGACGCAGGGCAGTGCCGCCGCCTGCAGGCGCAGCTCCTGTCCATCATGGATTCTGAGAAAGACAGTCTGCGCTTTTACTATCTAGGGAAGCAATATGAGAAAAAAGTGGAGCATTTCGGTACGAAGAGCACCTATCTGCCGGAGGATCCCCTGATCCTCTGACACACGCCGCCCGGCGTAGCAGTGGTACGGCGCACGGGTATCCGGGACGCGCCTTCCCGCCCCCGCGAAGTCCAAGTGACCAGAGATTGCCGGGAGGTTCGCAAGGCTTTTCCCGAGAAAACGCCGGTCTTTCTCCGGGTTTCTCAGGCAACCACCCCGTATTTTTCCCAAAAAACGCAAAAGTTCTACTTGTTTGTCAAAGATCCGCAGGTAAAACTGTGCATCTTTGCTGTCGCCCCCCTCGCGGGGGGCGTGGATTGAAATGGTGCTGAAAAATGGAAAAGAGATCCCCATTACGGTCGCCCCCCTCGCGGGGGGCGTGGATTGAAATCTCTGGAAAACCACGCCGGGGGATGAAACGCAGGGTCGCCCCCCTCGCGGGGGGCGTGGATTGAAATTACCCAGATGGCACAGCAGAAGAAGCAGAAATTCGTCGCCCCCCTCGCGGGGGGCGTGGATTGAAATCCGGATCTCGACCCGGACAACGCCGCCACGGTGGTCGCCCCCCTCGCGGGGGGCGTGGATTGAAATACACCGTTCATGCGGTGGGTGTATGCACGAATCCGTCGCCCCCCTCGCGGGGGGCGTGGATTGAAATCCGGATCTCGACCCGGACAACGCCGCCACGGTGGTCGCCCCCCTCGCGGGGGGCGTGGATTGAAATGCCAAGCAAAACTACACCATGCTGGACAACCTGAAGCGTCGCCCCCCTCGCGGGGGGCGTGGATTGAAATAGCTCCGACGGGCAGCAGAGGCGGGCGGCAATATGTCGCCCCCCTCGCGGGGGGCGTGGATTGAAATGGCGAATTATTCGGTCATTCTGCCGGTGTTCTCGTGTCGCCCCCCTCGCGGGGGGCGTGGATTGAAATCCCGGCGTAGAGCCGTATCAATGTTTTGTCGTAGGGTCGCCCCCCTCGCGGGGGGCGTGGATTGAAATGACTGGTAGAGCAGCTCAACAGCAGCGCAGACGGAGTCGCCCCCCTCGCGGGGGGCGTGGATTGAAATGGCAAACGATCTGGCCGCCGCGCTCCATGAGGGTCGCCCCCCTCGCGGGGGGCGTGGATTGAAATTCCCGCGCCCTGCTGAACGGCGCGAGTGACTGGAGGTCGCCCCCCTCGCGGGGGCGTGGATTGAAATGTCCACTGGGCAAGTCGGCGGGCGTAGCGGTCAGTCGCCCCCCTCGCGGGGGCGTGGATTGAAATCACTACGACAACAACGCCGCCGACTATACCAGCCGTCGCCCCCCTCGCGGGGGGCGTGGATTGAAATATGCGTCTGCTGGACAGCATGACCGCCGAGCAGGTCGCCCCCCTCGCGGGGGGCGTGGATTGAAATCCAACTTTGCGCCTTAAGATCGTGCCTAAAAAACTGTCGCCCCCCTCGCGGGGGGCGTGGATTGAAATAAGAGCGGGAAATAAAAGGCAGGCGCAGATGCGCCGTCGCCCCCCTCGCGGGGGGCGTGGATTGAAATCGGCAGAGGAGCGTGTGGCAAGACTGCGGCTGTCGTCGCCCCCCTCGCGGGGGGCGTGGATTGAAATTCTCGCCGTAGGAGCAGAAGTCGTCGTCCTCTTGAGTCGCCCCCCTCGCGGGGGCGTGGATTGAAAGGAGATGGTGGAGACGCAGGTGGACAGCACCATCGTCGCCCCCCTCGCGGGGGGCGTGGATTGAAATAGCCGCTCACATAGCTCCGCGCCGGTCACGGCCGTCGCCCCTTCGCCCAGTTTGCCCGCCGGTCTCTCTCTGTGTCCGAAATGCCGCAGCACCCCCTCCGGTAACACGTCAGGGAAATAGCGATTGACATATGTGAGAAAATCAGCTATACTGATAGTGGAACCGGTTAGAGGAGCGGATTCGTCCGTGAACTTTGGCAGCGATGCAGCCGGTTCTTTTTTTGCGTTTATCGCATACAAAACATCCACGGCCATGACCTCGTTGGAGGCACGATTTACAACGAACTGTACGATGTACGGCTCGTTGTTTTTGTTTTTGGCGGCGCCCATCAGCACATACGTTGCGTCTACGGTGTCCAGTTTCGGCACCAACTCGTTGATACGCACAGCGTTCTGCAATATCTCTCCCGCTTTCAACGTGGCAGGTGCGTTAACGCTAAATCTCCGATCCAGCCCGTGCCGCAGCGCCTTTGCGCTAATGACCACATCCGTATCCGTGTCGTTGACATGTACGTACACGTTCCCATTCTGATTTACGCCGCCATGCTTTTCTGCCTCCGCAAGTGCCTTGTCAATCACTTCCTTGCGGGTAAGTCCATCCGCGTCCCTCAGAATTGCCAGCGTCATATCCGGCTTTCGTACCAGCGCGTCGTAGGAATAGTCCTTCATCGAATACCGAGCCCCGTCGCCCTCACCGGCGGCGGTTTTTGTTTTCTCCGCCTGCCGCGCCGCCGCGTCAAAAACTGCCTGCCATTGCTTTGCAATGTCCTCCCGCTCGGCAAAGTCCTTGCCGTATGCCTCCTATGCCGCCATGTCGCGGTATTTGCCGGTGAACAGACCCCTGACCTTGGCAAGAAATTCCTTTAAGCTATCCAACAGCTTCTGCGCCGCCGTCCGGTTTTCCTTGGAGAACTTGGCAAACAGGTCTGCGTCGTCCAGCATATCACCGGCGAAGTCCGCCGCAAGCTCGTCCATCACCTCGTCACGCGTCAGCGTCACGCCCTCCTGCTCCGCCGCCTCCATGTACCGCTCCACGATCTTCGCCTCTGTGTCCGCGCCGTTTTCCCGCATCTTATCTATGAACGTGACCATCTGTTCTCGCAAAGCCGCCGAGGAACTGCTGCGTACCGACACGCTCTCCCGCACGGCGGTATCTCCGTCTTTGCCGACTACCGCTATTACCCTACTGTGATGCTGGTCAAGCCGCTGCAGCGCCAAAATGCCTTTTCGCCAATACTTGTAACGCTGTCGGGCAGTGTTATGCTATCCAAAAACTCACATCGGGAAAATGCCCCTCTTTCGATCCTCGTCACGCCCTCCGGGATCGTAATGCTGCTCAAGCTTCTGCAATCCGCAAAAGCCTGCCGCTCGATACTCAACCAGGCTGGCTGGAAGTACAACATTTGTTAATTCATGGCAGCAAGCAAATGCTAATTTCCCAACACTTGTTACTCCCTCGGGGATGACAACATCCGTAAGGTTCATACAGCAGTGGAATGTATACTCTTCAATGCGGGTCACTCCCGCAGGGATCGTGATGCTGGTCAGACGGTATACCGCTTCATTCTACGCGGCGGGCTTGTCCTCCACGGCGCGCTCCTGAAGCATCAGGAGCAGCGCCGTCGCTCCGCCTCCTCCAGCTTGCGCATGATCTTCTGACGCATCGCCTCCTCCGGATCCTCCGGCGGGAAATTCTCGATCTCCGCCGCGTCATACCTTGAAGCCGCCTCGCAGGTCACCGCAGAGCCGCTCTTTACAGCGGCACTGCGGATGGCCTGAATATCGGAATAGAGCAGGGTCTTCTTCATGACCAGCGCTTCGGTGATTCCTTTCAGAAACGCCTCGTTTTGCGCAAGGAGCGCCCTTGCCCTGCCGTAGTACCGCTCCAGCTCCGCCTGTACCGCCGCCTCGCTGCGGGCATTCAGGCTTTCGGACATATTGCTGGAGGAATCGCTTTCAACATTCAGCAGGGAGAATCCCAGTGTTCCCTCCTTGGCTGCCGCCTCGCGGATACAGTTGACCGCACGGGGGATATCGTCGCTGCATCCCTCCGCGACCTGCCCCGCATACCGCATCTCCACGGCGGCCTTGCCGCCCAGGGCGATGATAGCGCTTTGTGAATCGGAGACACCTTTGCAGCAGTGGATAAAGCCGCCGCACCGGTTTTCGTCGGAGGGAAGCAGGGAGGCAAAGCCGACGCTGCCGGGGCACAGCGCTTCGCATACCACCAGATGCCCCGCCTCGTGAAGCGCCACCTTTTCGATGACTTCATCCGAAACGCGAGGCATATCCTCTTGTGCGCCATATTGCTGCTTCAGCACCACACTCACCATGTCCTCCATGTCGATGCCGGTCTTGCGGGAAAAGGCCGCACGAACCGCCGCTTCATTCAAAATAGTCTCCAGCTCGGCGTAGGAATTATAGCGCATCATCCTCGTCAGGTCTTCCATGCTGACACTGTCCGAAACCCGTTTCGTTTTCAGATAGTGTGTGATGATCTCCTCCGCATCGGACGCCGTGGGCGCTCGAAGTCCGATTTTTCGGTCAAACCGTCCGGAACGGCGCAGGGAACTCGGCAGCTTTCGGATATCGTTTGCCGTGGCGATCACAAACACACCGGCGTCCTTCACATCGTCGATCCCTGCTTGCACAGCGGCATATTCCGGCGCGTCGCAGTGGGTATCATCCTCGTTGGCAAATTTGTCCATGTCGTCCAAAAGGACTATGGACGGTGCTTTTGTCTTCGCGCTGGCAAAGGCCTGTGTAATTTCATCGATAAAGGCGTCGCCGCCCTTGTCGCGGCGTACCGTGATGGTGTGCAGCCCGCTCTCCTCCACAAAGCACCTCGCCAAAAGCGTCTTGCCCAAGCCCGGGTCGCCATACAGCAGCAGTCCATGGGGCAGGCGGGCGCCCATCTCCTCATAGATCTCCCGGTTGCGGAGCATATCGCACAGCTGCAGCAGCTCGCGCTTGGTGGCCTTGTATCCGATGACCTTGTCAAATGCGTTCATGGTAAAATCTCCTTTTCGAATTTTGCCGCCAGTATAGCACCCATATAATTAAGACCTAATTTATATAAGCATATATAGGCCAAAAGGCGGTTTTCCGCAAAATTTCGTATAGATACACAATCCGGTACGTCCGCAATCGACACATTCGCAGCGTTATAACCATGAAATGCGGCGTTTTTTGCTGCCTGTACGCGGAAAAATGGGCGGTGGAGGCCAATTTTTACCCCCAAACCGCCGAAAATAATATAAATATTTAGGTCTTATTAAAAAAGGTGCTACACTGACCGCAAATCACATTGCAGGAGGAAATGACCATGGATGTTACTTTTTCACCCGCCCTCCGTGTGTACGCGGAGCTGTGGGAGATCGCCGGACGGCGACGGGCGGCGGACGCACAGTTCGCGCAGGCGTTGGCACATATCCGCAGCGGCACGCCCGACGCTATGGCAAAGGCATTCGATCTATTCAAGCGTTCAGGAGCCCACAACTTTACCGAGGCGCAGTTCGCCGCCGGATGGTGCTGTGAGCACGGCTGTGGTACAAAGCGCAACTACCCGCAGGCTATCCGCTGGTATAAGCGGGCGGAGAACAACGTGACTTCCGATGTAATGAGCGCTTTTGACCCTGTGGGTGAGGCGGAGAATGCCCGGCTTCGGCTGTACTTCGAGTGCGAGTCCTACGCGGCGGCGGTGGACGCGCTGCTGGACGCACAGGAGCGGGAGGATAGCTTTATGACTGACTACGAGGCGGCGGTGGGTGGCGACGCCATCGGGATGCTGCATCTGGGGCATCGATACTATTACGGGCAGGATGTGGCGTGTGACCAGGCAGAGGGCATCCGCTGGTATCACCGGGCCGCCGAGGCTGGCAGCGAGGCCGCCATGTCGCGGCTGGCGGGGATCTACGAGGCGGATAAGCATTACAAGGAGGCGGCAAGGTGGTATCGCCGCTACGCGGCGGAGCGCATCCGCTGGCGCAACCAGCGGCTGAATTGGTGAAAAAAGTTCCAAGAAATTGGTGAACTTGCGTTTTTCGGCAACGGCTCTTATAATGGACGTACAGACAATGGCACGCAAAAGAATATGATGAGAAGGAGAATGAACGATGGAAAACTTGATTAACCAGTTGACAAGTACACACGACAAGGATGCACAAGTGAATTTTCTGCAGGAAATCGGTAAAAAACTGTTGACGGAGTATGTCATCAAAATCGGTGATATCACAATCAAGCCGCTATGGGTCGAAGCATACTATTCTGATACGAACACCGGATTTGTTGACGAAGCTGTTCACGGTAACGAATGTCAGAAGAATCAGTACGGTGCTCTCTATTTTCACCACAAAACGGATGACCAGCGCAGCGGTGTAGATATTTGCCTGTCGTGCGGCAATTACTATCTTTCCTATCTGTTGAAATACACACTGGTCAATGGCATCTTCAAATCGCAGGCACAACTGAGCAGTATGATCCCACATGAATTGCGGGGAACCGCCAAGAACGTTCTTGTAAAGGAGCAAAATCCCGCAGAGGTAATGGTTTGCACGAAACGCATCGGCATCATGTCCAGTGCGTACAAGGATGCAGATCTGGCTATTGCGAGGGATATCAACCAGCGTTTTGTGACAGATTCCGGGGAGAAGAAATCCTTGCCGCAAAAAACGGAACTATTAAAGGCATATATCGACGCCGTTTATTCGGACGACCAAATCAACACAGAGGAGCAAAAAGCAGCTGTCAGCCGTAAATTAGTCGGCGAGTATTGGAAAGGTCTGTTTGAATGATCTATTTCTCTGCACTCCTCCCTGTGCTTTATCCAACCGACGCAGAGGCGCTGTTCACGGCACTGGCGGCGCACGATGTCCCCTATGCGCTGCTGGATGGCACACGGGACATCTGGGTGCGGGACTTCATGCCGGTGCGGACAGGCTCCGGAAAGCTGGTATCCTTCCGCTATGAGCCGTCGTACCTCCGGGATTGCCCGGAGCTGCGAACGGACTTTCTGCGCGATATAGCGCCGCAGCTGGCATCGACGCCCCTGTACTCCGACATCAACCTCGACGGCGGGAACGTGGTGTTCTCGCCGTCCGGGGCGCGCGTCCTGATCAGCGACCGCGTCTTTTCCGAAAACCCGGAGTATCCGTCTGCCGCGCTGGTACATGAGCTTTCGGAGTTGCTGGAGGCGGAGGTTTTGATCATTCCCTCTCTGAAAAGCGACATGACCGGCCACGCCGACGGCATGGCGCGATTTCTCGACGACCGCACCGTGCTGTGCCATCGGCCGCTGTCATCCTGCGGCTTTGAGCAGCAGGTGAAGCGAGCGGTGCAGGACTGCGGCCTGGACGCGGTGGATTTTCCCTTTGTCCCGACCGGTGGGGTCAGCGCCGTTGGCTGCTACCTGAACTATTTGGAGACGGAACGGGTGGTTTTCCTGCCGGTGTTTGGCATTGAGCAGGATGCCGAGGCTGAGACTTCCGCGCGGCAGCTTTTCAGCAAAGAGATCGTGCCCGTCAACATCCGGGAGATCGCCCAACAGGGCGGCTGTCTGAACTGCATCAGTTGGGAGGGACCTCATGCATAATGAACAGGACTTGAAAAGCACGCCGGAGTACCGCTCCGGTATGTTCCGCATCGTCACCTGCCCCGTCTGCGGCTATCCCACGCTGGATATGTACTGGATCTGTGAGCATTGCGGCTGGGAGTATGACATCGAGCTGCAGACGGAGGATGAGGAGTCTCCCTGCAACAGTATGTCCCTGCGGGCATACCGCGAACTATACAAAACTGGAGGTATATTTATGAACGTGGCCATCTGTTCCCGCAAAGCCGCCGAGGAACTGCTGCATACCGACACGCTCTCCCGCACGGCGGCGATCTCCTTCTGCGACCCGCCCTCCATCGGCAAGCCTGCCCCGATGCCCCCGCTGGACTACGCCGGCAAAGCGGCGCGGGTGTTCACCGTGGTCGTTCACGATCTGGATCTGACAGCTCTGCCGGATGTGGGGCTGGACTACGACACCTACATGCCGGAGGCGGACGCACTGGCGGCGTTTATCTGTCAGGCAAGGGCGGACGGGCTGGATATCCTTTGCCAGTGCGAGTACGGGCAGAGCCGCAGCGCCGCCTGCGCCGCCGCGATTTTGGAGTATTTCAACGGCACCGGCATCTCCGTCTTTGCCGACTACCGCTATTATCCTAACCAAGTGGTGTATCACAAGATCATGGACGCGCTGACCCGGTACGGGCCGGAGACGCAGTCATCCACTTGACTTTCCCGTCAAAGCGCTTTACCATATAAGCATAACCGAAGATCAGCCCCATGCAGTAGTGTACAGCTTAGAGTTTCGTACTTTGAGGAGGGCGGCGAGTCGCCGCTCTGTTTAC
>ERZ1026848.937-NODE-937-length-15801-cov-4.301092_pt1 | contig 15801 bp, 14 predicted proteins | sample MGYA00380154_ERZ1026848 | MGnify/ENA primary metagenome ERZ1026848 (study PRJEB33269, sample SAMEA4719790) | human gut metagenome | biome: human-associated habitat; feature: organic feature; material: feces | place: Cameroon | collected 2013-10 ...
ATATCAATTAGTGGTAACATATCAATAACTTGGAAATCATATTTGAATGGTAGGAAATCCTGACCATACAATCTAAGCGCAAACTCATAACAAACATTAACAAAAAAGAGGTAATATCAATGGCAAAAATTGCAAAGCAGCTCACAGAGCTGATAGGTCACACTCCGCTTCTGGAGCTGACTAACTATGAAAAAGCCCTTGGGCTTGAAGCAAAAATCATAGCAAAGCTTGAGTATTTCAATCCACTCGGAAGTGTCAAGGACAGGGTGGCGGCAGCTATGATAGAACAGGGCATAAAGGATGGAAAAATAAATCAGGACACAATAATAATAGAGCCGACAAGCGGCAATACCGGAATCGGACTTGCATTTGTGGCAGCCTCAAAGGGACTTCACCTGATACTTATCATGCCTGATACTATGAGTGTCGAGCGAAGAAAAATCGTCACAGCACTTGGTGCAGAGATAAAGCTTACACCGGGGCGTGAGGGCATGAAGGGTGCGATAGATGAGGCACAGAGACTTAAAGAGCATTACGGCAATGCCTTTATTCCGCAGCAGTTTGAGAATCAGGCCAATCCGGATATCCACAGAGCTACAACAGCTCAGGAAATCTGGGAGGATACAGATGGAAAGGTAGATATCTTTGTATCATCTGTCGGAACAGGCGGCACCTGTACAGGCACAGGGCTTGGATTAAGAGAGCATAATCCTGATGTAAAAATAGTGGCTGTTGAGCCAAAGAGCTCACCGGTGCTCTCAGGCGGAAGACCGGGACCACACAAGATACAGGGAATCGGAGCGGGCTTTATTCCAAAGGTCATGCGCATGGATATAGTGGATGAGGTGATTCCGGTGGAGAATGATGCAGCCTTTGACAAGGCAAGAGAGGTTGCAAAGAGCGACGGACTTCTCGTCGGCATATCCTCAGGAGCAGCAATATATGCGGCAACAGAGCTTGCAAAGAGACCAGAGAACAAAGGAAAGAATATCGTGGTGCTGCTTCCGGATACAGGCGAGAGATACCTGTCCACACAGCTTTTTACAGTAAACTAATGGTATATAAGACAACCGACGGCATAAGCTGCTGTGCCGGAAGCTGTAATATGAAAAATGAGAAATATACATGAGAAATATACATAAATACACGGCAGCCATGCTGTCAGCGGTGATGGTGGTGTCACTTTTTCTGACAGGCTGCTCAGGTAAGAAGGATGATGGCACAGTCACCATAACCAATGTGTCGTATGATCCGACACGAGAGTTTTACGAAAAATACAACAAAATATTCGAGTCTTACTATGAGAGCGAGCATGGCAAAAAGATAAATGTGATTCAGTCACATGGCGGCTCGGGAGCGCAGGCACGTTCGGTTGTGGAGGGCTGTAATGCAGATGTTGTCACACTGGCACTCGAGCATGACATAGACCTGATACAAAATACCGGCTTAATTGAAAAGGGCTGGATTGATGAGTTTCCAAAAAGCTCTTCACCGTACACATCAACAATCGTTTTTCTTGTAAGAAAGGACAATCCAAAGCATATAAGCGACTGGGATGACCTGGTGAAAAAGAATGTGGATGTGATCACACCGGATCCAAAGAGCAGTGGCGGAGCCTGCTGGAATTTCCTTGCGGCGCTAAGCTATGCGAAGACAAACTATGACAGCCAAAAGGAACAGAAATCGTTTATGAAGAAGCTGTATGAAAATGTCACAATTATGGACTCAGGTGCGAGAGGCTCAACAACCACATTTGTGGAAAACGGTCAGGGAGATGTGCTCATAGCGTGGGAAAACGAGGCACTTACGACCATGGATTCATATCCGGGCAAGTATGAGATAGTAAACCCGTCAGTCAGCATTTTAGCGCAGCCATCAGTTGCCATTGTGGATGATAATGCAAAGAGCAATGGAACAGAAGGGGCGAGTAAAGAGTACTTACAGTATCTTTACAGCGATGAGGCACAGAGGCTGATTGGAGAGAGTGGCTACAGACCAACCAATCAGGATATATTAAATCAGTTTTCCGACAAGTTTGATTTGAATATCAGGCTTTGGAGCATAGATGATTACGGCGGATGGGATGAAGCCTACAAGACATATTTTGATGATGGAGCAATGTTCGATGAAATTTACGGCAACTGATAAAACAGCAAAAAAGAAAACTAAATCAAAGAACATAAAGACCAGAGTTATACCGGGCTACCATCTTTCGCTTGGGATAGTGGTCGCGATGCTTTCAGTCATCGTACTCATTCCACTGGCATCAGTGCTTGTGTATTCGCTAAAGATATCACCCGGTGATTTTGCAGCACTTATCATGAAGGAGAATGTGAGGAATGCCTTTATCACAAGCATCACCTCGTCATTTGTCGCAGCGATTATAAATGTGGTATTTGGACTCATCGTCGCATGGACGCTTGTGAAGTACGATTTCCCTGGAAAATGGCTGCTTGACGGACTTATAGAGCTTCCGTTTGCACTGCCGACAGCGGTTGCAGGCATCACGCTCTCAAAGCTGTACTCGGGCACAGGCTTTTTTGGAAATGGCTTAAGTAAGCTTGGAATAGATGTGGCTTACACACAGGCAGGAATAGTTGTGGCACTGGTTTTTGTAGGTATTCCCTTCGTGATCAGAGCAGTTCAGCCGGTACTGGAAAAGATGGATAATACATATGAGGAGGCAGCATATATGCTTGGTGCCACACCCTCTAAGACCTTTTTTAAGGTAATACTTCCGGAGCTTCGCCCGGCACTCTTAACAGGCTTTGGCCTTGCCTTTGCCAGAGGCATAGGAGAGTACGGAAGCGTTATCTACATATCAGGCAACAGCGCAAGGCACAGGACACAGGTGGTATCCTACGTCATCATGCAGAAGCTTAGCTATATAGATTACGCCGGCGCGACTGCCATAGCACTTGTGATGCTTGTCATATCATTTTTACTGCTGTTATTTGTAAATATAGTGCAGGTTAAACAATCACAGCGCACCAATTTGTTGTAGAGCGCTGCATATATATTAAATGCGATGAACACAAACAGGAAAGGAGCACAATACGATGACCGAACAGGTAAAGCTTGAAAGAAGAAAAAAGATTACAAAGATAATACTCATCACGGTAACAGTGCTCTTCATAGTTGTCATGCTTGTTGTTCCGCTTTTTTCTGTGATGGCAAGCGCCTTAAAGGAGGGGCTTGGATTCTATCTGAAAGCAATCTCCACAAGCTATGTGCTTTCGGCACTAAAGGTGACTCTGATAGCAACAGTCTTTTCGGTAGCTGTAAATACCTTCTTTGGAATATGGACAGCATGGCTTCTGACCAGGTTTTCGTTTAAAGGAAAGCAGGTGCTTGCAACACTTATTGATATACCGTTTTCGATTTCTCCGGTCATCGTGGGACTTGCATATCTTATGACCTTCGGAAGGCTCGGATGGTTTTATCCGGTTATCAGATGGTTCAATGAGCTCTTCGGTACGAATGTGAGAATCACCTTTGCGATACCGGGAGTTGTGCTTGCCACGATATTTGTCACATTTCCTTATGTGTCAAGGGAAATCATCCCGGTGCTCAATGCAGAGGGAAAGGACGAGGAAGAGGCCGCAGCGCTGATGGGAGCATCCGGCTTTACAATATTTCGGAAAATAACGCTTCCTCAGATGAAGTGGAGTCTGATCTATGGAATCATACTCTGTACGGCGAGAGCCCTCGGTGAGTTCGGCGCGGTAAATGCGCTCTCAAAGACAAGAGGCGAGACATTTACACTGCCGCTTGAGATTGATGCCTTGTATATGTCGGGCACAGACAGCTCGATAACATCGGCATTTGCTGTATCGTCGATACTGTTGATCATTGCATTGATCATTCTTTTTGCAAGAAATATAGTTGAGCACAAATTTAAGAAATTACACTAAGATTAATGGGAAAAGCAGGAAGGAGATAACGTATATGTACGTTGAGATGAAAAATATATACAAAAAATACGGAGACTTCCTGGCATCCGACAATGTGAGCTTTGGAGTGGAAAAGGGAAAGCTTGTGGCGCTGCTTGGTCCGTCCGGCAGTGGCAAGACAACACTTCTTCGTATGATAGCAGGACTTGAAACACCGAATTCCGGTGACATATATATAGATGGAAAGCGTGTGAACGATATTCCGGCCTCAAAGAGAGGCATAGGCTTCGTGTTTCAGAACTACGCGCTGTTTCGATACATGACAATATATGATAATGTGGCGTTTGGACTTGAGCTTCAGAAGATGCCGAAAAAGCTCATAAAGGAGCGTGTTACTAAGCTTCTTGAGATGACAGGATTATCGGGGCTTGAAAAGAGATATCCAAATCAGCTTTCGGGAGGACAACGTCAGAGAGTGGCATTTGCAAGAGCGCTGGCACCGAATCCTCAGGTGCTTTTGCTGGATGAGCCTTTTGCAGCGATAGACGCAAAGGTGCGTGGTGAGCTTCGTACCTGGCTGAAGGAGCTTGTTGAAAAGCTTGGAATCACAAGCATTTTCGTCACACATGACCAGGATGAGGCTGTTGAGGTGGCAGATGAAATCATTATCACAAACCACGGCACGATAGAGCAGATGGGCACACCTCTTGAGATATATAAGTCGCCTGACACACCTTTTGTGGCGCAGTTTATAGGACACACCACAGTTGTAGAAAACTACGACAGGCTAAAGGGCTTTGACAGGATAGAAAATGCCGACAAGGCGGTAATCAGGCCGGAGTTTATCAAGATATCAAAGAGCGGCAACCTTGACCGCTATCAGTCAGCGGCAGAGGAGGGCATCGTTACAGATGTGGTTTTCAGAGGAAACAGGATGGATATCACGGTCAGCATAAACGGCATCGAGGTAGTCGGTGAGCGCTCACTTGAAAAGGATCTGATATCGGTCGGAGAGAAAGTGCATGTGCTGATTTACAGGCTGTATATATTTGATGATGAGAAGACATATCTGATGGAAAACAGCGAGATGCAGGAGCAGGATGTATTCTACATCTGATATTCATATGTTGAATTAAAAAGAGGAAGCAGAGGGAGATACATGAAGATAGAAAACAAAAAAATCCTACACACGGATATCCTCATAATCGGAGGAGGCACGGCGGGCTGCTATGCAGCACTCACCATCCGTGAGAAATCGGATTATTCGATTATAATTGCAGAGAAGGCCAACATAAAGCGAAGCGGATGCCTTGCAGCAGGTGTCAATGCGATAAATGCATACATCGTAAAGGGCAGAAAGCCTGAGGACTATGTAGACTACGCAAAAAAGGATGCTGACGGCATAGTAAGGGAGGACTTACTCATGACTATGTCCGAGGGCTTAAACCGCGTGACGGACAAGATGGAAAAGCTTGGACTTGTCATATTAAAGGATGAAAACGGTGAGTATGTAGCCAGAGGAAACCGCAATATCAAGATAAACGGCGAGAATATGAAGCCGCTTTTGGCAGAAGCGGTTTCAAAGCTTACGGACTGTACGGTGATAAACAGAATCAATATCACAGACTACATAGTTGAGGACAACACGATAAAGGGTGCATACGGATTTTCAATCGAGGATGCGACAGCCTATGAAATCAGGGCCAAGAAGGTGCTCTGTGCGACAGGCGGTGCGGCAGGCCTGTACAGACCAAACAATCCGGGCTTTTCAAGGCACAAGATGTGGTATCCGCCATTTAACACAGGCGCCGGATATGCGATGGGCATAAGAAGCGGAGCGGAGATGACCACCTTTGAGATGAGATTTATCGCACTCAGATGCAAGGACACCATCGCTCCTACAGGAACAATTGCACAGGGAGTCGGAGCAAAGCAGGTCAATTCGCTTGGAGAGGTTTACGAGACAAAATACGGTCTCACCACATCAGAGCGTGTATACGGAACTGTCATGGAAAATCTTGAGGGAAGAGGCCCTTGCTATTTAAGGACAGAGGGCATTTCGCCACAGCAGGATGAGTCATTGAGAAAGGCATATCTCAACATGGCACCGAGCCAGACACTCAAGTGGGTGGAGGCAGGTAAGAATCCAAGTGAGCAGAACGTGGAGATAGAGGGCACTGAGCCGTATATCGTAGGTGGCCACACAGCGAGCGGATACTGGGTTAATACCGAGCGTGAGACAACAATCCACGGACTCTATGCTGCTGGAGATGTGGCAGGAGGATGTCCGCAGAAATATGTTACAGGAGCCATGGTGGAGGGTGAAATCGCTGCGATAGATATGGTATCAAAGCTTGATGCAGATACCTCTGATGGAAGTCCTGACACATCGGCATTTGATGAGAAAAAGGCACTTGAAGCAAAAGCTTCAGAGTACGACCATTTCCTCACAGAAAGGTCTCAGATGTTTACAACAGAGGCTATCGAGGAAGCCATGCAGAAGGTCATGGACAACTATGCAGGCGGCATTTCCACACATTACCAGTTCAACGGCAAGCAGCTTGCGCTGGCAAAGGAAAAGATAAATCATCTGATAGAGCTGACCGGTGATTTATATGCATCGGATATGCATGAGCTTATGTTCATATATGAGCTTAAGGAGAGACTTACGGTATGTCTTTCGGTCGTAGCACATCTTGGTGCGAGAAAGGAAACCAGATGGCACAGCTTTGCCGAGAATCTGGATTATCCAAACAAGAGTGATGACTGGATGAAATACGTCAATTCCAAATACGAAAACGGGCAGCTTCGCATGATTTACAGAGAGCTTGTCGGAAGGGAGGCGCGTTATGAGCATAATGATTGATAAAGCAAAGTGTAAGGGCTGTGGCATGTGCACAAGCGTATGTCCGGGAAGCCTGATATATCAGGACTCAGAGAAAAAAGCCTTTATCAAATATCCCAAGGACTGCTGGGGCTGTGCCTCATGCATCAAGGAATGTCATTTTGGCGCTATTGCTCTTTATCTTGGAGCAGACCTAGGAGGCATGGGAAGTCTCATGACAGTAAAAAGCACACAGGACACGCTGACCTGGGATATCAAAAAGCGTGACGGCAGCAAGGAAGAGATTCTTATCAACAAGAAGGAATCCAATAAATATTAAAGAAAAGGATGGTAACAGACATGGGTGAATTATCACATCTTGACGAACTCGAAGCAGAGGCAATATACATAATACGTGAAGTAGCCGCAGAGTGCGAGAAGCCGGTTATGTTGTACTCAATTGGAAAGGACAGCTCGGTAATGCTTCATCTTGCAATGAAGGCATTTTATCCGGAGAAGCCGCCATTTCCGTTTTTACATGTAAATACAACCTGGAAATTCCGTGAGATGATAGAATTCAGAGATCGCATCGCCAAGGAAAAGGGCATCGAGATGCTTGAATATATAAATCAGGACGGCGTAAAGCAGGGCATCAATCCGTTTGACCACGGCTCAGCATACACAGATATCATGAAGACACAGGCGCTCAAGCAGGCGCTCGACAAATACGGCTTTACGGCAGCGTTTGGCGGTGGCCGAAGAGACGAGGAGAAATCAAGAGCCAAGGAGAGAATCTTCTCCTTCAGAAATGAAAGCCACGCATGGGATCCAAAGAACCAGCGCCCGGAGATGTGGAAGCTTTACAACTCAAGAATCAAAAAGGGCCAGGAGGTGCGAGTTTTCCCACTGTCAAACTGGACAGAGAAGGATATCTGGCAGTATATAAAGAGAGAGAATATTGAGATTCCTTCACTTTACTTTGCTAAGGAAAGACCTGTCGTATACAGAGACGGCAACATCATCATGGTAGACGACGATAGAATGAAGCTTCGTCCGGGTGAGGAAATCCAGATGAAGAGTGTGCGTTTCAGAACACTCGGCTGCTATCCACTGACAGGTGGTGTGGAGTCGACAGCAGATACACTTGATGAGATTATTGATGAGACACTCAGTGCTGTTTCATCAGAGAGAACCACCCGTGTCATTGACAACGAGGCGGCAGGCAGCATGGAAAGAAGAAAGAGGGAGGGATATTTCTAAAATGAGCGGATTACTTAAATTTATTACATGCGGAAGCGTGGACGACGGAAAATCAACTCTGATCGGACATATATTATACGATTCAAAGCTGCTCTATGCAGATCAGGAAAAGGCACTGGAGCTCGACAGTAAGGTCGGAAGCCGTGGTGGTGCCATCGACTACTCACTCCTTCTTGACGGACTCATGGCAGAAAGAGAGCAGGGTATCACAATCGATGTGGCATACCGTTATTTCACAACAGATAAGAGAAGCTTTATCGTGGCAGATACACCGGGCCATGAGGAGTACACAAGAAACATGGCTGTAGGTGCATCCTTTGCAGACCTTGCGGTAATTTTAATAGATGCGAAGCAGGGCGTATTGGTTCAGACAAGAAGACATGCAAGAATCTGCGCACTTATGGGAATCAATTACTTTGTATTTGCAGTAAACAAGATGGATCTTGTGGGCTACGACGAGAAGCGTTTCGATGAAATCACAAAGCAGATTATCGAGCTTACAAAGGAGCTTGAGCTTAAAAATGTAGTAATCATTCCTGTTTCTGCAACAGAGGGTGACAACGTAACAACAAAGTCAGAAAATATCCCATGGTACAAGGGACCGGCTCTTTTATCATACCTCGAGGATGTAGACATAAAGGATGAGAACGAGGAAGAGGGCTTTTTCATGCCTGTACAGAGAGTCTGCCGTCCTGACCACACCTTCCGTGGTTTCCAGGGACAGATAGAGGCAGGCGAGGTAAAGGTGGGCGATGAAATCACCACACTGCCAAGCAATGAGACAGCCCATGTAAAGAGCATCCATGTGGGTGATAAGCTAAGCGATAGCGCATTTACAGGTCAGCCTGTCACAATCCAGCTCGACAGAGAGGTGGACGTATCAAGAGGCTGCGTGCTCACAATCGGTTCAGGAGCAAAGGTTGCTTCATCCATCACAGCTACAATACTCTGGATGGATGATGATGAGCTCTTCAAGGGAAAGAACTTCTTCTTCAAGCTTGGTACCAAGTCAATACCGGGCATCGTGACAGAAATAGAGCATACCATCGATGTAAACACAGGTGAGGAAAAGCCTGCCGACAAGCTCAAAAAGAACGAGATAGCAGTTGTAAAGATTGCGTTCTCCGACAAGATAGTCTGCGATAAGTTCAAAAACCACAAGACACTCGGTGAGTTTATCTTAATCGACCGTGTGACGGATATGACATCTGCCTGCGGTGTGGTTGAAGAGGTACACACAGAGGAAAGCGGTCTCTACGAGGGCAGAGTAGACAGAAATGTCAGAGCCGCAATCAAGGGCCAGAAGGCAATCACCGCCGTATTCGTAGACGGAGTGGACGGTGTAAACCGCGGCTTTGTGGAGGATGTCGAGAAAGCCTTGAATATAGACGGACGCCATACATATCTCTACGCACCAAAGGAGGGTGAGGACTTCGTCAATGTAGTCAAGCACCTAAGCCATGCCGGAATACTCGTGCTTTTACTCATCAGCCAAAAGCAGGAGAAGGAGCTTGCAGCCGACAAAGTTGAGTTCACAAAGGACTGGAACAAAAACGGAAAAGATGTGGACAAGGTTGCGGAGTTTATCAAGAAGCAGTCGGTATATGACGGCGTGATCGTAAACACAAGTGAGTATATCTAATCCCCCTAATTTCCACATTGAAAAGCACGCCCCAATGTGGTAAAATTGACAGAGATAATTTAAAGAAAACCATACAGGAGGATTAACATACAATGGAAAGCTACAAGAGCGAATTTATAGATTTCCTACCTGCTCCTTTATCTTAACCCTTGTGAATGCCCTCAAATGCTTGATTTTACAGGCTTTGAGGGCATTTTTAATTTGAGAGGAAACTATCGTAACTTATCATAAAATGGTGTAATTTGATGAAAAAAGTGTGTAGTAAAGTGTGTAGTAATTCGTAGGAAGGATACGCTAAATATCAAGAGTGGCAGTTGATTCGTCCATGTGTTTGTAGAGATACAGATGCATGGACTTTTTTATTTTGGTTACCGGCACAGATGCCGGAGAAAGAGAGGATTATATGACAGAGAAGATTAGAGAATACAGTATGAACGGAGCACTGATTATCGGTGTGGATAATGGCTACGGAAATATGAAAACAGCCAGAAGATGCTTTAAGACAGCAATTGCAAAGTATGACAGCGCACCTGTGTTAAGCAGAGATTATATCGAGTACGATGGTGGATATTATGTCATTGGAGAGGGAAGAAAGGGTTTTGTGGCAGATAAGCAGACTGATGACGACAATTATATGCTGACACTTGCGGCTATTGTAAAGGAACTGGAAGCAAGAGGAATGACAGACTCTGTAAACAGGGCAAGGATTCATCTTGCAGTTGGGCTTCCTCTGAAATGGGTGCAGGCACAGAGGGAGGACTTTAAGAGATATATGCTTAGAAACAGCAGTGTGGAGGTCGGCTATAAGGACAGACTTTATTGTATTGAGTTTGCAGGATGTACGGTTATGCCGCAGTGTTACTCGGCAGTGACAGAGAATCTGAAGGATTTTGCAGGTGTAACGCTTCTTGCAGATATTGGAAACGGTACCATGAATCTGATGTATCTGAATAACGGTAGACCAATGGAAAGCAAGGCATGGACCGAGAAGCTTGGTGTGTTCCAGTGCTTTCAGAAGATTCACAATATGGTGCAGGACAAAACGGGAGACAATCTTATGGATGATGTAATTGATAATATTCTCCGTAGCGGAAAGATTGAACTGCCGGATCCCCATGCATCACTCGTGGAAAAGGCTATTTGTGACTATGTGGAGGAGATTTTTCAGAAGCTTCGTGACCATGAATATAATGAGAAGCTGATGAAGGTTTACTTCATGGGTGGCGGAGCAAGGCTGGTTGAAAATTTCGGCGAGTACAATCCTGAAAATACAGTCTTTAACAATGATATCCGTGCTAATGCAAAGGGCTATGAGTATTACTGCTATATGCTTTTAAGACATCAGGAAAGAGCAGGCAGAAGGTAGGTGAGGCAATATGACAAAGCACTACAGGAATCACAACATCCGTTTCAATATGACGGATGAGGGAGGCGTGCAGGCGTGGGAACACCTGCATTCCGCTGAAGTGGAACAGGACTTTAAGTCGCAGAATGCTTTTGTGGTGGCTGCGATTAATGATTATTATGAAAGGCATCTTGCCAAGAAAAACGATCCATATCTGGAGAGTCGGGAAAAGGAAGATGCCTTTGCAGACAGACTGGTGCAGACTGTGGAGCAGAAGCTTCTTTCAAATCTTCCGGCACTTGCAGCCATGTATCAGATGCAACAGCAGGCATTTTTTCAGGCGGGACTGCAGGCTGGTGGGATAATGCCTTATCCGTATCAGCAGGGAAATCCGGGAGCTGAGGCATCGGTGGGGGTAAAGCTAGTTACGGAACCGATACAGGGCAGTGAACAACCGATAGAAGTTGTAAAGCAAGAACTGTCGGAGCCAGAAGAGAATGAGTTTCTGGATTACTCGTTTGGTGTATAAATTATGGATTGGAGGATTCGATGGCAAAAGATAATAGTGAATTGATTGACGTAAATTCAGATGTAAAGGATAGGGTTATGGAAGTGAGTCATATTCAGAGTCTTATATATGTTATTAGAGGAAAACAGGTAATGCTCGATAGTGACTTGGCAATTTTGTATCAAGTTGAAACAAAAACTTTTAATCAGGCTGTAAAAAGAAATATTGAAAGATTTCCTGAGAATTTCAGGTTTCAACTAAAAAAGGAAGAGTACGACTCTTTGAGGTCACAATTTGTGACCTCAAAAGAAGGGAGAGGTGGAAGAAGATATCTGCCATATGTTTTTACAGAACAAGGTATTGCAATGCTTTCTGCGGTGCTGAGGAGTGATATTGCAATACAAGTCAGTATCAGGATAATGGAAACATTTGTTGAAATGCGTAAATATATGGCAAACACGTCACTTTTGTATGATCGCATGAATGCAATAGAAGAAAGACAGATAACTTATCAAAATGAAACAAATGAGAAATTTGATAAAGTATTTGCATATATTTCTGACCACGAAGAATCACAGCAGAAAATCTTTTTTGATGGACAGATATATGATGCGTTTAGCTTACTGATAGATCTGGTAGCTAGTGCAACGAAAAGTCTTGTATTGGTCGATAATTATGTCGATGTGGGAACTTTAAATATTCTGTCCAAGAAGAAAGAGAATGTATCGGTAACGATTTACACAGTTAGAAAAACCAGATTGTCAGAAAAAGATATTGAAACTTTCAATCAACAGTATCCCAAACTTGAAGTGAACTACACAGGTGTATTTCATGACAGGTTTTTAATCATTGATGACAAAAAAGCGTATCACATTGGTGCATCATTAAAAGATGCAGGAAAGAAATGTTTTGCTATAAGCTTATTAAACGATTCTGGTGTGATATATGATATTTTACAGAGGCTGGATATAGAAACAGAAGAAAACGAATCATAAAGAGGGATAATGACTTGGGGGAGAATTCTATTGTTTTGTAATGAGGGTAGAAGCAAAAAAGATATAGCCGATGATAATCAATTCAATTATCCAAGTAAACATCGGCTACATTCCCGGGTACAATTGCAGTAAAGACAGAAAGACACACCATCCCCTTTGTAGATGGTGTGTCTTTCTGTCTGGGGGTCTCGGGGGCGTAGCCCATGAGCAGGTAGCACCGATGGCGCAGACAATGAGGCGGAAATAAAATCAGGGTACCGGAGGGGACCCTGATTTTATTTTTGACGAGTTGGCAAGCCAGCGGTACTACCTGCCTATATCATCCCCACCACATCGGAAAGGGAATAGAAGATTTCAATAAGTAGTAGAGATGTGAAAAAAAGCAGTCCGAAGCGGTAAGCGAAGGGCTGCTTTTGTCTGTCTGACGGAGTCTTTTTTCCGTCAGGCAGACCTGTGGGGATGATGTGCCCTGCTGACGAAGCATCGCTTACACAAAGGCTACGAAGAAATACCAAGACGGATGCAGATGATAGCGGTTCTTATGGACAGTATAGCTATAACAGATACAGTTTAGACAACATCTGCAACCAAATGGCTACAAAGCAGAGCAACAGTAGAACCACAACAGGGGCATGACACTGCAATTTACCGGTGCAGACCACAATTTCTATTAGTATGTAGCCATAATCCGGTGCAATCGTAGCCAAAACACAATAACTGAATACAAAAATACCAAAAAGCGAAGCCATGAAACAAATGGAAGAAAAGGCAGAAATGCCAATTCAACCAATGAGTTTTGTGGTTTTTTTATTACAGATAAAAAGAAGGAGAACACTATGGGGAAACGAACAAGAGACGAGGTAATCTATTCTCGTGTGGATTACCATGTAAAGCGGGAATTTGAATCGCAGATGAAGGAAAGCGGATACAAGACTTCCGCTGATTTCATCGACTATCTGCTCCGTGTTAACAAGGGCAGGCAGATTGACGGAACAACATTAAAGCAGTTTATGGAAGTTATGAATGAGGTCTGCTACGAATTGAAAAAGCAGGGTGTCAATATCAACCAGCTGGCAAGGAATATCAATGCCTATCCGGATTTGATCTCGATGACAGCATTTGAACCGTTCCAAAGAGTATTCCGGCGGTTGGAAGACTCGGTATTAAAGCTATATGAAAAGGTGGTGAGTTAGATGGCAGTATATGGAAATGTCAATGTAAAATATGCTCCATGCAAGTCTGTGGCACAGCTTCACAGTGCTGCAGATTATATTCTGGGGCAGAAGAAGGAACAGTTAAGTTCCGGTATTATCAAGACGAAGTCAGAGTTATACAATGCCTTTGGATGCAATCGGGATAATTTTGCCAACTGTGTTCTTATGACAAGGAAAATGCATCAGAAGAAGTACAGCCGGTTCTTCCCGCGGGACATTCTGGCACAGAAACTGTCCATATCTTTTCATCCGGAGGACAATGATAAGCTGACTTATGAAGATGCTTACAAGATAGCGGAGGACTTCGCTCATAAGTTCTTCTGGAAGAAGGGATTTGAGGTGTTGTTTGCGGTTCATGTGGATACGGAGCATGTTCACGTGCATTTTCTGGTAAATAACTGTAATCAGAAGGATGGTTCTTCCTTTCGGAGAGGTCCGAAGGAGCTGGTGGAAATGTCGGAATATTTTGGAGAACAGTGCAGGAGCCGGGGCTTGACACACTCTGTCCGTGACAGCTTCTACAATCCGGATAAGACCAGGGAGAAACGCACCTTAGCTGAAAATCAGATGCAGAAAAGGGGAAAACTTTCTTTCAAGGATGAAATGCGTGTGTATATCAGACTTGCCATGAATGATCCGACCACGCAGAACATTCATGATGTGGTGAATATGTTAGAAAGAACCTATCATATGAATGTAAGGCTGAAAGGTAATACCATTAGCTATGCCCTTCCATATCGTAGCAGTAATGGAGGCAAGGTAAAGGCAGTACGAGGCAGTAAGCTTGGTAAGCGATTCACGGTTGCAGGCATCAGGGAGTATATGAAACAGAAGGAAAAAGAGGATTGGTTTGATTATCCAAGGCAGGAGCAGGACATCGAGCATTCCAGTCAGTCCATGAAGGATTATCCCAGATGGGAAGAGGATGAGGAGGAAGTGAAGGAGTCTGCTTCTAAGGCTAAAAAGCAGATACCAACACAGGAGTCACAGCCGACCAGAAAACCGGATGTTTCTGTATATGAGGCATATGACGAGTTTCAGGAAAAACATGAGATACCGGAGAATGACGAGTCTTTCTTTTATGGTGCTGCATTTGATGACTTCAATAAAGAGTGGCAGGGACTTGATAACAATTCGTCAACTGTGCCGGTTCAAAATAAGCCGTTTCCATCCCCGGCAGAATACCGCAAGCTCTCTCTGGAAAAACGTGCTAAACTTCTTCCGCCACCTTCTGATGACCGAATGGAAGAACTAAAGAAGTATCAGGACAGAATGGGATATACCGAAGAATCCATGCGGAGTATGCGTTACAAGATGTCCGTCTATGATGATTTTAGTGAGGAATATGATTATCGTGTGAAATACAACAGAAATCATCCTTCAGAGGAGCAGCTAAAAGCACAAGGGGAACAGCAGATAATCACACCGGTTCGTAGACGTGGGCGTGGCAGATGACAAGGCTTTGATTGCCTTTCAAACTTACTTTCGGTAAGGAAAAATCCATTGCACATAAAATGATTTTGGGCTATAATTTAAATGGATATTTGTATGAACGGAGTTGCAAAAAAGATGATGCAGACTACTGTTGCTAACAGTAGCATAGAATCATTACTGACTGCCAATGAAATCAGGGTGATGGACAGGTCTGGGACAGTGATAAAGGAAAGACTGGAACAGCAGTGCATTCTGCCAAAACAGTATGAGCAGATTACCAAGGCACTGTATGACTGTCAGAATCTACTTGGAGCATGGGTAAAGAGTGATAACAAAAGGTATGTGGATATGAAAATCTGGTTTTTACGAGAAATGGAGGAGGAACATGAAGAAAAAATGGCTTAAAAGGAGCAGCGCAATTCTACTTTCAATGATAATGGCATTGTCATTATTTCCGGGAATGAATGGAACATTACCGACTGTACAGGCAGCGGAAAACACATCCCCTGAATCAGCATATTGGACAGATGCAGAAGGACTGAAAAACTTTGGGATATCAAGTACAAAGACAATTGGTAAAATAAGATTTGGATTAAATGGAAAAGATGCAAGACTCTGGGCAATCTGCGGAGCGGATGGAAGTAACCTTGCATTACTTTCAACCAGTGAGTTTGAACGGGCAGCTT
>ERZ1026848.938-NODE-938-length-15793-cov-10.474647_pt1 | contig 15793 bp, 10 predicted proteins | sample MGYA00380154_ERZ1026848 | MGnify/ENA primary metagenome ERZ1026848 (study PRJEB33269, sample SAMEA4719790) | human gut metagenome | biome: human-associated habitat; feature: organic feature; material: feces | place: Cameroon | collected 2013-10 ...
ACTAACAGCTATTTACAAAAAGAGCACATGAAAGAGGGATAAACGATAAAATATATTTAAAAACAAAAAAGAACAACAGAGATAAGTTCTTATGAATAAGCAACTTACTACCATTGTTCTTCCACGCTATTTTGTACAAATAAGTTTTATTTTGCTTATTTTGTGATTCCGTTGGGGTTCGAACCCAAGACCCACAGCTTAGAAGGCTGTTGCTCTAATCCAACTGAGCTACGGAACCAACACTTTAAATCGCAAGCAATCTAACTAACCAATGTCAGATAGCCATTTTTCTTATTTGCGGCTGCAAAGGTACATATATTTTTTGAATACACCAAACTTTTTCTCACTTTTTTCTGTTTTTATGCTTAAATATCGCAAAAAATAACTACCTTTGCATCCGTTAGGAGCAAGAAACAGCATTCTTGCTCCTAAAGAAGAAGAGATTTTTATAACGCATATTGAAACATAAAACATACGCAAATGAAAAAGTTAATCTTTTCAGTAGCCCTGCTCTCGGCAGCACTCTCTGCCAGCGCAGAAGACCATCCGCTCTGGATGCGCTACCCAGCCATCTCGCCCGATGGAACTACCATCGCCTTCGCTTATAAAGGCGACCTCTACAGTGTTTCTGTCAACGGCGGTGAAGCACGACAGCTCACAACCCATGCAGCCTTCGATTCACATCCTGTATGGAGCCCTGACAGCAAGAAAATCGCCTTCCAGTCTAACCGCGAAGGAAGTCTCGACATCTTCGTAATCGATGCAAAAGGCGGTGCTCCTACCCGACTCACCACCAACAGCGGCAGCGAAACACCAATCGCCTTTGCAGACAACGACCATGTGCTCTACTCTGCCAGTCTGCAGCCTACAGCCCAGAGCATCATCTTCGGCGACAATACATTCCCACAAATATATAAGGTAAGCACCAAGGGCGGAAGACCGGAACTCTTCTCTACCCTCAGCATGGAGAATATCAGCATCGCCAAGAACGGCGACATTCTCTATCACGACAAAAAGGGATATGAAGACCCTTGGCGCAAACACCAGAAATCACCTATCGCACGCGACATCTGGCTGAAGAGCAACGGTAAGTTTACCAAGCAGACTACCTTTGCCGGCGAAGACCGTTCGCCTGTATGGACATCAGACGAGAAATCTTTCTTCTATCTGAGCGAACAGGACGGCACATTCAATATCTACCGCCGCAGCCTCAACAGTTCAAGCGACAAGCAGATTACCCATCACAAAGGCAATCCGGTAAGATTCCTCACCGCATCCAGCGCCGACCTGCTCTGCTACGGATATGATGGCGAAATCTATACCGTGAAAGAAGGCGGAGAGCCTCAGAAGGTGAACATCTCCATTACAACGGATAATGATGCTCCAAGCCTCGTACGTCAGATTAAGAGCTGGGGAGCTACGGAGATTTCCGTTTCGCCAGACGCCAAGGAAGTGGCTTTCGTGATGCATGGCGATGTATACGTTACTTCTGTGGAATACACCACTACCAAGCGCATTACCGACACACCGCAGCAGGAACGCGACCTGAGTTTCTCACCAGACGGCAGAGCCCTGGTCTATGCAGCCGAGCGAAATGGCGTATGGCAGATTTACCAGGCTAAGATCAAGAACGAGAAAGAAAAGAACTTCACCTACGCTACCGACATCGAGGAAGAGCAGCTGGTGAAAACAGGCATTACATCGCAGTATCCTCAATACTCTCCTGACGGCAAGGAAGTGGCTTTCTTCGAAGACCGTGCAGCACTTCGCATCATCAATCTGAAATCGAAGGAAATACGCACCGTACTCGACGGCAAATACGTCTACTCTTACAGCGATGGAGACATCGGTTTCGAATGGTCGCCAGACAGCAAATGGCTTCTTTCTACCTATATCGGCAACGGCGGCTGGAACAACCAGGATATTGCGCTGGTAAAGGCTGACGGCAAGGAGGTTCACAACCTGACCAATTCCGGCTACAGCGACAGCAACGGCAAATGGGTGCTCAGCGGCAAGGCAATGCTCTTCCAGAGCGACAGAGCCGGCTACCGCAGTCATGGAAGCTGGGGAGCAGAAGACGATGCCTACATCATGTTCTTCGACCTGGACGCCTACAACCGCTTCAACATGAGCAAGGAAGAGACAGAACTGGCTGACGCCAACAAGGACGAAAAGGAAAAGAAGGAAGACGAAAAGAAGGAGGAGGCTAAAAAGAAAGCTGACGAAAAGCAGAAAAAGACCGGAAAGATAGAGGTGGAAAAGGTAAAGCCACTGGAACTTGACATCGAAAACTGCCGCGACAGAATCGTACGCCTCACCGCAAACTCTTCGCACATGGGCGATGCTGTTCTCTCTGAAGACGGCGACAAACTCTACTATCAGGCAGCCTTCGAGGATGGTTACGATCTCTGGCAGCACGACCTGAAAGACGGCTCTACCAAGCTCGTGATGAAGGGCGTAGGCCAGGGCAACCTGCAGACCGACAAGGATGTGAAGAACCTCTTTATCTGCAACGGAAGCAGCATCAAGAAGGTGGATCTGAACGGATTCAGCACCAAGAACATCAGCTTCGAGGCTAACTTCAACTATAAGCCAGCCGAGGAGCGCCAGTATCTCTTCGACCACGTATGGCGACAGGTGAAAGACAAGTTCTACGACCCTAAGATTCATGGTGTTGACTGGGAAGGTTACCGCAAGACCTACGAGAAGTTCCTGCCTTACATCAACAACAATTTCGACTTCCAGGAGATGTTGAGCGAAATGCTTGGCGAGTTGAACGCTTCGCATACAGGAGCCCGCTACTACGCTCCGAACAGCGCGCTCACCACAGCCAACCTGGGTGTATTCTTCGACCCTCAGTATCAGGGCGACGGCCTGAAGATTCAGGAGATTATCAAACGTGGTCCTTTCGATGTGAAGAATACGGGCGTAACAGCCGGCAGCATCATCGAGAGCATCGACGGCGAGGAGATTAAAGCCGGAATGGACTACTTCCCATTGCTCGACGGAAAGGTTGGCAAGAATGTACGCCTCGGCATCAGAAACGCCAAAGGCAAGAAGATGGAGGTTACGGTGAAGGCTATCTCTCAGGGCAAACTCAACAACCTGCTCTACAAGCGATGGGTAGACCGCAACCGCGCTTTCGTTGACAGCATTTCGGGCGGACGCATCGCTTATGTTCACGTTAAGGCGATGAATTCGGAGAGTTTCCGCACCGTTTACAGCGAACTGCTGAGCGACAAGAACCGAAACAGAGACGCTGTAATCGTAGACGAACGACATAATGGCGGTGGCTGGTTACACGATGATCTGTGCACCCTGCTCAACGGTAAGCAGTATCAGGAGTTTGTACCTCATGGTAAGGTAGTTGGCCGCGATCCGTTCAACAAATGGGTGAAGCCATCTTGCGTCATGATCTGCGAGAACGATTACAGCAACGGTCATGGTTTCCCATGGGTTTACAAGGAACTCGGAATCGGCAAGCTGATCGGTGCTCCTGTAGCAGGAACCATGACAGCCGTATGGTGGGAAACGCTGATGGACAACACGCTGGTATTCGGTATTCCTCAGGTAGGCTGCCGCGACATGCGTGGTGTGTTTGGCGAGAATACCCAGCTGAACCCAGACATCGAGGTTTACAACAGTCCGGAAGATTTCATCAATGGCCATGATACTCAGCTCGAAAGAGCCGTAAAGGAAATGATGAAGAAATAAACAGAACGCCCTGCAAGGGTCAGAAGCAGAACCGCTTTTGTCCTTTGCAGGGCGATTTGTTTTTTGTATCTGGTTTATTCAAGTTTCGCAAGTTCAGAAGTTAAGGGAAGTTAAAGAAGTTATCGCTCCCTACGGTCGTTCGGGAAGTTAAGAGACAATAGTCTTCTAGCTTAAACTTAGGACATTTGTCCCTTAACTTCCCTCTAACTTCCCTAACTTCCCTTAACTTCCCCGCATGCGAAAATTCAGTGATTAACCCTCATTATCGGCTAAAACCCTCTAAATCTTTACTTTTTTTCTTGAAAAGGGAGAAAAAGCAAGTGAAAAAGCCATAAAATAAAAAAAAATGAGTATCTTTGCAGAAAATAAAAACAAGATTATGGGATTATTCGGATTATTCAGCAACAAAAAGAAGGAAACTCTCGATAAGGGTCTTGAAAAAACCAAGGAGAGTGTGTTCGGCAAACTGGCGCGCGCCGTTGCCGGAAAGTCTACCGTCGACGATGATGTGCTCGACGATCTCGAAGAGGTACTCATCACCTCAGATGTAGGTGTAGAAACCACTGTCAAGATTATCCGCCGCATCGAAGAACGTGTGGCTCGCGATAAATATGTTTCAACCAACGAACTCAACCGCATTCTGCGCGAAGAAATCGCCAATCTCCTTTCTGAGAATCACAGCGATGATCTGGCAGACTGGGATCTCCCTGCCGACCATAAGCCTTACGTTATCCTCGTAGTAGGCGTAAACGGCGTGGGCAAGACAACCACCATCGGCAAGCTGGCTTACCAGTTTAAGAAGGCTGGCAAGAAGGTTATGCTGGGAGCCGCTGACACCTTCCGTGCTGCAGCCGTAGAGCAGATTTGCATCTGGGGCGAGCGCGTGGGTGTGCCTGTAGTGAAACAGCAGATGGGAAGCGACCCGGCAAGCGTGGCTTTCGACACCCTGCAGAGCGCCAAGGCTAACGGCGCCGACGTGGTGCTCATCGATACGGCTGGCCGTCTGCACAACAAGGTGAACCTGATGAATGAGCTCAAGAAAATAAAGGAAGTGATGAAGAAGGTAATGCCAGAAGCACCAGACGAGGTAATGCTCGTGCTCGACGGAAGTACCGGACAGAATGCATTCGAACAGGCTAAGCAGTTCTCTGCCGTAACCAACATCTCTTCGCTCGCCATCACCAAGCTCGACGGAACCGCAAAGGGCGGCGTTGTCATCGGCATCAGCGACCAGCTCAAGGTGCCTGTAAAATACATCGGACTGGGCGAAGGAATGGAAGATCTGCAGCTCTTCAACAAGACAGAATTCGTAGACTCGCTCTTTAAAAATTAGAAAATGAAGAAAAATCAGATAGATATTATAACCCTGGGCTGCTCGAAGAATCTCGTAGACAGCGAGTTGCTGATGAAGCAGTTTGAGGCAAACGGCTACCATTGTGTTCACGACTCCAAGCGCCCTCAGGGCGAGATTGCCGTTATCAACACATGCGGTTTCATCGAGGATGCGAAGCAGGAAAGCATCGACACCATCCTGGAGTTTATTCAGGCTAAGGAAGAAGGCCGACTCAGAAAGCTCTACGTAATGGGCTGTCTCTCGCAGCGCTACCAGAAGGAACTGGAAGAAGAAATGCCTGAAGTGGATAAATTCTACGGTAAATTCAACTACAAACAGCTTCTGCAGGAACTCGGCAAGGCGGAAGTTTCATCCTGCAACGGCCAGCGCCATCTCACCACTCCACGCCATTATGCCTACATCAAGATAGCCGAGGGCTGCAACCGCCACTGTGCCTACTGCGCCATTCCTATCATCACCGGCAAGCACGTTTCCCGACCAAAGGAAGAGATTCTGCAGGAGGTACGCGAACTGGTAGCTGAAGGCGTAAAGGAGTTCCAGATTATCGCTCAGGAACTCACCTACTATGGTGTAGATATTGACGGCAAGCATCATATTACCGAACTCATCAGCGAGATGGCTGATATTCCGGGTGTGAAATGGATTCGCCTGCATTACGCTTATCCGAACCAGTTCCCGATGGATCTTCTGGACGTGATGCGCGAGAAGCCAAACGTATGCAAATATCTCGACATTGCCCTCCAGCACATCAGCGACCACATGCTCACCAGCATGCATCGCCACGTAACGAAGCAGGAAACCATCAATCTGCTGAAGGCTATCCGCGAACGCGTGCCAGGCATTCACATCCGCACTACGCTGATGGTCGGATTCCCAGGCGAGACAGATGAGGATTTCCACGAACTCCTCGACTTCGTACGCGAACAGAGATTTGAGCGCATGGGCGCCTTTGCCTACTCTGAGGAAGAAGGAACCTACAGCGCCACCCACTACGAAGACAATGTGCCTGCCGAAGTAAAGCAGCGCCGACTGGACGAACTGATGATTCTGCAGCAAGACATCAGCTCTGAGATTGAAGCTGATAAAGTGGGCAAAATCATGACCGTTATCATCGACCGCAAGGAAGGCGATTACTACATCGGACGAACAGAATTCTGCTCTCCAGAAGTAGACCCAGAGGTTCTGATACGTGCTGATGAGAAGCGTCTGCGTGTGGGCTGTTTCTACCAGGTAGAAATTACTGCAAGCGAGGAGTTTGACCTCTATGGCAAGGTGGTGAAATAATCATTCTCTCCCCCTTGCCTGGAGTTTTAGAAATTTTGACTACATATTAAATAAAATATGAACAACAAGGAATACATCGCAGAACTGGCTCAGCAAACCGGCTATTCGCAGGAAGACACCCAGAAGTTGGTGCGCAAGGCGATAGACGCTATGATTGCCGAGTTTGAGGATGGAGAAGCTGTCTCTATCCCCAATTTTGGCACCTTCGAAGTGAAGAAGCGCATGGAGCGAGTGGTGGTTAATCCTACTACCAAGAAGCGCCAGCTGGTGCCGCCTAAGTTGGTGTTGGGTTTCCGACCGGTTGCTTCGGTCAAGGAAAAACTAAAGAATGGAGGGGATGAGCAATGAGCAAATTCAGTTTAAATACACTCGGAAAACTGCTTGCTGACAAAAGCGGGCTGAGCCAGGTGGAAGCAGAACTCTTCATCCGGAAGATGTTTGATGTGTGCAACCAGGGACTCGAAGCCGACAAGCAGGTGAAGATAAAATGGCTGGGCACTTTTAAGGTACAGGCCACGAAAGACCGTGAGAGCATCAATGTGAACACGGGCGAGCGCTTCACCATTGAAGGCAGAGACAAACTCACCTTCACCCCCGACAACATTCTGAAAGAAATCGTGAACAAGCCATTCGCCCAATTTGAAACGGTGGTGGTAAATGACGGGGTAGATTTCGATGAAATCGATGAGAAGTTTGGAGAAGAACAGACAGAAGATGCTCCTTCAGAAGTGATTGATTTCCTGGACGAAGAAGAAGCTGCAACACCCAACCCGGATGTTGTCGTAACCGAACCTGAGAAGGAGAAGGAAAAGGAAGACGAAGACGAGCTGTCTAAGCAAATTGCTCTTGAACAAGCTAAACTGGAAAAATTAAAACAAGCCAAACTGGAGCAGGAAAGAATACAGAAAGAAAAGCTTGAAAAAGAAAAGCAAGAGCAGGAAAGACTGGAACAGGAGAAACTCGAACAGGAAAGACTGGAACAGGAGAAACTCGAACAGGAAAGACTGAAGCAAGAGAAACTTGAACAGGAAAGACTGGAACAGGAGAAACTTGAACAGGAAAGACTGGAGTTAGCCAAACAGCAGCAAGCCTTGAAAGCAACTGTGGAACCTGCAGTTCCTGCAACAGACGAAACAGAAGAAGAGGATGAAGAATCTTCCAATTCTCATCATATTGTTATTCCTCGCTATCTGGTCGTTGCAGTCTGTCTCATCGTAGTAGCTTTGATAGGCGGAATGGGATGGTTTGCTTTCAACTATGGTCAGATGACTGCCCAGCGTGATCATCTAGCCATGCAGCTAAGCCAGTATCATCAGGCTCCTGCCAAGAAAGCCCCAGCTAACGCAGTTGCCGCCCCACTCTCTCAGGAACAGAAGCTTCGCCAGAAAGCGATTGAAGACAGCATACGTATGGCTAAAACTGCAGAAGCAGTCAAACTGGCGGAACAATCTGATGAAGCAAGCGACAAGGCTGAAAACGCAAAGCAGGATGAGGCAAAGGCTAAAGCAAAAGCTGCAGCAAAGGAAGAAGAAAAGGTTGCTTCAAAAACTGAATCTTCAGCCCATTACGACAAGGACGTACGTGTACGCACTGGAGCTTACCGCATCGTAGGAGTTGCCCAGACTGTTACTGTTGGCGCCGGTCAGACCCTCGAACAGATCAGTAACCGCTATTTAGGTTCCGGCATGGAATGCTACGTTGAAGCCCTGAATGGTACAAGCACCGTAAAGGCCGGACAGAAAATCAAGATTCCGAAACTGGAATTGAAGAAGAAAAAGAAATAAAAATACAAAACAAGAAATCGCCCTGTAAGAGCAAATATAATTTTGCACTTACAGGGCGACATTGTTTGATGTTAAAAACATTACTTGCCCAATACTTCATCAAGCAAAGTATAGAAAGCAGGATCCTCACCAACGATGGTCTTGATAATCTTACCGTTAGCATCAATCACAATCTTAGTAGGGAAACCCTGAACAGCATAGTCGCTGAGAACCTTACTGTCCTTTGGATTGTAAACATGAATCCATGGCAACTGGTGCTTCTCAACAGCAGCCTTCCACTTAGCCTCTGTATCATTACAATCTACACCAAGAATTTCAAACTTACCCTTGTACTTCTCGTAATACTCCTTCATCTTAGGCATTCCCTTGATGCACCATCCGCACCATGAACCCCAGAAATCGAGAACTACAATCTTACCGCGAAGGCTGGAAAGTTTGAAATCATTTCCCTTAATATCCTTCAGCGTAAAGTCAGGAGCCTCAACACCGGCAGCCTGCACCTTCTTAGCCTTCTCCTCAGCCTCAGCACGCTTCTTAGCCATATCAATCATTGGCTGGTAGAAAGCCTTCATTCTGCCGTTCTTCACATTCTCTGAGAGCAAGCCCAGCAGTTTCTCCATCTTTGCAACATCATCAAACTGCTCGAAGATAGTGGCACAGGCCTCATAATCAGGATGCTGTTTTACAAAATCGAAAATCTTATCGTCCTTTGCCTTTTGCAGGGCAGGAGCCTTCTGCTCATATTCTGCCATGATGGTCTGCTGGGTCTCACCATTCTTGATTCTCTGGTTCAGAGAAGCTTCATAATCTCTCAACTCCTTATTTGCATTCTCCAGCAGGACATCTACTTCATGATACTGCTGATAGAACTTAGAACCCGAAATATCAAAGCGGGTCTTTGCATCGCCCTTAACTTCAGCCTTCTCGCCAGGAACACAAGGCAGATTGAACATAAACTGACCTGCGCCACGATAAGTTTCAGGTGAGAGGAAAACGTATCCGGCAGCCTTATCAAGGTTTGCAGAATAGGTAAACTTGCCATTCTTTACCAAAACCGTATCCATCTTAACATTTCTGCCCTTGTAAACAAGTACAGAATCGGAATTGAAATTCTTCAAATCCACCTTCAACTGAAAGTTGCTCTTCTGAGCCATCGCAACAGTTGATGCAAGCATCAAAGCCGCAGATAAAATCGTTGTTTTCATTTTCTTTTATTATATTTATTCTGATTATACCTTATTATATATAGGGAACGAAGAACGCCTGGCTCATCTTCAACCTTATTCTTCATACTCAGTAGTATCCTCAATACCCGCCTCGGCCAAAGCCTCCTTGCGCTCTACACAGGTTCCGCATTTGCCACAATGCTTCTCACCGCCCTTATAGCAGCTCCAGGTTTCAGCATAATCAATACCCAACTTCTTGCCAATCTTCGCAATCTGCCCCTTGGTTATATTCGTATAAGGAGCCACCACGCGTACATCGACGAACGTTCCTGCTTCGGCAGCCTCATCAATCGCCTTGATAAACTCCGGACGGCAGTCTGGATAAATCGTATGATCGCCACCATGGTTAGCAATGAAAACTTTCTTCAGATTATTACTCTCAGCAATGCCGATGGCAATGCTCAGCATGATTCCATTACGGAAAGGAACCACCGTACTCTTCATATTATCAGCAGCATAATGACCTTCAGGAATCGCATCGGCACCTTCAAGAAGAGAACTTTTGAAATACTGATGCATGAAACCCAAATCTATCGTAATATGCTTGATTCCCAAACGCTCACAATGCATCTTGGCGAAGGGAATTTCACGCTCGTTATGATTACTTCCATAGTTAAAACTAATGCCGAGTGCAATCTCGTCTTTCTTATCGTAGAGCAGCGTGATGCTATCCATGCCGCCGCTCACAATGATTACTGAATCCTTCATTTTATTTTGAACTTTAAATTATGAACTTTGAACTGTATGATTACTTTTTACTTCACCCGAACAGACAGCGGAATGCTTCTTCCACCTTCCTTACGGGATGAATTTCTATCTTATATTTCTTATGGTCGAAACCATGATTGTTGTATTTCGGGATGATGATGTGCTGGAATCCGAGTTTCTCAGCCTCAGCAATACGCTGCTCAATACGGCTCACCGGACGGACTTCACCGCTCAGACCTACCTCGCCCGCCATACACCAGCCTTGCTCGATAGGCGTGTCAACATTACTGCTCAATACGGCTGCCAACACACTCAAGTCCATGGCTGGATCGGTTACTCTCAATCCTCCGGCAATATTCAGGAACACGTCTTTCTGCATCAGCTTGAACCCCACACGTTTCTCCAGAACCGCCAGAAGCATGTTCAAACGGCGCTGGTCAAAACCCGTTGCCGAACGCTGCGGAGTTCCATAGGCTGCTGTTGAAACCAAAGCCTGCGTCTCTACCAGGAACGGACGAACACCCTCGATGGCTGCGCTGATAGCTACACCCGAAAGTCCGTCATGATCTTCGGTAAGAAGCAACTCTGAAGGATTGCTCACCTGTCGGAGTCCGCCTTGCATCATCTCATAGATTCCCAACTCAGAAGTACTTCCAAATCGGTTTTTGATGCTTCTCAAGATGCGGTACATATAATGCTGGTCGCCCTCAAACTGAATCACCGTATCAACGATGTGCTCCAGAATCTTTGGTCCGGCAAGCGTTCCCTCCTTATTAATATGTCCTATCAGAATAACCGGAATGCCACTCGTCTTGGCAAAACGGAGCAGGGAGGCTGCACACTCGCGAACTTGGGAAACAGAACCTGGCGAACTGTCTACTTCTTCCGTAGCAATGGTTTGGATAGAATCTATAACTATCAGCTGAGGAGCTACTTCCTGAATATGGCTAAAGATTTTCTCCAACTGCGTTTCGCAGAGAACCGTAATATGATCAAAGGCTCCTTCTGATGAAAGAGAAGCCGTTTTCAGTGTGTCAGCAGAAGAACCTTCTCTGAGCATCGCCTGCCCTTTAGCCAACCGGTCGGCACGGAGCTTGATTTGATGGGCGCTCTCCTCTCCACTCACATACAGGATGCGGCGGTCAGTCATGTTCAGAATAGTCTGCAAGGTGAGCGTACTCTTACCGATTCCCGGTTCACCGCCCAGGAGCGTGATGCTGCCGGGAACCATTCCGCCACCCAGCACACGGTTCAGTTCCTCGTCCCTCATATCGATGCGCGGTTCATCAATCGCAGAAATATCGCGAAGCTTCATCGGCGCAGCATCATGCTCGCTGTGCTGCCCGCCAAACATCGTGGCAGCTCCACCATGACGCATAGTCATTCCGGCATTCTTCGCAGCCTGCGATCCGGAATCGGCAGCAATACGAATCTCCTTAAAGGTATTCCATTGTCCGCAGCTAGGACATTTGCCCATCCATTTGGCACTTTCCTGTCCGCAATTGCTGCACACAAAAGCAATCTTATCTTTTGCCATTTTATCTCATTTATATGTAATAACGTTTTAACTGCGCACAAAGGTACTATTTATTATCGAGAAATCCAAAAAAAAAGTAATTTGTTAAGAATATATTTCATTTCTCTCCATTTTGTTTAACAAATCTAGCAGAAGAAAGCGCAAAACACGAATTTTGCAAACCCGATATAGCAAACTGGCGATTTCATCTACTAAAAATCATAAAAACCGCTACTATATTTTGCTGATTCAAATATAATTTGTATCTTTGCCTTCGGTTTTTGAAACCAGCAGAAAGGTTTAGAACAATAAATTAGTACATAAACTAAATAAAATTTAGGTAAAATGAAAATTGAAGATTTTAACTTTGCCGGTCACAAGGCAATCGTGCGCGTTGACTTCAACGTGCCATTGGATGAAAATGGTAATGTAACAGACGACACTCGTATCCGCGGTGCCCTTCCTACATTGAAGAAGGTACTTGCAGACGGCGGTGCGCTCATCATGATGAGCCACATGGGTAAGCCAAAGGGCAAGGTTAAACCAGAGCTTTCTCTCTCTCAGATTGTTAAGAACGTATCAGACGCTCTCGGCGTAGACGTTAAGTTCGCTAAGGACTGCGGTAACGCAGATGCTGAGGCTGCTGCCCTGAAGCCAGGTGAGGCTCTCTTGCTCGAGAACCTCCGCTTCTACCCAGAAGAGGAAGGCAAGCCAGTTGGCGTTGAGAAGGGTACTCCAGAATTCGATGCTGCTAAGGCTGAGATGAAGGAGCGTCAGAAGAAGTTCGCTGCCAAGTTGGCTTCTTACGCTGACGTATATGTAATGGACGCATTCGGTACTGCTCACCGCAAGCATGCTTCTACAGCTGTCATCGCTGATTCTTTCGACAAGGATCACAAGATGCTCGGCTTCCTGATGGAGAAAGAGGTAAAGGCTGTTGACGCAGTTCTCGGCAACATCAAGCGCCCATTCACAGCTATCATGGGTGGTTCTAAGGTTTCTACCAAGATCGGTATCATCGAGAACCTGTTGACTAAGGTTGACAACCTGATTCTCTGCGGTGGTATGACTTATACATTCTCTAAGGCTCTCGGTGGCAAGATCGGTATGTCTATCTGCGAGGATGACAAGCTCGACGTAGCTCTCGACGTAATCAAGAAGGCTAAGGAGAACGGTGTAAACCTCGTACTCGGCACAGACTCTATCTGCGGTGACGACTTCAAGAACGACTGCAACACACAGGTTTGCCCATCTAACAACATCCCTGACGGTTGGGAGGGTATGGACGCAGGTCCTGAGACTCGCAAGGCATTCGCTGCAGCTATCAAGGGTGCTAAGACTATCCTCTGGAATGGTCCTGCAGGTGTATTCGAGTTCGACAACTTCGCTGGTGGTTCTAAGGCTATTGCTGACGCAATCGCTGAGGCTACTAAGGAAGGTGCATTCTCACTCATCGGTGGTGGTGACTCTGTAGCTTGTATCAACAAGTTCGGTTTGGCTGATCAGGTATCTTACATCTCTACAGGTGGTGGTGCTCTCCTCGAAGCTATCGAGGGTAAGGTATTGCCAGGTGTAGCAGCTATCGAGAAGTAATCTTATGTTTAAAAGAAAGCCATTTGTAAAAAGGGCTTGATTTTTTACAAGAAAAATAGGTTGGAGGGCATCCTATGTGATGTCCTCCAATTTTCAGTTTTAACTGAATCCCCTAATAATCTACAGATTCTCTCTATAAACAGAACTATATCCTTCAATTAAAACAAGCAACAGAAAACATAAATTCTAAAATGATTTGGTAAACTACCGGAATATATTTTTCTGATTTTAAAACGAATACATGGATTGGATTGTTAATCTCTTTGCCAATACCGAGTCGGTGGCTCACATCGCCCTACTCTACGCTATCGTGATAGCTATTGGTGTTTACCTCGGAAAGATAAAGATTGGCGGCATTTCGTTAGGCGTCACCTTTGTACTCTTCGCAGGTATTTTGGCTGGCCACGTTGGCTTCACCGGTCCAAAGGAAATTCTCACATTCGTGCAAGACTTCGGATTGATCCTCTTCGTCTTCATGATTGGTCTCCAGGTAGGACCTGGTTTCTTCGAGAGTTTCAAGAAAGGTGGTGTTACGCTCAACATGCTTTCGGCTAGCGCTATTTTACTCAACATCCTCGTGATGTTTGGTTGCTATTATCTCTTCTTTGATACGAGCAACCCTAACAACTTGCCTATGATGGTAGGTACACTCTATGGTGCGGTTACCAATACTCCGGGTCTTGGTGCTGCCAACGAGGCTTTGCTCAGCGTCTTCCCTAATGGTGCTCCAAGTATCGCCAATGGTTATGCTTGTGCTTATCCTCTTGGTGTAGTAGGCATTATCGGTGCTACTATCCTTATCAAGTACATCTGTAAGATTAATACTGCTGATGAGGAAGAACAGCTTAACGAAGAAGATGCTGCAAACCCACATGCTAAGGCCCACAACATGCATTTGCGCGTGGAGAATGCTTACATTACAGGCAGAACACTGAGAGAAGTTTCAGAATTCTTGAACCGTGACATTGTATGTTCCCGACTGCTCCACAATGGCGAGGTAAGTATTCCTAACAGCAAGACTAAATTTGAGGTTGGAGATGAATTGCTCGTTGTATGTGCAGAGGCTGATGCTGAAGCCATCAAGGCTTTCATCGGACCAGAGGTTGAGGCTGAATGGGACCGCGAGAAGGATGAAGTACAGCACTTTGTTTCTCGCCGTATCATCGTTACCCGTCCAGAAATGAATGGTAAGACCCTGGGCAAGATGCACTTCTCCAGCGTATACGGCGTTAACGTAACCCGTATTTCCCGTCAGGGAATGGACATTTTTGCAGGCAGAAACCACCACTTCCACGTAGGTGATAAGATTCTGGTTGTAGGTCCTGAAGAGAATGTGAACCGTGTGGCTGAAATCATGGGTAACTCTGTAAAGCGCCTCGATGCGCCTAACATTGCCACTATCTTCGTAGGCATTATGGTGGGTATTATCTTCGGTTCTCTCCCATTTGCCATTCCGGGAATGCCGGTGCCTTTGAAGTTGGGTATTGCCGGAGGTCCGCTGATCATCGCCATCCTCATCGGCCGTTTCGGCTATCGCATGAAGCTGGTAACTTATACGACGACTTCGGCTAATATGATGCTGCGAGAAATAGGACTTGTACTCTTCCTGGCGAGTGTGGGAATCAAGGCTGGTGCCGGATTCTGGGACACAGTAGTACAGGGTGACGGTTTGAAATATGTGGGATGCGGTTTCCTCATCACCGTTATTCCTATCCTCATCATCGGTACGATTGCCCGCCTGAAGTTTAAGTTCAACTACTTCACCATCATGGGTATGCTCGCCGGTACTTACACAGACCCTCCTGCATTGGCTTATGCAAATGCTTCTTGCTCTAAGGAGGCTCCAGCTGTAGGTTACTCTACGGTTTATCCTTTGAGCATGTTCCTCCGTATCTTTACAGCCCAGATTGTGGTGCTGTTCTTCTGCGGAGCGTAAGACTTACAAAAGTTAACAAAACAACTGGAAATAGTTATAAATTATAAAAGAGGTGCACAAAGATAAAAATTTGTGCACCTTTTTTGTTGTCTTTTCAGAAAATCTTCGTACCTTTGAGCACAAGAAACAAACCTAATGAATCTTCTAGGAACAGCAACAGTTCCTACATGATGCAGTTTTTTCGAAACATGAAACAATAACCCTATAAACGTTAGTAAGCGTATGAAGAAATTGGGATTTCTGATAACCATGCTAGTCATCACTTCCTTGCCCGCTTGGAGTCAAGGAGCCAAAAGCATCCGTATAACGGAGGTGATGACCGACAACCGTACCAATCTTGTAGATGAGTACGGGCAGCACAAACCATGGGTGGAATTGAGCAATTCCTCCTTTACCACGTATAATGTACGCGGTATGTTCCTAACCACCGACCGAAGGGTTCTCGACAAGAAAATGTCGCCAGAAGCTCGCCGACAGCTGATGTGTCCATTGCCTAACAATGAACCACGAACAACCTTGGCTGGCAAGAAAAGCGTGATTATCTACGACCGCTATATCTGGCATGAAGATTCGGAAGAAATATGCCCAGACTGTTTCCCTAAGGGAAGAGGACACTTCAGATGGTTGAGTGAAGGTACAGGACCTTTCCAACTGAAACTCGGATTGGTTCCTCTCAAG
>ERZ1026848.945-NODE-945-length-15737-cov-9.425392_pt1 | contig 15737 bp, 13 predicted proteins | sample MGYA00380154_ERZ1026848 | MGnify/ENA primary metagenome ERZ1026848 (study PRJEB33269, sample SAMEA4719790) | human gut metagenome | biome: human-associated habitat; feature: organic feature; material: feces | place: Cameroon | collected 2013-10 ...
CCGTCACATCCAGGAACACCTCGTCGATGGAGTAGACCACGATGTCCTCCGGCGCGATGTACTTGAGGTAAACCTGATAGATGCGGGTGCTGTACTCCATGTAGTACGCCATCCGAGGCGGCGCGATGATGAAGTCAATGGCCAGAGACGGGTTTGCTTGCAGCTCTGAGAAGAAGTGCGATGTGCCGCCCAGCCTGCGCCCCGGCGCGTTAAGTTGTCGCCCGACATTCGCTTCTTTCACCCGCTGCTTGACTTCAAACAGCCGCCCACGCCCGGAGATGCCGTAGCTTTTGAGGGAGGGTGTAACAGCAAGGCAGATAGTCTTGTCCGTCCGGCTCTCATCCGCAACAACGAGATTTGTGTCCAGAGGATCCAAGCCGCGCTCTCGGCACTCCACGGAGGCATAGAAGGATTTCAGGTCGATGGCGATGTAGGTTCTGTCTTTCATTTTCGGCTGTCCTCCTTCCCGCGATGTATAAAGGCAGGGGCTTATGCTCTGCCCATCAGGTTCTCCGTCTTATCAAAGGGGCATCGGCGTCCGGGCGATCAGAATGACCGCCAGAATCGCGCCCACAAAGGCCGCAGCCCCTATGACCGCCAACATTTTTTTACTGAGCTTCTTTTTCGCCGCCTTGCCAATCAGCGCACCGCAAGCCACGCAAACAGCCGCAGCCACAAGTGCAATGCCCAGCGTTTCCCATAGCCAAGATAGTTCATATAGAATTCTCATGCGATCATCTCCTGTCCGTTAAACTGGAAGTTATTTTAATAAATATTTTTCAAATGCTTTGTGCGTGTCAAAGTGAACCTCTTTGAAAAATAAAACGAGCCAAATAATAAAAGCCGGAATAGCCATATATGGTGTTAAAAAATAAGACAACACTGCTCCTACTAACATTATGCCAGCCCATGTAAAACACTGATTTTTTATATCACGAGAAATATGAGCTTTATCATACAATGCCTGTTCTTCTTTCGGTAATGAATTAAATCCCGAAACAAATTTAGCCGCTTTTTCTTTAAATATTGCAAATAACACTCCTATAATCAGAAATGGAATAACCAAAACTCCACATAGCCAAAACCCTATATTCATAGTATATTCCTCCTTCACAAATTCCGATTTATCTGTTAAACCCTCTGAAAACGCTGTATTTTCAAGGCATTTCGCCTATCTTGTGTTCCAACCTTATGTATTTTCCCTTGTTTTTGCCCTTGCGAGCCGAAACAAGGGAAAGTTTTTTACTCTCCGCCGACCACCTTATCCAGCAGTCTTGCGGAAGTACGCTTCGCTTCCCTTGTAGCGTGAGCGTAAATATTCATTGTGGTACTGACATCGGCATGTCCGAGAAGCTCCTGCACATCCTTCGGCGCTGCCCCGTTTGAGAGCAGATTGCTCGTGAATGTGTGACGAAGTTGGTGGAAATGAAAGCCCTCCAAGCCCTCGACCTTTCTGCTTGCCGTCCTGCACATAATCCCTACCGTACTCGGTGATTCGTATGCGCCGTCAGGTCTGAGGCAGACAAAGGATATTTCCTTGTACCCCTCTGGGATTTCATCTGTCCTCGGCAGGCTGTAAACCTCGTAGTAAGTACGGTCTTTTTCCTTCACCTCGGTGTAGTAGTTGAGGTGGTAAAGCCCGCCATACTGGAGGCGGTTTTTGTGCTGTTCGGTTTTCGCCGCTTTGAGGATCGCCGCCAGCGTGTCGCAGAAGTCCACGGTACGGACTTTCTTCCGTTTGGTCGCTCCTATCTCGGTTTTATGCCTTGCCCCGTTGTAGCGCATACTGCGGCGCACCGTAAGGTACTGCTTGTCAAGGTTGACATCCTGCCAAGTCAAGCCGCAGACTTCGCCGATGCGAAGCCCCGTGTAGTAGGCAATCTGAATGGGCAGTAAAGCGGGGTTATCTTTCTTTTTCAGAAATTCCTCCAGCTTCAGATATTGCTCATGGCTGAGCGTGGGTGTGGAATCGGTATTGCCGTCCTCGTCCGAAAACAGGTCATAGTCCTCTTTTTTGCCCCGCCATACCACATACTGCATCGGGTTGAAGGTAATCAGCCGTTTGGGGAATACCGCAAAGTGGAACGCTCCTTGCAGGACTGCCGAGAACAAACGCAGATACCCTTTGCTAAGTGCCTTTGCCGTTGTACCGTCGGGATTTGTCCCGCCGAAGCTGAGAAAATCCATATACGCCTGCAAATGGTCGGCGGTGACGGTTTTCAGCTTTCGGCTGCCGATAGGGTGCTGCTTGATACGGTTTACCGTACCCTGATATGCCATTACCGTACCGTTGCTGAGACTGCCGGGCTTTAGTTCTTCCTCCGCCCACATATCCAGCAGCATTCCCACCGTGGCGTTTTCAGACTTTGCAACGAATTTCTTTTCCTCGTAGTCCTCCATCGCCTTGCGGAGCAGGGCTTCCGTTTCGGATTTGCTTTCTGTTCCCACGAATTCACGCTGTACCAGATTGCCGCTTTCATCTTCGATATAGAAGCGGTAGTACCACTTTTTGCCTTTCTTTCTTACAGAACCTTTTGCCATAGATAAAAACTCCTTTCTATCCGTGGCAATCGGGACTGTGACATATGGTGTGCGTAAAGTAAAGAATGTCACTTTTGCCGGTTGGTTTCAATCGGCATATTTTTTTGTCAAGGTGCCACGGAATTTTCTTTTTCGGCAAGCCTGTTTTCGGCTTCCGTCACTATCCCGAAGAGGTCGCCCATAGATACTTTGGTGCGTCCCTCATCGTAGATATGTAAAATTCCGTCTAAAAAACGCTTCATATCTTCGATAGGTATTTCCATTTCTTTGCGGTAGACCCGTTCTTCGATTGCGCCCACCTCAATCGCATACCGCATAATCGACTGCTTCAAGCCCTCGTCCTCCGCCACACGGTCAACCTCCGCCATAGCGTTGGCAAAGTAGTGGCACAGCACCGAGTACAGGTCAATCATCTTGCCGAGGAAGGTGGTAAGAAGCTGCTGGTGCGGCTCTCCGCTGACCGTGGAGGAAACCGTATCAAGGTACTTTTTGATATGCTCCTCAATGTCCTTTTGGCAGAGCGTGCGGGCATCATATTCCTTTTCCTCGGAAAGCCCTGTCAGCCATTCGGGAGTGGTAAGCAGCGCATCGGCAAGACCGTTGATAATCATAGTACGCTTCGGGTCAACGCCGTCTGCTTCATACCGCTGAATGGTGGATTTGTTTACGCCGATACGCTTTCCAAGCTCAGGCATGGTAAGGTTTAGTTCTGTTCGGCGCTCTTTTACCCGTTCACCGACTTGTTTTGCGGTGAATTCAATTTCTTTTTTCAAGGTTTTCACCTCCTGACGAGTATCATTATAGCACATCAAAATGCAGATTGCAACCCTGAAACGGGATAAATATTAAAAAAATTCCTAAACAGTTGCAAAACAGGTTGACACGAGATTGCAAAATAAGTATAATTAGGATTGTACAGTTGCAAAACAAGTATTTCAAAAGGAGGATGAGATAATGAACGCAGTTAAAATAGGTATGACCATCGAGGAAGCCGCCGAATGTACGGGTATCGGCAGGAACACCATGCGGAAATTGGTGGACTGGGGCAAGCTGCCTGTCTTAAAGGTAGGGCGCAAGACCATTATCCGAAGGGACACGCTGGAGCGTTTTATGACGGTCAATCAAGGCAGAAATCTTCTCAATCAGAATGATGTCCGCCGAGTAGATTGACCGTTCTTAAAGCCCTCGGCGTTTGAGAGCGAAATACACCCCTCGCACAAATCTGTCGATTTGTACTCAGGGTATTTCGCCCCTGCGGGGAGCTACCGTATCAACGCTTGCAGGAAATCCCTGCCGCTTTTGATACGGCGCTGTTCCGTCAGCAAAGCCGCCGAAACAGCAGCAACCGTCAAGACGGTTGCAAAATGAGAACGGTATATTTTAAAGAAAGGTTGGATTATGGCAAGACACAGCTTCATACAGATGTCGAAGCTGCCTAATGTCAAAGGACGAATATCGTATATCACCAGCCACGCAAGACAGGAAAATCTGTACGCCACTTACCGCACCGCCGACAATGCCTTTTGGAATAATCTCGCAAGGGAGAGCCGGCAGGAGTTCCAGCGCAGCGGCGCAGAGGGGAAATGTATTGAGGCAAGGGAGCTGATTATCGCCCTGCCCGAAGTTTACACGCAGTACGAGCCGCAGCAGGTGCTTGAGGATTTTACAGATGAGTTCCGCAGGCGGTACGGCGTGGAATGTGTGTCGGCATTGCACCACAATAAGCGCAAGACCAATTACCACATTCATCTGATTTTCAGCGAAAGGAAGCTGCTTCCTGAGCCTGATGTGAAGATTGCCACAAGAAGCGTATTCTTTGACGAAACAGGCAAGCGGGTACGCACCAAGAAGGAAATCACAGGTGAGGACGGGCAGATAAGAAAAGGCTGTACCATTATCAAAAAGGGAGAGGTTTACGAAAGCCATCTGTTCACCGTAAAGGATGACCGCTTCAAGAGAGAGCCTTTTCTTCGGGAGGTAAAAGAGGATTATACAAACCTTATCAATCTCCATATTGAAAACCCTGAACAGCACCTGAAGGTATTTGACAAAAACAGCGTGTACCTGCCGACAAAGAAAATAGGCAAGAACAATCCCAAAGCCGAAGAGATTGCAGCCGACAACGCTACAAGGCAGGAATGGAACAGGACAGCGGACATGGCACTTGTATCGGGGATTGAGGAGGCTAAAATACTGGAAATCAAACAAACCGAGATACACGACAAGGTTAGCCAATCCATTAAAAGCGAGGGCTGGCTGCCGAATCTGTTCCGCCGTATCGTGAACAAGGCGAAGGACATTTTACAAAACCTTATCCGTGAATACGGGATACCGCCGAAGCCCACGCTGGATATTGATATGACAGAGTTCTGCACCATGCGGAATCTAATGATACGGGTGCAGGATGAGGCAAGAGGGATTAGGAATTTGCAGGACAACATTCTGCCCAAGCTGAAAACACAGCTTGCAGAAACAACAGGGATTTTCAAGGGCAAGGAGCGCAAAGCCCTTACCGAGCAGATACAGCAGACGGAGCAAGAAATTGACCGCAGGCTGGATAAGCTCCCCGATATTCTCAGGGAGGACGGTTATCCCGATGTGCAGGCATTCATGGCGACCTATCGGGAGGCGGAAGCCGTTGTGGAACAATACAACCGTGACCTTGCCGAATGGGAGCGTCAGGTGAAACAAAAGAGCAGACCGCCAAGACCGCCCGAAAAGGAGAGCGTCCGAAACAGGCTCAGACAGTTGCAGGAGCAGGGCAGACAGCAAAAGCCACGAAAGAAATCCTTTGACAGAGGCAGCCGATAGGCGAAGAAAAACCGCCGCTATGGTTTTACCCATACACGGCGGCATACATATAGAGATTAGTTTTCCTGTTTCTTTATAACGGTTACTTTCAAGTTCTCTGCTTCTATCAGCGTTTCCTGCTTGCACTTCGGGCAGTAGAGAGGATAGTTTTTCAAGACCGTATCATATCTTGTTCTGTCACGGGTTTTGTTGCCACAAACAGGACATAATATCCATTCGGCTTGTTTCTGCATACACTCACCAATCCTTACGGTATTTCGTCAATTAATGTTACCGTCCATTTTCCATCTAACTGTTCAATATCCCAACGTGAATATGCTTCTCCGTTACCAGAAATGAGAGTATCATCCTTATCGTAATAATCGGCTGAATATTTCACCCAGATATATCCCTTCCCATTTTCCTGTTTGGTGGTTACAAGTTCTATCGAAACATCTGCCCGAACCGCCTTATCATCAAAGAAATAGTATCTTTCTAACGCACCGCAGTCCTCTTTATTCGTACCGTCTCCTGACCCGCAGTAAGACATAATATCCTTTGCTTCTGCTATGAGGTCATTTGCGACCTTTAGCTGTGTTTCATCGGTACACTCGATTTCCATTTCATCGACCTTTTCCTGACCATAATGCTTCACAAGTGTCGAAACGCCTTTACCGCCGCAGGCGGAGAGACTGATTACCATCGTCAAGAATAGAATAGCACATAAGAATTTTTTCATAGTTGACCTCCGTTTTTAGCAGCGTTACGCTTGCTTTTTAATTTAATCCAATCCTTTGCAATGCTCTCATTGCGGTTTACTGATAGGATAATTCCAACAAGTGCCATATCGTAAATAATGAACATTCCTCCTGTTACAACGAAGGGGACGCACATAAAGAAGTTCGGAAGAACCCCAATGTCGGATAAGGCAGTGAAAACAATTCGTAAAATATAAATCAACAGCACGGTATTGGTTAGAAGTTTGCCAACCTCTGTATCCTGCTTTTTTGAAGTCCTGTAAAGGATAGCAAACAATATCCCGAATACAAACAGCAAAAATACAAGTGAAAATTTTCCGTATTCGTACAGGAGCAGGGTGATTGGGTGGTCATAGAAGTAGCTCATTACCTTCACATCAACAGGCATTCCGCTTTTTCCAATTAACTCCGCTTCACGAAACACCGAAAAGAAATCGAGCTGTTGTAAATATCCTGTATTTTCCTGCAAGCGAAAAAGATGATAAAAGCGGCTTAACAGGTACACTCCGATAATAAGAAAAATCAGCATACAAGCCACACCGAAGATATTAACACGATTCCATTTCAGCCATTTTAATTTTAACCCGCAGCAAAAGATGAATAGCTCGCAAGCCAACAGCAACACAAAAACTGGAAACGCTTGATTTATTAACGCTAAAGTCAGCGGAAAAATAGCATATAGCCAGTAATGTATGATTTTTGTCTCGCTTTCACTGTTCTTTTCATAAAACAGGATTCCGACCAAAACAATCGGATAGCATAGCAGCAGGTAGAACAGAAAACCGTATCCAAGCGGTGCAAATCCGTTCCATAATTCATAGAGTAGCCCGAAGATTGCCGCCAGTGAGAGCAGTCCGTATAACGCTCTTGGAAAGCGAATTAAGACAGTGTAATCAATAAAATACAAAAAAGCAGCAACACAAACTCCAAGCACAATACCGATTATCTTTGGTACGGTCAGGGATATTGAGGTTAGCATAGCAGAGATTAGAATACCACTCAGCAGCAACACGCCTGCTATGAGCAGCAACAGCCAATTCACTTTCGGGCGGTGGACAATATCAAGCTCTGTCCCAACTACATCTGCATCGCCCATTTCTTCAATGGCTTTTCTCATTGCTTCTTTCTGATTCAGACCGTTTTCCCGCAAAGCATCGTATTGGTCGTTTATGTGGTCAGAAAGCTCTCTTGTTGCCACAACCTTTGCTCTGCTCCAACGAATGTATCTTTGAACATCCTTGATATATTCTTCGGGAGAATTATATTCCTGCAAGCAAAACACCCCCCGACAAAACCTTATTGACTGCGGCAGAGTAGCTTTCCCACTCAGACAGCCGCACCACAAGAAATCTTTTCCCTTCATCTGTAATCCTGTAATATTTTCTTGTTTTCCCCGCAACAGTTTCTCCGTCATAGGACACAAGATACTGCTTTTGCTCTAAGAGATGGAGCAGAGGATATAATGTTCCTGCTTTCAATTCAAAAGTATGGTCGGATTGCTTCGCAAGTTCTTCTATCATCTGATACCCATACATATCTTGTTTTTCAAGCAGCTTCAAAATCAGCATATCTGTATTCCCTGAAATCAGAGATTTATCAATTGCCATATATGTCCCTCCTTGTATCGACAGTCTACATATCGATTATATATAGATTGCCGATATAAGTCAAGAGGCAACAGACAACATTCATAAAAAGTTTGCTTTTGGATTGCCAAACCCTATGTTTTCAGCATAATCTCTCTACTGTAGCGCTTTTAACCCACAAATGCCTTGTGTTAAGCCATATTCTCGTCATAAAATACGAGGGGTAAGGCATTTACACCTTTACCCCTCGCTTTGCGTTACCGCCAGTCTGCTATGCGAAGATGATTTCTTTATTCACAATCTCCATCGCACAAGCCCGTATATTATTCATTCTCCTGACCCATTCTAAGGCGTTTTCCGCCTTTAATTGTTCCGTGATACCCTGTGCCTGCTTCATGCCATCTATGAGCCGTTCAAAGCGTTCCTGCGCCTGTTCGTTGATGCCGGAAAGATAAGTGTTGAGCTTACCGCTGGTCAGAAGTGTTGTGTAGGTTGCTTTTCTATGTTCTTTCAGGTAGCGTTTGTGCCGCTGTCCCCATATCCCGATAGGCTTTTCTTCTTCGGGTGGCAAGCTAAGGCACGGCAAATAGTATTCGCCTTGCAGTTCATACCAAAGACCGTTGTTTTCATCATAAATGTACTTGTCCATCTTGAAATCCTCCAGTATAATATATTCGCACATATGTCACAGTTTCCCGATTGCCACTTGTTTTTATAGCTTGTTATCAGATTTTTCTTCCCTTATTTTTGCCCTTATGAGGTGGCGAGGGAAGCATAAACGCAAGTGAAATCGTATAAAGGGATAAGGCGGACACATTGCGATAAATCCTTTGTTTTCAAGCGTTTTGGAGGATTTTATTAAAGCCCTATGAGGGGCAGTAACCACTTATGAAATCGTGGTTTTCAAATTCCAGTTTGTCTGTCCCTTAAAGTCCAAGTCCTTCAACCCACGCCGCAAGCGCCTGATGCCCGACGCTGCCCCGGAAGCCCTTATGCTTTAGACTATTGTATCATAAATAATCAACATTTTGAAGTGCGGATAAAAGGGACAATGAGCTTCACTGAAGGAAAAGCCGGTTATTTTAAAATTTTTATACACGGAAGAAGCGCAGAAAACGAGACGGGCAACCTGGCGGTTTTTGCCGACTTACCCGATTTTTCTGTTGAAATATGGCGTGCCGTTTTTCCGAAAAAAGAGTTGACAGAGGTATAGCGGCGGCACATGATATATCACAGATATATCATGTGGAGGTGTTCCTATGTCTCGGCTTACTCGACAGACGGCAGCGATGTCGGAACAGGAAAGGCTTCCGGAGCGAATTTTGTGATTCGGGGACGGAAATTTCCTGCGACCGGCGACACTGGCAACATCATCGTTTGGGTCCTGGCCGCTTCCTTCACCGTGGCGATGATCCCTGTGACCGTCACCCTGAAGCGTAAGAGCCGCTGAAAACCATGCGGAGCCCACGCAGGCCCGTCCAACTGTCTATGACGGCTCCCGCTGCGCTCCCCACGGCATAAAAGAGGAGACCCCGGACGAGGAATATGGCCCCCTTAGTGCAGACACTCGAAAAATCGAGGCTACGCTAAGGGGGCTTTTTATGGGACGCCGCGTTTAGTCGGCTTCTCTGAAAATATACCTCACAAGCGGAGCGGCACGCATCCGCTTTCTGCTTATGTACTAGGATTCTCCTGCAAACCAAAGGCAAAACGCCAATTTGTTCACAATTTGTTTACATTTTCTCTTGCATTTGTCCTCACTTTTGAGGACAGACGGTGCCCCGGTTTTTTGCTATAATTATATAGCCTAAAAGGAGGCGTTTGCTGCATCGAAAAGCGGCGTCCTCTGTGGTCGGCAAAAAACTACGGCTTATACCCAAACTCAAAATGCGCAGGAAAATCTTCGAGGTCATTTTAAGGGAGGAAATGTTAGTATGATAAAAACGAACACGCGGAGGCGCATTGTCAGCGTCCTGTTGGCGCTTGTGATGCTGCTCTCACTGATGCCGAGTCTGGTGGTTCCCGCCCATGCCTTTTGGGACGACTACGACGACGGATTCCAGTGCCCTAACTGCGATCACTACCATTGGGGTGAGAATATGTGCGACTGCCTGTTCTGCACCATTGATTGCAACTACGAGTGCTGGGTTGAGACCCATTGTAACGACTGCGGTGTGTGCTTTGGCGACACGCCCTACTGGTGCGAGGAGTGCTACAAGTGCGCGGAGTGCATGGAGGAAACGCACTGCTCCACCTGCGCCAAGTGCTACATCGGCGAGGATGACCAGCTGTGCGGCGAATGCCATAAGGGCCCCTGCTGCTCCATAACCATCTGCGACTCCTGCGGCTTCTGCGACGACTGCGCAAACGATGACAGCGACCCGATGCACTGCTCGCTGTGCAACAGCTGCTTCGGTGCGGTGGACGAGTGCGTGGATGACGATGATACCGGCGTCATCCACTGCGTCGATTGCCACACGGCCTGCGAGCAGTGCGAGGAATGCCTGCTGAACCAGGAGTCCTGCGAGGAGTGCGGTCTGTGCCTGGAGTGCTGCCGGGATAACTCCGAGGGCGTCTCTACCCCGTCCCTCCACGAAATTGCCGGTAACTCCAAGCTGATCAATGAGGTTAAGCCCGGATGCACCGCCGCAGGCTATAGCGGCGACCAGCAGTGTACAGCCGGCTGCGGACAGATTTTCCGCTACGGTCATGTTATTAATAAGCTCAGCCACGACTGGGACGGCGGCAGCCCCGCAACGCAGGGTAAGAGCGAAGGGATTCTCTACACCTGCCAGCGCGCCGACTGCGGCGAGACAAGGTTCGTAAAGAATCCCACTGCCCCCGGGTACACGGTCACGGTCATCAAGGGCACGGCCTCCGTTGCAGGCGCCCCCATCACCGACAAGATCGCCCAGGACACCCTTGTGACCGTTACGGCGGACACAGTGGAAACCGGCAAGGTCTTTGATAAGTGGGTCGTGCTGGAGGGTGGTGTCACCCCGGCAGACGCCACCAAGGCGACTACCACCTTCACCATGCCCGCAAGCGCTGTGAAGATTGAGGCCACCTATAAGGATGCGCCCCCCGCTCATACCCACAGCTACGCCGCGGATTGGAAGTATGATGACACCAATCACTGGCACGAGTGCGCGTGCGGCGATAAGGCCGATCTTGCGGCTCACAGCTTCCAGTGGGTGATCGACAAGGCCGCTACCAAGGAGGCCGCCGGCATCAAGCACGAGGAATGCACCGTTTGCGGCGCCAAGCGCAGCGAGAACACGGCCATCGACAAGCTCCCCGACAGCGGCAGCACCGGTAGTACCGGCAGCGGTGATAGCAGCACCGATAAGCCCGGAAAGGATGACGCCGCCAAGACTCCCCAGACCGGCGACAGCAGCCATATGCTCCTGTGGCTTAGTCTGACCGTTGTCAGCGGCGGCGCAGTGATGGCCGCCCTGGTCGTAAGCAAAAAGAAAAACCGCCGCTGATAGCAGCGCCTTCTGGGGCCAATGCTAACTCGGCCTCTGCAGCTTGCGGAAATCTCTTCTCCGCACCTGCGTGCAGAAAAGCTTGGCCCGCACCCTGTAATCCTCCGCCCGCCGCACGCTCCGGAATGATTTCTGTACGCATTTTTCCTGTAATAAACCGGGGAGAGGCCTTAACAGAAGATGCGCTGAAAACGAGGTGGGCGAATGGCCTTGCGACGATTTTTTTCGACACACCTGATTTTCTTGTTGAAATATGGAAAGTTCTGTGCTACAATGCAAATGAAATGAAAAAAGGGACAGCGTGAGCCGGGTTTATCCCGGCGGCGGAATGGGGTGAAAATCCCCGCGAGACGGTCACTGTGATGTCGATTTATTCGGCTAAGTCAGATACGCAAGGCGCTGCTCCCGGGCACCGCCATCTCCGGAGCCGAAGCTGTCGTATAGAATTTGCTTCACCCGGCTGCCTATGGCGGCCGGGTGATTTTTTGCCAAGCCGAAGCGGCGCAGCAGCCGCATCTTTCCATACGGGGGCGGAGTTTAAGCCGCTCCGCCCCCGATTCCTCGGCAAATCCGCCATAGAGGCGTTTGCATAAAAAATATAAAAGAAAGGAAACAAGAGATGAAGAAAAAGATCCTCTCTCTGCTGCTGGCGGTGGTCATGGCCCTGTCCCTGGTTCCGGTCACCGCATTTGCGGCGGATGGCGACGAACAACCGGATTACCCCGTATTCAGCAAGCTGGTCTTTGTGGGTGACCCTGCATTCAACGCAGAGCGCACCTATTATGGCCAGCCGGAGGGAACGCTGTTCCAGCTGGATGAGAATGGCGAGCGCACAGAAAAAGTTGGTCTGGCGGACGATTGCCTTCGTTACGCAGTCTATGTGACCAGCACCATTAGGTCTGTGAAACTGGCAGGGAGAAAGGCACTCGATTATTTAAAAAACAGTTTTGTCTATGCCCCGGAGGGCTTTACCGTTTCGGTCAGCTCCGTCGTTGACGGAGTGAAGACGGAGATAATTGCACCCTGCCCCACAAGAATGTCTGCCTGCATGAAATGGGCAAGTGCCGCAATTACGCTGGGGGCCGGTGAAACCGAAATGCTCATCGAGTTTGCGGATAAGACCAGCGGCAAGGTGGTCAGGACTTATTCCGTCACGTTTGTCAAAATGGCCATGACAGCCGAGATGCTGATTGCTCAGCTGGAGAAGCTGGAGCCGGAAAAGCTGGTCTGGCCGGATGACAACGGGTACGTTGGCGGCCTGGTGCAGGGCTACAATGGTCTGAGCGAAGCGGATAAGGTGAAAATTCCGAATGCGCTGAAGGAAAAACTCAACAGAGCGGACGAGATCGTCGGCAATGGACGAGTGCCGGAAACACTGGAGATCACCACGCCCCCGAACAAGCTGCATTACACGTCTGAGCAGAGCTTTGACGCGACGGGTATGGTGGTCGTGGCCACCTATGCGGACGGAAGGACCCGCACGCTGAACGACGCAAAGTATTATACGGTGACCCCCGCCGGTACGCTGGGCAATGTGTCGGAGGTTACCATCAGCTATAACGGAAGGACCGTTACACAGAAGATCCAGCTTGTCAATTATGACCTGAAGGGTGACGGCACGGAAGAAAACCCCTATCTGCTGAGCAGTGCGGCGGATCTGCAGATGCTGCATGACGCTGTTGCCGCAGGGCAGTCAACAGAGGGAAAGCACTTCAAGATGACGGCGGATATCACGCTTCCGGACAATTGGCAGCCCATTGGTTGCACAAAGGATGGCACTAATAATATTGATAAAGGTGCAAATCTGAATGCTTTCTCCGGTATCCTCGACGGCAATAACAAGCTGCTGACGGTGCCCAAGGGCGGTCTACCTCTGCTGGGCTATATCAAAGGTGCGACAGTAAAGAACCTGAACATCTACGGTGAGCAGATCGATGGCTACGGCCTGGTGAATAACTTCGAGGGTGTGGGGCTGTCCGGCAGTGCCATTGTGATTGACAACGTGACGCTGAAGAGCGGATCGAAAACCCTTAAATCCGGTCTGATCGGCGCCAATATCACGACCAACGGCTTTGCGGGCTGCAGCGCTGGCTTTGTCGCAACCATCCGCAACTGCACCATTGAGAAGGGCGTTGTGGTTGGTTACACCGGAACCGAGAGCTTCATTGGCTCCATTGCGGGCCGCCTTCAGGGAACCGTTGAAAACTGCGTCAGCTATGCCACCGTTAAGGGTGTCAACCAAGTCGGCGGCATCATCGGCGCCCGGGATAATGCTGTCGGTGACTGCAAGGTCATCGGCTGCAGCTTTGGCGGTGAAGTGATCGGCAGCGGCCTGAATGCCGGCGGCATCATGGGCGCCATGTATATCGGCGGCGGTGCGCCGAATGCGTCCCGTGTGGTAACGCAGGGCTGCACGGTTACCGGAACGGTCACAGGCAAAGAGAACGTCGGCGGCATCATCGGCGCAGACTCGGTAACCTATCAGAACTGGGGCAGCTATCCGATTACCGGCAATACCTTCTCCGGCAAGATCAGCGGGGAGACGAACGTCGGCGGCCTGATTGGCTTTTACCGCAGTCTCAATGGGAAGGACGATATCGCAGGAAATGCGTATACCGTGGCCTGCGGAGCGGACAAGGCGTTCGGCAGGGTGGAATATGTGGACACCAATTATGCAAATCCCACTGTTGTCGACGGAACAACATATGTAAACTCTGAAAACGGGAAAACCGGTATCGGCGGCATGACGAAAACCGGCCTCAACCGCACGGACGACCCGCTGGGTAAGGACGCGGCCAATCTGGCTATCGCCGTGGAGGATGCGACGGACCCGGTCTGCTATAAGCTGAATGTCTCCGGAGAGTGTAAGACCCAGTATACTCTGGGCGAGAGCTTCGACCTCAGCGGTCTGGTATTCACCGCCTATTGGACGATGGGCAAGGAGCAGACCAACCCCACAGCAGATGAGATTACCGTTACCGGTTTTGATTCATCCAAGCGTGGCGAGCAGACGGTGACCCTTGCCTACGGTGCGGCGAAGGTACAGCTTACGGTCACCGTTCTGAAGCCCGCCGGGGATGATATTACCGTGACCTTCTCGCTGCTGGGCGATACCGTCCATGGCGACGAGGGCGAGAAGCACACGCTCGTCGACGGCAATCTGGCGAAGTGGATTGACGGCGCTCAGATTACAATTGATAATAATGCGACTGCACTTGATGTTATCGTGAAAGCGCTGGGAGATCAGTATACGATTGAAAACCCCTCCGGCAACTATATCACGAGCATCACGCCGAAGGACGGCGCGGCGCTGGGTGAATTTACCAACGGCAGCCTTTCCGGCTGGATGTTCACGCTGAACGGCGTCTATGGAGATTTGGGCGTGGCACAGCAGTATCTGAATGATGGCGACGTGATTGTGTTCCACTATACCGATGACTACGCCAAGGAATACGAAGCTGACAACAACAAGAAAAAGACCGCCGAGGAAGTGGTTGCCCTGATCGACGCAATCGGCACGGTGGATCTGTCGAAGGGGACCGCTATCGACAAGGCACGGGTGGCCTACGACAAGCTGACCGATGCGGAGAAAACGCTGGTTACGAATTACTCGGTTCTGACGGATGCCGAGAGCACCTATACCAAGCTGCTCGCAGAGCAGGGCAAGAAGCTCGGAGACATTTACAAGACCACCGGCGACTTCATGGGTACCCTGGGCACCCCCACCGTGAACTCCACCGGCGGCGAGTGGATGGTCATCGGCCTGGCCCGCAGCGGCCGCACCGTGCCCGCCGGGTACTATGACAATGTGGTGGAGTATGTGAAGGCCAAGGCTGACGCCAATGAGCGTCTGCACCGGGCCAAAGTCACCGACAACGCCCGGGTGATCCTGGCCCTGACGGCCATCGGCAAGGATGTCACCAATGTGGGCGGACACAACCTGCTGAAGGGCTTGGATAACATGGCCTATGTGCAGACCCAGGGCATCAACGGCCCCATTTTCACCCTCATCGCCCTGGATAGCCATAATTACCCCACCATGGGCGATGTGACCCGGGAGAAGCTGATTCAGGTCATCCTGGCCGCCCAGCTCACCGACGGCGGCTGGGCCCTCAGCGGCACCAAGGCTGACCCCGACATGACCGCTATGGCCATCCAGGCCCTGGCCCCCTACTATAAAACCAACGAGACCGTGAAGGCTGCTGTGGATAAGGCCCTGGATGTGCTTTCCGGTCTGCAGCTGGGCGACGGCGGCTTTGGCAGCTGGGGCACCATCAATAGCGAGTCCTGCGCCCAGGTCATCGTAGCTCTCACCGCCCTGGGCATCGACCCCACCGCGGACAGCCGCTTCGTGAAGAACGGCCTCACCGTCCTGGATGCCCTGGCCGGGTTCTATGTCACCGGCGGCGGATTCCGGCACACTGCTGGCGGCGAGCGGAACGGCATGGCCACCGAGCAGGGCTACTACGCACTGGCGGCCTACTACCGCTTCGTAAACGCTCAGACCCGGCTCTATGACATGAGCGATGTGGCCATTCAGACCGGCGGCAGCAATACCCCCGCCACCGGCGATA
>ERZ1026848.946-NODE-946-length-15731-cov-4.372034_pt1 | contig 15731 bp, 15 predicted proteins | sample MGYA00380154_ERZ1026848 | MGnify/ENA primary metagenome ERZ1026848 (study PRJEB33269, sample SAMEA4719790) | human gut metagenome | biome: human-associated habitat; feature: organic feature; material: feces | place: Cameroon | collected 2013-10 ...
CAACAATATTAAATTGAAAAAAGTTTTTTCTGATGCAACTTTCGACTTGATTACAGAAAATAAAAAGAACGCTGCTGAAGATTTTACGGTTCTGGCACGAAATAACAAAAATCAAGAATCGATCTTTTGCGTAATTAATAATCAAAAACGGATTAATATTAGCTGGGATTTTGTCTGTAATAAAAAATGTGCAAAAAATTTTGCTTGGGAAGAGCAGTTTTGCACAGTTCAAAATAGCAAACCATACTATAAATTGACAAGAAACAACGTTCAATATTTTTCTTATTCATCTGATTTAATTTGGACATACAAGACATATCGGGAAGACGGGAAAATTCATTTTGCTTGCTTCTATAAAGGCAGATGGGAGGAAGCTGAATTTTTTAATCCTGGATCTTTGACGTTTTCGCTGAAAAATTCCATTAAGGTGCAATGGAGTTTTGAAAAGCAGGACTGGGAAATCTTATAACTCTTATAGATGCACACACATATCCAAAGATAACGTCCGAGAAATTTCTCCGGCAGTCTGCGGCCTATGATATTTTTCTTCAGCAGGTATTATCCAGGTATAAAACCAAGAATGGAATTCGGGAATTTTTTAATCCGTTCTGCTGTATAAAAGCGTTTTCGGATCGACAAAAATCAAGGCAAATGCATGGCTTCATTTTTGCCCTGTGCGTTTACTTTGCCAGGCATCAATCGAAAAAAGTGAGACATCTATGATTTTTCCGCTGAATTCTGACGGATAAAATGATGTTTTCTCTTGAAAATCACCCGGGATATGCCATATTACCTTTTTATCATTATAAAGGAGATTTTCAAATGCCGGATAAAATTTATTTGTGGAGCGACTGCGAAGCTGTACCGTCTTCGATTACTCCGTTCCTTCTGCCCGGGACGGAGCCGCGCGCGGCGGTGCTCGTCATTCCCGGCGGAGCCTACGGCGGAGTCTGCCGCAACACCGAAGGAATTCCGATTGCAAAGGCGTTCAATCAGCTCGGACTCCATGCATTCGTGCTTGATTACCGGGTCGCCCCGAACCGCTGGCCTGCTCCGCAGCAGGATGCAATCCGCGCAATGCGCATCATCCGCGCCAATGCGGAAAAATGGAACGTCATTCCCGACCGTATCGCCAGCTGCGGATTCTCCGCCGGCGGACATCTCGCGGGCTCTCTTGGCGTCTTGACAGATCTTGTAAATGCGGACAACGGCGACAGCATCGACAGAGAGCGCGGCGACGCTGACGGCATGATCCTCTGCTACGGAGTGCTCGTCTTTGAGCCATGGAGCCATGTCGGGACCTACCGGAATCTCACGGGCGAAGATCCAGAGCTGCTGAAACTCTGTTCACTCGAAAAGCACGACCTGAGCAAGGCGCCTCCGGCGTTTGTATGGGCGACCGTCACCGACCAGCTGGTTGATTACCACAACAGCATCGTCTTTGCCGAAGCCATGAACGCGGCAAAGCGTCCGTGCGAACTTCATATTTATCCGCACGGCGACCACGGAATGCTGCTTGGACTCGAAACTCCGGACGTCTGCGCGTGGCCTTCCGCCGCGGTGAATTTCCTGCAGAACGAATGGGAACGCCGCGATACGGGTTGCGCAAATGCGAACCGCTACACGAACGGCTATCAGTACGAAGCGGAAAAAAGAGCCGGTCTGACCATTTAACCGAAAGGATTGAATATGAAATTGAAATTTGTCGCAGCCGCCCTTTGCGCGGCGGCCGGACTTCTCTTCAGCACGGGCTGCGGAGAAGCGAAGAGCAATGCAAACACAATTAAAATCGGCGTTTCGATTCCCGCCGCCGACCACGGCTGGACGGGCGGAATCGTCTGGTGGGCGGAACAGGCGAAGAAGTCCTGGGAAAAGAAGGATCCGAATGTCCGCGTCATCATTTCGACTGCGAAGGATGCGGCGGAACAGGTTGACAAAATCGAGAATCTTCTGGTTCAGAAAGTGGATGCTCTTGTTGTTCTTCCGCAGGAGCCGGGACCGCTGACGAGCATTTGCACGAAGGCGTCGAAACAGGGAAAATACCTGGTTGTTGTTGACCGCGGACTGACAAAAGATGTGCAGAATGTCACGGTCGCCGGAGACAATGCCGGATTCGGCAAAGCCGCTGCGGACGCGCTGGTGAAACAGCTGAACGGCAAAGGCGACATTCTTGTGATGGAGGGCATTCCGTGTCCCGTGAATTCGGATCGTGTGAATGCCTTCAAAGCGGAGATTGCGAAGCATCCGGGAATGAAGATCCTGGAATCGCAGTCTGCGTACTGGGACACGGAGAAAGGCTTGAAGCTGATGGAGAATTACCTTCAGAAGTATCCGAAGATTGACGCCGTATGGGTCGGCGACGACGATGTTCTTCTCGGTGCTTTGAAAGCCTGGCAGGAGTCGAAACGCAGCGACATCAAACTGATTGTCGGCGGCGGCGGAAGCAAGCAGATTGTGAAGCGCATTCTTGACGGCGATCCTGTTGTTCCCCTGACGGTGACATATCCTCCGCGGATGATTGCCGTCGGAGTGGATTATGCCGTAGCCGGCGCGCGCAAGCAGCCGCTGACGACGGAAAAGCGTGTTGTCATTCCCTCGGAAATTGTGGACAAAACGAACGCCTCCAAGTTCTATTTTCCCGACTCGGCATATTGAGCCAAAGGAAAATTACCGCACAAAAAAAGCACGGTTGCGCGACCGTGCTTTTTTTGTGGGCTGAGCTGGAATTCTCAGGTGTATTTCAGCACCTCTTCCATGGTGGTTTCTCCGTTGAGAATCGCACGGACGCCGTCTTCGCGCATGGTCGTCATGCCGAGTTCCCGGGCTTTCTCGCGGATCGCAATCGTCGGGGCGTTCGCTAAAATCAGATCGTTGATCTTCGGATTCATCACGAGAAGCTCCGTGAGAGCTTTACGTCCCTTGTAACCCGTGTTGTTGCAATACGGACAGCCTTTGCCGTAATAGAACATGTTGTCGCCGACATCGGCACGCTCAAGTTCAAGAAGACGGAGATCCGAATCCGATGGACGGAATGCCGTTTTACATTTCGGGCAGACACGGCGCAGAAGACGCTGCGCCAGAATGCCGATCAGCGCCGAGGTGATAAGGAACGGTTCCACGCCCATATCGACAAATCGCGTCACCGCACCGGCAGCGTCGTTCGTGTGCAGCGTTGAGAACACAAGGTGTCCCGTCAGCGCGGCCTGAACAGCCATCTGGCCGGATTCAATATCGCGGATCTCTCCGAGCATGATCACATCGGGGTCCTGTCGGAGGAACGCGCGCAGCGCACGGTCGAAGGTCATGCCGACTGCTTCGTTGATCGGAAGCTGGATGATGCCCTCAAGGTCGTATTCCACCGGGTCTTCGGCGGTGAGAATCTTGTCTTCGACTTTGTTGATTTCTTTCAGCGCGGAATAGAGTGTTGTGGTTTTTCCGGAACCGGTCGGGCCCGTCACGATGAAGATTCCGTTCGGGCGCGAAATCATTTCGCGGATTTTTTCAAGCACATTTTCGTTGATTCCGAGAACGTCAAGATCCAGGTTCACAACCGAGCGGTCAAGAATTCGGAGAACGACCGATTCGCCGAACTGAGTCGGGAGCGTCGAAACACGGAGGTCAATCGGTTTGCCTCCGATTTTTAGCTGAATCTTGCCGTCCTGCGGGCGGCGGCGTTCGGAAATGTTCAGACCGGAGAGAATTTTCACGCGGCTGATGACCGGAACCGCAAGGCTCTTCGGCGGGGGCGCCATTTCGTAGAGCGCGCCGTCGACGCGGTAGCGGATTTTGAAGTTGTGCTCGAACGGCTCGAAGTGGATGTCCGACGCCTTGTCCTTGATTGCCTGATAGAGAACGGCGTCGACGAAGCGGACGATCGGGGCGTCGTTGGCGGCGGTCTGGATTTCCGACTCGCTCATGTCCTCGGCATCGCCCATGTCGATCATGTCCATTTCGGCGAGGAGGTCGGCTGCGTTGGGGTTGTCTTCGGGGTAATACTTTTCGATAGCTTCCTGAATCTGTTCTTCGGGGGCGACGACGACGGCGACGTCACCGCCGAGGATGAAGCGGAGTTCATCGACGGACTGGTAGTTCAGCGGAGAGCGGAATGCGGCGTAAAGCGTGGAGCCGTCGTACTGAACCGGGAGGACGCCGAGCATGCGGGCGTTTTCCGGCGAGACGAGTTTGATGGTTTCTTCTGGAATTTCGATCCCGGAGAGGTCGTAGACTTCGGTTCCGAGGCTGTGTGCGATCTGTTCGAGGATTTCCTCTTTGGAGAGGAGTCCGAAATCGACGAGCAGTTCCTGGAGCGGGGTTCCGGTGCGCTCATGCTCTTCGATGACGGGGGCGAGCTGTTCCTCGGTGCAGGCGTCGTTCGCAATAAGGATGTCTTTCAGGGTCTGATTTTCAGTGTCAAGCATGGTCAGTCTCCAGATTAATCGACGTCGCCGACGGTTGCGGCGATGACTTCGGACAGGGTTGTGATTCCGGACGCGGCTTTGCGGAGCGCGTCTTCGCGCAGGGTTCTCATACCGGATTTACGGGCGGCTTCGCGGATGGTTGCGGCGGCGACTTTCTTGTAGATGAGATCCTGCATTTCATCGGTCAGCATGAAGATTTCATAGATGCCGACTCGACCTTTGTATCCGGTTCCGCCGCAGACGTCGCAGCCGCGGCCCTTCATGAGTTTCGCCTGGGAAAGGAACTTGTCGTCGAGACCGAGCATGCGGATTTCCGTGGGATCGGCTGTGGTCGGTTCTCCGCAGTTCTTGCAGACGCGGCGGAGGAGACGCTGAGCCATGACGGCGCGGACGGAGGAGGCGACAAGGAACGGTTTCACGCCCATATCGACGAGTCGGGTGACTGCGCTGGGGGCGTCGTTGGTGTGCAGGGTGGAGAACACCAGGTGACCGGTCTGCGAAGCGTTGATTGCGATTTCCGCCGTCTCAAGGTCTCGGATTTCTCCGACCATGATGATGTTCGGCGCCTGACGCAGCATCGCCTTCAGCGCGGCGGCGAAGGTCATTTTCGCGGCGACGTTCACCTGAACCTGGTTGATGCCGGGGAGCATGTACTCGACGGGGTCTTCCACGGTGATGATCTTGCGGGTCGGCGTGTTGATGGTGTTCAGGAACGCGTAGAGCGAAGTTGTCTTTCCGGAACCGGTCGGACCTGTCACAAGGAAGATGCCGTCCGGGTAGTTGATGATGCGGTTGATCTTCTCCTGGTCGTCCGAATAGAAACCGAGTTTCGGAATATCGAGCTGGATGCTGGATTTGTCGAGAATACGCATGACGATACTTTCGCCGTGCGTGGTCGGGATGGAGGATACGCGCAGGTCGATGTCCTTGTCCTTCAGCTTGATCTGGATACGTCCGTCGAGGGGGATTCGTTTTTCGGAGATATCCATGTGCGCCATGATTTTGAGACGGCTTGTGATGTTTGGCTGGAGGTATTTCGGGGGGCCGGGCTGTTCGCGGAGCGCACCGTCGATGCGGTAGCGGATGCGGTAGCGCTTTTCCATCGGTTCCATGTGAATATCGGACGCCTTCATGTTGAATGCGTTGATGATGATCTGGGAGACGAGCTTGATGATGGGGGCGTCTTCTTCGGTGTCTGCGCCTTTGCCGATGGTTCCGTCCTCGGTTCCGTCGGAGACCTGCTGGATGTCTTCGGGCTTTGCGAGTCCGGCGGAGGCAAGATCGAGTTTCTCGGCGTCGCTTCCGTAGGTCAGCGTGTAGAGGCGGTCGATCTGTTCCTGCGGGGCGACGACGGCGTCAATATCGCATTGGAGGACGACGCGGAGGGCGTCGACGGTGTCCATATCGGTGGGGTTGCCCATTGCGATGGTGAGGATGTCGTCGTGCACGCGGACGGGGACGATTTTATATTGTTTTGCGAGTTCCGGGGAAATGCGGGCGGCGACGTCTTCCGGAATTTCATATTCCGAGAGATCCACGAGTTCGAGTCCATACTGTTCGCAGAGCATGGAGAGAAGCTGGTTCTCGTCGAGATACCCGAGCAGTTTAAGGGCGTCGATAATGTTGAGTTCACTGCTGGACGACGCCACTTTCGCCCAGCCCTCGGCGATCTGGTCGTCGGTGACAAGATGGTTCTCCTTGACCAGCTCAAGAATATAGTCGCAGTCTTCCGCCACTTTTTTCTCCTCGATAGCTGAATTTTATCATGTGAAATTATACATCGGTATTAGAGTTCCGAAATGTGCATTTGTCAAGTGGAAAAAGAAAATTTTTTTGTTCAAGAAGGTAAAGAAGAAACAAAAAGGCGGGGCTTTCGATGTTGCATTCTTGAAACAGCGTGCTATATTGTCATAGAACAAACAACTCAGCCGGGATCGAAAGCATGAATAAATCCGCTCTTGAATTTGCCGTTTTCTGCATAGAATCCGTTGCGGAGCGGCTGAGTCTGCCCGGGAATCAGGTGTACGATATGCTCACGAAGCAGTCGAATATTCTGTACAGCTATGTGATTCCTTCGTTTGATGTGCTGCATACGCAGGGGAAAAACTATATTGTTGACGACCTGCTGTCGCTGATGCGGGAACGTGGAGTGCTGCCATGATGAAAGTGTATCATGGTTCTTTTCTGGAAATTCGCAAGCCGGACATTTCGTTTTCTCGGCAGGAGCTTGACTTCGGAAAAGGGTTCTATGCAACTCCGCTTCGGGAGCAGGCTTCCAGGTGGGCGCTCCGCTGGCGGCTGCGCGGCAAAAAGGCAATTGTCAATATGTATCTTTTTGATGACAGCGCGGATGCTTTGACCGGACTTCGTGTGAAGGATTTTCCCGAATATGATTCAGAATGGCTGCATTTCATCATGGAGAATCGGAGTGGACATATTTCGGAGAGCTATGACATCATTCGCGGAGGTGTGGCGAACGACAAGGTGTTCAATACGCTGGAGCTGTTTTTTGACGGATTGATTTCCGAAGCGGAGGCGCTGGGACGTTTGAAGTTTGAAAAACCGAATCATCAGATTTGCATCCGCCGCCAGGATTTAATGGACCGGCTTCTGGTATTTCAGTCAGCGGAGGAGGTGTTTCATGGAGGCAAATAAAATTCTGCTGCAGATGAAATATGTCCGGATCATCGCGCTGTTTGCGGAACAGATGCGGCTTTCTCTGGAAGATGCACTGAATTTTTTCTATCACTCCCAGACATACCGGGAGCTGCGCTGCGGGATCGCCGATCTGCATTGCCGCAGCGACCAGTATATCGTGGATGAGCTGAAGCTTGAATATCGCTAGGCGGGGCTTTGCGGCAAATTTTGTTTTTCTTTAAAAAAGCAGTTGAAAAAAAAAGGTTTTGAGTTATCTTTCTGTCTAGAGAAAAGGAGTCGAATCAATGTCCCAGGAAGAAACCGAAACAACCGCTGCGGAAGAGAAACCGCAATTCCGGTTCCGTTATGTGCTCGTGGCAATTTTATTGCTGCTTTTCATACTTTCCATCGCATCACACAATCCGGCCGACCTTGCCGTGCTTGAGGGGGGAAGCACCGAACCGGTGCGGAACCTCATCGGACCGCTCGGCGCAAAAATCGCACGTGTGCTGTTCTATCTCTTCGGACTCGCCATCTACCCGATTACGGCGTTTCTGCTGATCTGTCTCGGCCGCAGTTTCATTCCTGTTCCGGCAAAACGGAAGGGGTATATCGCCGCGCTCGCAATGGTGGTGATCGGCATGACGCTGATTATGGCGATGTTCCCCCGCGACATGATCGAATGGACTACAAAGCTCGGGATCGGGCATCCGGGGGCGCCGGAACTTGCGCTCTCCGGCGGAGTGCTCGGCGCTCAGTTCGCCGCGCCCGCATTCGAAAACGTCCCGGCCGGACTCATCCGCAGGCACATCGGAACCGTCGGAACAATGATTGTCTCCATGACCGTCCTTCTGACCGGAATCGTTCTCGTGTTTCTTGCCGACTGGAAAAGCATTCTGCTGAACAACCTCGACTTCCGCATCCGTCTGAAGAAGGATCGTCCGGAATATGACACGGAAGAGGACGAGGAGGATTCCGCTTATGCGCAGCCGTATCCTCCGCAGTATCCGCAGCCGCCCGCCCCTGCACCTGTTCCGGAACCGGAACAGCGCCCGGAACCTCCGCGTCCGCAGCCGGCACAGTATGCACCGCCTCCGCCCCAGTATCAGCAGCCCTATGCACAGCCGTATCCTCCGCAGTACGCACCGCCCCCGCCGCAATATCAGCAGCCTTATGCGCAGCCGTATCCGCCGCAGTACGCGCCTCCTCCGCCGCAATATCAGCAGACGCAGTATGCGCCGCCTCCGCCGCAGTATCAGCAGCCTGAACCTCCGCGTCCGCAGATGGTTCCGGAGACGAATCAGGCTCCGGTTCCGTCCGCATCCGCTCCAGCGGAGGAGGACGACGGTGTTCCGCCGTTTGACGTTGAGCCGGTGAAGGACGAAAAGAAGTCGCCGCCGGGCTCGTTCTCCAATTTTGAAGGGGAACCGCCGGAGAAGCCCGGATATCATCCGGAAACCCCGCTTCCTCCGCCGCGCATCACCAATGCAATGAACGGAACTTCCGGAGCCAGCGCCGCGACCGCGCATCTCGCCCGTGAAACCGCCGGACTCGCTCCGACGCCGGACTATGCGCTTCCGCCGATCACCCTTTTCGATATGGTCAAGGACAACCGCTCGGAAGACCGCGAGCATTTGAACCGCACGCAGGAACGGCTCCAGGCAACACTCGACAGTTTCGGTATCGCCGGACGCGTCAGCGACATTGTCATCGGACCGCGCATCACGCGCTTTGAGGTCCAGCTTGATCCCGGCGTGAAGGTGGAGAAAGTTTCCAGCATCACAAACAATCTTGCGATGGAAATGCAGGCGGAGAGCGTCCGCGTGCTCGCCCCGATTCCCGGACGCAACGCGGTCGGCATCGAAGTTCCGAACAAAGTTTCAACGGTTGTTTACATCCGCTCTCTGATGGAGGGTGACGAGTGGCGCAAGGCGAAGGCCGGAGCCAGCAACATTCCGATCATTCTCGGACGCGACGTCGCGGGCAAGGCGGTTATCGCGAACCTCGCGAAGGCGCCGCATCTGCTGATTGCAGGTTCGACCGGTTCCGGAAAGAGCGTCTGCATGAACACACTGATTATGAGTCTGCTCTCGAAGTTCTCGCCCTATGATCTGCGCCTGATTCTTGTTGACCCGAAGTTTGTGGAACTGGCGATGTACCGTCCGATTCCGCACCTGATTACGCCTGTCGTGAACAATGCGAAGCAGGTTCCGCTTGCGCTCCGCTGGGGCGTGAATGAGATGGAACGGCGTTATCAGATCCTCGCTTCGGTCAAGGCAAAGAACCTGGAGGCGTTCAACAACCGTCCGCACAAGGCGGAGCCGGATCTCGACGAACACGGCAATGTCATTCCGGACAAACTGCCGCTGCTGGTGATCATTATCGATGAGCTTGCCGACATCATGATGTCCGAGGCGAAGAGCGAAGTCGAAACCTCCATCTGCCGCATTGCGCAGAAGGGACGCGCCGCGGGCATTCACCTGATCATTGCGACGCAGACGCCGCGAAAAGACATTATCACAGGCGTGATCAAGGCGAACCTTCCGACGAAGATTGCGTTCCGCGTGACGTCGGGCATCGACAGCCGCGTGATTCTGGATACAGCCGGCGCGGAGCGGCTGCTGGGCAACGGCGACATGCTCTTCCTTGCTCCGGGCGGCGAAGGCATGGAGCGCGTGCAGGGAACTCTCGTTTCCGACCCCGAAATCCAGCGTGTCGTGGACTTCGTCTCCGCGCAGGTCCCACAGAACTTCAACGGAGAAGTCGTCGCCGAACCGGAAATCGTCGAAGGCGAGGAAGACGAGGGAAAAGGCAAAAAGAAGAAATACCGTCCGCAGTTCGATGATGAGGATGATTCGGTCACTGCCGCTCCCGTTTCGTCGGGACCGCCGAGCGAGGCGTTCAAGACGATGGCGGCAAAGTATCTGAAACCGGGCGATGGCGAGCTTATGCAGAGAGCGCTTGAAATCATCGTGAACGAAAAAAAGGCGAGCACGTCGTATCTTCAGCGGCGTCTGTCGATCGGTTACAACAATGCCGCAACTCTGATGGATCAGCTTGAAGAGCGCGGCATTGTGAGCGCTCCGCTTCCGGGCGGACAGAAACGCGAGATTCTCATTCTCGACGAACTCATTGAAACGAATAAATTCTAAAGGAACGGATCCCAACCATGAATGACGAACAGACACATCCCGCACAGCCTCAGGGGAACGATCTTTTTACTCATGCGGCGGCAAACGACGCGCGCGTTCAGGAAAACCTGACCGCGGCCGGTCCCTCCGCTTATGCCCCTCCGCAGTTCGCCGCGAGCTCTCCGGAGGCGAAGGCGACTCCAGGCGAAATCGGAGAACCTTCGTATATCGCACGGAATCTCTCCGCGTCGGCGGAACCGGTAATCGTGACCAGTCAGCCCCTCCCGGAAGGCGTCCTGCACTCCGCCGCGCCCGCGACGGCTCCTGCGCCAGCGGTGACCGCATCCGCCGTTCCGCCGCAGAGCTATTCCGAACGTCCGGCGGGGAAGCCGCAGCCGCGCTATGGACAGGTCCGCACGCGTGAAGCGGTCGTTCCGCCCTCCGTGGAACGCAACAAGCGCACGCTTTCCATCGATGCGGAACATGCCACGATCGGCGCGATCATGAGCGACGCCCGCAAGCAGGCGGGACTTAGCATTGAACAGGCGGAACAGCTTACGCACATCAAGAAAAACTACATTGCCGCGCTCGAAAACGACAATGCGGCAGAACTTCCGCCGGGAATCTTCCCGACCGCGTATGTCCGTTCGCTCTGCGGTGCATACAATCTCAACGACGCCGGACGCGAAATCGCCCTTCGCAAAGTGCGCGAAACCTTTGCCGTGCACGACCCGGTTCCCGATCAGTTCATCCACAATCTGGAACAGAATGTCCAGCGCAACGTTGCGGAAGAACAGCGCGTGAACAAGATTTTCTATCTGGCGGTTGCGGGCGCGGCGACTCTTCTGGTCTTGCTGATCGCGGGGATCATTCTGATCACCCTCTCTCTGCGTGCACCGTCAAGCTCGAAGAGCGCTCCGGATGCATCCGTCGCCGCGCAGACTCAGCGGAGTGCGCCGGTTTCGAATTTTGACGCGGCGCGTCTGGAGGCGTTGACACCGGTGCAGATTCCGGCGCTGATGCGGACCTTGCCGCCAGCGGTGAACTGAGGAGGTCCGCCATGCTGGTCAGATGTCCGGATTGCGGAAAAAAGGTCTCCGCCGCGGCGTCGAGCTGTCCGCACTGCGGCGCTCCGGTGAAGGAGCTCCGCAAACAGAATCCGCCGGAAGACTCTTCCTCTTCAGCACCGTACACTTCGGGCAAGGGCTTCGACTTCGTCGGTTTTCTGGTTCGGTTGATCAAGGGGATCCTTGCCGTTTGCGCGGTGCTGCTGATTCTGCTTGCGATTCTGTTTTTTGCAATCCGTGCGGATCTGTTCGGTTTCCGGAGCGGGTTGCGCAAGATTGCGGATTCCGATTCCGGGACGGGTTCGCGTGTGGACAATTCCAATTCGCGAGTGATGTTCAAGTACTATCTCGGTTCAATACTGGATTCGGTGGAAGGCATTGAGCGGAAAGCTCCTTCGGATCCGGAGAGCCGCGAAGCATTTGTCGTGGAACCGGAATCGAAAACCGTCCCGAAGGTTCCGGAAAAGAAGACGGAACCGCGTGTTCTGGACCGTGTCGAGCGCAAGCCCATCGAGCTCCCGCCGCCCCCGCCGCAGGATTGAACCGGAGACAACGGATTCAGAGGGGAATTAAAAATCTTTTTTTGAGATGACAACAGAAAAGATTTTATAATCCGCGGTTATATAGTTATAGATAATAAGCATCTCTGTTTTTTTGATGTATTCTGCATCAGGGGATGCCTTGATTCCTTTAACTATTGCGTTTTTCGCTTCCGCGCAGTTGAACCCATTGGAACTTTTTATTGGAAGAGGAAAGTCAAAAAACAGCGTGCGAGTTGCATCATCCCTTCGTACACTTACTCCAGAGTTGACCTTTTTTGCCGCGGCTTTAGCAAACATGTCGAACCAGGTATCTTTAATATCTTCTGCAAAGCCGGGAAGTGTGCAAAGAATCAATGCAAGAGCAAATGCTTTTTTCATTTTAGAACTCCTTCTTTGATTTCTTGTTAAGTTTAAACAATTGCAGAGTCTATTCAACTCTGCTGCCGATGAGTTCTTCTTTGTACTATATGGCAAAAAAATTAAAAATCAAGAAAACCTGTTGAAATAATTCAAAAAGTTTAAGGTTGAGTTTGAGTGATTTCAGACCGGAAATTCCGGTGGAGCGGACTTGATTTTTTGCAATTCGGTGATATATTATATGCTCAATAAAATCGCCAGTGAGTGAATCCTGTGAGAATCGGGAACTGTCGCGCAACTGTGAACCGTGAGAACGGCAAGTCAGATCCTCGGGCGGTTTTGAACCATAAACCACTGAATTGTGCGCATGACACAAGAAGGAAGAAACAGAATGTCGAAGAAGACACTCCCCGTCCGTCGCCTGACAGGCGTATCCCGCATCCGGAAATTCACCCTTATAGAGCTCCTCGTGGTAATTGCGATTATCGCCATCCTCGCCGGTATGCTCCTGCCTGCGCTGAACAGTGCGAGAGCGAAAGGAATATCCATTACATGTCTGTCGAGACTGAAACAGATGGGGCTTGCAGATGCGCAGTATCAGAACGACTTTGGAGTTTTCTGCCCGATGAACTATGGAATGGGATCTGCTGCAGCAGGAAAACCAAGTTTTACAGGTTTAGTGTCCAGCAGTGATTATAAACGTACTGATTATACGAAAGATGGATTCCTGACACCATATTTGAAAAAATCCGGAGAAAATGAGACTATGCTGGGTGCAGCTAAGACCAATGTTTTTTTCTGCCCTGAACCGGGATTTCAGTCTGTATGGGCAACTTTCCCCAATAATACAATAACGAATGGCTCATACAGTGGATATGCGGTTAATTCAAATATTCATGGGCGCCCAGCCTATATCAACTCCAAAGGCAATCCGACTGCTGCTTCGTTAGTAAAGCCCGGCAATGTTAAAAAAGCATCAAGTATTGTAGCGTTTGGAGATCAGGCTGGAGAAGCGAACTCTTCTTCCGGCGGAACCAACCAATCGACTTCTGTTTTAACTGCAGAAAGCTTGGCTCCATCCATTAACAATGTTTCTGTTCATTTCCGTCATAGCGGCATGGCAAATTTTGTCTTTGCTGATGGTCATGGGAATAGCTTGAAACCTGCTTATATTCTGAACAAAACATTGAATATTGGCGGTATAGATCCGAAGGGATCGAAGAGCGCAACCGAATCTTTTAATCCAGATTTTGAAAGATAAGGTTCCCTCCAATGAAAAAACTGGTCATTGCTTTCCTGCTTCTGCTGGCTTGCGGAGCGTGTGTATACTTTTTTGTCGGACGGTCTCCATACTCCGACGAGATTGTGTCAAAGCATGTTTCCATTGAAGACTCTGCTCTTAAACAGGAGTTGACTGGACTGGTTACGGAGATTCAAAAGATTGTTGACCGGAATGATAAAAACGCATTTCAGAACATCTTTCTGATTGACCCTGATCTTGACGACAGTGAAGAACAGATGGATAAGAGCTTCGAATTGATACGTTCTGCAGGACGTTTGGATGACTTTGCACCGAATGGCTTCTTCTATGACAGCATGGCCAAATCCATACTGTATGTGCAAGGTGCATTGAATGATACAGAACTGGAATTTTCCTTCTGTAAAAACAAGTCTGGCTATGCTCTGACTGGCGTACGGGCTCTGTAATTCCACAATCATCAGGCACATTGTTTAGACTCTGCTGAAAAATGGTCGGCTGAGTCTATTCTCTTTTCGCCTCTTTCCTGCGCCTTTCCCTCTGCGGTTCTAAACGGCCCCCTGCGGGCAATTCTTGTGATAGTCGTTCAACAGAGATATACGCCCTCCAAAAGTTTTTACAGTATGTTTCTGTCCTCACAGTTTTTGTCCGCAGGGGTCCGTTCAGGAGCGCAGGGGCGTTTGTTCAGGAATGGCCGCAAGTTGATTTCTGCAAAAAACGTCAATTCCGGAGAAGCTGCCTTGATATTTCCGAAAGCGGGTGTATTATTCCTGAATATCTCAAAATCAAAAAAAGGATTCTGCTGAATGAAAATTCTGCTGCTCGGCGACTCCATCCGGATGGGATACGGAGAACACGTCGCAAAACTCATGGAAGGGAAAGCTCAAGTCTTCTATCCCAGAGACAACGGACGCTTCCTGCAATACACTCTCCGCGAACTCCAGGACTGGAAGTGGAACCTTCATCTGCAGGACGGCGTCGACGTCGTGCACTGGAACAACGGACTCTGGGACGTCGGACATCTCGGCGCGGGTTCCGGCGCAACCGGAGAGGCCGAGGCCGCAACCGTTCAGCCGACCATCCATGCCGGATATTATGAATACGAAAAAGACAATCTGACGCCGCCCGCAATGTATGAATATATGCTCGGACGGGTTCATCAGCGCATCTGCAATCTCTTCCCGGCGGCAAAAATCATCTTCGCGTACACCACGCCCGTGCTCGAAGATCAGGCGCCCGATTTCCTCTACCGCTCCAATGCGGAAATCCGCGAATACAACGCCATCGCACGCAGGGTTCTCGAACCGGAAGGCGTCGTTTTCAACGATCTCTACACCTTCGCGGAAGAACGCCTCAAGAAACTCCATCGCGACTGGGTTCACTTCAATGAGGAAGGTTCACACCTCATCGCGCAGGAGATCATGGACTTTATTCTCAATCTGACAAAATAAAAAATCGTCCGCCGGGGACTCCGCGGTTCCCGGCTCATTTTCCAATCTGAAGCAAATCTTCAAACAGCGACTCCGCGGAAATCGTCTCCCCGCGGAAACGCAGACAGCGGACCCAGTCCCGCTCCAGCGAAACCGTGATCAGCTCCGCCCGTTCCGCAAGCTCCAGAAAATATGATGCGTCGCGCGGATGAAGCGCACGCGCACAGAGAAAATTATCCAGATCGATATCCAGAATCAGCGGATCCGGAATCTCCGGAATCCCGCGCCGCAGAAACCCCGTTTCCAAAACCTGTTCCGCCGCGGAAAACGCGCGCGGGGAACCGTTCAGAATTTCCTGCGTTTCCGGCCAGACGGAGTCGCAGTGAACCGACATGGCGGAATGTGCGCACGGTGTGAAGTTCTCGTGCGAAAGGATGCGCGCGGAGGCGAGAACGCCCGCACGGAGCGCCCAGTCGATATGTTCGTCATGGCGCAGCAGGGCGAGAGCGGAAAGAACATTTTCCTCTGACTGGAAATCAAAGGTTCCCTTGACGGCGGAGCGTCCGAAGGCGGGGAGAACGTCTGTGTGGTGATCGAGCGTGACGGCGTGATACCGGCGCCCGGTGCGGCGGGCAAGACGGGTCCACGGGATCAGAACATGGTGATGCTGTTCCACGAGCGCAAGAGGCGTCCCGCGGAACAGGGTTTCTCGCAGGATCATTCTTCGTCGAAGTTGTCAAATCCGCGGCGCGGGCGGCGCTCGGAGCGGCGTCCGGCGGGGACGTATCCGCGTTCGCGCTGTTCGCGTTTGCGGCGGTCGTCGTAATGTCCTTTGACGGGGTGCATGGGGGCGCGGCGGAGGTTGGCTCCGACGCGCAGAACTTCAGGATC
>ERZ1026848.948-NODE-948-length-15707-cov-9.004919_pt1 | contig 15707 bp, 15 predicted proteins | sample MGYA00380154_ERZ1026848 | MGnify/ENA primary metagenome ERZ1026848 (study PRJEB33269, sample SAMEA4719790) | human gut metagenome | biome: human-associated habitat; feature: organic feature; material: feces | place: Cameroon | collected 2013-10 ...
TCACTCTCTTCGGAGGGCTCGCTTTCCTCGGATGGTTCACTTTCCTCGGATGGTTCACTTTCCTCGGATGGTTCACTTTCCTCGGATGGTTCACTCTCTTCGGAGGGCTCATTTCCTTCGGATGGTTCACTCTCTTCGGAGGGCTCGCTTTCCTCGGATGGTTCACTTTCCTCGGATGGTTTACTCTCTTCGGAAGGCTCATTTTCCTCGGAAGGCTCATTCTCCTCAGAGGGCTCATTCCCCTCGGAAGGCTCGCTCTCTTTAGAAGGCTCATTTCTTTCGGATGGTTCACTCTCTTCGGAGGGCTCGCTTTCCTCGGACGGTTCACTCTCTTCGGAGGACTCGCTTTCCTCGGAGGGCTCGCTTCCTTTAGAGGGTTCGTTGCCCTCGGAAAGCATACTTTTTTCGGTAGGTGTGTTGTCATCGGACGGCTCATTGTCCCTGATTGGCTCATTTCCCTCGGAGGGCGTATTCTCTTTTGGAGGGATGTCTTTTTTTTCGTGATCATCGTTTTCAGGGTCGTTCCAACGGGGATCATTTGATCCGCGTTCCCTTTCAAATCCGCCTTTAGGTCGTTGAGACGGAATATCCGGAACACCGTGGCTGCGATTATACTTTCTGACCTCATCTTGATTTTGAGGCACCTTCAGTGAATTGATAAAAGCATCCCTTTGTGGAGAACTCTCTTCAAAGGCGTCAAATGCCTTGCCGTTATCAATACCTTTTTTTGCTTCCAGACGCTTGGCCATGTCTTCGATGACTTGGTTCTTCATGTATTCTTCGGGGCTTTCGTTATTGCCGAGCCCAAATTCTTCTCTGGCGTCCGCCATGTTTTCGGCATTTTTAACGAGCCTGTCATGCATCCATTGGTTATAGTACTCGTTGTTGCCGTATCTCTGCCCCAGCTCCTGCATTATTCTGTCAGAATAGTTGTTTGCGTCCGCTTCTATGGGCTGATATCTGTATTGGGAGAAGGTGAACCCTCTTTCTTTTGAATAATAACCGTCGGCGCGCATATTTGCGTGCCAAATCCCTCTGTTTTGACTCGCCGTCATGCCATCGACCGGGTCGAAGTTTTTGTAGGTTTCGAGTCCGTTGGATACCTGATGCTGATAGGCGTGCCGACCTTCATGAAGCGTTGTCGCCATTGCTTGAAAAGGGTTGTTGCTCTCTATGAGAGACGGTTTTATAGAAATGCTTTTGCTGCCTGGATGATATTCCCCGTTGGTTGAGGTTCCTTCTAATTGGGGATCGGGTGATAAGGGAACCGGTTCTCTGCCAAGCCGGCGCGCCGACCAATTTTCAAGCTGCTGAAGCGCATCAACCCGCTGATTTGATGAAAGCTGTTCCCATGTTCCCTGATCAAAGGCTCCCCAAAAGTTGCTTCTGTTGATATTTACATTTCCCGATTCACCTATTATCGGTTCATAAGGCGCAAGAATCTCATTCATATCTTTGCTCCTTATTCCAATGCGTAAATATCTTCAAGGTGTTCTTTGCGATATTTGATTTTTTCTGCATCTAAATCCATGCAGGCACTGATGATGCTGCACGCTGTAAGAAAGGGAAAATCCAATCTGGACATGACTTCCTGTATGCCGAGTATTCCGTGAAGAACATAATCCGCATTGTCATTTCCGTCGATCCATTCTTTTACAGTATCCTCAAGCCGCGAATCAAACCTTAATACAGATTGAAGGGCTCTATAGTTCAAAATGTCGTTCCCCGGAACGAGAGCAGTAATCTTATTTTTTAATTTTTCAATATACTCGTCGGATAAAGTCAACATAATATACCTCCTCGTTATGGCTTTAATATAAATTACGGACCTGCCGCACTGTATAAATATGTGCCGCAGATCCGTAGCCTTATTTTTTACTTGTCACGAACTGTCAGCTTTTCCACTTCTCTATTCCGAAATCGCCGAGTCTCTGAATGTCGGAAATGATTGCGCAGACTTCTTTGATTGCGACTTCAACATTCTCCGCAGGCAGAACTTCCGCATACCCGGTATGCTCCTCCTTTGAAGCACCGAATCCGGGAAGAACGCTGTTTTTCTTTTGAATATCTATTGCCTCTGAAGATGACTTCGTTTTGATTGTCAAAACGAGATTTGGCTTTATCGCAAATATAACCAGACAGATCAGAGAGATAATGATACTGATGGCGGCGAAGAAAAAGAAAAAGTCGACGCTTGCATAGTGACTGAACGGATTGGCTGAAGTTGGGGCAATGTAGAATCCGGATGAAGCTCCGAGCGCGAGCAGCTTAATGCCGAACTTCTGATGCAGCAGGAAGAACGGAAGCAATGCTGCGGTGCCGAGCAAAAAGTTGAAGAATGCAATTGCGCCGCTCGATCCGGATCGCGGGAAAATGCCCAAGGCGGTAAGCCCGATAAATCCGCCGACAGCCCAAATGATAATGCCGATAAGGATATCCCAGAAAGTGAATGAGTATTCTCTCCTGACATCGGCACCGGCTATCTCATCGATAGAAAACTCCTGCTGAATGGTCGTTCTGCCGCGCAGGCATCTTCCTGCGGCTCTGAAAATTACTCTCTTGTTTGTTATCTGCAGTCTGCCGATTGCCTTGCTTATCGTTATTCCGAGAAAACGGTTTCTGAGGGTTGCAACATTATACTGCTTTATCGGTATTTCACCGTCATTTGCGGATATGTTTTCGGGAACTATCTGCATATTCTTTTCATATAAAGGCGCGTTGTTCGTCTCAGGTTCGCCGATTCCCATTCGGTTTTTTAATGAGGCAAAGAAAGAGGCATTGCCTACAGCGCTTTTTTCGCAGGTGCACTCATCAAGCGGGTTTCCGCATTTAGTGCAAAATTTTGCCATAATCTTTATTCTCCTTTAGTCGTAATAATAACTTGGCATGTAATAATCCATGTCTCTGAGCTTCCAGCTTCCATTTTCATATGCATACTCCATGAATGTGTCGGAGGAGTGGTTCTGCGAAGAAATCTCGGTAAGTCCGTCGTACTTATCCTCGATTTTCACATATGAATAATCATATACGAGTCTTACGCGGCAAATATCATTGCTATACATTTCTATTTCGGGAGTATTGGCCAAAGTCTTGTCCCTGAAATTGGAAAATGTAATGGATTTTAGACCCTCTCCGTTGTCCTTCTTTGCATATGAGGCTAGGTTGTTGTATTTTTCTGAGATGTTGCGGTTGTCGCTCGCCAAAGACACCCCGCTGTCATTGAATGACTTTCCGGCAATGGCGGCATTGTACATAGACTGAAGGTCGCCGGCGGCAATGTCGATAATGTTGTTTGCTGCTGTGTTGCGCAGATAAAACGAATCGTATTCTCCTATATTTATCGTATCGTCACTTCGACTTATATTAACTTCCTTCTCAAAGGCGTTTATAAGGTCGCCCGTGACTGTGATTGTATGTTTGCCGCTGAAGATGGCATCAACCGTATAGATTGCGACCTTATCTTCGGGGTCCTGAATGGTGGGATCTTTCAAGGCGATACCATCAATTTCAACACTGCATCCGGAAGGTGCGTCAAGCTGGACGGTTATGTTTGAACATACCAACCCGTCTAGTGCCACCTTGTAACGAGGGAAGATAAGAAGAAAGTTCTTGTCCTGCTTCGCGGCGGTGACCTCAAAAGAGTTTATTACCGTTCCGGTTACATTTGATAAAAATGCCACATTGTAATTTTTGAAATATTTGTCAGTCTGAGTGCCGGTGAAATCCACTTCTTCTACAGTGAAATTCGATGCTACGGACAGACCGCCTATATATGAGCCTCTTTCTTCCATCGCTTTTTTGAACTGCTCTTTTGTAATAAAATCACTTTCCGGCAGAGCTATGTCGTTATAAAGCGAGTCAAAATCTCCGGCTATAAGATTTTTGACATATGAATTAACAACCCGCTTGGGAGAGCTTATATACCCGATAATGGCAATTGCGGCAACCAAAACGACTGCCAAAATCGATACTGGAATAATGATTTTGCGTTTCTTTTTTGCACGCGCGCCTACATCTTTAACGGTAGATTTTATGTTTGAAATGTCAATGTCCTTTGCCTTTTGAGCATACTTTTCGATGTTGCTGGGCAGCTTTGAACTGCCGCCCGTTGTTTCTATGAGTTCGGCGTTGCAATATTGACAGTTCTTTGCTCCTTCGGGATTGCTTTTGCCGCATTCCGGACAGTACAATGCAATCTTACCCCCTTCAAACTGTTTGTGAATATATTGATCAGGTGAAAGCGAATGTTTATTTTAATGTATCGCTTATTCTCAGCCCTTTGAATTGAAGTCTGTGTTGAGTGTGTTCATTGCCTTGAAGAGCTTATAGCAGAATATGAACGGACCGACAATGATGAGTGTGCCGAGGATATTCCAGCCCCAGTAGTCGCCTGCGCTGAACTTGCAGTCAAGTCCGCGGCGGGTGAGCTCGCTGCCTATTCTTGCGCAGAGCTTGTGATGCCAGACAAGATAGCCTATGCCGAGAGTGAGCGGACCGACAATGAAAACAAGCAGCCAATAGTTCATGGTCTTCTGACCGTCATAACGGCTGCATACGACATTAGTTTCTTCTGAGATATGGGCAAAAACGACGAGGGCGTAAATGCCGAGAGTCAATATTGACAGAATTATAAATTTTGCGAGCCCTCTGTTGGTTCTGAGCTGAGAAACAGGGGCGGAATTGTTGATAGTAACATTTACATTGGTAGAATTTTCAGACATGGTCTGACCTCCTTCAAAACCCTTGATTTTATACATTTTTCTGACCAAAAACTATTGACTGCCGCCAATTTTTCATTGCCGCAGAATGGAACCTCCTTTCTGAATTTTGCACCTATATAGGTGCAAAATAAATATATCACGCTGATAGAATGATGTCAATAGATTTGAAAATATTTTCGCCAAAAGGATATATGGAGTGGTGTAATGAATCCTGAATATGAGAAGCTGTTTGGCGGCAATATAAGAAAAGCGCGTGAGGCTCGCGGCATGACGCAGGAACAGGTGGCGGCTAAACTCCAGCTTGGCGGCTGCGACATTACCCGCAGCGCGCTTGCAAAAATTGAGGTGGGGCAGAGGCATGTTTATCCTGACGAGATAAAACTGCTCAAAGAGATCCTTTCTATAAGCTACGACGACCTTTTTGACTCAAATTAAAAAATCCGCCGAAAACACATTCGGCGGATTTTTCTCTCTGTGTTATTATTTGCTCTGAAGTCGAATGACTTCGCTGAGTCTCGAAGAGCAGTCTTTGCAGACTCGCTTGCCGGAAAACTCAATCGTGTCGTCGGACGAGCCGCAGAAGATGCAGCGCGCGGCATATTTGCGGATAATGATCTGATCTCCGTCCGCAAAAAGCTCCACCGCGTCCGCGTTGGGCTCAAGCGCGAGCCTGCGCCTGAAATCCTTTGGCAGCACGATGCGTCCGGTCTCGTCGATCTTTCTGACGATACCCAATGATTCCATTTTTAAAGACCTCCTATATTTGACCTATACCCTATTTCGACTTCATTGTACCATTTTATGGTAATACTGTCAATGATTGAGAAAAAAATTTAGAAAATTAAATGTAATTTGCAAAAATGGTTCGATGCGCGAAATATATTGTTTGAAAAATGGGTTGAAATTTGCGACCCGAAGTTGACATTACCTGCCGCGGGATTCTATAATGATAACAACAAAAGTTAAGGTAAGGGATAAGCTTTGGAAAATTTGAAGGAATTTATATTTGAAAACAAGCCGACTGATTCCTGCCACGCCTCGACCGTCTTGCCATTAGACGACGGCAGAGTCGTCGCCGCTTGGTTCGCAGGCACAAAAGAGAGCACCGACGATGTCGATATTCTGACGAGCGTGCGCAGCGAAAACGGATGGAGCGAGCCAGTCAGGGTCAGCGCAGACAGAAATATCCCGCACTGGAACCCGGTGCTTTTTCGGCGCGCGGACGGGAAGATAATGCTCTTTTTCAAAGTCGGCAAAAAGATACCGATGTGGAAAACGTATTTTTCGCTCTCGGATAACGGCGTCGATTGGAGCGAACCCGCCGAGCTTGTGCCCGGCGATATAAGCGGCGGCAGAGGACCTGTCAAGAACAAGCCGATAAGGCTCAGGAGCGGCAGGGTCATAGCGCCCGCCTCGGACGAGAGGAATACGCTCTGGGTCTGCTTTGTTGATATCTCGGACGACGACTGTCGCACATGGAAGCGCATGCGCACCGTGCCTACGAAGGCGCTCAGAGGCTTTTATGTCCCGATGATTCAGCCGACCCTGTGGCAGAGCGAGGACGGCAATGTGCATATGCTCACGAGAACCTCGCGCGGCAGGATATACCGCAGCGATTCGTCCGACGAGGGCGAGACATGGTGCAGAGCTTACCGCACGAAGATGCCGAACAACAACAGCGGAATTGACCTCGTGCTCGCCGGGAACGGGAAGATATATCTTGTCTGCAACCCTGTCAAAAAGAACTGGGGCGGCCGTTCGCCGCTCGATCTGCTCGTCTCCGAGGACGGCGGCGAGACATTCAAATTGCTCATGCGCCTTGAGGACAGGGAGGGCGGCGAGTTCTCCTACCCCGCGATAACCGAACGCGACGGGGTGCTGCACATAACCTACACATACGACCGCGAGTATATCGCCTATAGGCAGATAAAGATATAATAAAACCCCGGAGCTTTTATCAAAAACTCCGGGGTTACAGCTTATCGATAAACCCGTTTTTTGGGCTTCGCAGGGCTCAGAATCAATGCCTCTCTTGTGTAAATGGAGGCATTGATTTGAATAAGTTGTAATTTTTCAAAATTGTCGGGTATTATGAACTTTTACGCAACAACCCCTCAGTCACGGTTTCGCCGTGACAGCTCCCCTTACACAGTGGAGCCTTGAGACCGTGCATGACGGACTTTTTCGACAGACTGAAACCCCGGAGCTTATCGAAAACTCCGGGGTTATACTTTTTACTTATTTTACTATCAGGCTCTTGCCTGTCATCTGCTCGGGCTGGGGGAGATGCATTATCTCGAGCATGGTCGGCGCGATATCGCCGAGCTTGCCGCCCTCGCGGAGCTTGCAGGGATAGCCGACAACAACGAACGGAACGGGGTTCGTCGTGTGCGGGGTGAAGGGCTTGCCGTCGTCGCCTATCATGCGGTCTGCGTTGCCGTGATCCGCAGTGATGAGCGTTACGCCGCCCTTGGAGGCGATGAGGTCAACGAGTCTGCCGACGCAGGCGTCGACCGCCTCAACTGCCTTGACAGCCGCATCGAACACGCCGGTGTGACCGACCATGTCGCAGTTTGCGAAGTTGAGGATTATCGCGTCGTAGATGTCCTCGTTTATCTTCTCAACGAGCGTGTCGGTGACTTCGTATGCGCTCATCTCGGGCTTGAGGTCATAGGTCGCAACGTCGGGGGAGTCGATGAGGATCCTGTCCTCGCCCTCGTAGACCGTCTCTTCGCCGCCGTTGAAGAAGAATGTGACATGGGCATATTTTGTGAATTCGGCGATTCTCAGCTGGCGAAGACCCGCCTTGCTGAATACCTCGCCCAGAGGCATGTCTATTCTCTCGGGCTTGAAAGCGACTTCGACGTTGGGCATCTCCGCCTCATACTGGGTCATGCAGACATAGAAAACTTTAGGCTCTTTCTCGCGCTTAAAGCCGTCAAAAGCGGGGTCAACAAAGGCTCTTGTTATCTCACGCGCTCTGTCGGGGCGGAAGTTGAAGAAAATAATGCTGTCGCCGTCCTTAACGGGCTCGGCGTCCTTGCTCACGCAGGGGACGATGAACTCGTCGGTCACGCCGTCGGCATATGACTTCTCCATCATTGCGGCTGCGTCGTCGAACTTCGGAGCGTCAAGGCTTGTCATGGCGCGATAGGTCTTTTCGACTCGGTCGAACTTGCGCTCTCTGTCCATGGCGTAATAGCGTCCCTCGACAGTAGCTATCTTGCCGACGCCTATCTCCTTCATCTTCTGCTCAAGCTCCTCGATGAAGCCCTTGCCGGAGGTTGTGGAGACGTCGCGTCCGTCCATGAGGCAGTGGACAAAAACTTTTTCGATGCCGAAATCTTTTGCCATCTTCAGCAGCGCATAGAGGTGGGTGTTGTGGCTGTGGACGCCGCCGTTTGAGAGCAGACCCGCGAGATGAAGCGCGGAGTTGTTCTTCTTGCAGTTCTCCATGGCGTCAACGAGAGCGGGATTCTTGAAGAACGAGCCGTCCTCTATAGCCTTGGTTATGCGCACAAGCTCCTGATACACAACGCGGCCCGCGCCTATATTGGTGTGGCCGACCTCGCTGTTGCCCATCTGTCCGTCGGGCAGACCGACATCGAGACCCGATGCGCCGATATATGTCATCGGATTTTCCGCGAATATTCTGTCGAGATTCGGCTTCTTCGCCGCGGCGATAGCGTTGCCGTAGGTGTCGGGATTCTTGCCGAAGCCGTCCATGATGCAAAGAAGCACAGGCTTTTTACTCATTTTAATTTTCCTTTCAATTACCGCCGGTTCGGCATGTGACCGACCGGCGGCAAATCTTGTTTATTTTGCGCTTGCGGCGTTGACTATAGCGGTGAACTTCTCTGCAACGAGCGAAGCTCCGCCGATGAGACCGCCGTCGACATCGGGCTGAGCGAGCAGCTCTGCGGCGTTCTTGTCGTTCATCGATCCGCCGTACTGGACAACGATAGCGTCCGCGGCATCCTTGCCGTAAAGTCTCTCGATAAGAGAGCGGATAACGGCGCAGACCTCGTTCGCCTGCTCGGGAGTTGCGGTCTCGCCCGTGCCGATAGCCCAGACGGGCTCGTAGGCGATGATGATGTTCTTGAGCTCGTCAGCGGATACGCCGCCGAGAGCTATCTCGGTCTGCGCGCTGACTATCTGAGAGGTGATGCCGTCCTTGCGCTCGGAGAGGACTTCGCCGACGCAGAGGATAACCTTCAGACCCTCGTTGAGAGCGGCTCTGACGCGGTTGCGAACGGTGACATCGGTCTCGCCGAAATACTGTCTGCGCTCGCTGTGGCCGATGATAACATAGGGTACGCCGGCTGCCTTGAGCATCTTCGCGCTGACTTCGCCGGTGAATGCACCCTTCTCCGCCCAGTGGCAGTTCTCGGCGCCTATCTGTATGTTGCTGCCCTTTGCGGCCTCAAGAGCCGCATAGAGATCGATATAGGGGACACAGCAGACGACCTCGCAGTCGGCGTCCTTTACAAGGGGCTTGAGAGCCTCGATGAGAGCGGTAGCCTCTGCGGGAGTGTTGTTCATTTTCCAGTTGCCCGCGATAACGGGTTTTCTGAGCTGCTTATTCATTCTGAAACTTCCTTTCTTCCTGAAAAATCCCGCGGGTTTGCCGCCCGCGGGCTTAAAATTTGCAGATAATTATTTGTCGTTGAGCGCAGCGATGCCGGGCAGCTCCTTGCCCTCGAGGAACTCGAGAGATGCGCCGCCGCCGGTGGAGATGTGGCTCATCTTGTCGGCGAAGCCGAGCTTCTGAACGGCAGCTGCGGAGTCGCCGCCGCCGATGATGGAGATAGCGCCGCTGTCAGCAACAGCGGTTGCAACGGCAATGGTGCCGCCTGCGAAGTGATCCCACTCGGCAACGCCCATCGGGCCGTTCCAGATAACGGTTCCGCTGCCCTTTATGGCGTTTGCGAACAGCTCGCGGGTCTTGGGACCGATGTCCATGCCCATCCAGCCGTCCGGGAACTCGTCGGAGTTGATGGTCTTGTACTCAGCGTTCTCGGCAAACTCGTTGCTGATAACGTTGTCGATGGGGAGCAGGAAGTTGACGCCCTTGTCAACTGCTTTCTGCATCATTTCCTTTGCAAGCTCAACCTTGTCGGCCTCGAACAGGGAGGTGCCGACATGGTAGCCCTTGGCGACAAAGAAAGTATAGGCCATGCCGCCGCCGACGATAAGGGTATCGACCTTATCGAGGAGGTTGTTGATGACGCCGATCTTGTCGGAGACCTTTGCGCCGCCGAGGATAGCGACGAGGGGTCTCTTCGGATTCTCAAGAGCGCCGCCCATGAACTCGATCTCCTTCTGGATGAGGAAGCCGCAGACTGCCGGCAGATAGTCGGCAACGCCGGTCGTGGAGGAGTGAGCTCTGTGAGCCGAACCGAAAGCGTCGTTTACATAGATATCCGCAAGGGAGGCAAGAGCCTTCGAGAATGCGGGATCGTTCTTGGTCTCTTCTGCGTGGAAACGCACGTTCTCAAGGAGCATGACTTCGCCGTCCTTGAGATTAGCGGCAAGCTCTTTTGCGCTGTCGCCGATAACGTCTTTAGCCATCTTGACATCCTGACCGAGAAGCTCGGAGAGTCTTGCGGCTACGGGAGCAAGGGAGAACTCGGGCTTGAACTCGCCCTTGGGTCTGCCCAGATGGGAGCAAAGGATAACCTTTGCGTGATGATCGATAAGATATTTGATAGTGGGGAGGGAGGCAACAATTCTCTTGTCCGAGGTGATTTTGCCGTCCTGGAGCGGGACATTGAAATCGCAGCGTACCAGCACTCTCTTGCCGGAAACGTCGATATCCTTAACTGACTTTTTGTTAAGTGCGCTCATTTTGATCGTCCTTTCAAAAGTTGAATTTGCCAGCTTTTTACGCTTGCACCACTGATTATTTTATAACATAAATGTGAATATTTCAAGTGTATTTGTATGTATGATACCATGTAAAACAGGCAATTATCCCAAAAGTTTTTATATTGTTTTGCCCGAACCGATTCTTCTTGACTTTGAAGAGCTTATCTGATAAAATATTGAGCGTCAAAAAGCATATACGCCTCCTTAGTTAAATGGATATAACAGCCCCCTCCTAAGGGGCAGTTGAGGGTTCGATTCCCCCAGGGGGTGCCAAAAGCCGTCCACTTTTTGCGGACGGCTTTTTTATGCAACAGAATGGATATAAGAACCTCAAGCTGACGCTCGAGAACCTTGTTGTTCGCTTCGCTCACGATAACAATGCCCCTCTCCTAATGGGCAGTTAGGGTTCGATTCCCCCAGGGGGTGCCATGAAAAAAGCAGCCTGACGGCTGCTTTTTTCAAATGAAGCGCACCTGCGGTGCATGAAAAATGAAGTATGGCTTCGCCATATGAAGTTTGACGGCATCATGTCGAAGCCTGCGTGCGCTTTGCTTCATACGAGCGTCAGCGAGTACTTCATGGCAGCGAAACGCCGTTTCATGTTTGCGTGGCAAACGCTTCATATTATTTGCGTTGTATATATGATTTGACTTTGCACATAATATGTACTATAATTGTAGTGCAGGAGGTGCAGATATGGATACGAATATGACATTCCGCATGGACTCGGAGATAAAGTCGCAGATGAACGCGATCTGCGCGCAGCTCGGGATGACTGCTTCTACGGCGTTCAACATTTTTGCAAATGCTTTTGTCCGCGAAAAGGGTATGCCATTTTCCGTGACGATCCGGGAACCCGAGAACACAGTGCCGCAGGAGAAGATGCTCGATGACACCGATCAGCTGCTTTCCAAATTCGCTTCTGATTATAGGAGAATGGCGAAATGATTTGGGTCGGGGCGGATGATGTGATTCTGATACACAGCAGAATCATACAAACCACTGGCGGTATAGACGGACTGCGCGACCGCGCGGGGCTGGAGGCGGCAATTGCCGCTCCGCTTCAGTCTTTCGACGGTCAGGATTTCTTTCCGTCTGATATTGAAAAAATTGCGCGTCTCGGATACGGCCTTGCCGCGAACCACGCTTTTTTCGACGGAAACAAGCGCATCGGAGCAATGATGACTCAGCTTCTTCTGAAATGGAACGGCTATAATCTCGAATTGTGTCAGGGCGAGCTGGCAGATATGTTCATCGCGATTGCGGACGGAAAATCCGGCGAAGAAGACCTGCTGTCATGGATTAAAGCGCATATTAAATGAAAAATAAATATCCAACCGCAAAATCCCCCGCACGGTAAATTTCCGCGCGGGGGGACATTTTTTATTTTCCGCTTTCGCCGTAGTTTGAGAGCACACGGGCGGACGGGTCGTTGACATCGCAGCCCTCCCATGACTTGTTGGGCATCCAGAAATCGACTATCATCTCGGACTGACCGGGATAGTACTTTTCAAATATCTCGCGGTAGAGCAGGGATTCTTTCGTGAACGGTTTTGCGTGGGTGTATTTTTCGCACTTCTCTTTGAATTCCTCTTCGGTGTAGAGCCCCTCGGCGTATTCCTTGAGGTAGTCGACCATCGAGTGACCGACCGCGTCGGAGAACGCCGCCTTTTCGCGGAAGAGTATATCGTGGGGCAGATAGTCGCCCTCGAACGCGTGGCGGAGCAGATATTTGCCCTTGCCGTAGGTGTTCATTTTTTTAGCGGGATCGACGGACATAACATATTTCACAAAGTCGAGATCGCCGAACGGCACGCGCGCTTCGAGCGAGTTTACGGAGATGCAGCGGTCGGCGCGCAGAACGTCGTACATATGCAGTTCTCTTATTCTCTTCTGCGACTCCTTCTGGAACTCCTCCGCGCTCGGCGCAAAGTCGGTGTATTTGTAGCCGAACAGCTCGTCGGAGATTTCGCCTGTCAGAAGAACTCTGATATCCGTGTTCTCGTGTATCCATTTGCACAGCAGGTACATGCCCATGCTCGCGCGGATAGTTGTGATATCAAATGTGCCGAGCATACGGATGACACCCTCGAGCGAGTCTAAGACCTGCTCTTTTGTCATGATGACTTCGGTGTGGTCGCTGCCGATATAGTCGGCGACTTCCTTTGCGTATTTGAGGTCGATAGCGTCCTCGCTCATGCCTATTGCAAAGGTGCGTATCGGCTTTTTGCTCTGTCTCGCCGCTATGGCGCAGACGAGGGAGGAGTCGAGTCCGCCGGAGAGCAGGAAGCCGACCTTTGCGTCCGCAACGAGTCTCTTGTCAACGCCGGCGATGAGCTTTTCGCGGATGTTTTTGCAAACTGTCTCAAGGTCGTCATGGCAGACTTCGTCAACTGCCGCTATATCGCAGTACTGAACAAACTCGCCGTCTTTGTAGTAGTGTCCGGGCGGGAAGGGCATAACATGCCCGCACATTCCGACGAGGTTCTTCGCCTCGCTCGCGAACATGATAACGCCTTTTTTATCGTAGCCGTAGTAGAGCGGGCGGATGCCTATCGGGTCTCTTGCGGCGATATATTTTTTCTCTTCGCCGTCGTAGATAATCAGCGCAAACTCGGCGTCGAGCATCTTAAACATATCCACGCCGTATTCGCGGTAGAGCGGGAGAAGTATCTCGCAGTCGGAGCCGCTTTTGAATGTATATTTCTTCGCAAGCTCCTCTTTTATCTTCTCGTAGCCGTATATCTCGCCGTTGCAGACGACATAGCTGCCGTCCAATTCAAACGGCTGCATTCCGTCGGGCGTTAGCCCCATTATCGCAAGGCGGTGGAAGCCGAGCAGACCTTTGCCGGTGTCTATTATCCGGCTGTCGTCCGGTCCTCTTGAAACGGTCTTTTTGAATCCTTCCTCAAAATCAGAAAAAGCGGCACAGCAGTCGCAGTAACCCATTATCGAACACATAGTAATCTTTCCTTTCGGTTAGTTTCAGCATTCGATAGGGCAAGTGCCAACTCGCTGTGCCACCTATCTTTGTTCTCTTTTCGGCTTCGAAGAAAGCCTCGCCACTGTAACGGTCGGCGTGTCCGGCGCACCTACTCGGTAGTCCTTTCGGCTTGCAGCTAGTCGGGTGTTATTCGCGCGGCTCCTGTGCTGCATGGCTCTCACCGTCCCATGCTCGCTTTGAGCGGTATTCCGCGTTACTTCTCCCGACTCGGGCGCTTTTGTTATTGTAAAAAGGGTTGTGGATTTTTATTTTACGCTGAAGAGCAGGTCGCTGTAGGTCGGGAACGGCCAGAACTCCTTGGCGGTTATCGTCTCTGCCTCGTCGCAGACGGCGCGCAGTGCATCCATCTTGCCGAGGATAACGTCTCTGATATCATTCGCCGCTTCGGTGACATCCTCGATAGCCTGGAACTTCGCGATCTCGCTGTCAAGGTCTGCGGTCGCGTCGGCGATTTCATCGGACAGCTCGGAGAGCTTCGTGATGGTCGCGGTCTCGTATTTGCAGGGAAGACCTGCGACTGCCGCTTTCTTCGCGGCGAGGGTCTCTGCGAGCGACTTTGTGTAGCCCTCGACTGCGGGGAGAATCTCTTTTCTCGCCATGTCGACCATGGTCAGAGCCTCTATATTGACGGTCTTTGAATAGTTCTCAAGAAGTATCTCATAGCGGCTGTGAAGCTCTGCGGGTGAGAATATCTTGTGAGCGGTGAGCATCTTCACATTCTTGTCGGCTATCATCGCGGGCATAGCGTCCGGAGTGGTGCGGAGATTCATCAGTCCGCGCTCCTCGGTAGCTTCCTTTATCCACGCGTCGTCATAGCCGTTGCCGTTGAAGATGATTCTCTTGTGGTCTTTTATAGTCTTCTTTATCATGTCGTGCAGAGCGGTCTCGAAGTCATCGACATTTTCGAGGCGATCCGCATATATCTTGAGCGACTCCGCAACGGCGGCGTTGAGCATGATGTTCGCGCAGGCGATGCTGTTTGACGAGCCGAGCATACGGAACTCAAACTTGTTGCCGGTGAACGCAAAGGGCGATGTGCGGTTGCGGTCGGTGGTGTCGCGGGTGAACTTCGGCAGAACATGAACGCCGAGCTTCATCGTTGTCTTTTCGCCGCCGCTGTAGGGCGTGTCGTTCTCTATAGCGTCGAGAACTGCGGTCAGCTCGTCGCCGAGGAACATCGAGACAACTGCGGGCGGAGCTTCGTTCGCGCCGAGTCTGTGGTCGTTGCCTGCGGTCGCGACGGAGACGCGGAGCAGATCCTGATAGTCGTCAACGGCTTTGATGACCGCGCAGAGGAACAGCAGGAACTGTGCGTTCTCATAGGGGGTCTCGCCGGGGGTGAGGAGGTTGACTCCGGTATCTGTAGCCATGGACCAGTTGTTGTGCTTGCCCGAGCCGTTGACTCCGGCGAACGGCTTCTCGTGGAGCAGGCAGACAAGTCCGTGCTTCGCGGCGACTTTCTGCATGATCTCCATAGTCAGCTGGTTGTGGTCGGTGGCGATGTTCGTTGTGGTGTATATGGGCGCGAGCTCATGCTGAGACGGCGCGACCTCGTTGTGCTCGGTCTTTGCAAGAACGCCGAGCTTCCAGAGCTCTTCGTTGAGGTCTGCCATATAAGCGGCGACTCTCGGCTTGATAACTCCGAAATAGTGGTCGTCCATCTCCTGACCCTTGGGCGCCTTTGCGCCGAAAAGCGTGCGTCCGCAGAAGACGAGGTCTTTGCGCTGCTCATAGAGAGCCTTGTCAACAAGGAAGTATTCCTGCTCGGGACCGACTGAAGTGCGCACGCACTTTACATCGGTGTTGCCGAAGAGTCTGAGAATACGAAGAGCCTGCTTGTTGAGAGCCTGCATGGAACGGAGCAAGGGCGTTTTCTTGTCGAGTGCCTCGCCGCCGTAAGAGCAGAACGCCGTGGGGATGCAGAGGGTCTTGTCTTTTATGAATGCGTAGGAAGTGGGATCCCACGCGGTGTAGCCGCGAGCTTCAAATGTTGCTCTGAGTCCGCCCGACGGGAAGGACGATGCGTCCGGCTCGCCTTTTATCAGTTCCTTGCCCGAGAACTCCATGATAACGCGTCCGTCGGAGGCTGTCTCTTATACACATCTGACGCTGCC